>ERZ778518.1980-NODE-1980-length-12265-cov-13.761179_pt1 | contig 12265 bp, 15 predicted proteins | sample MGYA00510340_ERZ778518 | MGnify/ENA primary metagenome ERZ778518 (study PRJEB29527, sample SAMN07138967) | mouse gut metagenome | material: feces | host: mouse | place: China:Nanjing | collected 2016-01-25 ... | reverse complement strand
AACATACAGTCCTTGGAGAGGGACTATAAACACTACTACTTTATAATACGAGGAGACTATAACGAGTCTCCTTTTGATGTTTTTGATGCAATCTTTGTGTTTCATATGACATTCTTAATCTGAAATTACCTTTATAATTCAAATCATGAGAGGAGAGATTTAATTGTCTTTTTAGATTGCTCCTTCTATATTTAACTGGACATCAACATGATTATCATTAATCCATGATTGCAGGAAAGATTTAAGTTGGTCTAGGCAAGCGCATGTCTCCGGAACCGTAAGGGTGATAATTTTGTCGCCCTGTTCCCAAAGTTTTTCAACCAGTTCCTGCAGGAGCTGCTCTTGATAATATTTATAATCATATTCCATAGGTTCAGGAGACAGAGCATCCATTTGAAGCATGGCGCTGATTCTGATCAGTTCTATCTGTGTTTCCATTAACAGACTATATGAAAAAGTAGTATTTGTAATTATATGATCCTTCAACTTTAGAAAGCAAGGGTTGGCATTATTTTCCCTGATTTCAAACAAAAAGCGCATACGGTTAAGCGGAAGATATTCTCCAGTCATCCGCATGGTGATAAAGTACTGAAACATTTTGCCTGTGGGAATCACGTTTAAGGAATCCCAGCACCTACGAAGTTGCAGAAAAACTTCGTCAGGCGTATACCAGTTCAAAGCCCGGCATATTGCGGTGCTGTATTCTCCAGCAGACGGATAATCACTGATAATACCCACATGTCTTGCCGCTTCAGCGACTGCATAAAAACGGGAAACAATGTCAAAATCAAACATTGAAATCTTATCTTCCCGAAGCAGTATACATTGTGGAAGGATTGGCGGCGAGAATACAATATCAAAAATGCAGATGCATGACTTTAGGAAAAGGTGCTTGTCAAATTTAGATGATAATAGGTACAGCTCCAGATAGCGCAGAGGGTCATAATATTCATTCCACGCTCTATGTCCGCCCTCGGCGTCAAATTGGGACGGAAAAACAAATTCTTCAGGGACATCCATATATTCAACCACAGTTGCATAACTCTCCCACAAACTGTGATGTGTAATCTGTAACGACATCCCATTTAAACCAGATACCGTAGCGGCTTTCAGGTTTCTTTTTGAATACAAGTCCCTAGGGTTTATATCTCCAGAAGGCATTTTACGTCCTATAAACTCAGACAGTCTGCAGTCCAGAAAATGGTCTGCCCTGCTAAATAAAAGCGGAAGAAAAAGATAATTCTCAATATCCTGTGTATGTCTGCACTCTGAATAGGACGAAAAGAAATCCTGATATTCCTTTATCTTTTCATAGTAGGAGTCTCTCCTTTCATCCGTCACGGCTGTTAAAAAATACAAATCAAGCCACTGATCAAACAGATCCCATAATGCTTCATCCTGAATAGTATAAAACAGCTTATCCTCTATGTATTTTTTAAATGGCGGGGATATCTTTATCTGATTTTCTTTATACAGACGGTCTGCAATCAGTTCTTCAAGTTGCTTTAGCAGTTCATTCTCATAATATCGCATTAATTCTAAGAAAAAACCATATGGGGTTCCAACAGACTGAAGCCAGTGGGCATATTCGTGAATAATAATTCTTCCCTCCTTAGATATATTGCCATAACATGCCTCTCTGATGGCGTTATAATACTCGGCTTCTGTTAGATCAAGGCTGATTAGATTTTTATACCCCAAAAAATAATGATTATTCTCACTATGAGAAAATAATGTTGAACTGTTCATTATGCTCACTCCTATAATCAGTCATCTAATATCTTCGTTATACCGTATTCTGCTCAATTTTCCCCATGCGGATACATTCCGCTGTTTCTGTGAAGCGGTATAGAGCCCCTGTCCGAACTCTCAGTACTTTGTGCCGGTCCAAGATTCTGTGAATCTGTTGTATTCACTGTTTTAAATTCCAAAATCACTTTCTGAACCTTTTCCGAACTGACAGTATTGGTCGAAGCTGTATCTAGGGCTAGGACAGAAAAAGCATTAATGCCACCTTTCGCCTCCTTGCTGTCCGTCTCCGAAAATACACAGGATAGTTCAATTGTTAATTTTTCTGTCACAAAGAGCCTAGGAATTCCCTTCTGTTCACGCTCCCGCTCACTCTTTAAAAGTTCGTCCTGAATACTTCTAATTGCTTCATGTAATGTGACCATTTTTCCTCCGTTCCACACCTGTTTCTTTTATATCAGAGAGTGTCCACTGCATAACTGGATTATTGCCAAAATAGAGTTATAAATTTATATTTACAGTATACTATATTTATACGTTGATTGCATCTGTAAATATTTTTGCTAGTTTCTCGGTTGCCTGCTTTTTCTTTTCAGCAATTTAGGCGATGTTTCCTTTTCATTTTGTTTACAACCGTTTCTTTTACCCCGGCATTTGAAAAATTTATAGTGTATTAAATACCAATAGTACAGCAAAAATACCATAATGAAGGAATGATGGATATTTTTCGTTATATACACTTGAAAAATAGAATGTATACTAGATTAGAAAGAAAGGGCAGTTGCAAACTTAAATAGAATTCTATATAATTACCAAAGTTATTATTGTTGGAAGTTCGGTCAATGCGAACCGTTCGGGTTAAAAAAATCCCTGGGGACAGGTAGGATGCGGGAAGTATAATACCCGCATATCAGGCTTTAAGACCAACTGACAGAATCTCCCGACATATATTTGTTCATTTTATGCGGCAGGACTATCCAGAAATAGGCTGTCGCTTTTTTATGTATAAAAATATTGGAAAATTTAAAGGAGGACTTTATATAATGAAGAAAATGACTGTGAAAGCAAAGTTTGGCACAAAAATATGGTGCAGAACACGGATGCTCCTGTGGGATAAGGTAGGCGAAAGTTATGTGGATACCGGCGTAAAAATCCTGATTGCCGTTGTGATCGGCGCACTGCTCTTGGCAGGGCTATACACACTGTTTGGTGACGTGGTAATGCCGACACTGACAAGACGGATTACGGAAATGTTCAACTATGCAGGCTGACGGATATGGCAGTATGGGCAGGAAAGGGGATTATCTTTGCCGCTCTGCTTATCGGCGCATCCTATTGTGACATCCGTTCCAGAAAAGTGCCGGATATCTACAGTGTTCTAATCATAGCAACGGCGTTTATTGCGCCGGACTATGGAAGATTTTGGGGCATCCTGTGCGGATGTCCTTTTTTGTTGGCGGCTTTGACAGTAGGAGGGATTGGCGGAGCTGACATAAAGATTATGGGAGCTGCCGGGATGGTGTTAGGTCTGAAACAAGGAATGTTTGCTCTGGTAATGGGACTTGCTGGTATGCTTGCATACCATTACATAAGGAACATATTATTACATGACGCAGAAAAAGTGGAACATTCATATCCCCTTATTCCGTTTTTAACAGCAGGAATGGCGCTGTCTTATCTGACACTCATTCCATAACAGTAATAACAGCAGGCAGGGACATAAACTCCCTGCCTTTTTTCAGGAAATATTGAAATTTGGAGGTAAAGGATGAAGATATTTAAAAACCGAATGGTATTGGGAATCACTTGCATTGTCATATCATTACTGATTTGTTTTGCACTCACGCCCCTGATCAACATGGGGCTGTCAAAGAAGACAACCGTTGTGCGCATGAAGCAGAACGTACTGGAAGGCGAGCAGCTTACGAGAAGCATGCTGGAAGAAATAGAAGTCGGAAACTATAATATGCCGGAGAATGTATTCCATTCCATCAGTGAAGTGGAGGGGCTGTACCTGACCGCAAGTGTCTGTGCAGGAGATTACCTGTTCCCGGCAAAAGTATCCGCAGAGGCAGGACTGGAAAACACATACCTGTACCATTTGAACGGCGAAAAACAGGCCATGTCCATCACGATTGACAAATTTGCGCAGGGCCTGTCCGGGAAATTAAAGAGCGGCGATATCGTGACCGTCATTGCGCCGGATTATCAGGGAAGCAGGGAAACCGTTATCCCGCAGGAACTGCGTTATGTGGAAGTAATTGCTGTTACTGCAAATTCTGGATATGACGCCAACCTTGAAGACGGCAGGGACGAAGAGGAAAAAGAACTCCCGTCGACCGTAACCCTTTTGGTGAGACCTGAGCAGTCGCAAATTCTTGCAGGGCTTGAGGCGGAAGGAACCATCCATTTGTCACTGGTGTACCGCGGATCTGTCCAAAACGCTGCAAAATTTATAGAGGCGCAGGATCTCATTTTAGAGGAGCTGGAAGCTGCAAAAGAAGTCGAACTTGAGGAAGATGGGACGGAGGCGGAAGATACAGCGGAGGCAGAAAACAAAGAAAATGCAGAAAGCGAGGAGGACAAAGATGCTCAATCATAACAATTCTTCCATTTTCCAGAGACCGGAGGCTGAAACGCCTCCATCGGGAAACGTGGTTGCTGTCTGGGGCAGTCCCTCGTCGGGAAAAACAACCGTCAGCGTAAAACTTGCACATTACCTCGCAAGCCGGAAAAAGAATGTGATCCTTTTGTTATGCGATATGGTTTCGCCGCCGCTGCCGTGTTTATGCGGACCCGCCGATTTGGTGGAGGAGCACTCCCTCGGAAGTATTCTGGCCGCAACGCACGTAACACAGGGCATTATCAAGGAAAACTGTATTTTCCATAAAAAATTCAAATATCTGACCATGCTTGGGATGAAAAAGGGTGAGAACGTCTTTACCTATCCACCCTATACGCAGGTACAGGCAGAGGAACTGATCCGAAATATCCGCATGATGGCCGATTATGTCATCATTGACTGCGGAAGCTATATTGCTTTTGATGTGCTTTCCGCCGTAGCGCTGATTGAATCGGATCATGTCCTGCGGCTTGTTACCTGTAACCTGAAATCCATCAGCTACCTGTCGTCACAGCTCCCACTTCTCCAGGATAAAAAATGGGACGCGGACAAGCAGGTCCGGATTGTGTCGGATGTCAGGTCCAATGAGGCGGCTAACTACGTCGAGCAGGTTTTCGGCAAGATTTCCTATACCCTGCCGCATTGTGCGGAAGTGGAAACGCAGGCGCTGGAGGGGCGGCTGTTTCAGGATCTGTCCAATAAGGAAAGCAAGGAATACAAGTTAGGGATCGAGGCGGTCGGAAAGGAGGTCTTTGGCGTATGAGCGAAAACATGACGGATGCCAGGACACTCTTTTTCTCCCCGGAAGAGGAAAAGGATTTCCAGACAGTTTTAAAAGACGTGCAGGAATACATTTCCAGCAAATATTCTACCTTAATTCTTGACGGCGACAACGAAGAAGTGAAACAGCATATCAAGCGTTACATCAGCAAATATGTGATGGATTACCGGATTCAGGTAAAAGGAATGAATGAGGGCGAGCTAATTGACGCTTTATATACGGAAATGGCAGAGTTCTCATTTCTTACAAAGTACATCTTTGGGACAGGCATCGAAGAAATCAATATCAATTCATGGCGTGACATCGAAGTACAGTATGCAAACGGCACCTGTGAAAAGCTGCAGGAACATTTTGAGTCGCCGGAGCACGCAATCAATGTGGTGCGCCGGATGCTCCACGTATCAGGGATGGTATTGGACAACGCAAGTCCTGCCGTACTCGGACATTTGAGCAAAAATATCCGTATCGCGGTCTTAAAAACGCCGCTTGTGGATGAGGATGTCGGTGTAGCGGCATCTATCCGTATCGTTAATCCCCTGTCCCTGACGAAAGAAGATTTCGTGAAAAGCGGGACGGCAACGGGAGAGGAGCTGGACTTTTTATCGGAATGCCTGCGGTACGGTATCAGTATCTGCGTGGCAGGCGCGACAAGCTCCGGAAAGACCACGATCACCGGATGGTTGCTGGGAACGATTCCCGACAGCAAACGTATTTTTACTATCGAAAACGGAAGCCGTGAGCTGGATCTTGTCAGGGAACATGATGGAGCCGTCTGCAACAGCGTGGTTCATACCCTGACCCGTACATCAGAAAACGAAAAGCAGAACATCGATCAGGATTCCCTGCTGGATATGGCACTTCGTTTTAACCCGGAGATTATATGTGTCGGGGAAATGCGCAGTTATGAGGCATATACCGCGCAGGAGGCGGCGAGGACAGGGCACACCGTACTGACAACCATACACAGCAACAGCTGTGAATCTACTTACAGAAGAATGTGCACCCTCTGCAAAAGGAAATATGACATCAAGGATGAAACACTGATGGCGCTTGTGACGGAAGCATTCCCGATTATTGTGTTCACAAAACAACTGGAGAACAAAAAGAGGAAGGTTATGGAAATCATGGAATGCGAAATCCTTCCGGACGGCGGGCTGAATTTTCGGACGCTGTTCCATTACCACATTAAGGAGAACCGCATGGAAGGAAGCAGGTTCATCATAAGCGGAGATCACGAAAAAGTGAACGGTGTTTCCGAAAGCCTGAAACGCCGTCTTCTGGAAAACGGAATGTCAAAGGAAACCCTTGCAAGAATTACAGGAAAGGGGGATGCAAAATGCTGACACTTGAACTGGCAGCCTGTGTTGGCATGATCATGGGCTGTTTTATCCTGTTCGGGATTTCGCTGGAGGATTTTACGGCAGACCTGTTTCGCGGTATTCTCGGAAAGCCGCGGAACATACAGGATGCGATTATGGAGGAGACAAACACAAAAAAAGTGCCCTATATCAAACGGGAACTTCTTGAAGTACAGGACATCCTGCAGACAACCGGGAGGGAAAAACAGTTCCCCCTGCTATGCACGGTATCTTTTGTACTGTTTGCATTAGGCGCTTCTCTGGCGGTTATGATGGGGAATCTTTTTATGGTGCCGGTTCTTGCGATCGGTTTTTTATTTATCCCTCTTTGGTATATCAAGCTGACGGCACATACCTTTAAAAAGGATATATCAGCGGAACTGGAAACGGCGCTGTCCATCATCACAACGTCCTATCTTCGGAATGAGGATATTTTGACGGCGGTGGAAGAGAGTATTTTTTATCTGAATCCGCCCGTACAGACCGTTTTTCAGGAGTTTGTGACCCGTATCCATATGGTTGATCCGGATATCGAGGGTGCGCTTCGTGAGCTGAAGACCAAAATCCGCAATGATACCTTTGAAGAGTGGTGCGATGCACTGCAGGAGTGTCAGGTCGACAGGAGCCTGAAAACGATACTGACGCCGATTGTGGCGAAACTGTCAGATATGCGTCTTGTCAATGCAGACCTGGAATATATGGTTTACGAGCCGCGTAAGGAATTTATCACGATGGTCGTGCTGGTCGTCTCCAATATACCGCTTCTGTACTTTTTAAACAAAGACTGGTTTGAAACACTGACAACAACCGTAATGGGGCAGATCATGCTGAGCATATCTGCGGCATCCATCTTTTTCTCCGCTGCGCGTGTTGTGAAACTGACAAAACCGATTGAGTACAGGAGGTAGGGCATGGTCATTATATTATTTGCATTCGGAGCTTTTTTTTCCATCGGACTGTTTCTGATCCTTGCGGAAGTTTTGCGCATCCCGACGATAAGAACCGTTCAGGCAATGTCTTCTGCCGGGAAACTGGAATGGAAAACGGCAAAAAGCATAGAAACGATACTGATGGACGGGGCAGTCCTGTTATCTAGGCATCTGCCCATGAACCCGCACAAAAAGGCGCGGCTTACGGCTACCCTGCGTGCGGCCGGCATGGACACTTCCCCGGAAGTGTATACCTCTTATGCCATTGTAAAGGCAGGGGTGCTCCTGATCGGCGTCATTCCCTGCCTTGCCATATTTCCGCTGGCATCCATTATGGTATTGATAGCGGCGCTGACGACGTATTTTAAGGAAATTGAAACGGCGGACAAAAAACTGCGCGCCAAGAGGGAAGTGATCGAGGATGAGCTGTCGCGTTTTGCGTCAACCATCGAACAGGAACTAAAGAACAGCCGGGATGTACTGTCAATCCTTGAAAATTACAAGAAAAACGCCGGGGAGGAATTTGCGAAGGAACTGGATATTGTATGCGCGGATATGCGCTCCTCCAGTTATGAGGCAGCCCTTACCCGGTTCGAGGCAAGATTAAACTCCCCGCAGCTATCGGATATTGTACGCGGCTTAATCGGCGTATTGCGGGGCGATGACAGCGCCGTATATTTCCAGATGCTTGTCCATGATTTCAAGCAGATAGAAATCCAGAGATTGAAGACAAAGGCACAGAAGATCCCGCCGAAGATACGGAAATACTCATTTCTCATGCTGATGTGCTTTCTGATTACCTATATCCTTATCATTGGCTTTGAAATCATTAAATCCATGGGAAGCATGATGTAAAGGAGGGATTCATTTGAGAAAATGGAAAAATATCTTGAAAGAGCAAAAGGGAGAGGGGTATATCGACACAGCCGTTTTGGTGTTGTGTGCCATGCTGGTGATTGCGATTGCTGTCAGGGTTTATCCGGTATATATTACTAAGCTGCAGCTGGATAACTTTGCTGATGAACTGATACGGGAAATGGAGATTGCCGGAAACGTTGGTGCCGAAACATCCGAAAGGGAAAGGGAGCTACAGGCAAAAACCGGGCTTTCACCCTCTGTTACATGGTCAAAGTCAGGAAACATCCAGCTCAACGAGGAAGTAACCGTTACACTGACGCTGGACAGAAATATTGGTCTGTTCGGCGGGTTCGGTTCCTTTCCTGTCCGGCTGACTGCTCGGGCGAGCGGGAAAAGCGAGGTGTACCACCGATGAAAAAAAGATGGAACAAACTGTTTAAGAACTGCTCCGGGGAGGGATATCCTCTTGCGGCAGCCGTCACGCTGGCGCTTCTGATGCTGATTTTAATCATTACCCAGTATGCACATCTGTTGATCATTGCATCAGGCATAAAGGATGCCCTGCAGGAAGCAGTCATATCTACCGTGAATGATAACTACGCAGATGTGTACCATGCGGTAAGAGAAGGATATGCGGCAGGATACCAGCCGATGGGAGACGGGGCATTTGAGGAAAGCCTTGACTATGGGGATATTTATGGCAGGCTGGACGAACTGCTCGGCCTGCAGTCAGACGGCGACTGCCATGCCCGCATATCTGACAGGGGAAGCCTTGAGTATCAGATGAGCGGCCTTCAGGTTCAGATCCATAATAACGGACTTGCCTCCGGGGAAAGGGAAAACTTTGAAATAACAGCTACCATCCGTTTGGAAGTGCCGGTCAGTTTCATTCAAAAAGTGCTTCCGCCCATGCAGATTACGGTACAGACAAAGGCCGCGTATACACCAAAATTTTAATGAAATCGGGCGATTAAAAAAATCGGCTGGAAATTGGACTTTCTGATATGAGTTATATTACAATAAAAAAAAGACGATAGGGAGGAATTTAATATGAAGATGAAATGGAATGAAAAGACGAAAAAAATCACGGTGATCGCTGCACTGGCAGCCGTCGGAGTCCTTACAGTAACGGGGATTTCCCTCTGTATTTACAAGGATGCCCCGCAGAAAGTGGAAATCGTTGAGGCGGAAGAAGCAGAGGACAGGGTAGACATTCCCAAAAATAACCAGACTGTTTCAGCAACCGAAGATATTGTGACAGCGGAAATGGAGGAAATGATCGTTTCCACGGAGGTGTCAAAGGAAACCGAAAAAGAGGATACATATGTACAGTCTATTCAGCCGACGCCGGTAAAAACGGAAAATCAAAAACCGGCAGAGGCATCTACGGAAGAAGCAAAGTCGGCGGAAGGCAATAAGGCAGGTAAGCCGGAAGATACGAAAAAGCCCGCAGAACAGCAGCCGCAGAAGGAGCAGCCTTCCGGAAATACAGATACACCGCAGCATGGGGATATAAAGGATGGAAAGATATATCTTGACGGGTTCGGTTGGACTGATTATAACGGAGGCGAAACTGTAGTGATGCCGGCGGATGATATTTATGAAAATGGAAACAAAATAGGAATTATGGATTAACAGAAAAAGACATCGCTTCGGCGGTGTCTTTTCGGAAAGGAGAACATGATTTTGCAAGTTGCAAGACGGGCAGGCGCCATTTTGATGGCAGCGCTGCTTTTTTTAATGCTTTTGTCCCAGGAACTACAAGTTCAGGCAGCCGGGGAAGGAAATATTGACGGCGGCGGAGGTGGTTTTGGGAATGGAAGCAATACGAACAAATGGGTCAACGGGGATGACGGTGTTCGTGTGACGATTGTAAACGCGTCAGACGGATCGGCAGTATCCGCATCCGTGGATTTGACAAACAGAACACCCACAGATATTGTTGCCCATTTTACAAAGACCTGTAAAACATCTTACAGGGCAGGAGCATCCCTTGCACCGAGTTCCGGAGCATATGTTTGTTACCGGCCAAATCAGGCATTGCCCACAATTATCAGTTCATCCACTGGAGGAGGGCGTATTGAACAGATTAAAAGATATTTTACGGATGAACAGGTACTCCGTGGGATATGCGGCTACTGCGGATTTGATTTTAACACGCTCATAAACGGGGACTACAAGCTGTTAATCGAACCGCTTGCATTTGTAACCTTTCAGGGCGTAAGGACAGCAATGACAGCAACGGAAGCGGCATTATATGACCGTCTGCTTGGCGGAACGATGCGGCAGAAAATGCCCTCCCTCTCACATAAAAACCTTCCGCTGTCCATTTTTTTGGAAACTTCCGATTTAGGATTTCCGGCATGGTCCGGATCAAGAACGGAGAGGGTATCAAATGAGAACATCATAGAAGCGCTTGGTCTTGGCATTGTACGTTTTAACGAGGAAGTCACGCCGGAAGTCGAGACAGTGGATTATGAATACCGGGTCAATACAGACGTCATAACGGCCGTATCAGTCCGTGGCGGTCAATCCGATCCGGATCATCCGGTCAATGTGACATTCCAGATCGACGGAGCCTCGTATACCGTCGAAAATGTATATTATCCAAAAGACCATGAGCAGCTTGTGTGGGTGAGGTGGCATACACCGCCGACACCGCAGATCATTAATATAAGCGTGACAGCCAGCGGGACGGGAAGTCCGGCAAAGAGTACGTTGGTGGCCAAAATCGTAGATCTGGATGGATATGATCCCCCTAACCCGACTGCAGATGACAGGAATGATTCCTACGCCGCAGGCAATGCTTCCGTTCCGTCAAATATGGAAAAGACATCGGCGCAATGGAGCATCTGGCGCCCGTGGTGGGAGGAACACTGGGTAGAGCATACAGGCTCCCACAGCGAGGACTGCGCAGAAGATTGTACAAGCAGTCACAGCACATGGGAAGATGAAGGCTGGTGGGAATTTGATATTGATTACTATTCGGCTTCTTTCAGCGCCGACATGAGCCTTACACCGGACGAAAAGTCGCCGACTGCATCTGCAACCACCATAAAAAGTGGGTATGGAGTCAATCTTGGGGTAAATGCCTCCGCCAGCGCGTCCGAAGCCTCTGCGGTCACAGAACCACAGACGGCGGTGAGTTATTTCCCGGAATTTTATTATGAAACATACTGGCGGCTGTTGGATAGAACCTCCAGCGGCATGAATGCCACATTTCAGTTCAAACCAAATGAGTATTCCACCTATAACCGCCGGACACACTTCACACCGATCTGGATGAAAGACGGCAGCTATACGGTATATACCTATGTGATAGACTGCTGGACGCCCGATGGGATGCTATGCAAGAACCTGACGGGCAGCGTAAGCATATCCGGCGATTTATGGAAGGATTGGCATATCGCGCCTAAAAAGTAAAGGGGCAAAGGCATGGAACGGTTCGAGTCCGTTCTGCCTCTTTTCGTGTAGCCATACACGGATAAAAAATATTATGAAAAAGGAGAGTAAAAAATTATGGCAAAGACAGCAGCAGGAGAACTGATGAGAGGAACCGTAAAGTGGTTCGATGTAAGAAAGGGATTCGGGTTTATCACGGACGAGGATGGCGTGGACTGGTATGTTCACTTCTCCAATATCAACATGGATGGGTTTAAAAAGCTCCGTCCCGGCCAGGAAGTATCCTTTATCACGGAGGACGACGAGCATGGAAGATCCGCAGCGAAAGAAGTCACAATTTTAGAGGAGGAGGCAGTATGAAAGCAAAAGTAATTATCGTTAGCCTGTTTGTAGGCGCGGCAACCGCGATCGCCTATGTGGTCAGCAGAAAAAGAAAAAAGAAATATGCGTAATAGAATACGCACCCCGGCTTCGGCCGGGGCTTTTTTTTATTGCTGTTTTTTTATTGCTGCTGACTTGAAATTTTAAATTCCAGTGCAGAAGTAAATTCCACTGCAGATTAAAA
>ERZ778518.1977-NODE-1977-length-12284-cov-3.198626_pt1 | contig 12284 bp, 16 predicted proteins | sample MGYA00510340_ERZ778518 | MGnify/ENA primary metagenome ERZ778518 (study PRJEB29527, sample SAMN07138967) | mouse gut metagenome | material: feces | host: mouse | place: China:Nanjing | collected 2016-01-25 ... | reverse complement strand
TTCACATGGTCATCCACCACACTCCTGCAGAAGTTGTCCACAGGAGCCTTCAAAACCCACTGTGTCTTTTCGAAATCATCCTCACTCACCCGGTCAACCAAGCCTTCTATCCGGTCAGGATTGACCTCTGCGGTCTGGGCTTTGATGCCAATGTGGGCAGCCTCGTTAATGCCCTCCTGTACCTGAACACAATACTCACTCACCAGACCACCACAGCGGTTCAGAGTGGGTGGCAGGATGCGATTCGCTATGTTGTAGTACATCCGACCATCAGGAAGCGTCTCAGCGCTCAGGTGCGAGCTGTAGGCTTGCTGCAGACACTTGGCAATCCTGCCAGCATAGTCCTGGGCATCAGCATAGGAAGCCTTGCCGCTTTCCAAGCGCTTCCGGATACGGGAAAGGGCCTCATCGTTTTCGACAAGGCCCTCAAAGGTATCCCGGATATTTTTCAGCAGCGCAGGTGCGACATCATCCATTTGCATCCTCCGTCACAGGCGCAGGCAGCTGGCTGGGATCGATGCCGGTCAGATCCGGAAGGTTGTCTGTGTTGAAGTAGCCAGGAACTGCCTGGTTGAGCTTGATGGCGCCGTCTCCAATGGAGGAAAGGGCTGCAGCATCCGGCTCGAAGATTGGCTCCCACATCGGTTCTGTCAGGTAAAACTGCTGGCGTCTGTAGGCTTTATTGTCCCGGAGACAGGCAGCAACCATTCCCACGTTCAGGAAGCAGGCGCCAAAGGTTCTCTGTGCCTTCCGGGCCGTCAGTCGCAGGCTTTCATGGCTTGCCTTAATGGCCTCCGCGCTGGATGGGTTGTCAGAAACAAATCCCAGGTCATCCAGCGTCAGACCATTCTCACCAGCGAACAGCGCCGCGAAGGTCCGAAGCTGCTCCGTGAATGGAGTCATGTTCTGCTGGGTGAACTGGCCAACTGTCGGCGAATCCCCATCTTCATCCTTGGTGATGGTCAGGAACGTGGACATCGTTGCTTTCCATTTCTCAAAAGCTTCATCCTCTTCCTGGCTCAAGCCGATGATGTACTTCTGGGGGAAGCTGTAGAACTCCGCAGAAACTTCGGAGCGCTTCACCGTCCGACAGGCGCCCTGTAGCAGGCTCATACTAGCCCGACTTATGCGGCTGTGTCCCATAGGGCGTTTGGCGTCTGGTCGGTAGATGACGGGCACCAGGAGCGGGATCCCTGTGGGATTCAGAAATGTTTCCGGCTCCGCGCCTTTCCGGATGTAAGTCGTTGTGTCAGGCAGGAAGTAGGCCTCCAGCACCGGAACGTCTGTCTTTGGGTCCCGTTCCAGGACTGCATAACCTTCTGTCAGCAGATTTGTCTCCGGATCGATGATGCCGGTGGCGTCCCGCCCGTCAATGACTTCCAGTCTGGGGAAGTCTTCGCTGTCCAGGCCGACGTAGACAAAGCTGCAGCCGCCAATCAGCGCAGAGATGATGGCGCTGTCGAAAAATATGTCCGGGTTGTTCATCTGGAAGATCTGAGACAGGTTGAAGTTGTCGTTCTTCCAGCCCTTGAACACCAGCCGATCCGCCAGGCTGTCTACTGCCTTCGGGATCCATCCCAGCATGGAATTCAAAAAACCGACCTTGGTGTTTGCTGTCAGCAGTAGGTCCCGGGGCCGGTTTTTCATTTCGTAGTGCTTATATCTCAGGCTGACACGTCCCTGCTTCTTCGCGAGCAGGTTTCTCATGTAGCCAAGTCCTTGGATTTCGCTCATTTTAACTCCTTTCATCAGCCTAAAGAAAAGTGGCACGCGAAAATTTGTACAGTGACGGGCGGAAGTTCAGCCGGCCCCGAGGGGAGGGGTACAGGCCCCCTGTTTTCATGGCGGATTTACCGTATGTTAGCTATCCTTTACCTTTCAGTTACTCAGGCTTGTATTTCGTCCAGTCCATCGACCAGGGCAAAAACCGATTCGAGATTGCTTCCGGCGCTCCTTCTGCTACCGTCTCTGCCTGCAGTTTGTTGGACTTCGCCCGGTTGCAGCACATGTGAGCCAGCTGCAGGTTGCAGATGTCAGATGGATGGCCGCCTCGATCTATCGGGATGATGTGGTCAATGGTGGCACTCATCGGGTTCGGATACTTCAGGCTCTTGTCCACCGGCTTCCCGCACAGCGCACAGGTATCCTGAGTCATCAGGATCTTTTTACGGTTTCGTTCATACTCCTGACGGAACGGCCCAAGACGGGCGGGTCCTTTTCCTGGCACGCACTCACCTCCCGTGGTTTCATCTTCTCTCAGCCGCGGCCGTGCCTGTCGTGTTTGGTCTGACAGTAAGGTGTTCAACAACCGGCCGCAGATGACAAAAGATGGTGGATCTGATTGGACTTGCACCAATACCCTTCCGGCTTCGCCGGCGGCTCTACTCTTTGAGCTACAGATCCAGATGGTGCGGATGACAGGACTCGAACCTGCACGGCATCTGCCAAGGGATTTTAAGTCCCGTATGTCTACCATTCCATCACATCCGCAGTGCGGCAAAGAAGCAAAAAGGGCAAGCGTGCACGCTCACCCCCGATCCATCTTTGCCTTGCCGTTTCTCGTTCCGACAATACCAGTATAACACCTTGACAAGCGCACTAGTGTCATTTTGTTTCTAAAGTATTAACTAATGCAGTCAAGGATCCCATAGATGTGGCGATACATGGAACGTTTCGTATATCCGTAGTCACTGGCCACTTTTTCAGCACTCGCATTGCTGTGATACAAGTCAAAGATCATCTGCTGGTCTTCCATGGGCAGTCGGTCAATCTTTTCTGCCAGCCTGATGGACATAGTCAGGAAATCAATTTCTTTTTCCAGCTCAGCCTTGCGGTCAATCAGACAGATCAGCCGATGCTCGGGATCTCCCGGGCTCACAGTATGCGGCATCGGCTTTGATGACTTCTGCTGCTCTGCTGACAGTTCCCTTCCGGACTTGGCCAGTCCCGACATCTGATGTTCGATCTCGATAATCTCCAGCTGCTTTGCATCGATCTCTTTCTTTGCCCGGTACTTGCCTTTGTAAGCAGCCAGGGCCAGCTGTGTCATTGTCTTCAAATCTTATCCCCTTCCCAGTCTCGGGCATTCCAGACCACACCATTCTTGATGCGATCGAACAGGGCTTTTTCAGCCAGCGCAATAACAACATCCCTGGCATGGGTCTGTTCCATTCTGCCAACTTCCGCCAGGGAGTAGAATCCCTCAGCCACTTCCTCGAACGTTGGCAGCTGCTGTGCTTTGAGCTCTTCCATCCGCTTTTCCGCCATGTGTTCTGCTTCCTTTCTCACTTCCTCAGGTACCGGCATCACTGCCGGTTTTCTTTCTGCCTTTGCCGCTCTGGACTGTATCTCATCGTGTCGGCAGTAGAATATTTGACCAGATTTTGTCTGCGCCTTCACCGGGTGAAGATCCCCTTCGGTAACTGACACGATCTGCACCTGGACCGGTTTCGGCAGCGGCAACCCGTACATTTCGCTGGAATGCATCCAGCCGACTTCACCCGGTTTCCACTTGCGCTGCCTGGCCATTGTGTGCTCTCCTGTCTTCCTGGACCGCAATCAGCAGCTTCGATCTTTCCAGCGCTGTCAGCTGCATAACTGCGCCCAGATCTGCAACGAACAGTTTCACCCACTGGCTGCAGGGAAAATCTGGATCCTTCTGGAAATCACTGATCGTCTCTGCCCTGGTTCCCAACAATCTGGCCAAACGCTGCGGTGAAAACCCGCGCCTCTTCATCAGCTCATCCAGTGCATGCCCGAAAGAAGTCACTCCTTGACCTCCTTCACACTAGCCGGATCTACTGCTGTTTCGTAGGAACAGCCATTCTGTTTTCCAACGATGTACATCGTCATCCCTCGCCAGATGATGTCGTCTCCCTTAACGACTTCGCCATTGTAGGCAATTGCTTTATATTTCATTCATCTTCCCTTTCATCCACCAGGCACTTCCACCTGCGCCATCTATCCAGATCTGCGACTATCAGCGGTCTGATGAGTCTTTCACGCTCCCTGACTGCTTCTGCTCTGGTGTCAAAGGCATCCAGGATCCGGAAGCCATGGATGATACGCCAGCAGCCTGCCCGTTTCTCCAGGTGCGGCAGCATCAGTTGAGCAGCTCCACAGAGATGGCGATGCCAGGCTCACCTGTCCAGACCTTGCGGCAGGTCTCCATAGCAACCTGGGCATCATCTTTCCAGAATCCCGCCAGCGTCATGACATCCTTCAGCAGCTTCTGCATGTTGTCTGTGTCTGGGCGCGTCACTTTCCAGGTACCGCAGTCCTTTTTGCGCTTGGCTTCAAACGCCCAGGTGCAGGAGAGCTTTACCGGTCCTTCCAGTGGGACTTCCGGAGCATAGGGCTTCACACCTTCCAGCAGTTGCTTCCTCGCTGCCGCCACATGCGGCGGATCATAGAATCGGACCCCTGCGGCAGTCCGTACAGCCTTGCGCATCTGTCCAGTTGCCCGTGGCGGTTTCCCCGGGATCGTGAACTCGATGAGTCCATTTGCACTTTTTAACATTTCCATTTCTTCTTCTCTTTCTGAGCTTTTCTCGCGGCGACACCTGCGACACTTGCGCTGTCTGGCGCCCTCAGGCCAGCCAGCTTAAGCGCTTGTGTCTGCAGGGGGTGTGCCTGTGCCTATTACCCCGTAAGGGGTAGGAAAAGCACACCAGGTCATTCTGCCTTGGTGAGCCTGAGCCTTTCCGGTTAGGCACACCATGTGCGTTTCATCTGGTGTGCCTGTGCCTTTCCGGATAAGCACACCAGTCTCCATAAGGTGGTGAGCCTGAGCCTTTCCGGTTAGGCACACTTTTCACTTTCATCTGGTGTGCCTGTGCTTTTCCGGAAAAGCTCACCCCTTGCGTTTCGGTCGTATTTGTCATTTTCGTCAATGAAACGCTTGATTCGCTTCCTCTGGAGCCCTGTTCTGGCTTCCATTTCACCCATCCTGACAGCCTTGCTTTCTGCCAGCAGGGCTTCCAGTGTGTCTTCAATGAGCTTGTCTGTGGCTTCCTTCTTGGCTTCCTTGCCATCCTCCGCCTTGTCAAAGCTGTCCTTCTCAGCGTCTCCCTTGAGCGCCTGGAACTGCTTGTCACCGTCATACTCATGCCGCGGATACCGGAACCAGACATTGAATGGAGGCTTGCTCTCGAAGTTTCTCAGCGTCATTTCCACCCTCAGCGCAGTGGCTTTCATCCAGCCATCGTCTCTGTAGTAGGCCGCTTTGTCCCGCCTGATTTTCTCCGGCACCCAGAGGAAATCCAGGTCTATGGCGGCGTCTGCATCCCGTCCGATGACTCCGCTTCCAGAGCCTCTGTCCAGGGCTCTCTTGCCGAACTGCGAGCCTTTTGCATGATGGTGCGCATAGGCCATATTTGCGCCTGTCTGGGTGCACAGCCGGTCGAATTCCCGCATCAGCTCGTTGGTGTCCTTGGCAGCGTTTTCGTCCCCCATGTTGAGCTTGTAGATGGGATCGAAGATGTACAGATCCGCCGGATTGGCAGCCGCTTTGTGCCGCTTGATGATGGTATCCACCACAGCTTTGGCGCTGATGACCTGTCCTCTCAGGTTCCAGACAGACAGGTTCTGGATGCCCTCTCTGCCTGATCTGACAGCATTCCAGGTGTCGATGATCCGATGTGCCGCGTTCTCTTTCGTCAGCTCAAAATTGATGTAGACCACTCTCTGGGGCTCGCATTTGATGCGTCCCAGCCACCAGCCGCCAGTTGCACAGGCAATGGCCAGCTGGATCAAGGCGAAGGATTTGCCCGCCTTGGAGGGCCCTGTCAGGACCAGTTTTTCGCCCTTCCGGAGGATGCCCCGGATGGTCTCTGGCGGCAGCTCTGGTGGATTGTCGAACCAGTCAGACAGGCTGTCGAATTCCGGCAGCGCATCGATTTGCAGGTTCTCTTCCCAGTCTTCGAAGGAAGGCTGACCGATATTCACAGCCAGCAGCGTTTGCTGATTGTCTCCCCGTTCGACACCTGCCAGCCGGCACAGCCTGGCAGGATTTTTGTTCTGCTCATCAATTTCAAGGCCGCTGTCTCTGCATGCCTTGAAGACTGCCTTCACCCGCCTTTTGTAGGTATCCAGATCTGGCGCATCGATCTTGACAAGGGCATGAACTGACTTGCTTCCGGATGTTGTCAAAGTCGCAATCGGCAGTTCCAGTTCCTTGAATACCTCAATCTGGCGCTCCAGGCTGACAGAATCCGATTCCACCAGGACATGACGGAATGACGTCACATTCTCATTTTTGACACCCTTGCCATCCATCGGATTGCAGCGAACCCAGACGCCAGCGTCCCGGGTGCGCTCTCCAATCAGGCTGTCAATGCCTCCTGATCTGATGGTCTTCAGGATGTATTCCCGGGTGTATGTGAAACCCCGGTTTGCCGGTACCCACTTGCCGCGAGTCTCATCAAATTTGGATGAAGCGCAGATGTTGACCTGGTCACCGTCACGGAAAGCGGTCTGCAGGAACTTGATCATCTGCTGGGCGGGATCTTCCATCATCGGCTTGAGCGGGTCCTTTCTCGGCACCCACTCTCCCATCTGGACAGCATCCTCCATAGAGATAGGTTCCCAGCCGCCAGCATCTCTTGACTGTGGAGTCCAGCCTCCTTCTTTGGCCAGATGAGTGATGGATGCCCCTGTGATGCCTGAGCCCTTGAAGGTATCCCAGTGCGCCTCACAGCAGCCTGGCTTGTATTTGCGGCCTTTCCGGCTCCATTCGTCCCAGACAGATATATCCAGCCCTTCATCTTTGATCGCCATCCCGACAGACAGCCAGCTGTTATAGTCCAGATCCGGGTCTATATGGTTCAGGAGCTCGCGGATGAACTCCTCTCTGTTTTCAGGCATAACACCACATCCTTACCAGCTTTCGTTTTCCCAGTTATGCAAGTAATAAGGCACAGGCCGCAGAGATACCGGCTTATAGCTGGCTGCCGGTCCAACATCTCCCGGCACCCGCCAGCCGTTGCCTGCAATCCGATCGATGAGACTTTTTGCTTCGTCAAATCGCCACTCCCCGACTTTCCGGAATCCCTTGCGCTCCAGGAACCGGATCTGCTTGGGAGTCGTGAGACCGGATTCCCGGCGTTTTGTGAGCTTGTTCAGGATCAGCGTAGCCTTGCCTGCTGTATCGATCTCATCCGGATTGATGCCTGCCTTTTCGAGAGCTTTTTTCTGCTTCGTGGAGATAGGTTTCATCTCCCAGGGCATAGTCTCTTCGTAGGCAGCCAATTCATTCGTGTTGATGGACAGCTCCCACTGCAGCGGATCCACAAACTTGCTTTTCCGTCGGCTGAGTTCCTTCAGCTGGGCTGCCAAACTTTCTTCACGTTCCCGGACGACTTCCCTTTCCGCTTCCACAACCAGATCTTCGATGTCGAACAGCTGCGGATCTTCATCTTCCGCGGCTTTCTCCAGCATCTCCGTGGCTTCCCCCTGGATGGCCGGGTCATCAGTCACCAGATGTGCCGGATGGCAGAGTTCGTGTTTTTCTGAGTGCCACAGGAAGTCTAGGATCAGGCAATAGTCCTTGCCTCCATGCAGCCTGGTTCCCCGCCCCACGATCTGGGTATAAAGACTGCGGACTTTGGTTGGTCGCAGACAGATGACACAGTCGATGGACGGACAGTCGAACCCCTCGGTCAGCAACATGCTGTTGCAGAGGACATCGATCTGGCCAGACTCAAAGGCTCGAAGTTTCGCCTTTCGGATCTCCGGAGAATCGGTCCCGTTGATTTCCTCTGCCCGAAAACCCCTGGCGTTCAGTATGTCCCGGAACTTCTGGCTGGTGGCAACCAGAGGCAGGAAGACGATCGTCTTCCGATTCTGGCAGTGCTCCAGCATAGCTTCGGCAATCTGCTCGAGATACGGTTCCAGCGCTGTGCCCAGGTCTCCGGAAGAGAAGTCACCGGCTGTGACATTCACATCAGTCAGATCGATGCTGAGCGGCACCGTGAGCGCCCTGATGGGGCTCAGGTATCCATCTCTGATGCCCTGGGCAATGTCATACTGGTAAGCGATGGAATCAAAGAACTGCCCCAGATTTCGCTTATCGCCCCGGTCAGGCGTTGCAGTGACACCAAGGACCCGGGCTTCTGGAAAGTGTTCCAGGACTCTCTGATATCCGTCAGACAGGACATGATGAGCTTCATCCACCACGATCGTGTCGAAGTAATTCTCCGGAAAGCGGTCCAGCCGTTTTTCGTTCTGGAGAGTCTGCACAGATCCGACAACTACCCTGGCAGGATCGCCCAGGCAGCTGCTTTCTGCTTTTTCCAGAGAGGCAATCAAGCCAGTCGTTTTATAAAGTTTTTCGGCAGCCTGAGTCAGGAGTTCACCCCTGTGTGCAAGAATGAGGGCTCTTTGGCCCTCTCTTACGCACTGTTCGATGGCGGAGCAAAAGACGATGGTTTTTCCCAACCCTGTGGCCAGGACTAGCAGGGTCTTGCGGTTTCCCTGCTGCCATTCATCAAAAATCGCCTGCTTCGCTTCCTCCTGATATGGACGGAGCTGCATCACCAGCCACCGTTACCGCTCCAGCTGGATGTCCCGGTAGGAGCTGTCTGCAGCTTTTCCGCTTCCTTTCGCTTTTCGTTTGCGGCATCTTCCGGAGACAGGAAAGTCCGAGTCTGGTAGTCATTGCCCGAATTCCTGAGCTTGATGGTCTCCAGCTTCACCGTCCCCACCTGGCCGATGGCGGAATTCCATGCCGGTTTGACAGTCCCTGTGTCCGGGTTGGGCTGGACACCCAGGGAAATGAAGAAGTGGGCGATTTTGTACTGCGCCTTCTTGATCATCTTCAGCGTCTCTTTCATCATGCGGCTTCCACCCTGTCCATCAGCGACTTCCAGGTCGCAGATGACAGTGGGGTAGGAATGCTCATCGTATTTGTCCGGCGAGTGATTCCCGTTGGTGTATCCGAGATACTTGAACTCGTATATCCCATCGGGGAGAGGTTGGAAACTGTTATCAACAACCTCTTCCTCCATGGAAATCACTTCATAATCTGTAGCGTTCATTTTCTTGTCCTCGCTTTCTTAGTAGGGCAGATCCAGCCCCTGGTCCTTGATGAATGCCAGCATCTGTTCCCAGCCGCCGATAAGCATCTGGTTGACGAAATCCGCTGGATACTGGCTGATAGGCATGTCGATGGGGAACCAGCCTTTTCGGCTCACGGCTTCCCGGATGGCTGATTCAGTGATGAAGGCGTTGTCCATGAGTCGGATCAGGCGTTCATCCACTCCCTCCTGCCACTGTGGCCGCTGTGGCTTTACTGGCTGCGGGGCTGCCTGCTGAGTCTGAGTCTTAGGCTGCTCGATCTTGGACTCTGGCGCCGGCATTACCGGTGCAGGCTGTGGAACAGGCATCCCTCCCATGATTTCCGCCAGCACCGGCGGCAGGACACCTTTCTCGAAAACGATTTCCGGAGGGAGGTCAAAACGGGACTTGGCATCCTAGGCAGCGGTGCGAATTGTGTTCATGATACGGACCTCGCCACCTTTGGCTTTCAACTTCTTTCCTTCCTTATCTACGGCCATAACTACATCCCGGAACCGGCCGAACAGAATAACATCAGCCCACTCCTTGAGCTTGGCGCAATCCTTTTTCTGCAGCTTGAGTTCGTATCTATCCCATGTACCGTTTTCAGTGGGACTGGTGAAAGACTTGGTGATGACGTGAGCACACATCACAATATTGATTCCACTTTGTACCAGGTCCTCCAGGCGGTTCAGCAGCTTGCCGAATTCCTCCTCCAGATAGACATAACCTTTTCCATAGTCTTTGCATTCAATCCCATCCCAACCACGCTTTGCGCACAGGTCCCGGATGATGAGTGCTTCCAGCCAGTCCGCCGTGTCGATGATGAGCGTTCTGCAGGGGCGGTTGGCTTCCACAAAGCTCAGGATGTCCAGAAATTCTGGATACGATTTTGGAATCTGATCGATCCTGCGAATGTCCAGGTGCTTCGTGCTGCCCTCTGTGTCGATGGTCAGCGGCTCGGGAAACAGTGAGGCAAGCGATGACTTACCCCAGCCTTCCTGGGCGTAGATGACGACTTTGACTGCACCTTTCTGGCGTCCAGTTGAAATGCTTACCATTGCGCGTCCATCCACCCTTTCCTCTCAGTCGGCTGCTGCCCAGCGACTTTTCCGTCTTCGATGATGATGGAGCATTCGTCGCCCTTGCTTACACGGGTCCCGATGACCTGCATCCCTTCGGTTTCCAGCCAGTCGCCAAACTCTTTCAGTGTCTGACCATCCATCTGTTCCAGTTTGTCCATCAGGACAAAGCCACACTCCGGGCTCAGCGCCCTCACGATGGCAGTGGCCACTTTCAGCTGCTCGCTGCCGCTCATGCCATCCCAGGTCTGCCCGTTGTAAACAATCTTTCCCTTGTCCACAGAGAGTCCTTCCAGTGGCAGAGGGGCAGATTCCAGCAGCTGCTTCCGCTCTTCCCGGATGTCATTGATTTCTCCGGAAAGCTCCTGATATTTCAGCTTCAGCCGGTCAGCCTCCGCCTGGGCATCTGCTTTCCGTCTGTTCTCCCGGATCCGCTGATTCTTCTGGTCGATCTGCTGCAGGTCCCTCTCGATCTGCTCGGTGCTTTCGTCAAACAGTTCCAGTGCATCCCTCTGCGCTGTTTCCATGTCCTGCATGAGCAGGATCCGATTCTTGGTCACGGCTTCGATCTGCCTCTCAAGCTGCTCCTTGGTTTTATTTGCTTCATCCAGCTGTTTCCTGATGGTGTCAACCATCTGCCGTTTTTTGGCGTTCTCCGCATTTTTGAGCAGGATATCCTGCTGCCGCTGGATGAGGGTGAGGGCAGAAATTTCTTCCGTACCCTCTCCCGGATAAGACTTCAGACCGTCAGCAAACCGCTGCTTATCCCGGTAGAGATTTCCGACAGCTGTCCGCTCGTTGTATTTCCCTTCTTCCTCCCGGTCCAGACGGCTCAGCTCATCCCCGACCCCGATGATCTTGAGCAGGTACTTGCTCTTTTCCGCATCGGTCGACTGCATGAACTTCGGAAGGTTCAGAGCCATTTCGCCAATGAACCCATTCAGGATCTGCTGGCCTGGCTTCTTCCCGGTTGGATCCGTGACCTTGAGCTCAGAGTTTTTCCCTTTGCGCTCAACGACCAGGCCATTGGAAAGTGTGACCTTGAGCTCCGGATCTGTGTAAGACCCATCCCGCTTGGGCTTTGTTGGCTGGAACTTCTTCCCACCCAGCGCCCAGGCAATCGCATCCAGTACGCTGGTCTTACCCTGGCCGTTGTCGCCCCCGATGATGGTGAGACCTGCCGGGGATGGTTGCAGCTGGACAGCTTTGATGCGTTTGACGTTTTCCGCTTCCAGTGATGTGATCTTCACGCTCATGCCTTCTCCTTTCCGGTGATGACGTAATCTTCCATCACGTACATCCCGTTATTTCGCTTTGCCAGGAAGTCCAGGAGCTTATTCATTTCCTCAATGGCTCTCTCGGCTGAGAGGTAAAGTCCCAGGGTGTAGACCCACCCTTTGTCATCTTTGGCATTTACTGCCTGGTAAGCTGTATCTTTATCCGGGGCGACATAGAGCATCATCATCAGTTCTCCATTTACTGCCGTCCCGTTCATCGTTTTGATCAGTAACATTTCTCCCTTTCCAAGACCGACTCCCATACAGGAGCGCGAAGGTGAAAGCAGGTTCTTCACTTCCTTCCTGTATCGTTTGTGTGTTGTGTGTGATTCACGCCCCTCTATCGGAGCCGGTCTGTGTGTGATAAGATTTGGTTGGTTATTTTTGTCCTGCTACTCGCAGGGCTTTTTTTCGTTTCCCATCAGTGAAACAGCGTCTGGCACACAGTCGGTGCCGCCAGGACCGCAGCCACCAGGAGCGGGCATCCAACAAACATCAGGATGTCATCTACCAGCTCCCGCTTGCGTTGCTGCTCGGCTTCCGCCTGAGCCAGAACATTCCGGCGGTCTGTCTCCTGCCGCCAGGTGCTGTAGAATTCCGGGATCATGCCAGTGGCTCCGTTCCGAAATTCTTTGTCAGCAGCCGTTCTGTCTGTTTGGCGGATACCTCGGCTTTATCGGCCGCCATCTTGGCCCCGTTTGCCACCAGCCGCAGAGAATCCGCCAGGTATCCAAACCATTCGTCCCAGTTGACATAGTTCGGTGTTCCTTTGGAGTCCCTAATGCACTGTGCCAGTCTGACGCCGGCTTCTTTCAGGAGTACCTGCGCTTCCTGCAGCCGCTTGATGTTGTACGCAAGGATTTCAGCGCTG
>ERZ778518.1976-NODE-1976-length-12285-cov-3.992723_pt1 | contig 12285 bp, 9 predicted proteins | sample MGYA00510340_ERZ778518 | MGnify/ENA primary metagenome ERZ778518 (study PRJEB29527, sample SAMN07138967) | mouse gut metagenome | material: feces | host: mouse | place: China:Nanjing | collected 2016-01-25 ... | reverse complement strand
TGTGTCGCAGCGCAGACACAAACTTGCCGAGTGAAAAATTTATTTTTCACTCTTTTCCTCCATTAAATGTTAAAAAATCTGCTTCCTATTCTTCTGAAAAAAATTCTCCCACGACCCGTTCCAACGACACCTGGTCTGCTGCCGCCATCAACTCCCTCGACGAGTGCATCGCCAGCACCGGCACCCCCATATCGACGATCTTCATCGGCAGATATTTCGATGCAACCGCCCCGAGCGTCCCGCCCTGCGTCGCATCCGACCTGCTCGCAAATTTCTGATAGGGGATATCCGCGTTTTCCATCAGCATCATCATACTTCCGACCGCTTCACTATTGGTAACATAATTCTGCGCGCTCGAGCGCTTGATCACGACACCCTTTCCGAGCGGGTTTTCATTGGTCGGATCCGCTTTCTCCGCCTTATTCGGATGAAAACCGTGCGCGACGTCAAGTGAGAGGGCAAATCCATTGACAAACGCCGTTTTCGCCGCCCCATCCCCTGCACCGGGCGCGCCATACAGTTTCTCGATCACCATTGACAGCAGGACCGAATCCGCCCCCTGCCTCGTTCTGCTGCCGATCTCCTCGTTATCAAACAGAACCACGCCATTGATGCCGTTCTCCCGCCCGGACCCGCATATTCCGTGCAGGCACGCCTCCACCGAAGTGATATTGTCCAAACGCGGCGCCGAGATCATATCCTCCTGAAAACCAATGACATCCCCGGCGTCACAATTGTATAAATACAGCTCATAATCCAGTATTTCCGAAACCGATACATTCATCCGGCGGGCGAGCATCTGCATAAAAAACTGCTCGTCCACCTCGTTTCCGCCCACACAGGCGATCGGCATCATATCCGTCTGGCGGTTCAGTTCCACACCCTTATTCACATCCCTGTTCAGGTGGATCGCCAGATTCGGTATCGTAAACAGCGGTTTTTTCATATCAATGATCCGCGCCTCCGGCTCAAACGTGCTGTCCGTTTTCAAAATGACTTTTCCCGCCGCCGAAAGCGGCCGGTCAAGCCATGTATTTAATATCGGCCCACCGTATATTTCGATATTTAGTTTTCCATATCCATGTGAGACAACTTCCGGCCTGCTTTTTACGTACAGACACGGATGATCGGTATGCGCCAGCGCAAGCCTTAGCATCTGTCCCGGTTCGCCCGCGCGCGTACAGTCAAATCGTCTGCCGATGGAAAACGCGTACACCGTCGAGTCATTCGCATTGATATAATAATTCCCGCCCGGTTCTGCCTGCCACTCTGATTCCGACAGACGGAGTTCTTTAAATCCCTGTTCCGCCAGCGTCCGGATTGCTTCCGCCGTCGTCGTAAAACTGCATGTAGATACCGAGATCCGGTTCAGCAGCCGGTCCGCGGTCTGTGTCATACGATCCATTTGTTCCAACCTCCCAAAAAAGTTTTAAGTTTTTCCGATTCTGTGTATAAAAGAAACGGTTGCGGTTATACTTTATTATGTGCAAATGATAAAGTTAAAATACTTATCCTCCCCCTTAGATGCTACGTAAGTAGCAATTGCCACAAAGGTGTGGCATATCTCCCCGGCGGCAACGGTGCTGACGGGGAGATTTTTTATGTCTGGCAGTTGACACCTTGTTATTGTCAATAATGATTTTCAATGCAGTTGCTTTTGCATCTTCGTTAGCTCCGTCCCTCTCCGGTTTTAAAATCAGATACACAATAAAGTATAGCACTTCACCTTTCGATGTTCAACAAAAAATTTGCAAACATATAAGTGATTTAAAATAGAAACTACATAGGAGTGGAATTTGTTTATTTGAACTTTTGAAATTCCGCATAAAAACTCAGATAAAAATTTCCGCGTGGAATACACTTGACACTTGTAAGTTATATCGTATAATAAAAATAGGATGTGGGCAGTTGGGAAAGAAAAATATTATTTGGAATGATTACATATCGAAAAATAATGGGAAGAAGATGCGAAAAGGGAAGGAATAATAACGGACCGACAGGAGGGAGGTCGTCTGATGAATGAGTTAAATCGACGACTGCTTCAGGATGGACGTACGGAAGACCTATTTCGTTCCATACAGGACACGGAATATCAAAAGAAACTGATGGATGAGTACGGACTAGAAGATAAGTTACAGAAATATAACCAGAAAGGAATGCCATCATGAAATCAGCACACAACTATTTTTTCATACTTTTATCTACATTACTTCTCTTCTTTACTTTTACTGGTATTTTATTACCCTGCCAGGCACAAGCAAAAACTAAAACAATCACGCTGCTCCTCAGTGAGACAAAACAAATATCCAAAGAAAACGTGATCTCCTATAAAAGTATGAACCCATCCATCGCTACCGTTTCCAGCGATGGAATCATTCACGCCGTAAAGACCGGTACTGCAAAAATCACAGCCAAAACAGACGATGGAAAACGAAATTACCGAATTGTCGTAAAAAAACGCGGCATGGTATATCCTAAATTTACTATGATAAACGGCGAACATCTGGATCTGCAGTTCAGCCAAAAACCCGATAGAAGCGTAAAATGGCATTCAGAGAACCACTCTGTTGCCCAGGTGAACAAAAATGGACAAATTCGCGCAAGAAAAGCAGGAACTACATGTATATCCGGCACTTCGGATAACCACAATTTTATGTGCCGTCTGGAAGTCACCCCAGCCATAAAAAGCAGTATCTATCTCACGTTTGACGACGGGCCAAACCGTTACACCACGCCGAAGGTACTGAATATCCTAAAAAAGCAAAAAGTTCCGGCCACCTTTTTTGAACTAAAACCGGCATCATCCGATTTCGACCTGACACAAAGAGTATTAGCCGAAGGACATTCCCTCGCCCTTCACGGTTATCAGCATAAATACGATGTCATATATCGCTCTGAGAAAGTATACCATGGCAATCTCGATAAACTCCGAAACCTCTTTTTTGATAAATTCGGAGTGTGGTGCAGCGTTTCCCGCTTTCCCGGCGGCAGTTCCAACCAGGTCAGCCGGTACAACCCGGGAATCATGACGAGGCTCACGGAAGAACTACACGACTGGGGATACCACTATTTTGACTGGAATGTATCTTCTGGAGATGCCGGTGGTGTCCATACATCTGATGCTGTCTATAAAAATGTGACAAAAGGACTCAAAAAAGGAAGACGCAATATTGTCCTGATGCACGATTTCGGCAGCAATGACAAAACGATAAACGCCCTGGAAAGGATCATCAAGTATGGAAAGAAAAACGGCTATACATTTCTTCCCATCACCGCCAGCACACCAGAAAATCACCATACGGTATTAAATAACTAACCTTCAAATCAATTCGAGCAATCGAGTGTGAGCAGCATTTCTCTCAAGATCTCATGCGTGTAATCTAACATAATAAGAACTTGATAGCTTCCTTTCCTACACCTTGATTCAAGTACTGCGATCAAACACAATCACGTTTTACTATTTCCCAGCTAACAAATCATTGATCTGCTCTGCCATCTGGTTCAACGCCAAAACCTGTTCTGTCATCTGTGCGACATCCTTTGTATTATTTTCTACCATATCATTGATACTGCTAAACTCCGTGTTCTCCTGTTTGATACTTTCCGCGATATCCTCGCTGATCTTCACAGTATTGAGAATCACAGCAGACTGCTTTTCGTGGGCTTCCCCCATCAAATTAATATTTTCAATTGATGTTCGGAGCACATCGATCATATCCCGTATCCCCGTAAAAACTTCATTTGAATATTCATTTTGTTTTTCCAGTTTCTTTGAATTTTCTTCAACAAATGTGACCATATCTGAAACATTTTGCTGGACTTTCTCGATAACTTTTGTCACCCGCTCCAACGACTCCTGCGTATCATTTGCCAAATGGCCCACCTGGGACGCGACAACCGCGAACCCCTTTCCCGCCTCGCCGGCTCTAGCCGCCTCAATGGACGCATTTAATGCCAATAGATTTGTAGAAGAAGAAATCTCGCCAATGATATTCAACGTAACCCCGATTTCTTCCACCGCCTTGGATAATTTGACCGCAACCTGATTTGTGCTGTTCATTGACTCAGAAACTTCAGTGTTCAGTTCCTTTAGGGAATGCAGACGCTGTTCATTGTTTTCCGACTGTTCCAATAACTCCTTTGAATTGTTCTCGATTTTTGTAACATGCTGGCTTACACGAGTCACCCATTCCTGAAGATCGTTCAGGTTCAGAATACTCTCCTCACTTTTTTCCCGCAGCGCTGTATTATTTGTTAGAAGATGTTCACTCGTTACCGAAAGCTCTTTTGCAGAAGAACTCTCGTTTGACGTGATCGCCTGCAGTATGTCACCTGCTTTCACTAACTTTTCAGATAGTTCAGAAACAGAATACAGCATATTCTGCACACGATCATTGTTTTTTTCCAATTCCTCTCTTTTCGCATTTACTAAAAAATGCTGGACAAGCCATGTGAATAACCAGATAAAAGCCAGCGACAATGTAACGCACACACACCGGTTCACCATATTGGGCACGAAGAAAGCATCGCTAACAGGAAGAAGCCATTGTCCGTGAAAGATCCAAGCCACAATAAGTGAAACCACAATCTCCGCACTTGTGACCAGTACCATCCTATTATCAAGGAATAAGGCCGTGGCTATGGTAAACAGAAACGCAAACGCCCAAAATTCCGTTGAAGGAATCATATATAATATGTAATTAAACTGAGTAAACATAATGATAACAAGAAATATCTTACATTGTTTTAATTTTTTAGGGATCACCCTTTTCTCTTCATAACCAGTTTTTATAAAGTAGATCCCGATCGCAAGATACAATAAACAGGTGATATCAAACAAAATCAATGAAAGCCAGTTAACTGTTGGAAATAATCCAATGCCTTTCTCAAGGGAATATAAGATTCCCGCAGCCTGACAGGCTCCAGGTACCGCCAGAAGAACGATCGTATATACTTTGTTAATATAATCTTCTAGTGCTGCAAATCTTTTTGTCTCCATTTCAAACACCTCGTAACTGTAATTTTCTGACTATATTATAGCTACTTCCTTTTACAAAATCAATCTTTTTTTGGAAAAATCAGGGGAAAAAGTACTCAGCAATTAGGAAATGGAGAATGAAAAAAGCCGGAATGTCTCATCGAACGACCTTCCGGCTTTACTAAACTTAAACTATTTACATCAATTTACATATTGAAACCTTCCAACCAGCTCCTTCAACACATTAGCCTGGCCCGTCAACTGTTCCGACGCCGCGGCGCTTTCTTCCGAAGTAGCCGTATTCGATTCGATCACCTCCGCAATCTGATTGATGCCTTCCGTGATCTGTGCGACTGCCATCGCCTGATTATCCGATGCCTCGGCAATCTCAGCCATAGAGTTGTTTACGAGTTTGACATTATCCACAACATGGAGCAGCGACTTCGCGGTAGAATCTGCCAGCTGCATTCCGTCTTCCACAGCCAGAATCGCGTTCTGGATCAGGTCTTTGGTCTTTCTGGCCGCTTCCGAACTTTGTTCTGCGAGCACGCCTACCTGGGTCGCGACTACGGCAAAACCTTTCCCATTTTCACCGGCCCTTGCTGCCTCTATCGACGCATTCAGTGCCAAAAGTGCCGTCTGGCTGGCAATCTCTTCTATGCTGCCGATAATTTCAGCGATTTTATTAGAAGCTTCTTTTATATTGTTCATCGCCTCTGTATTTTTCTTCATGTGTTCATTGCTCTCTAAAATCTGCTCACCCATATCAGCCACAACCCCTTTGGCATTGTCGGCATTTTTGGCATTTACAGTAATCTTTTCTGAGACTTCCGTAATCGTTGCTGTCAGTTCTTCGATGGCGCTCGCCTGATCGGTCGCTCCTTCTGCCAATTGCTGCGCTGCCCCGGACAGGTCGGTTGCTCCATTTTGTACATATTCCGCATTGCTATCAATTTCACCCATCGCCTGGCTCAGCGAGTCAACAATTTCCCGGAACGACTGGCTGATCTCCGCAAAATCTCCCTTAAAGTCATCTTCTACATTGATCAGGAAATTTCCACTTGAAAGTTCGGCCAAATGATCATCAATTTCCGTTATAACTCCCTTCAGATCCTGCACTGTTTCGGACAAACTACTCATCAACGTTGCCGTCTCATCATTTGTTTCCGGAATCGGGGTATCCGCATGCAGATTTCCTTCAGCCAAAAGCTTTAGACGATCCACTACTGCCGCGATCGGTTTTACAACCATTTTGCCAAGAAGGACTCCATTTCTGATACCAAACGCAGTAAACGCAATCACAAAAATGACTGTAATCACAAGCGACAAATAGAACATACCTAAAAATTCATTCCGTACCGCAGCCACCCCGATACTCCATCCATTCATATCTTTCACTGGCGAGTAGGCAACTACCTTTGTTTTTCCCGCGTACGAATACGTACCTGTGCCGTTTTCACCGGCAACCATTTTTTTACAGATCTCACTGTACTTTTTCAGTTTAGAATTCTTCTCTCCCAAATGCAGGCTGTCCTCTACGCCGACGTTTTTCGAATCAATATCCGCTATCGTAATGCCGTTCGCATCGAGCATAAAGGCTGTTCCGCCCTCCCCTACTTTGATCGATCGCATAATTTCGTTCAGAAATTCACCGTTTGGAATGTAAACGACCGCCCCAACCGGAGTGGTACCAGGAATTCCATTTTCCCATAACGGAGCAGAAACCGCATAAGTAACCGCCTTTGTATCCTCATTATATGTAGGCGTAGAAACATATGTATCCCCCTTCATCGCTACCCTGAAATAATCCTGGTTTGAAAAATCGTTTCCTGAAATCACATCAATCCCTTTACTGTCTAACAGATAACCGCCCTGAAAATCATGATCCTCGATCCGCTGTTTCAGGATCGCCTCTTTTTCCTGTACTGTCTTTGTCGAGTCGGCCAGACGCGCGATGCTCCCCGTCTCATACGCGATCGCCGTGTACTATTTAAGCGCTGCCGCCACATAATCCGCGGCTATGTCCGAAGTACTGTTAATCGTGTTGGAAACTGCACTGATGGAAGAAATATAGCTTAAAATAGATGTAATCAGTCCTAAAAGAATACAACAGATTAAAATCGTTTGACCAAACCGTTTCGAAATCTTTTTTTCGATACTGACAAATTGTCCCTCCTTTTCTTCTTTTCTCGTTTTTCCATTTTTTCTTTTTTCTTTTTGCATTTTTTGCCTCTTTTCTGTACCGCCCTTTTAGCTAGATTGTATCCTTTTGACTGAACGAAACCCAGGAGAATTTTTATGAAACTTCTAGATCATGCAGAATATCAAGCTGAATATGTGCTGAGCAGCACATTAACACATATCTAGGTACTATTATATCATAACTATAAAAAACTCTACTTTTTCATAAAAAATATATAAATTTTATTTGCTCCCTCGTAATAAAAAAGATCAGCTCCTGTAAAAACGCAACAGAAGCCGATCTTCTTTACAATCTTCCTTTATCACAGAACATGGAGAAATAAAGAATGCCTTCTACTGGAAAATCCGTCTTGCAAAGTTATACAATCCGTTTTTCCACGGGCCCCACCAGTGACCACCGGGCCAATTATAATAAATGTGGTCAAAACCGTTATTTTTCAAGGTAGTACTATACTGTTTCGGACTGTCGCCGACAACTGTATCACCATCACCTTCAACGATCATATACAGCGTATTCTTTCTGTACGCCTGCGGAATCGTAAGTGTCTGCGTTGTGAGAAGTCCTTCCTCTCTCCAGTATGGCAGCACTCCTACCGCCGGACAAAAGGCGCCTGTGTAAGCAAAATCATTCACCATTTTCACACCGATGTAAATGGCATTGCGTCCTCCCATAGAAAGACCGGCAATCGCTCTGTTGTCACGCCCCGGCTTTACAGGGTAGTTGCTCTCAATATACGGGATAAGGCTGGTTTTCAGATCGTCCAGCATACGGTTATACATCGCGAACTGCTCCAGCGAAAGATGCGCCGGATTCGCCTCACTTTTATGCCGTACACACTGATTCGGAAGAACCATGATCATCTCCTTTGCCGTCCCGGCAGCCACCATATTGCTGACGATCTCATTTGGCTTACCATCCAGCCATTCTACCTCACTTCCGCCGATTCCATGAAGAAGATATAATACCGGATATTTTTTAGAAGGATTATACTTTGGTGGAAGAATGACGGTAGCTTTTCGGTTCATTTCCGCCACATATGAGTAATATGTAACCGTCTTGACTTCGCCATAAGTTACGCCTGCCTTTTTCTGATCAAAATCCGCCGGTGCATTGTAATTCGAATCAATAAATGATTTCGGTTTGGAGTAGTCTGGATCCGCCGGCTCTTCTTTACCCGTATCGGAACCTGCCGCAGTCATGGATACCTCATCTACATAGAAAGAAATAAGGTCATCCGCAACCGGATTACTCTGAAAAGCAGTTTCGATAAATATTTTTGTGCTGGACAGATCGGCATCTGCCGGAATGGTATACGTTCCTTCGACCAGTCCCCAATTTCCTTTTGCCACATTAGCAGTTGCCATACTCCTTATCGTACTGCCATTTACGATACAGATATTAAAGATCTGCTGCGCCCTGCTGCCTTCTGTAAAATACACTCTTGCACTTACTTTGTATGTCTGGCCTTTTGCAACCTTTCCACTAATATCCTGCATCGGGCCAGCCCCTGTAGCCTTCCGATCCTTTGCCTGCATGGAGTGATTACCGCTGTACTTCGTAACATATCCCAGATTCAGCGTCGCTCCTCCAATGGTAGACCACTTGTCATATCCATTTTCAAAACCACCATTCTCAATGATCGACACAACTTCCTTCATGGAAATATCGTCCACATAAAAAGTCATCAGATCTTTGGCCGGTGCTGGTTCCTGTACCCAGGGCGTTTCGATGAACACCTTTACATTCGATAGATCCGCATTTGCCGGAATGGTATACGTTCCGTCAATGGTTCCCCACTCTCCTTTTTTGGCCGTCACCGTCCCGATATTCTCATAGGTCCCGTCGCCGTAACCGAGAGTCATAAGAAACGTTTTTTCTGCTGGATAATTTGCACTATTCGGATCACTGTTATCCTGTTTGTACTGAACCTGTGCCGATACATGATAGGTTTTACCGGCCTGTACCCTTCCAGTAATATTCTGGCATGGTCCCGCACCAGTACTCGTTCTGCCGGATACCTTTAAGCCCAAATTTCCGCTCGTCTTCGTATAATAAGCCAGGCTCAGTTCCGCACCGTACTGTCCCGTCCAATCTGTGAGCGCATTTTCAATGTCGCCATTCTTGATCACTTCTGTACTATTTGCGTGCGCTGTCTGAACACCGAATACACAAAGAAACACAACGCACAATGTAAAAGCTGCAACCTTCACGATTTGTTTCATTTTCCTAATTACCTCCAATACGTAATGATACTCTTCTCTGTTACTCCTGTTACTTTTGTTACTTCCCCTTTGTTTCTCCGATTACATTCTGTGAACCAGTCCTATATTTCCCGATACATCACCTCTCTTCTCATGCCATAGCCATGCGGGAAACTATACCATTCAGTGTGGTTCCCGTTTGCAGGCCAACGCACATAAAATATTAGATCAATTATTATAAGGTATTGTAGCAAAAGATCTATCAAATCGCAATAGAGCAATAGTTTCCGTCCGTTATCGGGACCACCTATATTTATAACAATAGTGGACGTCGTAACGATCGTAACATGAAAAAACCGCATGGTATTGTCACATAACAACCCATACGGATTTTTATTCTTTCTTGTCGGATTATTTTTCAATAATTGTTCAGGCTTTTCCACTTCTCCGCATCCTGTGTAGAAACCGGTTCACCTGACTCCAGAACGCGCTGGATCCTAAACTGCAGCTCCTCATCGACAAAAGGTTTCAATATATAATCACAAATGCCAAGCTTTGCACTTTCAATAACCGTCTTCTTATCCTCGGCACCAGTCAGCATGATTACCGGAATATCAGACCGGTCTTTCATCTTGCGTATATCCCGCAATGTCTCAATACCATCCATCGGATTCATCCGAATATCCAAGAGGATCAGATCCGGTTTTTCCTCCTGCAGGTATTTGATCGCCCGCATACCAGAATTCGCAGTGATCACCTCATAATCTTTCTGCAAGATTTCTGATATCCTCGATAACGTAATTGCTGTATCATCCACAGCCAAGATCCGCTTTTTTGAACTTCCATTTTCTGTCTGATTCATTTTCTTTATTGTCCCCTTTCCAGTCTGCTTAAAAGCTGACGTAACAGTTCTTCCACATAATCATCTTCAAACAGCTTTAGCTGCTCTTGTATTTGAGTAAGACTCTCCTCCACATCGTCTGGAATGCTGTGGAGCAGTATTGCCTCAACTGTACCGGCGCACTCCTTTGAACGAAATTTTTCGAGCTGGCCGAGCGCTGTTCCCACCTGTTCTTTTAACTCCTGTGAGGACAGCGGCGGGAGTTTTTCAGCCTGCGTACCACTTCGACGGCTGCGATGCAAAAACTCTCCTATGTTTTTCAATAGTTTTTCATATTCTTCCAGCAAATATGGCAATTGCTGGCTGATATATTCGGTATCACCCCTTGTTGCAGCGTTTTCCTGTTCTCTCGCCATACTAGAAACATCCATCGCTCCAATATTTGCCGAAGCGCTTTTTAACCCATGCACTTCAACCTGGTAGTGCGAAAGATCGGATCCAGCAAGATCCCGTAAGAGATCTGGCTTTCGTTTTCCATCCAGATAATAGAGCTCCAACAAATCCTTAAATGCAGTCTCATCGCCTGAAAAAAATCGCATGGCAGCGTTCATATCCACCCCTTCGATCTGAAAAACATCTGGATTAAGGGCAATATGTTCCTCTCCGCGATCTCTCGTCGTTCTTTTCTCTTCGGGAACCCATCGGAGCAGAAGCTGATTCAATTCCTTTCTGTCAAGAGGTTTCGCTATAAAATCCTGAAAACCACAGCCTAAAAAACGTTCCCGCATGCCTTCCATCACATTGGCAGTCAGCGCGATGATCGCAGGGAAAGTACCGTTCTCTCCACAATCGCTGCGTATTATGTCCACCGCCTCAATACCATCCATGACAGGCATCATATGGTCCATAAATATCATATCATAACGGTGGGAACGCACCAGTTCGATCGCCTCTGGACCGCTTCCCGCCTCCGTTAAGTCAAAATCATAGTTTTTTAAAAAACCTTTGGCAACCTTACGGTTGACCGCATTATCATCTACGATAAGTACCTTCACATCCGGTGCGGCAAATGTTTCCACTATGTCCGCCTCCGTCTGCAAAACCTCCGGCACCTCTGCGATCGAACGTCTGTCTACTATTTTTTGGGGAATGGTGATAGTGACTACGGTCCCTTCGCCATATGTACTATCCACATGGATACTACCGCCCATCAGCTCTACCAAATGTTTCACAATGGCCAAACCTAATCCGGTCCCCTCCACACTTCGGTTCCGTCTCGCATCGACCTGTCGGAAATCTTCGAAAATCTTTTCGAGATCTTCTTTTTGAATGCCGCATCCTGTATCTTCCACACAAAAAGTAAGCAGTTCTTCTTCACCATTCTCACACGGTTCTCCGGAAACGCTTGCGCGCACATATCCCTCTTTTGTAAATTTAATCGCATTGTTCAAAATATTGATCAATATCTGCTTGATCCGCCCCTCATCGCCATTGTAGCGGCACGGTAATGTATTGTCGCAATCATATTTCAGAACAAGACCCCGTTTCGAGGCAGCCATATCCATCATGCTCACTACCTCACCCACCACAGTCTTAAGATGGTAATCCGTATGTATGAGTTCCATTTTGCCTGCCTCAACCTTTGACAGATCCAAAATATCATTGATGATCGTCAATAGATTCTTCGCCGCGGACTGCACATCTTTGGCATGAGAATAAATTTCATGATCCCTGCACTCCTCCATGATAATGTCATTCAATCCGATAATAGCATTCATCGGAGTACGTATCTCATGGGACATATTTGCCAAAAACTCACTTTTTGCTATGCTCGCTTTCTCTGCCTGCATCCTCACCTGTTTGATCTCATGGATATAAGCTTTGATATCCGTCATATCCAAAATCAGGACGACGCATCCCTGCTTTCGTCCATTTTCATCTATGATCTGCTTGCCGTGACTTTCATAGTGCCGGTCATTGATCGAAAAACTATATGGGCCATCTTCCCGGAGCATCTCTTCCCGGAAATCCTCCAAAACCCGTATATTCTCTCCCAGCTTAG
>ERZ778518.1975-NODE-1975-length-12292-cov-5.012013_pt1 | contig 12292 bp, 11 predicted proteins | sample MGYA00510340_ERZ778518 | MGnify/ENA primary metagenome ERZ778518 (study PRJEB29527, sample SAMN07138967) | mouse gut metagenome | material: feces | host: mouse | place: China:Nanjing | collected 2016-01-25 ... | reverse complement strand
ATAACTGGGTTTTTATAGCGCTCCATGGTGGTTCCCCCAATCTGTTTCTAATGTGAACGATGCCAAATTGGAACTATCCTCTCCGTGATAGGAGAAATACAGTGCGTTTATACCGTCTGGAAGAGAGATGTCCGCGCAGAAGGTTTTCCACTCGTTGGAATGGCCCACTGGGATTTCTCCAATGATTCTTCCGTTCCACTGCGTCCTGACCTGAAACGTCCCCGCACTGCCGCGAACTTTCACCGCAATCTGGTGAACACCTTGACAGTTGAAATATTTGAAGCCCGCCGTAGCGCCGTCCCGCAGATTGGCAATGTGGGCAAAGCCCTCCTGACCATCGGGCGCATCCTGGGTAATGCGGGGGAACCGGCAGTCCATCCAGTCGCCGGGAGCGCCAGTGGTAAGGGCCGGATACCGGCAGAACAGGTTGCAGGCAATGTGCGCCGGATATTCCCCGCAGCCCGCAAGCGGCCCGCCATTGCCGCCACAGGAGGTCAGCTCCACCTGCGGGATGGTTCCATCTGGAAGGATGCGAATAGGTTCCAGGCAGCCTTGCCGGCTGAAATTTGTTCCGTTGGTGTGACGGTGATAGAAAATGTACCACTGCCCATTGATTTTTTCAATACTGCCGTGATTGTTCCCGCCGTAAAACATGGGCTGGTCTGCCGGTTTATAGGAATCAATATGCAGATCGCTATTACTGACGATTACACCGGCAAAAGTGAACGGGCCAAGAGGAGAGCTGCTGCGGGCATAGCAGAGTTCATGGTTCGAGATAGGGGAGTAGATGAAATAATAGGTATTCCCTGCCTTCCGAATTGAGGATGCCTCAAAGAAAGGGAAATTCGCAAAGCTGGTTCCGGCAGCATATGGCGCGCTGGGAGCGACTGTAACCGGCTCAGTCCGAACCGTCAGCATATCAGGCTCCAGAACCGTTACCATGGAGCCCCGGCGTTTGGTATCCGCAGGCGGACAGAAGCCTGTATACAGGTAGACCGCATTCCCCTCAAAGAGTACGCCAGGGTCAAACTGCGGTGCATCGCCATCCCGTTCACCGAAACGGCTTCCATCCGGATGGTGGACATACCCGTAGAATTGATACCGTCCGGCAGGGGTGTCACAGACGGCCACAGAAATCACTGGCAGTTGGTCAAGTACATAGTAGAGATAGTATCTTCCATCTGCCCCACGGGTCACGTCAGGCGCAAAAAGCAGCATGTCGCCATCCTTGTTGGCCGGATCATCCGTCCGGGCATAGATCACACCCTCATACCGCCAGTCGGACAGATTGTCCACCGGCGCAGACCAACAGACGTAGTCATTCGGGCAGTATGTGTGGCCGCCGAACCGGTCATGGGAGCCGAAGACATACACACGCCCGTCAAACACATGGGGCTCTCCGTCGGGGATATACTCCCAGGAGGGCAGATAGGGATTGAATCCTTGCTTTTTCATACTTGCTTACCTCAATAAATACGATAATTTCCACCTAGGGCCAGAAACGCGAAAAAGTACAGACAGTTGTCATAATACCGCCGTTCTCCTGTGCGCAGAGGCGTTTCCCAGAACCGGTGCACACATTCCCCCGCCCAGGGGCCATCCGCAGCCAGACTGGCAGCGGCGTTGGTGGCGGTAATGGCGACGGGATGCAGCGCGGGAAGGGAAAGGACCGTACCATCCACCTCATAGATCGCGCGGTCATTGTTCCGAACGCTTTCACAGAAGAATTTTTGCAGCCGGTTGGCTTCTTCCCTGGCCCAGGGAGCCCCCCCAAACCAGACGGCGTCCAGTCCAATATTGAAGATTGTGCGGTAGGCGTCGCTGTAGTACCAATCGTGACGGCCCCCGAAATGGCTTGGATCGGTTTTCTGGGGATGCCCCTCCATGTCCGCATACTCGGCACACAGGCCCGTTACCGGGTGGCAGGCTTTGATCCAATAGGCCCTGCTGGCTTGTGCCGCCCGCTTCCAGAAGAGGCGGTCCTCCGCGTCCGCCCAGAGCGCGAACAGTTCATAAAAGTGCGGCAGATGATAGCTTGGATCAGAGAAATCCATTTCCGCGACAAAACGGATCAGATAATTGGAGCTGTCCCACATAGGGCGCCCCCCTTCCCCGTTTTCCCCTTTGTGCAGGCAGGTATGCAATAGGCGCCGGGCCTCGGCTTCGTAGTCAAAAATCCCCTCGCCGTTCCCCCACCGGTGAGCGGCGAAAAAAAGCGCCATCGCAAAGTATTCCTCGCCATCCGGCGCGGCTCCCCAAGCGTTTTTGCTCCCGTCCAGACCGCAGCTCCAGGCAAAATATCCCGCGTTGGGGCCGCTGTCCAAAAACATATAGGTCTTTGCCCATTTCCACAGCCGGTCAAATTCATTTTTTCGGTTCATCTGCACGCACATCATCATGGCATAGCTCATGCCCTCCGTGCGGACATCGTGATTTCCCGTATCTTCAAAGCAGGCCATATCCGGTCCTACGATGTGATACAGCCGCTGATTTTCGTCGCCGTAAAACAGCGTCATAAAGATCTCTTGCGTCCGCGCCTCTATGGCGGCGGGAGAATATCCCAGACGCTCAAAAACGTTCGGGTACCTGTTGAAAGGAAAAGATTTCTTGCGCATAAAACGCTCCCATATACATGATTTATTTTTTCCCGTCTTTATCTTCCAACTTGCGAAACACTGGCATAACAGCTTTGCTGATGGTGTAGATCATCAGAATCGGAAGAAACAGAATACTGAAGGTGCGCAGAGGTGTGTTGAACTGGGTAACCAGCAAAAATTCCGCCAGCAGGATGCCGGTGAGCGCAAGACTTCGTTTCAGATGAACGATAAAAATGCCCCGCGCATTGGCCAGTCCCGCCAGCAGGCCGTTCTGGTATCGGGCCTCCAGGGGGAACACATAAATAAAATGGAGCAGTAGAAGGAGAATCAGGATGATACCTGCCGTCAGCAGGCCCATGGCATCACCTGCACGGGCCTCGATCATCCGCACATCCAATAAGATGCTGCCGCAGCCCGCCAGCAAAATCAGGGACAGTGGAATACCATGCTTCAGGTTTTTGACATATGCTTTCCAGAACTGTACCGTCATGCTGGCGCCTTCCCGATCCTCCGTCATCTTCAGCGTGACGCTGAACGCAGCAATCGTCGATGTCCCGATGGTGATGACAGGCAGACAGCCGATGATCAAATACAAGTTCAAAATCAAAAGATTGGTCAGTTTGATTCCGGCAGAAATGATGGGTGAGTCGATCCGCATATCATATCAGCCTCCTATTCAGCTTGATACGATAGAAATGGATGGAAAACCAACAGCAGTATCCCATCCATCTCTATCATATTCGGGGGTTACTCTTTGACGCTGCCCAGTGTTAAACCCTGTACAAAATATTTTTGCAGGAAGGGGTACAAGCAGACGATAGGGAGCATGGTGAGGATTGTGGCTGCGGCGCGAACGGAGGTGGGCGTAACCGCCCCGGCCGCATTTTTCATGGCTTCGGCGCTGGTACCCTGATTCGTCACGGAGGACAGCAGCTTCATCAGCTCGTATTGCAGAGTTGTGTATTTTTCGCTCATGCGGTTATAGAGCATGGCGTCAAACCAGGAGTTCCACTGACCCACAGCGGAGAACAGCGCCACCGTGGCGTACACCGGCTTGCACAGGGGGGAAATAATCTTGACAAAGATCGTGGTATATCCCGCGCCGTCGATCTGCGCGGATTCCACCAGACTGTTGGGGATACTGTTGTTCATGTACGTCCGGATCACCAGCATGTTGTAACAGCTGATAGCCCCGGGGATCACATAGACCCAGAAGCTGTTAGTAAGACCCAGCGCTTTATAGAGCAGGAACACGGGGATCAGGCCGCCGTTGACGTACATGGTGATAACCCAGAACAGAGAGAGGGAGCGCTGGAAAACAAACTCCTTGCGGCTGATGATAAAGGCCAGCACCGCGTTGAGGAACAGGGAGAACAGTGTTCCCAGCACCGTGCGCAGCACGGAGATCTTAGCTCCCGTGAGCAGATTTTCCTTTTGGAGAACGGTGGTAAAGTTATTCATCGTCCACATACGGGGCCAGATATGGATGCCGCCCCGCAGGGCGTCCGTGCCGTCATTGAAGGCGACGGCCAGGGTATTCAGCACAGGGTACAAGGTAATCACCACGAACAGGACCATGATGATGGTGTTGAACACGGTAAAAACCTTGTCGCTGGTAGTGGATTTAATTTTTCTTGCAGTTGCTGTGTTCGCCATAATCAACGCCCCCTTTCTAAAACAGCCGCTCTTCGCCGGACCGCTTGGCGATCTGGTTGGCGGCGACGATGAGGATGATGCTGACTACGCTCTTGAAGATGCCGGCGGCAGTACCGATGGCGTAGTCACCCTGGCTGATGCCCCATTTCAAAACGTAAATGTCAATCGTCTGCGAGACGCTCTGTACCAGGCCGTTGCCCAGCAGGTACTGGACTTCAAAGCCGGCGTTGAGCACGTTGCCTACGTTCATGAGCAGCTGGATCATAATGATAGGCCGGATGCCGGGCAGCGTGACTGCCTTGATCCGGGACCAGCGCCCCGCGCCGTCGATCTGTGCCGCCTCATAGAGAGAGGGATCGATGGCTGTGATAGCCGCCAGATAAATAATTGCGTTCCAGCCGGTTTCTTTCCAGATATTCGCAAAAACCACAATGCCCCAGAACAGCTGCGGGTAGGCAAAGAAATTCAGCGGCTGGTCCAGAATATGTAATCCTACCAGAATCTCATTGACAATACCGCTGCCGGAGAGCATATCGTGGAGAATGCCCGTCACGATGATCCAGGAGAGGAAGTGGGGCAGATAGGAGATGGTCTGCACCATCTTTTTCCCGCCGTTGCTCTTTACCTCGTTGAGAAGAATTGCGAAAGCAATCGCTGTGACAAAACAGAACGCCAGATTCAGCACGCCCATGCAGAGGGTGTTGCGCAGGGTACGGAGGAAGGTGACGTCGCTGAACAGCTCTATAAATTTGTCGAAACCAATGAATTGGGAGCCGAACAACCCGTTTTTGGGCTTATAATCCTGGAAACCGATGACCCAGCCCCCCAGGGGCAGGTAGTAGAATATAAAACCGAAAACAAAGAAAATCAACGCCCAGAGGACCAGAACCTTCTGTTCCTTTATCTTCTGCCAAAAGGTTTTTTCCTGCCGGGGAGCAATAACCGCCACTGCTGATGCGCTTTTTCCCGCCATAATTCACATCCTTTCCGGAAAAGCGGGCAGGCGCCTGCCCGCTTTTCCATGTCACTTCTTACTTATCCAGGCAAGATGCTTATTCGTATTTGGCAGCCAGAGCAAGCCGGTTGTCCAGCTCGGTCTGCATCTCGGAGAGGAAGTCTTCCGGTTTAGCGGAGGCGTAGGCCTCCAGATACTCGTTCCACGCGGACTCGAAGTCGCTGGAGAGGACCACCTTGGGCAGATACTCGTGCTTGATCTCCCCCATCCGTGTCCAAGCCACGCCGCCGGGGGTTGCGGTGGTCATGTTGTTGGAGTGGGAGTACATGGGGAACCAGGGGCCAGGAATGTCGTTGACGCCCAGCATCTGGACATAGGTCTGCACACCGTAAGCGTCAAAGCACTTCTTCACATCGTCGCTGAGGGCATCATAGAACTCGCCGGGCTGGAGGTCAGGCCGGGCGGCGTTGATGCCGTCCGGGTTCATGCCGAGATAGCCGGGGAAATAAGAATAAGAACATACGTGGCTGGCCTTATAGGCGGTGTTGGCGGAATTTGCGCGCTGTTCCGGGGTCTTATAGAACAGGCCGTCCTCTCCCACCATGTAGTCCACGTCCTTCACGCCCCAGCTGCGCAGGGTGGTGACCTCCGGGGAGAGCAGATCCTCGATGAACTGAAGCGCGCCGGGAATATCCTCGCAGCTGACGGTGATACCCAAGCCGTTGGCGCCGTTCATGATGGAGCCGCCGGTGAACCAGCGGTTGTGGATGCCCTTGTCAATGGTGATGCCAAAGGGGATGTAGTTGCAGCCCTTCTGATCCAGACCGGACTGCTTGAGGGCGTCAGTGACAGTGTAACCAAAGTTCCAATACTGGTCCACCATGCCCAGCACGCGCCCAGTGGACAGCTTGGCGATGTACTCGTCATAGGTCTGGGTGAAGGATTCGGGGTCGATTATGCCCTTCTGGAACTCCTCGTTGAGCTTGGCGAAATACCGCTTGGCGGTGGGGGTGGTGTTGTAGTCCACGATCTTCATGGTATCGGTGTCCACGATGACGGAGCCGTCGTTGGGGTAGCCGTCCAGGAACTCCGGGGGATTCTCCAGGCAGAAGTACCGCCAGTCGTCGCACAGGATTGTGTAGGGGATATTGGGGGTGCCGTCGTCCATGGTGGGGTTGGCCGCCTGATAGCGCTCAATGAGGTCAAAGTACTCGTCCAGCGTCTCAAGCTTCGGATACCCGGCCCACTCCAGGACCCGGACCTGGATCCAGAACGCCTCGTCGGGGGTGGTCGTCGTGGCAACCTCGTTGATCCGTCCGAACTGGGGAATCCAGTAGATGTGGCCGTCGTCCCGGCGGATCTGATCCCACTGCTGCTCGCTCCAGAATTCCTTGATCCTGGGGTAGTCGTCCCAGTACTCGTCGATGGGGATGAGCGCTCCCGCGTCATAGAGCTGCTGGGTGGCGTCGGAGCCGTCGATGAAGTCGGGGTACTCGCCTCCGGCGATCAAGGTTCCTACCGCCTCGGCGGCGGTTTGACCGGTCAGCCAGGTCTCCTTGCACTTCGCGCCGGTGATCTCGGCGATCATGGCCTGAATCTCGTTGTCGCTGTTGATCTCAGAACCGGGGACTGCGAAAAACGCGGTGAATTCCTTGACCCCGCTGTCGCTTTCGCCGCCTCCGCCGCAGGCCGCAAGAGACAAAACCATGAGTACGGCCAGGAAAGCTGCCATTGCTTTTCTCATTTTCAAAATCCTCCTATTTCTGTTTTGACGGGACCGCGCCCGTCGCTGATATTGAAATTATGAAGGAATTTTGAACATTTTTCAATCCGGGAAACTTTATGAAAACCCGGGGTAAATTATAGCTGGCCGCAAACCGCGGCCAGCTGTTTTGTGAATTATGACGAAAAGGAATCGATCTCTAAACCCCATTCGTTTTTCGATAATTTGACGGCGTACACCCTTTGGCGGCAATAAAACGTTCAATAAAGTAGTCCATATCCTGATAGCCGACTGCCTTGGCAATGTTGTAGACCTTGTCACGGGTCGACAGCAGCAGCTTGGCGGACTGTTCGATCCGGCAGTTGTTCAGGTATTCCCGGAATGTGATCCCGTACTTTTTCTTGAAGAGCTGACCCAGATACGCGCTGTTCACATAGTATTTTCGGCTTAGCTCCTTCAACGTCAGATTCTCTTTGTAATGCAGGCGGATGTCCTGCTCCACCCGCAGCAGGATGCTGTCATTTCCATCCCTCTGAAGAGAACTCAGATAGTCCGCATATTCCTGAACAAATTGCGTCAGCCGCTCAAATTTGCCCGGAATGATCCCGCCGGGGTGCAGTAAATTCTTTTGCAGGTGCTGGAGCAGCTCCGTTTGATTGACCGCGCGGTCCTGCTCACAGGCCAGCCGGACCAGCTTATACAGCAGGTAGTCCATGTTGATCCGCAGCAGTTCAAAATTCGCGTCTGCTCCAATCGCTCCGAACACCGCAGGGACTGCGTCCCGGATTCCCTGCTTGTCGTTCTTTTCAACAGCCGCGATCAAAGAGTCCAGCGCCATGGCGCTGATGCCGGCTTCGCCGGCATCCATATCAGCCTGATAGATTTGAACTGGAATAGGTTTTGCCAGATATTTCTGAACAGCGCGCAGCCGTGTCGAAGACTGATATGATCTGGCCAATCCAGTTACATGGGAGGTCTGCTCTCCAGCGAATAGTGCAACAGGCATCTGAACCGACGATTGAACCCGGCTTTGAAGTGTGCGCAGAAAATCCTCTTCGCTCTGCCCGGTTTCGTAGGCCATACCGTGGCAGAAAATCAGACCAACCCCGCATCCGCCCTGTTCCGGAGGCGCATCCAGCAGATGCTTTTCCCAGCCGGCCAGGACTTCCCGGCATTTTGCGGCCAGATTCTGGCGGAGGGCCTTGATCTGCTTGGCGGAGACCCATTCTGACGGATCTGTCTGTGCCTCGATATAAACATATCGGATGCCGCCGTTCAGCCGCAGCTGGGTTTTGACAAAGGAGACCGTCTTTTCGTCGTGCCGGTCCTGGAGCAGGGCGAGCAGATTCTGCGCCAGATAGGCTTTTCCGTAAGCCTCATCCCGCTTCTTTCCTTCGCTGTTGCGGTGGCAGCTGGCCCGGACCTTGTGGAGCAGTTCGATAAGCTGATCGGTCATGACCGGTTTGAGCAGATACTCCATGCAGTCAAACCGAATCGCCTGACGGGCGTATTCAAAGTCGCTGTATCCGCTGAGAATGACAAAATAGGCATCCGAAAGATGATCCCGCTGAATGATCTCCAACAATTCCAGGCCGTCCATCACAGGCATCTGGATATCGGCAATGATCAGATCCACCGGATGCTTTTTGAGAAAGGTCAGCGCCTGCCGTCCGTTGGAAACAGCTCCTTCAATCGCAAATCCAAGTGCATTCCAGTCCACAAGCACAGCCAGGCCCTTGGTAATAAACGGCTCATCGTCAACCAGCAGTACTTTCAGCAATGTCTCGCTTTTCGGCATCCCGCTGCACCTCCTCCAGGGTGGTGGTTATCGTGGTTCCAATTTCTTCTTCGCTCTCTACCGTAAAATGTATGCTTCCATTTGCTGTCTTTTTCAGGCGCAGGCAGGCGTTTATCATTCCCACATGCTTGCGTCCCTTCAACATCTCAATACTGGCCTGGTTCATCTGTTCTTCCAACTGCCGCTGCTTATCTTCGGACATTCCAATGCCTGTATCCTCCACTTCCAGGAAGGTCGTTCCATCCTGCTTGTGGATGCGAACGAATATCCAACCGTGAGATTCCTTCCGCGAGACGCCGTGGACACACGCATTCTCAACAAAGGTCAGCAGAGACAATTTGGGGATCTGGAGCGTTTCGCAGTCTGGCTGCACATCAATCCGATAGGAGAACCGGTTTCCCAGCCGGTATTGCTGCAAGCGCAGATAGGCATCCACGCAGCGCAGTTCTTCACTGAGCGGAACTACATCCGCCCCCCAGTCCACATACTGCCGCTCGATATACGCCAGCATTCCAATCATCTCGGCAGTTTTCTTTTCATCCTTCAGCAGGCTTTGCATCCGGATACTCTCCAGAACATTGAAAAGGAAATGGGGATTGATCTGACTGCGCAGGGCCAAAAGTTCCGCCTGCTGGCGGGCCAGGTCGATCTCCTGCTCCCGCAGACGGCTTTTATACACTGTCTCGATCAGCAGATTGGTCCGCTGCGCCATATCGTTATACGTTCCCATCAGCATACCGATCTCATCCTGCCCCTGCACCTGCTCCAGTAATGGCATTACGCCATCGTTCGCACTTTTCACAGTCGTTGTGAGAAGCTGAAGCCGCTCGATGAAGGAGCGGTTCAAATAAGAAATGAAAACGCTGGGCAGGAGCAGATTCAAAGAAATCAGCAGAAGCAGCGGAGGCCAATTGCGATATAAGAACTGTCCCATATTGACGCTGCGGTCAACAGCGTAGATCGTCAAATCACAGTTATATAGGTCCAAAGACTTAACGTCACTGCTTTTCTGAATCAGTTCCGGAGAAATATCTTCAAAGGGCGTCCATAAATCGGCTGAATGAACATTGGAAAAGATCAACTGTCCGTTTAAGCACACATACAAGTCGGCCTCATAGTTTGCGGCCTGCAAATCTGCTTCGATCCGCGAATAGCTAATGTCTACCTTGACTACTTTCTCAATCGTATCACGGAGATAGTAGTTCATACGGCGAATCATGGAAACCTGACGGAGATTGGAATTACTGATGGTATGGCTGTCGTCATAATTTGCAAGCAGCAGACTGTCTTGGCCTGATGCGTTCAGCGCCTGATACCAACCGAGCTGGTCATCCAGCCGTCTGAAAGAGCCGCCATTTAGAATTGTGTTATTTTTTGCATATATGGTGATGGCAAATTTTCCGTCCCGCAGAGAATTGACATACAGCGAGTCTGCCAACAATTTAAGATAGTTATTATAATAGTCCAAAGGGGACTCAAAGTCGGTATTCAGGAAGTTGTTGATATATTTGTTCAGATATATGCTTCTCGCTGTGCCGGCAGCATCTTCAAAGGTGCTGGTCAGGTAATATTCTGCGGCGTTAAGTGTGTCATGCCGGATGGAGCCTTTTTGATAGTCGACCAGCATCCAAAGTACCAATGTGTCGGTAATCAGCAAAGGAAACAGAATACAGAAAATGAACAGTGCGATCAGCTTCCTGCGGATCGGCATATCGTTCAGTTTGCCTATGATCCAGCGGTTCGACGGCTCTTTTCTATGCCATTTCATCTGTTTCCTCCTCGCAACTTTTGTAAACATTATAGGACGTATGGGATTGCATTGTCAACATTCTGCGTTTCTTCGATGTTTTTCATAAAGACTTGCTTGTATAAAAAATGACTGCTGCATTTTTGCGTCCATAAATTTATTGTGTATCCGATTCGGATATATAAACTGTTTTAACATATCCAACTCAGCTATACAATAAATTTTATCAATGAAAGGTGGGAGAATTTTGGAACTTGACTACATGGATATCGGGCGTCGCATTTGCCAGCATAGAAAAGCTCTGGGATATACGCAGCAGAAATTAGCAGAAATGTCCAACCAAGAACCATCTAACATCTCTCACATTGAGCGTGGTGCAACAAAGTTAGGACTCCCCACTCTTGTCAGCATAGCCAATGCGTTAGGGGTCTCAGCAGATGATTTACTATGCGGGAGTATTTTGGCGGCAGAGACTATTTTTGATAAAGATGCTGCGAAGATTTTGGCCGATTGTACCCATACAGAGCGGAAAATAATTATTGGAACCATGCAGGCTTTAAAAGATAACCTCCGCGCTATGCGTTAATTTATTCACCTGAAGATTTCCTCCGCACTGCAACTTTTGCATTATGCTGTCTGCAGAATCTTTTTGTTTTTATTGTATCGCATACTCTTCTCAGAAAAAATCCGATAAATTATAGAAAAACACCTGTCAAATTATAGAAAAACGCTGGGACACAGGTGGAGAAATTCCTGGTGTGATCCTCCCTGTGAAGTTCCTTCTTCTGCCTTAAAATCCTAAAGTTTTCCCTTCTAGGTGTCGCGTCATGAGACGGACCCCATCGCAGTAAAACGGCGTACTTCCCCCTTGGCGGAAAGTACGCCGTTTCAAAATGCGGCCCTATAGGAGTTTATAGAGGTTTGAAGTTCTCCCGCCATTCTCCCGCCAGCGGTCCCCCTTTTCCAGGAAACCGGCTTTGCACAGATCGTCCAACGCTCTGTAAACTGTGACGCGGGAGAGCTTCAGCTCTCCCGCGATAGTCCGGATAGACGGCCAGCAGATTCCATCCTTGTTGGCACGATCCTTGAGATACATGTACACCGCCCTCGCGCGATGGGGCAGATCAGACGAATAAACCGAATTGAAGTATCCCATAGCAGTGTCTCACGGGCGCACGGGAGACGAATCTCCCTCTGTCGGACGGGTGGATGGTCTTGGTCTGGGTCTTGGCGCAGCTTGGGATGTGGGCGGGGGAACGATCTCCACACGGGCAGGGGGATATTTCTTGAGGATCGCCGCCTCCAGTTCTCTCCTGTCTGCATAATAAACCTTGCGCTTGCCATGATCTGGCGTCTGGTACTGCTCCCCGAAGGTGATGCCCCAATCCAGAAACAGCCGTAGACGGGTCTGCATGGGATGGGTGCCGGTCTTCATGACCACGAATTGTCCCTTGGGGATAGACTTCAGCTCGTCAGGGGTCATGAGAGGACGCTCCACCATTTGCAGTGATTGGCTGGATTCGCCCTTTCCTTTGCTAACGGAGCCGCTCTGTACGGTCTGGCTACCATGTGCCTTGGATAACACCTCCGCTGTCTGGCTCTGCGGCGCGAAGCCGCCAAAAATCGTGCCGGCTAGGTCGGTGGGATTACTCCCACTTTCCCGCCTAAGAACTGTACGTGAGGGTTTCCCCTCATACAGCTCATGACGAGGTGCTGTATGAGTGAATTTACTATGGACAGGCTGAGGGAAAACCTGGAAGCCCTTAAGATGAAAAACACCCTGGAGATTCTGGACAACTACCTGGAACGGGCGGTG
>ERZ778518.1973-NODE-1973-length-12302-cov-6.160284_pt1 | contig 12302 bp, 8 predicted proteins | sample MGYA00510340_ERZ778518 | MGnify/ENA primary metagenome ERZ778518 (study PRJEB29527, sample SAMN07138967) | mouse gut metagenome | material: feces | host: mouse | place: China:Nanjing | collected 2016-01-25 ... | reverse complement strand
GAACTCGTCTTGACTTCAACAATATCATTATTTTAACTTTCGTAAATAAGTCAAGACGAGTTCACTCTCTCAAAGAAGAATAATTTTAGAAACCGAGCGAGACACTGAAGACAATGCCGTGGGCATTCCAATATATCTCCACGAATAACACCTCCGTTTTTGAGATATACCACTCCCTGAAGATTCTCGGCGTTGGCACACTGTATGCCGGCAAGCGTCATACGTGCCATCATCAATATTTTTCGGAATGGCAGTCTCATAACGGTCGGTTTTAATGGGTTTGCGTCTATTGTTCTGATACGGTTTACCGGTCATGTTGCCTTGCGTATTACAAGCGCGCTGTTTGTGCCTCCGAATCCGAAAGAATTGGAAAGGACAAGATTGACGGGAGTCTCTATGGTCTCGCGGGCAATATTCAGATTCTTCGCGGCTTCGCAGGGTTGCTCCAGATTGATGTTGGGGGCTATGAAGCCGTCTCTCATCATGATGACGCTATATACGATTTCGCTTGCCCCCGCCATCCAGCATTCATGTCCGGTCATGGACTTTGTGGAACTGATCCATGCCTTTTTGCCATTGAACAGACGGTCAAGCGCGATAGCCTCGAACTCGTCGCCCTGCGGCGTGGATGTTGCGTGCGCGTTGACATAGTCTATTTCTTCGGGTGTTACTCCTGCCTGCCGCAGTGCGCGGGTCATCGCCTTTAGAGATCCGTCATCGCTTGGCTGAGATATTCCGCCTCCGTTTGAAGAGAATCCATAGCCGGTAATCTCCGCAAGTATATTTGCGCCTCTCGCCACGGCATGGTCGTAATCTTCAAGTATCAAGGCGGCTGCTCCGCCGCTTGGTATCAGTCCGTCGCGCGATGCATCAAAAGGTCGTGAGGCTTTTGCCGGTTCGTCCATACGCACCGAAAAGGCTCCAAGTGCATCGAATGTTGCCATGGAGTAGAAATTCGTTTCCTGTGCGCCCCCCGCAAGAATCATGTCCTGTAATCCTTGTCTTATCATCATGAAAGCAAGACCTATGGAATGCGAACCGCTCGCGCAGGCGGCGCTTACTGTGAAGTTGATGCCTTTGAGGCTGAAGATGGTGCTGAGATTCATGTTGACCGTAGAGTTCATCGACTGGAATATATATCCCGAACCTATAAGTGCCGAATCATGTTTCTCTCTCATTATTTCGGCAGCCTCGATCACCGGTTTAGCCGATGAGTCGTTGCCGAATATAATTCCTACCTCGTGTTCACGTAGATAGTCGCTGTCGACTCCGGCTTCTTCGAAAGCCTCTTTGGCTGCCATATATGCATATTCCGCTTCTTCGGAGAGCCCGACGCGCGTGCGTCTGTCGAGAACACCCTTCAGCACCGGATGCTCCAAGATTCCGGTGAGTCCCGAACGATAGCCGTATTGCAGGCGTTCCGGCTCAATGCCTATTCCGGATCTGCCGTTATACAATGAATCACGTACTTCTTCTTTATTTTTGCCGATACAGGACCATATTCCCATACCTGTTATCACAACTCTTCTGCTCATTGTTTTTTCTGAATCTATTCGGGGAATCAGTATAATCCTCCGTTGACAGATATTGTCTCGCCAGTGATGTATGCCGCACTGTCAGAAGCAAGAAACGCCACGAGTGCCGCCACTTCGTCAGCCTCTCCGAATCTTCCGAGAGGCACTGTCTTTTTTAATGACTCCTCATCGAGATCTTTCGTCATGTCAGACCTGATGAAGCCGGGAGCCACCGCGTTTACCGTGACTTTGCGGGGGGCGACTTCCTGGGCAAGAGCTTTTGTGGCACCGATAAGTGCCGCCTTTGCCGCCGAATAGTTCGCCTGTCCCGGCAATCCTTTCAGACCGGAAAGAGACGCGATGTTAATGATTCTGCCTGACCTTTTGGTGAGCATCCCCTTGAGGACGCGTCTGCTTACGAAAAAGAAGCCGTCGAGGGTGGTGTCAATCACCTTGCGCCATTGGTCTGTCTGCATGAATATGAGCAGACTGTCTTCGCGGACTCCGGCATTGTTTACCAGCACCGTGATTCTGTCGGAGGGGTGTGACTCTTCCCAACTTTCGATTGCGGTGTCAACCGATTCTTCGGAAGTCACATCAAAACGGAGCAACTCGGCGGTGCCTCCTTGGGCACGAATGTCCCGGGCAACCTCAAGAGCGGCCTTTTCATTTGAATGATAATTTATGATAATGGAGAGTCCCTGTCTTGCGAGCCGCCTGCAAATGGCAGCTCCAATTCCTCGTGAGCCTCCGGTCACCAAAGCGAAATTCATTATTCCAGATATCTGATGATGTTGGTTCTTAAATATTTTTCAGTCTCTGCCAATTCTTCATAGAAGGGTGTGTCTTCAATGAATTTTGGACAAATTTTTCTTATCACGTCATACAGGCAACGAATCTGAGGTGACAGTCTGTCGGCAATTTCCAGACAGTCGGTTGCCTGGGCGAGCGCGATGTAGAGAACTGACATTACCTGATAGGCGTTGTCGATCACTTTTCGGCACAGGAGCGCGGAATTTGTGCCCATGCTCACGATGTCCTGGTTGTCGTTGTTGTTAGGTATGCTGTGAACATAGTTCGGCATGGCGAGCGTCTGGCATTCTGCAGTGGTGGATGTTGCCGTGAACTGGCACGCCTGCATTCCATAGTTAAGCCCGAGCACTCCAAGATTAAGGAACGGGGGCAGAATGCCGTTGATTCGGTCGTGGAAGAGATAGTTCAGCTGGCGTTCGGCAGTCATGGCGACACGCACCATTGCGATTTTTACCTTGTCTTCCTCCAGGGAAATATAATCACCGTGAAAATTTCCGCCGTGAAAAATGTTTCCGGCGGTATGGTCCACAATCGGGTTGTCGCACGCTGAGTTTATTTCATTCTCCAGAACCTCTGCGGCATTTGCGAGCGTGTCGAGAACGGGTCCGTATATCTGGGGAATACAACGCAATGAGTAATATGCCTGAACTTTATGTTCAAAATAAGAATCCTTGTTTCTTGCGGGGTCATAAAGTTCATGTTCTCGTTTTTTGAGAAGTCCGCTGCCATCGCTTGTCTCCCGGAGCCAGCGTGCAATTGTCTGCTGTCCCGGCTGACGGCGGCAGATGTTTTCTTCAACCGACATAAAGTCATCGTAAGAAGAGGCAATCTCGTTTATCCACGCTCCTGCCACGACAGCATATTTCAGAAGATTCTCCGCGTAATACTGGTTTACGATGGAAATTCCGGTCATGACGGAAGTGCCGTTGGTCACTGACAGCCCTTCACGAATACATATATCCATGGGGCTGAGACCTTCCTTTTGCAAGACATCCGCCGTTTGTCTCCATTCTCCTTTGAAGCGCACTTTTCCTTCACCGATCAGACATAGGGCGATATGCGCGAGCTGCACAAGGTCTCCGCTTGCGCCGACACTTCCATGTTCAGGAATAAAGGGATATATGCCGCGGTTGACGAATTCCTGCAGCAACAATATCACGGACGGATTGATTCCCGATCGAGCCTGAAGGAAAGTGCCAATGCGTGCGATCATTGCTGCCTTGACCTCTGTTTCGGTCAAAGGATTACCGATGCCAGTGGCATGGCTGCGAATGATATTATATTGCAACTCAAGGAGATGTTTGTCATCTACACGCCACTGTGCCATTGGTCCGAATCCGGTGTTTATTCCGTAAATCACCTTGTCTGCGACAAAGCCCTTTAGAAATTCGTAGGAGTCGCGGACTTCGTCCATTTCCCGGTGGGGGATTGACAAGGGTGTGCCCGAGAATAAGTTATCGTAAACAGATGACAGTTTCATAATGTTGTCATTTTTTTACAGCATTCTTAAATGCTCAAAATTCAAACAGATAGCCGCAGCTATGCAAAGTTAGCAAAATTTTTCCTAAACAGGATGTTTTTGGTCATGTTTTTACCTCCATCCCGACCTGATGTATGCGTATTTTTGCGTATTGGTGGTGATTTGGCAAATATAATGGAAGATTTTGAAAAAGAATTGTTAAATTTGCAAGTTGCAAGTTAATCCATTCAGAGATGGTATATAAATATGATTGCTTAGTGATAGGCTCAGGCATTGCCGGAATGAGTTTCGCACTCAAGGCTGCCAAAGCGGGAGCAAAGGTGGGAATGATCTGCAAGACAACCACCGATGAGGCTAATACGTTCTTTGCACAAGGAGGTGTGGCTTCAGTGACAAATCTCGAAAAAGACAATTTCGAGAAACATATCCACGACACAATGGTTGCTGGAGACTGGCTCAGCGATCCCGCGGCTGTGGAGAAAGTGGTCCGGAACGCCCCCTCCCAGATCAGGGAGCTTATAGGCTGGGGTGTGGATTTCGATAAGAATGACAACGGAGATTTCGATCTTCACAGGGAGGGAGGACATTCGGAGTTCCGGATTCTTCATCATGCCGACAATACGGGTGCGGAAATCCAGACGAGCCTTGTGGAAACAGTGAAAAATAATCCGGATATAGATGTGTTTACCGGTCGGTTTGCCGTGGAGATCATCACCCAGCATCATTTGGGCAAGATAGTGTCGCGCCGCACCCCGGACATAACATGTTACGGAGCTTACGTTCTTAATGAGCAAACTGGTGAAGTCGATACATTTCTGGCGAAAGTCACCGTGATGGCTACAGGAGGTGTCGGTTCCGTATACACCACCACAACAAATCCATTGATAGCCACAGGAGATGGAATCGCTATGGTATATAGAGCCAAGGGCACAGTCAGCGACATGGAGTTCATACAGTTTCATCCCACGGCTCTCTATCATCCCGGTGACCGTCCGAGTTTCCTGATTACGGAGGCTATGAGAGGATACGGCGCGGTGCTCCGCAATCTTGACGGCGAGGAATTCATGCAGAAGTATGACCCGAGGCTTTCATTGGCTCCGAGGGATATCGTGGCACGTGCCATAGACTCTGAAATGAAACTGCATGGCACTGATCATGTGTTTCTTGATGTGACACACAAGGATCCTGAAGAGACTAAACGCCATTTTCCGAATATCTACGAAAAATGTCTTTCTCTCGGCATCGACATAACCAAGGACATGATTCCGGTAGCGCCTGCGGCTCATTATCTTTGCGGTGGCATCAAGGTGAATCTCAACGGAGAGAGTTCCATTGCCCGTCTTTATGCCGTAGGTGAATGTTCCTGCACGGGGCTTCACGGAGGAAACCGACTGGCTTCCAATTCTCTGATAGAAGCGGTTGTTTACGCGGATGCCGCTGCTCGCCATGCGCTTGAACACCTCAGTGAATATGACTGGCGTGAAGATGTGCCGGAATGGAATGATGAAGGCACCGCTCACCCGGAAGAGATGGTGCTGATAACCCAATCGGAAAAAGAGGTGAACCAGATTATGGGTTATTACGTTGGGATTGTGAGGAGTGACCTCCGGCTCAAGCGAGCATGGAACCGGCTTGATATCCTTTATCAGGAGACGGAAGCCCTTTTCAAATGCAGCAAGCCGTCGCGGCAACTGTGCGAGTTGCGGAATATCATCAACGTTGCCTATCTGATTATGCGTCAGGCGATGGAGCGAAAAGAGAGCAGAGGGTTGCATTTCACCGTAGACTATCCCCATCCCGATATCCCCAAAGAATAATGATGAAAAAAACAAGACTTCTCCGAATATTGCCCGCCGCAGTGGCGGTGGCTGCTCTTGGTCTGACATTGTCGGCACAGAAAAGTCATGATGCGTCTCTGGCACGCAATCTGAATAATTTCAACTCCATCGTCAAGCAGGTCGAGTTGCATTATGTCGACACAATCAATACCGACCAGAGCTTCAAGGCGGCGATAGAAGCATTTCTCGCGTCAACAGACCCTTATACAGAATACTATAGCGCGGACGATCAGGAGAAATTGCAGAAAATGACGACCGGTGAATATGGAGGCATAGGCAGTTATATAATGCAACGTAACGGTAGCTCTTTCATATCGCAGCCGATGGAAGGGAGTCCTGCCGCCAAAGGAGGACTGTGTCCGGGCGACCATATCATCCGTGTAGACACAACGGATGTGGAAAAGAAAGAGAGCGATTTTGTAACCAGACTGCTGAAAGGGGTTCCGGGAACCAAGGTTCGTGTCACAGTGAAACGCCCTTATGTCGCTGATTCGATTCAGACATTCGAGATAATGAGGGCAAAAGTGCAGGAACCGAGCATGGGATATGACACCATAATAAACGGCATCGGCTATCTCCGTCTTACAAGCTTTATCGATAAGACACCGGCTGAGGTTCGCCGTGTCCTTGAAAAATTCAAGGAAGACAATGGGCTGAAAGGAATAGTCATCGACCTTCGCGGCAACGGGGGAGGATTGGTGGAAAGCGCGGTGGATCTTGTGGGATGCTTTGTTCCTAAGGGCACCGAGGTTGTCCATACCATAGGCAGAGACCCTCTTCAGGAGAAAATTTACAAGACAACGCGCAAACCTGTATTTCCCGAGATTCCGCTTGCAGTGCTTATAGACGGCGGCAGCGCCTCGGCATCCGAGATTGTCGCAGGCTCGCTTCAGGATCTTGACCGCGCTGTCCTGATTGGTTCCCGAAGTTTCGGCAAGGGATTGGTGCAGACACCTGTGCAGCTTCCTTACGGTGGACTGCTTAAGGTGACTGTGGCAAAATATTATCTGCCGTCGGGAAGGTTGATTCAGGCTGTGGATTACTCTCACCGCAACGCTGACGGAACTGTGGCACGTGTGCCCGACAGTCTTACTAATGTCTATCGCACCGCCAACGGTCGCGAAGTGCGCGACGGAGGTGGACTGCGTCCGGACACGACTGTAGACTGGGGAAAGATCAACCGTCTTGTTTATAATATAGTTGCCGACAACTGGGCGTTTGATTTTGCCACAAAGTTCACTGCTGCAAATCCAACGATTTGTCAGCCGAAAGATTTCGAGATAACGGATGAAATCTATGGAGATTTCAAGAAATTCATTGATCCCGAAAAATTCAAATATGACAAGGTGTGTGAAGAACTGGTGAAACAGTTGCGAACAGCGGCAGAGACCGAGGGATATATGAACGATGAAACCAAGGCTCAACTCGACAGGATTACTGAATTGCTCACTCATAATCTTGACCATGACCTTGATACCCATCGTGATGAGATTGCCGAATATCTCGGCTCGGAGATTGTCGGCAGGTATTATTACGACAAGGGGAAAATGGCGTTTGAGCTTAAAAATGACAAAGCACTGAAACTTGCAGAAGAAATCCTTAAAGATTCGAATCTATATAACAAGGAATTGGGAATAAAACGGAAATAAGACGTTTTGTCTGGAAACTTCTATATCCGTGAGCACAACTTCAATATCCGATGGAATTAAAGGAAGCTGATAAACTTTTTGCCACAGCGACGCGTATATCCGCGCTGGAAAAGGTCTTGTATGACAAAAAAACAAGAAGATTGCTCCTCTCCGGTCTGGAGGGGAGTTCTTCCGCCATGCTGTTTGCCGGAATCAGACCGACCGCGCATCCTCACATCATAATTGCCGATGACCTGGATTCAGCAGGCTACATTTACAACGATTTGTGTCAGATTGCAGGACCGGATGCCGTGGGAATATTTCCGAGCGGATACAAACGTGATATAAAATACGGTCAGCCGGATGCTCCGTCACAGATTCTCCGCACTGAAGTGCTCGATGCATTGGGAGATAAAAAGGGAGAGATGCGTTTCGTTATAACATATCCCGAAGCTTTAGCGGAGAAAGTGGCGGATGCCGCGACAATAGCCGATAACAGCATATCGCTGAGAATCGGTTCGCACACGTTTCTATCCGATCTTACAGGAAGATTGCGTGAACTGGGGTTCAGAGAGACCGAGTATGTCTATGAACCTGGTCAGTTTGCCCGTCGCGGCTCGATAGTCGATGTTTATTCATATTCCTGCGAACTTCCATACAGGATAGACTTTTTCGATGACGAAGTGGATTCGATACGCTCCTTCAATGTGGAGACGCAGCTGAGCGAGGAGAAGCTGGAGAAAATCAATATACTTCCGCAGTTCTCGGCACAGACCGGAAACAAAGGTATCAGCCTTCTTGAGTTTGTTGACGATTCGACATTGCTGTTTTGTCAGAGTCCGGGGTATATACTCGACAGAGTCAAGGCTATATCTGAAGAGACGTTTTCAACAGCCGCTCTTATCGCCGATGAAGGCGATGACAAGGCTATGGAAAAAGTGGTCGATTCCGAAGCTTTTATCCGGCGTTTCGCAGAGATGAAAGTGGTGAAGTTCGGGGTAGGTGCAACCGATGGCGGATTTGTTCCAGACGCATCGGTATCGTTCAATTGCGGTCCGCAGGCTCTTTATCATAAGAATTTCGAGCTGATTTCAGAGAGTTTCCGTAATTTTATCAGTAACGGTTATCGTATCTTTATACTGTCTGATTCGCCGTATCAGGCGGAACGGCTGAAAAATATATTTGAAGACAGAGGGGATGAGATACCTTTTACGGCAGTTGACCGCACTGTTCATGAGGGATTTGTGGATCATGACGGCAAGAACTGCTTTTTTACCGACCATCAGATATTCGACCGTTTCCACAAATATAACCTCAAGAGCGACCGCGCCCGAAGCGGCAAACTCGCTCTTTCACTCCGGGAACTCAACCAGATAGAAATAGGCGACTACATAGTGCACATTGACCATGGAATCGGTAAATTTGCGGGTCTTGTGCGAACTGATGTCAACGGAAGCCCGCAGGAGATGATAAAGCTGACATATCAGAACGATGACATAATCCTTGTCAGTATCCATGCTCTTCATAAACTGTCAAAATACCGTGGTAAAGAGGGAGTCGCGCCTAAAATCAACAAACTCGGTTCGGGAGCATGGAACAAGCTCAAGGAACGCACAAAAACCAAGGTCAAGGATATTGCGCGTGATCTGATAAAACTCTATGCCGCACGCAGGGAGGAGAAAGGTCATGCATTTGCTCCGGACTCTTATATGCAGCATGAGCTTGAGGCAAGCTTCATATATGAGGACACTCCAGATCAGCTCAAGGCGACTCAGGCTGTAAAAGCAGACATGGAATCGGCAAAACCGATGGACAGACTGATATGCGGAGATGTCGGTTTCGGAAAGACGGAAATAGCTGTCCGCGCCGCCTTCAAAGCAGCAGCCGACGGGAAGCAGACAGCTGTGCTTGTGCCAACCACGGTACTTGCCATGCAGCATTACCACACTTTCGCAAATCGTCTTAAAGATCTGCCGGTAAGGGTGGATTTTATATCCCGGGCACGCAAAGCCAAAGAGGTGAAACAGATTCTTGCGGATCTCGCAGAAGGTAAGATCGACATATTGATAGGCACTCATAAGATTATCGGCAAAGGAGTGGCATTCAAAGATCTCGGATTGCTGATAATTGATGAAGAGCAGAAATTCGGTGTTGCAGTCAAAGAGAAACTCAAACAACTTAAGGTCAATGTAGACACCCTGACCATGAGCGCCACTCCAATTCCCCGTACACTGCAGTTCTCACTCATGGGAGCTCGCGACCTCAGCTCGCTCAACACACCTCCGGCAAACCGTCAGCCCGTTGTCACCAACGTAAGCAGCTTCGACGATGAGGTGATAAAGGAAGCTGTTGAATTCGAATTGAGCCGTAACGGACAGGTGTTTTTCATATCCAACAGGATTGAGAACCTCGCGCAGATAGAGAACGCGCTCCGGCGGCTTATCCCACGTGTCAGAATAGTCACCGCGCATGGGCAGATGCCACCGGAGAGGGTGGAGCAGGCTATCATAGATTTTGCCAATCAGGATTATGATGTTTTGCTATCCACGACGATAGTGGAAAACGGCATCGATATGCCCAATGTCAATACTATCATAGTCAACAATGCCCATAATTTCGGACTCAGCGAGCTACATCAACTTCGCGGACGTGTAGGACGCAGCTCACGGAAGGCTTTCTGCTATCTACTTGTGCCGCCGGGAATGCCGCTGACTCCTGTGGCACGCCGTAGGCTTCAGGCAATCGAAAGTTTCAGTGATCTTGGTTCCGGCATACATATCGCCATGCAGGATCTTGATATCCGTGGCGCCGGCAACCTGCTCGGGGCAGAGCAGAGCGGATTTATCGCCGATCTCGGTTATGAGGCATATCAGAAAATACTCAAAGAATCTGTTATCGAATTGAAAACGGAGGAATTTGCCGACACTTTCACTGATGTGGCAGGAGGCAAAGAGGAGGAGTTTACTGCAGACTGTACAATCGAGAGTGATCTTGAACTTCGCATTCCTGCCGAATATGTGCCTCAGGAAAACGAACGTATCACACTCTACCGCCGTCTTGACAATATGGAACACTCCACGCAACTTGATGAGTTCCGTGCCGAACTGCGTGATCGTTTCGGAGAGATTCCATCGACAACAGAGGAATTGATCCGGGTGGTGCCGTTGCGAATGGCAGCCCGTCGTCTCGGAATCGAGCGTCTTGTGCTTAAAGGTGGAAAAATGAGGATTTATTTTGTCGGAGATGACAATAAGGCATATTACAATTCATCTGCATTCGGAAAAGTGCTTGCATATCTGCAGCAGAATGCAAGACGTTGCAATCTGAAGGAGGTGAACGGACGCAGGCTGATGGTAATTGACGGAGTTTTAGCTGTTACCGATGCCTTGGATATTCTGAAGGCGATGGAGGCTGCGACACCTTTGTAGCGGATACAAATGCGCCAATGAATGCAACATATGCGTCAGAGTTGAAGCTCTGATGAAAAAAAATCACAGTTTGCCGGGTCATTACGACCCGGCAAACTGTGATTTTTTCACAATACTGTCTTGTGCAATACGTGAAAACTTTTCAAACAGTCATGTGAAAGTCCCCGGTTCTGCTTATGACTCCTGCATCAGGGAAGGGTATTGGTTAGAGATATTTATTTCTCTGACTGTTTTCTGAGGAGGTCACGTATCTCTGCCAGCAGGGTCTCCTCTTTTGTCGGTTCGGCAGGTGCCAGGGTTTTCTCAGTCTCTTTCTCCTTCTTCATGAATCTCATGACAACGCGCAGAGCCACGAATATGCTGAGTGCTATGATAAGGAAGTCAACAATATTCTGTATGAACAGACCGTAGTTCACTGCCACTTCTTCAACGGCGGCAACCCCATCGGCGGTTGCCGGACGCGCTTCCGTGATTACATATTTTAGATTTTTGTAGCCGTCGCCTCCGGTGATGAGAGATACAAGCGGCATGATTATGTCGTTTACAAGAGAAGACACAATCTTTCCGAACGCGCCGCCGACAATGACACCGACAGCCATGTCGATGATATTGCCCTTCATGGCGAATTCTTTAAAATCCTGAAGAAATTTTCCCATAAATTATAATATTTTAAATGTTACTTAATCAATCCATTAGGCGGCAAATGATGTTGTGATATATGAGACATTGCCCACAGCGGACAGATGTCTTGCGTGCGGGATATATCCCGTATCGGCGAACCTCCTTGCAGAAGATAGACAACATCGATGCTTCAAAGGTTCAAAAAAGTGTTAAAATTCATCGCAAAAATGCGAAATTTTTGCTAAATTTGCAACGTAAAATGAATAAATAGAGTTTTTATGCTCTGACAATGGCAGTTCTACATACAATGTAGAAATAAATTTAAAGATAAGTAATAAATATAAAACCCAAATAAATTTACCCAAAATAAACAAAATTTAAAATGACAAAGATTGGTATCAACGGCTTTGGCCGTATCGGACGTTTCGTATTCCGTGCTTCCACCAAGAGAGAAGACATTGAGGTAGTTGCAATCAACGACCTTCTTCCTGTAGACTACATGGCATACATGTTGAAGTATGACACAATGCACGGTCGTTTCGACGGCACTGTAGATTACGATCTCGAGAAGAGCCTTCTCATCGTAAACGGCAAGGAGATCCGCGTTACTGCATGCCGCGACCCGAAAGAGATCAACTGGGGTGCGGTTGAGGCTGAATACGTTGTTGAGTCAACAGGTCTCTTCCTCACAGAGGAGAAAGCTCAGGCTCACATCGAGGCTGGTGCAAAATATGTTGTAATGTCAGCTCCTTCAAAAGACGCAACTCCTATGTTCGTTGTAGGTGTTAACGAGAATACTTATGCCGGTCAGAAGTTTGTTTCCAACGCTTCTTGCACAACCAACTGTCTTGCTCCTATCGCCAAAGTTCTCCACGAGAAATTCGGTATCAAGGAGGGTCTCATGACAACTGTTCACTCTACAACCGCTACTCAGAAGACTGTTGACGGTCCTTCTATGAAAGACTGGCGTGGTGGTCGTG
>ERZ778518.1970-NODE-1970-length-12332-cov-4.060520_pt1 | contig 12332 bp, 11 predicted proteins | sample MGYA00510340_ERZ778518 | MGnify/ENA primary metagenome ERZ778518 (study PRJEB29527, sample SAMN07138967) | mouse gut metagenome | material: feces | host: mouse | place: China:Nanjing | collected 2016-01-25 ... | reverse complement strand
ATCGTCTCATTCCTCTAGTTTCCCACATACTTCCCATTTGTGCAATATTTATTTTCAAACATGCCCTAACGTTTTTAAAGTTTTTTCTGCCTTGTCAGGATACATGTCTCTGCTCGCTCCGAAATGAGGCCGCGATCCCGCTGCGGGTAGTATTCCAGAATTGGCTGCAAGATCGTGCGGATGTCTTTTAAATGCAGCTTTGGTATTGCCAGCTGTGCTCCGTACAGGCTTCGCGCCGTATTCATCTGCCGGGTAAAGGTAGTGTGGAACGGTCTGGCCTGTAAAGCGGAAATCAGTGCAGGCGGCGCAATATCCATTTGCGACAATTGTGTGTTAGGTTCTGTACACATTCTATTTCCCGAATATCCAGTATGTGTCCCTGCCCTGAGAGCTGGCGATACGGTTCCAAGAAAGCCGCCTCTTCATCTATGGTTATATGCCGACGGTTTGCAGTAACCTTGCGAAAGTTATCTCGAATGCTATGCTTTATCATTTCGGTGTATTAACCTCCAGTGTTCATAATGCTTGGATAAGAGCAGTTTGTGGTCGCTTAAAGAGGGATTATCGTTGTTCTAATACCGTTGTTTACAACAACTTCCTCTGGCCCACCCCCACGGATGCATAAAAGGCCAAAATCTAGCAGACCGCCCAGGCAATTCTTAACGCCCGTGCCCTTTACCCGGGCGCCAGCCTTGCCGACCTCTATGACGGGACTACCATGCCCCTGGAACTGCGGAAGACTCACCAGCAGAACGACAAGGCTGTGATGACGACCTACGGCTTTTGTGGCAAGTTGAACTCCGAGCTGGCCTGCATAGCGGAGTTGATGAAAATATTTCAAGGATTAGCTGAAACTTGACAACTTATCCTGTCATGGGGTAATTTTGTATCAGAACATAGAAACACCTCCATTGGCCACGAATTGGTCGATGGAGGTGTTTTCACTGAAAATCGTTCCCTGAAAAATGGATAGCTTTCCCACCCAATCTCTGATAGAATAACCTCCATCATAATAGCAGAATAAGCAAAAATATACTAGGAGGTTTCTCAAAATGAACGAAAAAACTTTATCTCACACCGACATCAGCGCCTTTGCGTCCTACCTGCGCAGCGAGGAGCGCACTCTCGCCACCATCGCCAACTACCTCCGCGACATCCAGACATTCCACTTGTGGCTGGAGGGCAGAGCGATCACAAAAGCTATGGTAGCAGAGTGGAAGGAACACCTGCTGGCTCGATCCCTCGCTCCGGCCACAATCAACGCCAAACTCTCCGCCGTCAACAGTCTGCTGCGATTCCTGGGCCTGACCGACTGCCGAGTGAAGGCCGTAAAGATCCAGCGGCGCGTCTTCCGGGACGCCTCCCGGGAATTGACCAAGGACGAATACCACCGGCTGCTCGGCGCGGCCCAAAAGCAGGGCCGGGACCGCCTAGAGCTGCTGATGGAGACGATATGCGCCACAGGCGTGCGGGTGTCCGAGGTACTGTACATTACCGTGGAGGCCGTGAAAAACCGGCGGGTGGACGTTACCCTCAAGGGTAAGATCCGCTCTATCCTGCTGCCTGCCAAGCTCTGCCGGAAGTTGCTCAAGTACGCCAGACGCCAGAACATCCGCACCGGCGAAATTTTCCGCACCCGCAGCGGCAGACCCATGTCCCGGGGCCAGATTTGGCGGGAGATGAAGTCCGTCTGTCAGGCGGCAGAGGTCGCGCCGTCTAAAGTTTTCCCCCACAACCTGCGGCACCTCTTTGCGACTACATTTTATAAAGCCTGCAAAGACATCGTGAAGTTGGCGGACATTTTGGGGCACAGCTCCGTCAACACCACTCGGATCTACCTGGTCACCACCGGTGCCGAGCACGCACGTCAAATCGAGGAATTGGGACTGCTCCTTTAATTAAATTGGCAAAATGTACAAAATGGATATTTTGTCTATCAGTCACAACATCATCAAGTCAAGATGGAGAGGATAGAGCATACCGTTCCATGTCTATTGTTTTTATATTATAGCACATCAAGAAAAAAAGTGAAGTTGTTTTTGTAAATTCAGCGAAATTATGAATGAGGGTGCAAAAAGCGAGGCTTCGATGGTTATTTTTGGGAAAATAACTTCGCAGCCTTCCTTTTTACGTCCATTTTTGGCGGATTAGTCTTTGCAAATGACGGCTTGCCAACACTTTTTTGACAAAATATCCATTTTGTCTACAGAAGGGAGAGGTATCGGTGCAACTTTTTTATTTTGTGATGAGGGACAGGAGAGCAAAATGCGGGAGGAAGATGTTATGTAAAAAATGGCGGGGACACCGCGAAAATAATACAAAATATTTGTAATGATGAATTATGCAAGAGGGATCATCCAATCACCGACGGCGTCTGCTGGGAGCTTCTGGAGTACGCGGAGGGGGGAAGGAATCCCATCTGTACCTATTTTTTGCACCCGCGACGGGAAGCCCATTGACCGCAGCGATGTGACGATGGCGATCCAGTGCCTGCGCGCCATGGCTTGTGTTCCAGGGAAGAAGGACAGCCCGCGCTGTCTGCGCAAGTTGTACCAGACCACCCGGTCGGGTATTGAGCGCAACATTGCCTTACTGGTGGAACAGGCACAGGACAGGCTGCTGCAGGAGGAGCAGCTGCCCCTCGGTGGGGTCAATAAATCCGCTCCAATTTTGATATATTAAAAAGGAGAACCGCAAGATGAAAAAAAGACTACTATCCCTGGTCCTGTCCTTGGCGCTATGCCTTTGTCTCACTCTCCCCGCTTACGCAGGGCAGTCCGTCTGCCCTTCCTGGCTGGAGCAGGGAGCAGATTTTGACAACGCCTCTTCTTTTACAGACCCGCTGACCCCAATCAAGAAGGGCCGCCTGTGGGGATATGCCGACAGGCTCGGCAGAATAGTCATTGCCCCGCAGTATGACTATGCGCTTGCCTTCTCAGACGGCCTGGCTGCAGTCAGCAAGAACGGCAAATGCGGTTATATCAACACAGCCGGTACGGTGGTGATTCCACTGCAGTATGAAGGTTCCAACAGCTTTTCGGATGGTTTGGCTACAGTGAATCAGAATGGCAAATACGGTTTTATTGACAAAACCGGCAAGGTGATCGTTCCCCCGCAATATGAGTACGTTTTTGATTTTTCCAATGGCCTGGCGCTGGTAAGTGAGAACCAGAAATGCGGCTATATCAATCAGGAAGGTAAGGTAGTTGTTCCGCTACAATATGATGGAGGGTACAATTTCACCTCCGAGGGCTTGGCTTTGGTCTACAAGGACGACAAATGGGGCTATGTCGATCAGACTGGGAGGGAGATCATTGCGCTGCAGTACGAGCGTGCCGTTGTATTTTCTGATGGTTTGGCCGCAGTATGTATGGATGGCAAATGGGGCTATATTGATCAGGCTGGGATTACGGTTGTTCCAGCAGTCTATGACTCCGTGAGCGTATTTTACGAAGGATTGGCTAAAGTGTGTAGGGACGGCCTGTGGGGCTACATTGACAAGGCTGGTAAAGAGGTCATCCCTCCGCAATATGAAACCTCGCTACGCTTTTCCGAAGGTGTGGCAGCGGTGAAAAAGGGCGGCCTGTGGGGATATGTGGACCAGACTGGCAGGGAGATCATTGTTCCCCAATACGTATATGCCGGAAATTTTCCTGCGGATGGCCTTGCTGTTGTAAACAAAGATGGTCAATTTGGTTATATCGACAAGACTGGCAGAGAGGTAGTACCTCCGAGCTATGAAAAAGCCAGAGATTTTTCCGAGGGCTTTGCCGCCGTATGCGGAGGCAGAAAATGGGGCTATATCGACAAGAGCGGTGCATTGGTGGTCCCTCTGGTGTATGACTCCGCCTCCGAGTTTCACCAGTCTTCGGCAATTATTGGAAGCGGAAACTGGTACGGTATCCTGAACGTCACAGTCGGCGGTTTTGCTGATACGTTAGCAACGTCGCCCTATGCCACCGCGATTGACTGGGCAGTGGAAAAGGGCATCACCGCTGGGACAAGCGATACTGCCTTCTCGCCGGATAATAAGTGTACCACTGCACAGATCCTGACTTTCCTGTGGCGTGCCGTGGACTGCCCGGAACCAGCAAACAGTGCAAACCCATTCAATGATGTTAAAGCGGATGATTATTTCTACAAGCCAGCCCTGTGGGCATATGAAAAAGGGCTGGTGTCCGGCAGCCAGTTTACGCCTGATACACTGTGCACTCGTGCGGTGGCAGTCACTTATCTGTGGCGGCTGGCAGGGAGTCCATCTGCCCAAACGGGCGGCTTCAGCGATGTTCCGGCCACGTCGGACTATGCGCAAGCGGTTGCGTGGGCTGTTGCCAAGGGGGTCACAAATGGCAGCGGCGCCAGTACCTTCTCTCCCGAGAATACATGTACCCGGGGACAGATTGTAACCTTCTTGTACCGGGATCTTGTAGGATAAAGGCATCTCGTGGATAGAGATGGATCATGGTGATGCGTTCACCGGATGGGTGCGCTTGCCTTGAAAGGAGGTGAAGCCCATGGGCACGGAGCAGGGATTCCATAACCGCGCGGTGTTCCCGAACTGCTTTTTGGTGCGCGGACCTCCGAAGAGATAATATGGTCCGCTGAATCCATAACAGCGGTGGCACATGAAACCCATAATGAATCAGATAGGAGTAAATACGATTATGAAAAAGCAATTTCTCGCAAAACTGCTGGCACTGGCTATGGTGCTGACTATGATACCCGCCGTTGCTGTGGCTGCTGACAACGCCGTTAGTAGCGATAACGACAACGGCAGTGGTAATAACGGCAGCGGCAGTACTTCTACCATCCCCGATGTCATTCCGTTCCTTCCCCCCGTCTTCGATACTAGCACTACCACTACCAAAGATACTGATACGGAAACCACCGCGCCTGTAGAGGCGACGAATGTGGATGCGAGTGATATCGCTGTTTCCGAGGATGGCCAGGCTTCCATTGAGGCAAAGGTCGTTGATGGCACTGCAAGCATCGTACTGAGTGAAAGTGCTGTGGAGAGTCTTGCTGACCTGGTACAGGACGATGAAATCGTGCTGGAGATCAAGGCTGAGGGCGCAGGCAAGCTCAACGCTTCTTTCCCTGCTAAGGCTCTGACCGCCCTGGCAAAAGAGACTGGCGCGGCTCTGACCATTCAGAGCTCTGTGGCTACCATCTCCATCCCCAACGAGGTTCTGAGCAATGAGCTGGGCACTTCCGGCAACGTGCAGGTCTCTGCGGAGTCCACTGATAGCGTTGTTGGATTCACTATCCAGGTGAGCGGCAAGGCGCTGAAGGGCATCAAGGGCGTCCAGATCACGTTCTAAGTTTTTTCAGACATTGTTAACCGTTTTCGTGAGATGGCTAACATAAAGGGAGGGGGCTTCAGCCCCTTCCCTCACCAAACTTCCCGGTGATGCAATGGGGAGTTCCGTGAGGGAATCTCTGCAAACGAGGTAAAGAGAATGGCCCATACAACCAAGCTTTCGTCACCGGATCGTACAGTGCTTGACTGGTTGAACAATATGCTGAGTGCGGCATTGTTATTTTTTGCAATATGTTTGTGTTCGGCAAATACTGTCAGATCTATGGCGGTGTTTTTAATTCTGCTGACACTGTCGCTGGCATTCCTGTTCTGGTCACGTCTGCGAGAACGTATCAGACCGCCCGTCACGGCCTTGGCGCTGGTGGTCCTGATGGATCTTTTGAGCTGTACGTATGCCGTGTCCGGGAAGTTTGCCCTAAACGAGATATTGAAAGTGATGGCATCGTTCTGTCTTGCGCTAATTTTACTGACGCTTATCGGTAAAGAAAATTCAGAGCGGAAGGCGGCGGCTGTTCTGGCGGGATGTGCAGCTATCGCGGGACTTGTGAGCATTGATCTGCTCTCTACCCGATGGATCAGCACTCCGGTGTTGACGGTTCTGGGGTGGTTCACTCCTAGCTTCAAAGACTTGGCAGTGGTGGAGGAAGGGGTTCGTATGACCTCCATCTTCATTTATCCCAACGCATTCGCAGCTTGTATGGGCATTGGTATCCTGCTGAGCCTTGGACTGGCAGTCTCATCCAAACGGAAGGAAGAGCGGGTGGGACACCTTATCTGTCTGTCCGTCAGTTCATTGGCCTTTGTATTGACCTTCAGTATGGGTGCCTGTGCGATGATTGTTCCGGCGTTTCTAGTGATTCTGGCACTGACGGGGAGAGAGCATCGCATTGGGCTTTTCTTCCTTATGGTAGAGACGCTTATTGTGACACTGCTCTGTGCCTTTCCCATTTCACGCACATCCATGACCGCTTGGACGGGAGTGCGTCCCATCCCTTTGCTATGTACGGCTGCCGGAGCGGCAGCACTATGCGTGTTGGATTTGCTGATAGGACAGAGGCTGGCCAGGAAGCTGGTGGGGCATGGTAAGGCTGTGTCCTGTCTGGCTGCCGCTTTGCTGGTTGGGACAGCTGTGTTCCTCGTCGCCGCTTGCAGCTTGACTGTTGGCGTGACCCTCCGCGCGGGGGAATCTCTTCGCCGCGCTGTCTACCCAGACGAGGGGACGTATGCTCTGACAGCAGAGACAGAAGGCGATCCCTTCGTTGTCATTGAGAGCCAGAATCGAGCAGATACTATGATGCATACCAGTTTAGAGCTCTATCAGGGACCGCTGTCCCAGGCAGTATTCGCCGTTCCGGAGGGTAGCCTGGTGGTATGGTTCAACTTCAGCACGGACAAAGATATCCGGCTGGATTCGGTAGAGTATATGGGTGAGAATGGTTCCGGCAACGTACCTTTGGGCTATCGGCTGCTTCCTGGCTTTATCGCCAACCGGCTCCAGGGTCTGCGTGCCAATCAGAACGCGATTCAGCGGTTGGTGTTTTTTGAGGACGGGATAAAACTATTTCGCCGCAGTCCGATTGTTGGTCGGGGGATTGGCTCCTATGCAAATGGTGTGACCAGTGAGCAATCCTTCTATTACTACACGAAATACGCCCACAGCCACTATATCCAGACTTTGGCAGAGACCGGGATCATTGGTTTTGTACTGTTCATTGGGCTATTGGTGGTGTCTGCAGTTGCCGTGTGGCGAGGACGCGAGAGGCCATTGGGTGCTGCTTTAGGTGCGGCGCTGATCTTTATCGCATGTCACGGCGCAGTGGATGGAATATTCTCTTACTTTGCCTCCATGCCCATGATTTTTGGCCTGTTTACTGTTATTGCCTTGTCCTGTGGTGATACGCTGATCGTACCTGCTTGGGCAAGAAAGAAAGCGGTGCAGACTGGGCTGACAGTGGGCGTTTGTGCCCTCCTGGTGGTATTCGTGGTGCCGCTGGGATGTAATATTGCCGCTTGGAATATGGCGGTGCAGTCTCCGAATCTGGATACGCTGGAGCGTGCTGCGGCATTGGACCCCTTTGAAAAGGCGGATTATATGATAGCCTATGTGATTCAGTCCACAGAGGAGTCAGATGGAGCAATCAAAGAAAAGGCTGATCAATACGCCGTGCGACTGGGAAAACTGGAATCCAATAGCATCCCTATCTACTTGTCAGAGTACTATTTGAAAACGGATCGGTTGGAGCTGGCAATGGAGATGGCGGAGCGTTATGCTGCTTACGGCTCTGCCGATGCCTCCGTATGGCAGGCGGTATTTGACCTTTTAGAGCGATATGAGCAGGATACGCCGGATTACCGGGCGAGTGTCCTTCATATTGTAGACCAGTTGGATGCTTGGAACGGGGAGAACATGGGACAAGTTGTTTTGAATGAGAAGGCGGAATCCTTTATTGCTCGGATGCGCTCCTGAATATTGCATATTGAAAGAGAACGCGAATGATAAGAGAGAACCAACAACTGCTAAATCGATTACATGTACTCAGCGATGGGATGATCCTCTATATACTGCTGCCTATTGCATTTTGGCTGCGTTTTTACATACTGCCAGAAGGATACATTTCGGTGCCCTTGTCTCAGTATCTGATCCTGGGATTGTTGCTTACCGCCGTTCAGCTTTTTACCTACGCAGCTTTAGGCCTATATCAATCTTTCCGGAAGGTTCGGCTGCGCCGTGAACTGGAGCGGCTTTGGATGTCCAACATTCTGGTGATGGCAGTGCTGCTGAGTTTTCTATTTGTGCAGCACTACTTCAACTTTTCCCGGCTGACCCTGATGATTTGGTTTGTGCTGAGTACGGGGGCCTTGAGTTGCAAGAGAGTGATATTGCGCCGTAGCCTGCGGTATTTCCGGCAGAAGGGCTATAACCAGAAGCATGTCCTCCTTATCGGTGGGAGCGAAATGGCCCGGACATACTGGGATACAGTGCGTACGGACCGGGAGTTGGGTTATACGATTATCGGATATGTTGCGGCAAGCGCTATAGAGGATATGCGGGAGTTGAGGTGGCTGGGGAACTATGCGGATCTTGGATGCTTGTTGGAGGAGCAACATCCGGATGAGGCAGTATGCGCCATTGCCTTGGCGGACTACGGGTGGATATCGGAGATCATTTCCGCCTGTGAAAAAACAGGAACAAAGCTGTCAATCATCCCTTTTTATGCCCGATATATGCCCTCCAATCCCCAGTTTGATGAGTTGGATGGCATCCCGTTGCTGAATCTGCGGCGTATCCCTTTGGATAACTGGGCAAACGCTTTCTGCAAAAGGGCGATGGATGTGGTTGGTACGCTGGTGCTCATCATCCTGACTTCACCCATTATGCTGGCCTGTGCGATTGGGGTGCGGCTGTCTTCGCCGGGACCGATAATTTTCAGACAGGAGCGGGTAGGTCGGAATAAAGTCCCATTTTTTATGTATAAGTTCCGCTCTATGCGGATAAACGCTGGAGAGACTACCGGTTGGAGTAGCAATCACGATGATAGAAAGACAAAATTCGGGGCTTTTATGCGCAAGTGCTCTCTGGACGAACTGCCACAGTTTTTCAATGTACTGCGGGGGGATATGAGTTTAGTTGGCCCGCGGCCGGAAATTCCTTACTATGTGGAGAAATTCAAAGACAATATCCCGCTATACATGGTGAAGCACCAAGTGCGGCCTGGGATCACGGGTTGGGCGCAAGTGAACGGTTTACGGGGGGATACCTCTATTAAAGCCCGGGTTGAGCACGACATATACTATATTGAGCACTGGAGTCTGCTGTTTGATATTGAAATTTTGTTGACCACGGTCTTCCGGGGAAAATTTGTGAACAGTGAGGCGCTGCACTGAGTGAGGTGGTCTATGGGGCAAAAAATATTGTTCACAGCATCTACATACTCCCACATTGTCAATTTTCATCTGCCTTATCTAAAAAAGTTTCAAGAGGAAGGATGTATGCTCCATGCCGCCTGCGGAGGCAGTGCTATGGATATTCCGTATGTGGAGGAAGTTATAGATATCCCCATAGAAAAGACCATATGGTCTCCCCAAAACTTCGGAGCAGCGGCGATCCTGCGTAGAAAGATATTGAGAGAGAAATATGATCTCGTCATTGCTCACACGACGCTGGCGGCGTTTATTACCAGGCTGGCATTGCGGGGAATGCGGAAAAGGCCCCTGTTGGCTGATATGGTCCATGGGTATCTCTTTGATGATAAGACGCCATATCTCAAACGTAAGGCACTTTTGGCGGCGGAACGGTGGATGGCCCCGGTGACGGACCTTCTGCTGACGATGAACTGGTGGGACTATGAATTGGCCCGGAAGTACCGGTTAGGGCAAAAAGTGGTACATGTTCCCGGAGTTGGGGTGGATTTTTCACGCTTTGACAACGTGCCACTGGATGCGCGGCAGACATTGAGAAACAGACTGGGTATTTTGGAAAATGCTTTCGTCCTCATTTACGCAGCGGAGTTTTCGGCAAGGAAAAGCCAAATGACGCTCATATATGCAATGGAGCAGCTGCCGGAGAAGGTGGTGCTGGTATTGGCCGGGGATGGAGCGTTGCGGAATAAATGTGAGACGCTGAGTAGGCGGCTGGGCTTGGAGCGTAGGGTAGTGTTTCCAGGCCATGTGAAGGATGTAGAAGCCTGGTATGCCATGGCGGACGCGGCGGTATCCGCTAGTAGGAGCGAGGGGCTCCCCTTCAACGTCATGGAGGCGATGTATGCTGGGCTGCCGGTAGTGGCCAGCAATGTGAAAGGACACAGCGATCTGATCACGGATGGTGAAACGGGGTTGCTGTACCCCTATGGAGATGTGGAAGCCTGTGCGGGACAGATCTGGCGGCTGATGGATTCGGAGAGATTCCGGCAAAGACTTGGCGGAAACGCGGTGGCAGCTGTGGAACCGTATCGGTTGGAAAGCGTATTACCTCAGGTTTGGGTGCAGTATGCCGGTTTGACGGCGGACGGCGTCTATGTCTGATACTAAGATTTTGAAGAATGTGAATCATATCTGCGTGATGGAACGGGGGTTTGGCCCCGCCTTTCTCCCAGCCCATCCGGTTACGGTGGGTTGGGAGAAGGGCCCCTATAGGGACAAGGGGTTCCTTCCGCATGTTGGATGCGGCGTCAGCATCTAGGCCGCATCCCCTCTGTACCCCTAAGTTGGGAGGGGGCGGGGCTTCGGCCCCGCCTTTCTCCCGGCCCGGTCTGAGGGCGGGCCGATAAGCATTAGGCGGGATAGTGAATATAGTTATGATCAAATATTTATGGAGTGATCTCGTTGCATAAAGTAACAAAATGTGCAAACCAAGATGCACAGTCCTTTTTTCCAGTGATCCGTCGGACGATGTTGGTTTTGGTGATTGGATATATTACCGCTACCGTACTGTTTTATTTTTTAGCTGGAGAACAGCTCCACCTGCGGGAGTCCCGGGGGGATTTAGAGCTGCCTGCCGCGGACAGCGGCACCGTAGAATTGGTGGTCGGCAGTGTAGTGGAACAGCAGTTTACCGCAGAGATACAGCGGCTAGAAGAGATCAGCGTCCAGTGGGGGACGTATTACCGTCCCAATACCGGTACTGTGATCATGGAACTCTATGATTTGCAGAGCAATGCGCTCCTGCTGTCCCAGAGTTTTGACGCTGCTGCCATTATAGAGGGCGGCCTAACCACAATGACGGCAGAGCACCCCGTGGAAGGACTGTATGACGCGCCGCTCCTGTTGCGGCTCTACTCTCCTGACGGACAGCAAGGCAGTGCGGTTTCGCCCCTGATGAATACGCAGGCGGTTCTGGATGATGCTTCTTTGGCGTTGAATGGCGTTCCCTCCGTCGGCGCGCTGTGCTTTTCTGCGAGAGGTACCGATTACATCTGGACAGGTCTCCACTACTGGGAGTTTGTGGTGGCGGGGTTGGTGCTGATAGTGTTGTTTATCGCGGTGGTGTGGTATCGATGCTGCAATGGGAAGCGCAGCTATGTGCTGAATGCGTTGACAGCCCTTCAGAAATACGGTTTTTTAATTCGCCAGCTGGTAGCCAGGGATTTTAAGGTAAAGTACAAGCGCTCAGTGCTAGGTGTGCTTTGGAGCTTTTTGCATCCGCTACTGGTCATGTCGATACAGTATGTAGTATTCTCCACAATTTTCAAAGGGGACGTGTCCAATTTTGCGGTCTATCTTCTGATCGGCGTGGTTTCTTTTAACTTCTTTTCCGAATCGTGTGGGATGGCTTTGAGTGCGATTGTGGGCAATTACAACTTAATTACCAAGGTCTATGTCCCAAAGTATATTTATCCCATGACACGTGTCATGTCCTCGGTGGTGAATTTGACCATTTCACTGATTCCGCTGGTGCTTATGGCGCTGGCGACTGGAGTCAAGCTTCATAAATCGGTGATTTTGTCCCTCTATTTTTTTGGATGTCTGATTATCTTCTCTCTTGGACTGGGACTTTTGCTCTCCACATCCATGGTGTTTTTTCGAGATACCCAGTTTTTATGGGGTGTATTAAGCATGATTTGGATGTATGCCACTCCGATTTTTTATCCGGAGACGATTCTGCCGGACAATTTCAAATTCATTTTGAAAATCAATCCCCTGTATTATTTTTTGAAAAACCTTCGACTGTGCATTTTGAATGGGATATCCCCGGAGCCATTCGCCTATTTCCAGTGCTTGGTGATCGCGATCGGGATGCTTCTGGTGGGTGCACTAGTATTTAAGGAGGCACAAGACAAGTTTATTCTATATATGTAAGGAAGTTCTGCATGGAAAAAACGATGATTCAAGTTTCAGATGTGACAATGAAATTTCACATGAACACAGATAAGATTATGTCGCTGAAGGAATTTGTCACCTTGGGACTGCGAGGAAAGTTGAAATTTGAGGATTTCACTGCACTGGAGCACATCACCTTTTCTGTAAAGCAGGGCGAGACTTTGGGGCTGATTGGGCGGAACGGCGCAGGAAAGAG
>ERZ778518.1968-NODE-1968-length-12344-cov-3.656685_pt1 | contig 12344 bp, 11 predicted proteins | sample MGYA00510340_ERZ778518 | MGnify/ENA primary metagenome ERZ778518 (study PRJEB29527, sample SAMN07138967) | mouse gut metagenome | material: feces | host: mouse | place: China:Nanjing | collected 2016-01-25 ... | reverse complement strand
AGTCCGCCTTGTTATAATTGCAGATAAATGCCCCGATCCGTTCCCGGCCCTGTTCCGCTTTCATGTATCTGTATACTCCTTTCGGGTTTTGCTTGTTCGGTTATCAAATAATGCCTCTCTCTTTTCATACTGTCAGGAATGGGCTGTTGTACTTTTTTCGATGTAGAAAATACGCCTCTACTTCACAATCACATAGGGCAGTTTTTTTATCCTGAGCCGGTTTTTCCTAAGCCACACACTCCACATCCGCTCCGCATAAAAGCCCATAACCCGCCGGCTGTATCTGTCATATCCTTCCACATCTGTCTCTTTTGCAGCTTCTGTCAGAAACGAAAACAGCCATTCACAGTACCGGTTTAAAATCTCCCGCCGCGTTATAAACATGTTGCACAAAAAGGTATTCGAGCCGTTCATTACGTTTTCAAAAGCCTCCACATAGCCGGGCTGTTTTTCCTCCAGCTTCCCCCGCAGTATGTGATATGCCCGTCTGCATAACTCATGATCTACAGTTCCATATATCTGTTCATATACCGTGAGCTGCTCTGATGGATATGTGACGGGCAGAATCATATCGTATTCTCTCAAGATTTCCCATGCATGCTCCATCGTAAGGTAATTATCCATGCTCCGGATCTCGTCATTATAAAAATATCTGCGGTAATGGTTTAATCCCACATATTGTTCATCCGTGTTTTTCCAGATCCAGTACAACGCCGTGCACTCATTGATTGTTCCGTTCAGGTATGCTATGTTTTCCCCTTCCTGCTCCATAAGCTGCCCCGGTTCACTGTAACCGCCCACATACAGCGGACGGTACAGGCAGTCTGACCGGACATGATACTTTTTGTGGGCAACAACATAAACAGCCATATCCTTCCCACAATCCTTATGCTGTGTATCAACCGTCCAAAGCAGCCCGTGCAGTGTGGAAATGCAGGTGACCTTTCCCGCCTGTTCCAGTTTCTCACAGACCCTTTTTTTTACCGGCATACCTGCTGACAGATAATGGGTAAATAACAGGATATACCGTGTCCTTTCTTTGACATGGTTCAGCACGGCTTCGCTGCACTGCTTCTCATCCCTTAAAAATACAACATCATAACTGTTTTTGCATGCTTTGGGTGTTTCATACAGGTTGTCATACAGGTTTACATTCTGTATAGCGCCGCTGCCTTTTACGCCGTCCAGAATGCTTTCCCCTGTATGCGCATATGTGATAAATTCTTCTTTCAGCAGACATCGCCGGGGGATTTCCGCCATTCCCATATCAAGTATTTTGCCGCACCTGCGTTCTATGCAAAAACTCTTATAATACTTTAAAATCTCTGCCGGTGCTGCCTCTTCCCCTGCAATGACTGCACGCCAGGGGATAATCTTGTCCTCTGGTATAAAATATTCCCCGGCCAGCTCCATCCTGATTTCTTCATACAGGCTGTTTGAGAAAACCGCAATATAATCAAATGCAAAACAGTCTAAATCCTTTGCCGGGATCAGGGGAACACTGTTGATCGTGCCGGTTTCTCTGACCCTTTTGTCAGCAACGGCCACCACCTGGCTCCAGTTGATTTTTTCTTTATAGCGCTCAAACAATTGTCCTGTCGCGTAAATAATGACTTTCATGTATCAGCCTCACTTATGAAAGGATTTCTTCCCACAGTTTCCTGCATTGTTCCTCATTGTTTCTTTCTTTCACAATCTGGTACGCCCGCTCTCCCATCCTGGGAAGCAGTTCTCTGTGGTGATATAAAAAAGAGAGTTTTTCAATGAGCTGCCCTGTACTGCCCGGCCTGACCACAAAGCCGTTTACCCCGTCTTCCACATCATCCAAGGCGCCGGAAACATCTGTAATGACCGGGACTGCACCTGCCGCCATCGCTTCCCCCTGGCTGATGCTGTGCCCCTCATAGTCCGAACAGCTCACCATGATGTCCTGCCGTTTCCAGAAAGCGGAAATCTCTTCACGGGGAATCAGCCCCAGGAAATGTATGTTATCCCGCAGGCCCTTTTCTTCTGTCAGCTTTTTAAGCGTATCCAGGTAGTCCCCGTGCCCTGCGATCTCCAGTCTGAAGTCAATGCCCTGCTCTGCCAGGCCCCATGCAGTTTCCCACAAAAGATCCATTCTTTTCTGCCTGATTGTAACCCGCCCCGCATAGCCGATACGCAGTGTCTGGTTTTTTGTGGAATACGTATGGGAAAATGTGTCTTCACAGGGAAGGATCCACGGCAGGTATCTGATTTTCCCTTCGGGAAATCCCCTCTGCAGCAGCTGTTCTTTCATTCTCCTGCTGATGATCAGGCAGAAGTCTATATATCGTTCATACTGCATGTATGCGTCGTAATAGATCTCTTCATCATTGTGTATAACAGCAATCAGACGAACCCTGTCCCGGCTCATATGTTTCGCATAACAGGCGCCAAACAGGTGATACCCTACGAAGTTGCTTATAAAAGCGCAGGGCAGCCTTTTCATAATTTCCCCGGCCGCCAGGCTGACGTTTTCCATGGGGCCTGAATGGCGTGTGCCCCGGAGCAGAACCGCATGCTGTTCTTCATCTTTTAATACATGTTCAACGCTGTCTGTGATCAGGTATTGTGACTGGATCTGTTCTGCTCTGAATAACCGGGCGGTCTGGAAAGACCACATCTCCACGCCGCCCAGTACCAGTCCATTCTGTAAGTCAAACAGCACCCTGTCCCTGAAAGGGGTTTTGCAGGGAGTAGAACTGTCCCTCCCATATGCATGTTTTATCTCCCAGACAGTCGGCAGTGTTTTCCACCACACGTCCGCCCGTATAATCCGTTCTTCCTCAATACCATACCGCAGCAGCTGCCCGTATGCTTCCTCTGTTTTTCCGCACGTAATCAGAACACGGACAGATTTGTTTTCACTACATAGTGTATCCGGCGCGCACACTGCGACTCCCTCCCGGGAAGTCCCCCAGAGCTGACTGTTCTGGTCAACAAAGTACAGGGGGCTGCATCCATACCCTTTCCACAGCCTCAATATATACGCCCCAATCCTGCCTGCTCCCCAGAATACATAGTCTGCCTTTATGGTTTCCTGCACTGTGTCTGTATGCCTTTCCGTCTTGTTCCAGGCCTTCGCCGCCCGTTTGTCTTTATAAATATTTCTCATAAAACTCGTCCATGGCTATAATAGCTTCTTTCCTGACTCCGGCCTCCACCAGTATGCTTTTGAATGGCTCCAGCTGGCTTTGGCCTTTTATGGATACAACAAACAAATCATACGAAAGCCCCACGATCTCCTGCAGGGGCCTGATGGGATATCTGCTTTTTTTATATTTCCCGGAATCGGCATCGGTCCACCCCACCACCTGCATGCCGGGCGTAAACCGGATCTGTTTATACAGCCTTGTTCCGTTTTTTCCGGCTGCATAGATTACAATCCTCTTGCATGCCGCATCCTTTCGCCGGCCCGGCGCCGTCTGCTTTTTCAGGCGTTTATACTGGTGCAGCATCTGCCCCGGCAGCCTGTCATAATTTCTGACGCAAAACTCATAAAACCGCTTTTCCCTGCATGTCATGCGCAGGCGGGAATGCTGCAGGCTTGCTCCATGGTAATAGGTATCCCTGTCATCCGGTGTCGCCCACATGTATATATTGAATATATCCTTTTTACTTAAACGGGGCGCATACACCTTTCCCGCTTCTTCATTACTGCTGTCATGGGGAGTCTGTCCAAAAAACTCTGCCAGTTCAGAATCCGGGAACAGACTGCAGTAATCCAGCAGATATTTCCCAAACCGATCCAGCTCCACTTTGCAGTCTAAGCCGCAAACCGTCCCTGCCATCTCTCTGGCAAACAATTCCAGCCCCTCATAAAAGCCATCCAGCCCGCTGTTTTCCCATCCGGCCATATCCATCTGTGCCAGCCGGGGCACATACCTGCGGCCCTCCAGGCGGTAGCCGGCAGTTGCCCCATGGGGCGCCCTGCATATCGCTTCCAGTATCACGCTTGTATCGCATGCGGTATATAAAAGGAATCTGCAACGCCCCTCCCGCGTCTGCTCAACCATGTCATAATAAAATACGTTCAGTTTTCCCTTTATAACGGGGGACAATATTTCCGAAAGGCATTTGACAGAGTAGCCGGTCCCCCGCAGGTCTACAAACCCAAAACGATCATTTGAAAAGTCAACTTCCTGCTGTAAGTAATAAAATACAGCCTCCTTCTCCTTTGCATCCTCCGTCCTCCAGGCGGCTCTCGATCCATACAGATACTTTGTCTGTATTTGCAGCTGCTTTTCTTCTATATAAATATCCGCTATCTTTTTTAATATATATCCATCTCTTGCTATGAAATACAGCCTCTCAATCCCAGCCTGCAGGCACTGCATCAGAATCCATTCCACATATGGATATAAAAGAATGCCCCCCAGTGAGGCTCCTGTTATCTGACTCCCCTGCAGGCTGTTGCGCAGGCATGTATTTTTTACCGCTCCTAACACCACCTGCAGGGAAAAATCTCTTTCCAGCCCGAATTCTTCCCCCAGCTTCCTTTCCCATGGCTTCATCCCACGGGGAGCTATGTGTACCGCTTTTATTCCCAGCAGACGGGGCATGCATACATCAGACATGTAGTTGTCCCCATAATGTGTCCATTCCCTATATTCTGCTTTTTCCCATTCCCTGACTTTTAAATACAGCAGTCCTTCCTGCTTTGTGCATCCATGTTCGCCGGATACATAGATTGGTATCTTCTCAAATACCGGATGGATCCTGCTCAGAATGTTTCTGATATCCCCCTGTGACAGGTACATGTCGGAAATCAGTACCACATGGCCTGTCTCTTCCCAGAGTTTTATAACCTTTTGGATATTTTCTTCGATTCCCACGGCGCATTCCGCCTCTGCCCCGCGTTCCATGTCCATTAATGCGCCGGCTTCTTTACATGATATTCCCGCCATCTGTATCAGCACTTCATATATATCCTGCAGGCAGATCTCCGATGCGTCTTTGAATCTCCTTGCATTTCTCTCTGCCTTGATCCGCAGGTCTGCGAAGTTGTCTTTGAGGTAGTCCGGGAAATGATGCTTTCCTTTTTTTTGCAGCCTCTCCTGCATAAGCAGAAAAATTCCTGCCGGAGTTGCGGTTTTTCTTGTTATCAATGTGTCAAATATGTCAAAGCTGTGCATCGGCCCCTCCCCTGACTTTGGATCATTTATATGCCCAGGTCTGTCCACAGCCGTATCACACGGAACCTGTCCCCATATTTCTTCTGTATCGTTCCACAGATCTCCTGTTCATACCGAGCTGGTATAATCAGGATACATTCCAGTGGGAGACGGCCGATATCATTTATGTTTACAACCTCACTGTTTTCATACTGTTTTTCACCACTGCCAGCAGTACTGTCGATAAAAGTCAGCTTTGCCTGTATCTCACCGGCCTGTTCCCTGTACATGGCAAGAAACCGGGCTGTTTTCCGTCCCGTTCCATAGATGCCTATATGGCTGTTTTCCGATTGCAGGGCGATTCCCCGGAATAATCTTTGAAATGCTTCTTTTTGGCTGCTTTGCATCCGTTTTTTTTCTTGTTCGGCAACAATGCTCTCTGGCATGGCGTCACTGATCTCACACAGGGTCTTTATATTTTGATATGTGCTGCACTCATCTATGTTATTTGTACATATTTCCCGGGCTGTCTCATAAAAACGTTTCATAAATGCCTGATGATTCCATACCTCTTCACTTTTTCTGCTTTCTGCCAGCACTGTCCTCAGGAAGTTCAGTTTTATCCGCTGTATAACTGATTTCAGTTTTTCACTGTGGTTTTGTCTGTCCACTGCATGAATGATCTCAAGATGGTCCTGTGCATGACGTATGTCATAGGGTACTGTCGTAATAGAGCAGCTTCTGTAACGTCTTCTGTACAGGCTGTATGGTATATACATAACACGCCCGGCCAGCGGCAGCATTTTACAATGAAACTCATTGTCTTCATAATATAATCCGGTTATAAATCTCAAGTTGTTCTTTTTTAGAAACTGCGCAGATGTATAAATAAGCCATGCTGTGGGAATATACGCCTGCAGCCAGTATCTGCAGGCATACTCTTCTCCGCTGATGACCACTTTTTGGTCCCTGATAATCTCTGTTCTTTTATAAGACGCTTTTTCAAACGCTTCATCACCAAAAGTCTCCGCATCAAACAGCACCACATCCAGCTGATATTGCGCTGCATAGCGATAACAGGTTTCCATGGCTGTTTTTTCCAGGCAATCATCCGAATCAATAAAGTAGATATATTCCCCTGTTGCCAGTTCAATCCCTTTGTTTCTGGCGTCCCCCAGCCCTTTATTCTCCTGGGAAAAAATGATTAGTTCAGGATATCTCTTTTTTATTTCTTCAAGGACATGCAGGCTGTTATCGGTCGAGCCGTCATTTATTGCGATTACCTCTATTTCTCTCTGCGTCTGGGAAAATATGCTTTCAAAACATGCTTCTAAATATGGTTCCGTGTTATATACGGGTACGATTATCGATGTCTTTATCATGCTCTTTTTCTCCATGGCTATTGTCTGTTTAACCTGCTATTTCATATCTTCTTTTTCCAGAAAAATTTATACAGTTTTCCAAGAAACATTCATACCTCAAACAAAATATCTTCAATGGAAACAATCGGACAATTCATCTTTTCCTTCAACTTTAATTTTATTTCCCCATAAGATGCTATTGGTGTCACAACCACAACATTCACCTGCTTCAAAACACTATCCGGAGACACTACAAATCCATCTGAGTCTTTGTCAGCATTCTGGTCAATGGCATAGGCTACACTGATGTCAGAGTCTGATAGTTCTTTTATCAATGTTTCTCCTACGCGTCCCATACCATAAACCGCCACAGTTTGATAACCGTTTTTATGAAAATAACTGCTGATGCATTTCCCTTCCTGCCTGATTTGTACCCACTGGCTCATCAGCAGAAACAGCCTGCCAAACTTATCTGACGCTTTTCGGTATTCTTCTGATATTTCTGTTAAAATCTTTGCAGTCACAACAGTTCCAAAAATCAGACCTGTCACAAACAGACACATGGAAATCATCCCTGTCACCAGCTTATTCTTCATATCTGTTCACCCCTTATCTTCGTAAACACTTCTGCCTGATAATACTTCCATATATACTTGTACAGCTTTCTGCTTTTATATTGGATACATTTTTTTATAAGAAGATGATAATGGTCTAACATAACCTTATAGCCAGCCACTTTTATGATCCTTTTTCTATGTTTGTTTACCACATATTCATATCCTTCTATATCCTTTGTCCCATTTTTAGATATGGTTTCTCCATCATGCTGGTTATAATAGAACAATGGTTCCTCCATATGGATCATTTCATATTTCTCTGCCAGACGGATGGATGTATCCCACTCCTGATATGCCGGTACTTTTTCATCCAGAAGCCCAGCGTCTTCCAGAGCCTTCCTGGAAACTGTCATTCCCTGGAACATGGGTCCTGGATGCTGTAACAACTCATCATATACCCATCCGCTTGTTCCGGGAGTATTCCAGACTGACCTAGCTGCGCCCCTGACCACATAGCAATTAGAATATACCACTGCGTCTGGCTTCTTTTTCAGGATGGCAGCCTGTTTTTCCAGTTTATCAGGTATCCATTCATCATCAGAATCAAGAAATGCGATGTAGTTACCCTTTGCATTTTTAATCCCGGCATTCCTTGCCGCCTGAGCCCCCCTGTGTTCCTGACACAGCAGCCTGACTTTATCTGACGGAAAAGATAAAACCAGTTCTCTGGTATGGTCAGAGGACCCATCGTCAATCACCAGCACCTCTTGTGGTTCATATGTCTGGTTTACTGCTGATTCCAGGCATTTCAATATCGTCTTTTCTCTGTTAAACGCCGGTATTACAACCGTTATTCTGATTCCCTTCTCTGGCATCTTTCCTTCTTCCTGTTCCTGTGTTTTATACTGCCCGGGCAACAAAATATGCTGTCCAGGTATTATAATCCGGTTCCCCTTTGGTTTTGCAGTCCACTGTGTTTATCAGCTCGAATCCGGCCTTCTCCAGCATATATTCCAGTTCCGGCCTGAAAAAGTACCGCATCCGGTGCGTTTCGTTTATCACCTGCACCTGGCTTGTGCTTTTGCTGATCACAAAGACTTCATAGTTCACATCAACGGTATTATCCTGGGCATGCATGACCGGCCTGGCTATCCGCACCAGCCTGTTTGCCCCATCCTCATATTCTTTTACCCTGACACAGGGCCTGTCGCTCAGAACCCCTGGACCGTACCAGACATCGAACAAAAAGGCGCCCCCTTTCTCCAGCGCAGCTCTTGCCGATGCAAATGCCCGCCCCACATCCCCATTGGTATTCTGGTAGCTCATCACATGGAACAGGGAAATGACAGCGTCATATGTTTGTTCAGGCACATATTCCCTGATATCCGCCACCGAAAAGTCCATCCGGATCCCCTCTCGCCCGGCATTGCAGATGGCTGTCTCTATCATCTCTGGACTCATGTCGATTCCGGTGCATGTATATCCCAGTTTTGCCAGCTCCAGATCATGCCGCCCCGTGCCGCAGCCGTAGTTGATGATCCTGTGGATCTCCCCGCCTACAGTCCCCAGAAGCTCCGCCGCCTCTCCTGCCTCCGCCCTGTAATCCTTGTCCTGATAAAATGCATTGTAATAGTATGCATAATCCTGAAATATCTCCATGTTTACACCCTGTCCATCTTTCCCACCGCCGTTTTTACCTTTTCTGCCACAATCTCCATCTGTTCCTGTGTAAGCGCCAGCCCGCTGGGTATATAAAACCCTTTCTCTGCAAGGTATTCCCCGTTCCGATACCGCTCTCCGGCAAACAAACCTGCCTTTTGGTATACCGGCTGCATATGCATGCACTGGAAAAATGTCCTTGTCCCAATGCCCTCTTCTGACAGCAGCCTCTGCATATCAAGATTTGTGCCCTGTATGCTTTCATCCAGCAAAAGTCCGTATACCCAATAGATATTTTGGGCATAATCTGTTTGCTCCACCGGCAGTATCAGCCCCGGCGTATCTTTCAGATGCTGCGTATAATACTGCCCCATCGCCCGTTTGCGTCCCGCGAATTCTTCCAGCCGTTCAAGCTGTGCCAGCCCCACCGCCGCCTGCAGGTTGGTAAACCGGTAGTTGCCGCTGAGTTCATCATGCACATACCGTATGTCTTTTTTAAAGCACAGGTTCCGCAGGCTGCGGCAGCGCTCCGCCAGCTCCGCGTCATCTGTTACAATCATGCCGCCCTCGCCCGTGGTAACGTGTTTGTTCGGGTAAAAACTGAAAGTGCTGATTTCCCCAAAGCTTCCGCAGGGCCTGCCTTTATAAGTCTGGCCGTGCATTTCCGCAGCATCCTCGATGATTTTCAGTCCATACTTTTCTGCCAGTTCCAGCACCCGGTCCGCATCCACAGGCAGGCCGTATGTATGCACCATCATAATGGCTTTTGTCCTGTCTGTTATCTTTTCTTCCAGTTCATCCACGTTCATGTTCCAGGTATGGATGTCGCTGTCCACCAGTACCGGCACCGCCCCGGCATTTGTTACCGCCATGGCACAGGATATAATGGTAAACGCCGGCATGATGACTTCATCGCCTTCCCCTATGCAAAGGGCTCTGACAGCCAGTTCCAGAGCCGCAGTCCCATTGGTCACCGCAATCCCGTATTTCCTTCCCGCCGCCCTGCTCATCCGTTCTTCGAACTTCCTTACAAAAGGACCTTCTGATGAAATCCATCCGGAATCAATGCATTCGCATAAATATTTCTTTTCGTTTCCGTCCAGCAACGGTTCATTTACCGGTATAAAACTCATTGTTTTTCTCCGTTTCTCCGTTTTTTCTCCCCGGTCTTTAGGCAGGTGCGCGCATCCGCTGCCGACTCCGGGCATACGTCGGGATATGCTTCCCGCATTCCGGGCATATCTTACTCATGATAATGGAATGTTCGTACAATACGCTTTGTATGGTTTACTGTAAATGATAGATATTTGCTATGGTGTCCATACGGCCCGTTTCCACATTTATCAGTTCCATGTCCTTTATACATGCAAACCGCTCCCCGCCGCGCAGGTAGGTCAGCTCTCCGCCTTTACCGCGGCTTTCCCGGTATCTGCTTTCCACGAATATATGTGCATTGGCAGGCACCATCTCAGCGCTTATGCAGTCTTTGCGCACAAAGAAAGCGTTATTCCCCGCACTGTTACTGCCCATATAATAATATCCGTTTTTCTCCGCCCACTTCAGAAACGCTCCCAGGGAAGCGCCCCAATAAAGATTACTGTAATGTTTCTCAGTGCGCACAAATGTCTCATCATAAGGCACGCTCACCGGCTCCAGGCCAAACAGGTTATTGTATTCACAGATCACTATCCGGGGCTGTACACAGTCAATCGCATTCAGAATCCAGTAGTCGTTTCCGTCCAGGTCTATGCTCAGTAGGCCGATATCACCTTCCCCGACGCCTGATTCCACAATGGTGCTGTTTATATTCTCTTTCGTGATAAATACTGCCTTTGTCAACAGGTCGTACTTCCACAGATATTTCCAGGCATTCAGGTGGCTGATGTTTTCTTCACTGCCGTCCATCACAAGGCCTGTCCAGTTGTTGTTCATCAGCAGGAATCTTGTATTTGCCTCGCTGTAGTCCTCCACTCCGAATTCGATAAATGTCTTTTCCCCAATGGAAACATGATGGAGCAGCCACTGGATAATCCCATCCTCTCCAAACTGTGAAAAGACCTGAAATTCTGCTTCTTCCAGGGAAGCAATCTTTCTGCCGCGCATCATACCTGCAAAGCTGCGGGCATTTAGAAACAGGTTTTTCTCCTGATATTCCTCCGCCTTCCTGGCACTTTCACACAGACCCGTCATCTGCATCTGCAGTTTTTCATATGCACTCAGCCCCTCCTGGGACAGGATCTTCTCCCCGGCAATCCCACAGCCTGTCAATTCCCTTTTGATCTCTTCGTAAAACTTCAGGCTTGTCACATATACACAGTCAAAGTCCAGCCTGTGAATGTCTTCCGGAGCCACATAATCTTCACGTTCCCTTCGTTTCCGGTCGCTGACTCCCACAATCTCAAATATGCCCTCCAAGGCTTTCTTCTGCGCCTCAAAGCCTTTCCCAAGGCCATATATAACCGCCTTCTTTGTCATCCCCTGTGCTCCTTCCCGCGTTCTCCGTTTCCCTTACTGTTCCATACCTCTGGCCTGCGGCCCGCTGATCCCCTCGAACCGCTTCTTGTCACGATCCCCGGAATAAGGCCCCTGCTTCACTTCCACCATCTCCACTTCCTCTATCACCTCAAAGCCGTGGCCTCCCGATACAAGCAGGATCACATCCCCCGCCTCCAGTATCCGGCTCTCCTGGTAGTCTTCATAGTCATCATAAAAGTCCACCCGCAGCTTCCCTTTTCTGATGAACAGCACTTCCTGGGTTGCCACCACGTTCCTGTGGACCGGGTTGTGCACATGCGCGCCGATCACTTTCCCTGATGGGTGGTGCATGTACGCCACCTGCTGGGAGTATTCATCCGGGGTGATGAAATCCACCCCTTCTCCTGTATGGCTGCTCCGGATGATCAGTCCCAGCAGGCGTTCCTTTTTCATGATTTTCTCTATATCCGGCATATATCTTCACCTGTTACCCTTTCTCCAAAACGGCATCTATCGTTTGTATCAGCACCCGTTCAAAATCCTCCGGCTGCCAGCGCGCTGTCCGCCGGTATCCCTTTTGGCGCATGGTTTCCCTCAGCCCTCCGTCCGTCCATACCTGACGGATGCACTCCGCTATCTCTCCGGGCGAATCCGGATTGAACAGCAGGCCTGCATCCCCTACCTGTTCTCCCATGGCATAGTTGCCGGAAACCGCCACCGGGCACCCCAGCGCCATGGCTTCCAGCGGCGGGATATTCGTGGGGCCGTAATAGCTGGGCATGACCATCAGCGTGGCATGCTTGTACAGGTAAGTGATCTGCCTGTTTGTCACAAAGCCGTATATGGTTACAAACTCTTCCAGGCTGTTTTCACGGATATATGTTTCCACCCTGCCCAGCGCATTCTTTTCAGAACCCACCAGCACCAGGTGTATGTCCGGCAGCGTTTCTTTTAAGAGATTCACCGCGCGCAGCAGGTTCAGATGGTTTTTATGCTGCCAGAACTGGGCCGGGTAGAATACATATTTATCAGGAACAGCAATGTATTCTTCTTCCGATTCTTTTATATGTCTGGAAACTGTATAGGGCAATACCTGGATCAGAGGACGGTGTTTCTTTTTGCTGCATGTTGAAATCTGTGCTTCTGGCTGTTACCAT
>ERZ778518.1965-NODE-1965-length-12360-cov-4.668996_pt1 | contig 12360 bp, 10 predicted proteins | sample MGYA00510340_ERZ778518 | MGnify/ENA primary metagenome ERZ778518 (study PRJEB29527, sample SAMN07138967) | mouse gut metagenome | material: feces | host: mouse | place: China:Nanjing | collected 2016-01-25 ... | reverse complement strand
TTGGTATAGCCGGTCAGATCGACAATGGTCTGTCCGGAAAGTGTTTGGATGATATCCAGACATTCTTTTACAGCCTCATGGTCGGCGCAGACGTCCATGGGCAGGGTGTCCAGCGGGATCGTAATATAGTGAAGTCCGTCCAGAGACTTTTTCCGGGTACGGTTGGCCTGCTTTTCACGTTCCCAAAATGCCTTTTCCTGATTTTCCATGATCCGTCTTGATCTGGTGATGGTGAAGGAAAGCCAGACAATAAAGACGATAAAACTTGCCAAAAACGGTAATTTCATATATAATATCCTTTCAACGGGGTGATAAAATGTTTCATAAAAAAAAGAAAAAAATAATTTCCACGATTATTATCGTGATTATTGTACTGGCAATGATTTTGCCTGTACTGTCTTATTTTATTGTATAATACAGTGAAATGTCAATTCTGAGGGGAAAATTGTTGCGTAAATCATCATCGTGCAGATTGTCTGTACGGTTACGTGCTACAATATTTTGGAGGAAAGTATGAAAAAATGGACAGGAATTTTAGCTGCGGCAGCTGTGTCGGTTGTGTGTGCTTTTTTGCTGCAGGCAGGCGCAGTGGCAAAGGGTAACGGCGACGACCGTATACAGAACGGGATTTTTATCGGGGATATTGACGTATCGGGTATGGGGATGGAAGAAGCCTCTGCGGCGGTACAGGGATATGTGGACGGTCTGCGCCAGGTGAATATCACAATGAATGCCGTGGGTGGCAACCAGATCACGGCCACAGCGGGCGATATGGGAATCCGCTGGGAGAATCAGGATGTATTGCAAGAAGCCTTTGGACTGGGAAAACAAGGAAATCTGATCCGTCGTTATAAAGAGCTGAAGGATCTGGAGCGAAACAATAAAAAGTATGATATAGAACTTACTTTTGATAAAGCAGCTTTGCAGACACTTTTGACGGAGCAGTGTCCCCAGTATGATGTGGAAGCACAGGATGCGTCCCTGCGCCGGGAGAACGGGCAGTTTATAATCGAGGGTGGACAGACCGGAGAAAAAGTGGATATAGAAGCCTCTGTGGCGGAATTGGAGAAGTTCCTTGCAGACGGATGGAATAAAGAGGCGGCAGAAGTGGACCTGGTAGTGACGGTAGACGAACCCAGAGGCAGCCGGGAAGAGCTGGAAAAGGTTAAGGATGTGCTGGGTACATTTACCACCAGCTACAGTTCATCCGGTGCAAGCAGGAGCGCCAATGTGTCCAATGGCTGTGAGTTGATCAACGGTACCACCGTTTATCCGGGAGAGGAATTTTCGGCCTATGGCGCTGTCAGCCCGTTTACGGAAGAGAACGGGTATCATCTGGCTGGATCCTATCTGAACGGTATGGTTGTGGAAAGTCTGGGAGGCGGTATCTGCCAGGTATCCACTACATTGTACAATGCAGTACTGCTTTCGGAACTGCAGGTGACAGAGCGGCACAATCATTCCATGGAGGTAAGCTATGTGCAGCCCTCCGCGGACGCAGCCATTGCGGAGAGCGCCGGAAAGGATTTCCGGTTTGTGAACAACCTGGAATATCCGATCTATATAGAAGGACATACACAGGATAAAAAGATTACATTTACCATTTACGGTGTGGAGACAAGAGCACCGGGGCGCACCATCAGTTTTGAAAGTGAGATCCTTTCCGAGACAAAGCCCAGTTCCGAGAGTGTGATTGCGGATGGTAAACAGCCTATCGGCTACGTAAAAGTGCAATCCGTACATGTGGGACGGACAGCAAAACTCTGGAAAGTCACGAAAGAAAACGGCACGGAAGTCAGCCGGGAAGAAGTGAACAGCAGTAGTTATAAAATGGTTCCAAGGACAGCTACAGTGGGTACGGCTACATCGGATCCGGTGGCGGCACAGTTGATACAGGCGGCTATCGCCACCAGCGATATTGATTATATCAAAGGCGTGGCTGCACAACTGAAAGCAGGCGACACAACCCTGGGCGGAACCGTCGTTCCGGCAGTGCCGGAGGTTCCGGGCATACCGGTGGTTCCGGGTGCTGACGGTACGGGGGTTGTCCCGCCGGCCGGCACGGGCGAGGTTGTACCACCTGCCGTGCCGGAAGCGACAGGCACAGAAGGTGCACCTGCCCCAGGCACAGCCGACGGCACAGTAGCGGCGCCGGCACAGTAGACCCAGAGCTGTAAAGCAGGTACGGAGATGCAGGGTATGAAGATTGGAAAAGTACCGGAAAGCGTATTAAAACGTTCTATATTAAATCAGATTCATACAAAAAGAGAAGAAGTGTTAATCGGCGCAGGCGTAGGGGAAGACTGCGCCGTTTTAACGTTGCCGGAGGATGAAGTATTTGTGGTATCCACAGACCCGATTACCGGCGCGGAGAAAGGCGCAGGTAAGCTGGCTGTACAGGTGACTGTGAATGATCTCGCCAGTTCCGGGGCGGATCCGGTGGCCATTCTGGTATCTGCGCTTTTGCCGCCTGAGACGGAAGAGGCTGCGCTGCGGGAACTGATGCATGAAATGGAACTGGCCTGCAATCGCCTGCAGGTGCAGATTGCAGGGGGGCATACGGAGATTACGACGGCGGTCAACCGTCCGATTCTCACGGTTATGGGCATTGGTAAGGCGAAAAAGGACCGGGTTATTACCACAAAGGGTGCGAAGCCGGGGCAGGATATTGTTTTGTCCAAATGGATCGGACTGGAGGGGACGGCGATTCTTGCCAGAGATAAGGAAGCAGAACTGCGCACCCGATACCCGTCTCATATGATAGAAGAAGCGAAAGCCTTTGACCGTTGGCTGAGTATTGTGCCGGAGGCCGCTACCGCCGTGAAGTCCGGCGTATCGGCAATGCATGATGTAACGGAGGGTGGTATTTTCGGTGCCCTCTGGGAGCTTGCGGAGAGTTCGGGCGTCGGACTGGAAATTGATCTGAAACAAATTCCCATCAGGCAGGAAACCGTGGAGATATGTGAATTTTTTGCAGTAAATCCATATGAGCTGATCTCCAGCGGCAGTCTGCTGATGGTGACGGATGACGGTCTGGAACTGGTAAAAAGGCTGGAAGAGGAGCATATTCCGGCGAGGGTTATCGGAAAAATCCGTGCAGGCAATGACAGAGTTGTCATAAATAACGAAGAGCGGAGATATCTGGAGCCGCCTAAATCAGACGAGTTATATAAATGTATCAGGTAACAATAAAAAGGAGAGGGATAAATGAGAGAACAGATTTTGGCAATTCTTGAGAAAAACAGCCGCATTGACCTGAAAGAACTGGCAGTGCTGCTGGGTGTGGAAGAGCTTGACATTGTAAACGAGATGGCTGCCATGGAAAAAGAGGGGATTATCTGTGGCTATCACACATTGATAGACTGGGAAAAGACTTCCATAGACAAGGTGACGGCACTGATCGAAGTGCGTGTAACGCCGCAGCGAGGACAGGGATTTGATAACATTGCGGAGCGGATTTACAAATATCCGGAAGTAACGGCAGTGTATTTAATTTCCGGCGCATATGACCTGCTCGTTACTCTGGACGGCAAAAATTTGCGGGATATTTCCAGATTCGTATCGGATAAACTGTCTACCATGGATTATGTGCTCAGTACGGCGACCCATTTTATCCTGAAAAAATATAAGGACCACGGAACAATCCTGGCAAAGAAATATGAGGATGAAAGAGAGAAGGTGTCACCATGAGAAATCCGTTAGCAGATAAAGCGGCGGCACTGAAACCGTCAGGTATACGGAAGTTTTTCGATATTGTCAGCGAGATGAAGGATGCCATTTCCCTTGGTGTGGGCGAACCGGATTTTGACACGCCGTGGCATATCCGGGATGAGGGTATCTATTCTCTGGAAAAAGGACGTACTTTTTATACGTCCAATGCAGGGCTCAAAGAACTCAAGGTGGAAATCTGCGCATATTTAAAGAGAAGATTTTCCGTCAGCTATGCGTATCAGGATGAAGTATTGGTTACAGTGGGCGGTTCAGAGGCCATTGACCTTGCCCTGCGTGCCATGTTGAATCCGGGGGATGAGGTGTTGATTCCCCAGCCCAGTTATGTGTCCTATGAGCCGTGTGCCATACTGGCAGATGGTGTTCCGGTGATTATCAATCTGAAGGCAGAAAATGAGTTCCGGCTGACAGCCCGGGAACTGAGGGATGCCATTACAGACCGGACCAAAATTCTGATACTGCCTTTTCCAAACAATCCCACCGGCGCCATTATGGAGCGGAAGAATTTGGAGGAAATCGCAGAGGTGATCCGGGAAAAAGATATTTTTGTGATTTCGGATGAGATTTACGGAGAACTGACCTATAAAGAAAAACATGTGTCTATCGTCAATATTCCCGGGATGCAGGAACGGACGATTTTAATCAATGGTTTATCCAAATCTCATGCCATGACAGGCTGGCGCCTGGGGTATGCATGCGGCCCTAAAGAGATTATTGCGCAAATGCTGAAAATTCATCAGTATGCCATTATGTGTGCGCCCACAACGAGCCAGTATGCGGCTGTAGATGCTCTGAAAAACGGGGATGAGGATGTACAGCAGATGCGGGAAGCCTATAACCAGAGGCGCCGTTATCTGATGTATGCATTCCGGAAGATGGGACTGGACTGCTTTGAGCCGTATGGTGCTTTTTATGTATTTCCGTGTATCAAAGAGTTTGGCATGACCAGTGAGGAATTTGCCGAGCGGTTTCTGGCTGAGGAAAAGGTGGCGGTGGTTCCGGGAACGGCCTTTGGCGACAGCGGTGAAGGATTTTTGCGTATTTCCTATGCGTACTCACTGGAAAATCTGAAAGAGGCAATCGGACGGCTGGAGCGGTTTGTACATAAACTGCGGGAAGAGCAGAAAAAGGGATGAATATTGTGTTGCATCAGCCGGAGATTCCGGCCAATACAGGAAATATCGGACGAACCTGCGTGGCTGCAGGTGCCCGTCTGCATTTGATAGAGCCCCTTGGATTCCGGTTGAACGAAAAAGAGATCCGGCGTGCCGGGATGGATTACTGGGAACATCTGGATGTAAGGCGGTATATGAACTATGAGGAGTTTTTGGAGAAGAACCCGGATGCCCGGATCTGGTATGCTACAACAAAAGCAAAACAGGTATACAGCGATGTGGATTTTGGGCCGGATGATTATATTCTGTTCGGCAAAGAAAGTGCAGGCATTCCGGAAGAAATTCTGGCCGCCCACAGAGCGCAGTGTATCCGTATACCCATGCTGGGCGGTATCCGTTCTCTGAATCTGTCCAACAGTGTCGCTATCGTGTTGTATGAAGCGTTGCGGCAGAACGGATTTTCCCAGATGGAGAGAGAAGGGGAATTGCATCACCTGAAATGGGAATAGACAGACAAAAGTGGATGACGATAGATCAATCTTCTTCGTCATCCACTTTTGACAGAGTGAAAATAAATTCTGTGCCCACACCCTCAGTACTGACCACATTGATGTGCTCACCGTGGGAGTGGATGATTTCTTTTACAATGGAAAGGCCCAATCCGGTGCCTTTTTTATCTTTTCCACGGGACAAATCTGTCTTGTAGAAACGATCCCAGATCAGTTTCAGGCTGTCTTTGGGTATGCCGATTCCATTGTCTTTGACGGAAACCAGTACTTTGTTGCTTTTTTCGGTGGTTTCTATTTTAATAATCGAGTCGTTATGACTGAACTTGATGGCGTTATCCAGCAGATTGTACAATACTTGCTGGATTTTGTCATAGTCTGCGTGAACAATGAGTATTTCTCCGGTGAGCACCAGTTCGATTCCGATCATTTTACTGGTGCAGATGCCTTCAAAAGTAGCGGCAGTATTGCGTATTACCTGATTGATATCGAAATCTGTGCGCTCCAGCAGCATTCCCCTTGTATTTAAGTTGTTTAACTGTAAGAGCCCGTTTGTCAGTTTGGTGAGCCGCTTAGTTTCATTCAGTACGATATGCAGGTATTTTTCATGCATTTGTGGCGGAATGGTGCCATCCAGCATAGCCTCCAGATACCCCTTGATAGAAGTCAGGGGGGAGCGGAAGTCATGGGACACATTGGCTACAAATTTTTTCTGATTGTCCTCACTTTTGGCGATTTCGTTTGCCATAAAGGAGAGGGAAGCCGCCAGATACCCCATTTCGTCGTCGCTGTCTATCTGAAACTCATAATGCAGGTTGCCTCCGGCGTACTGTTCAGTGGCATAGGTGATTTTCCGCAACGGGATATATACCATTTCCGTAAAGAAAAACAGAATAATCATGGACAACAGCAGCATGATAAACAACAGAATGTAGGAAATATTCAGCAGGCTGTCCGCTGATTTCCGCAGCGCACTCATGGAAGTATGGATGACTACATAACCGCTTACTTTGAAGTTGGAAGTGATCGGTGCAAATACGCTCAGGGTTTCTTCTGAAAAGGACTGGAAGAAATTGCCTATCGTATAGCAGGACCCTGCGGTGATGGTAGGGTCAAAATGTTCTACTATCCGCGGAGTGTCAATGTCTACCGGCGCAGAGGAATCAAGTATGATACGGACGGATGGGTTGATAATCCAGATGGTAGCTGACAGATAGGTGTCCATCAGATCCAGCTGGGTTTTTACAGCATCCAGGGAAGCCTGGTTGTTATAAAGGTCGGAAGCATAGGTATTGGCAATTAATGTGGCTTCCCGGTACAGGGAATCTGCTTTTTCACGGCGGAGATGTTCCATTGTCATACTGGATACGAACGTGGCCACTGCGATAAAGCCGAAAAACCCGAAAATCAGGTAAGCCAGCAAAAATTTCAGGTACAGTGTTTTCCGCATCTCAGTTCTTCACCTCGAACTTATAGCCGATGCCCCAGATGGTAGCCAGTCTCCAGGAGGCATGGTCTTTGATCTTCTCCCGGAGACGCTTGATGTGGACGTCTACTGTCCTGGTATCCCCCGCGTATTCATAGCCCCAGATCTGATCCAGAAGCTGTTCTCTGGTGAATACGTGATTGGGTGAGGACGCCAGAAAATAGAGGAGTTCCAGTTCTTTGGGCGGCATTTCCACGGAATGGCCCATGTAGATAACGGAATAATTGGTCTGGTTGATTACCAGATCCGGGTATTCCACACATTTGATGTCTGTCTTTTCGGAAACGGCAGGCGCAGCTTTGTAGCGGCGGAGTACGGCTTTGACTCTGGCAACCAGTTCTTTGGAATCGAAGGGCTTTTCCATATAATCGTCGGCGCCCAATTCCAGACCCAGCACTTTATCGAAGATTTCTCCTTTTGCGGAAAGCATAATGATGGGGATGGCGGATTTTGCCCGTACCTCCCGGCATACCTGATAGCCGTCCATGCCGGGCAGCATCAGATCCAGCAGGATCAGGTTAGGCTGGAAGGTGTCCAGCGTGGGCAGGACGGATTCGCCGTCATTGACAATCATTGTTTCAAAACATTCTTTGGTCAGATACAGGGAAATCAGTTCCGCAATATTGTTATCATCGTCTACGATCAGTATTTTCTGTCTGCTTACCACGATTTACTCCTTTACTTAAATGTTGCTATTGTGACGCCGGCGTCGCCTTCACCAAATTCTCCCAGACGGAATTCTTTGATATTTTTCATACGACGCAGATGTTTGTGGACAGCGTTACGAAGGGCGCCCGTTCCTTTGCCGTGTACGATGCGCACGCTGGGCAGATGGGCCAGAGAAGCGTCGTCCAGATATTTATCCAGTTCTGACAGGGCTTCGTCAACCGTCTTGCCCAACAGGTTGATTTCCGTGGATACGGAAGCGGATTTGGACATTTTTATTTTGCCGGTGCCGGTGCGCTGCAGGGAAGGGGCGGTAATGGTGTCCTCCTGAATCAGGGCCAGGTCGCTGATATGAACCTGTGAGCGGATAATGCCGCACTGCACGAACAGATTCCCTTTCCGGTCGGGCAGTGAATTCACAATACCCCGCAATCCCATGGAAAGTACCTTTACGGCATCACCTTTTCGCAGCTGACCGGGTTTTAATGTTCCACTGTCCGGTTCTTTTGGTTTGATGGACAGTTTTTCATTTTTTTCATGTATTTTACTTCTTACTTTTTCTCTGGCTTTTTCCAGATCTCTCATAGAAGCGCCGGGACCTGCTTTCTGGAAGGAGCGGATTGTCTCGTCAGCCACTTCCTTAGCTTCCTGCAGGATTTCCCGCGCCTGTTCGTTGGCCTGTTGCAGGACCTTGTTCCTGGAAGCCTCTATTTTTTCATTCTTTTCCTGGAGCCTGTTTTTTAGCGCCTCGATTTCTTTTTTATAAGAAGCGATTTCTTCGCGTTCTGCTTCGATGGTTACCCGGCTGGTTTCCAGGTCGGCCAGCAGCTCTTCAAAACTTTCTTTTTCTTCGTCAATCTGGCTTCGCGCCTGTTCGATAATGGACTGAGGAAGGCCCAGTCTGGCCGAAATGGCAAAGGCGTTGCTTTTGCCGGGAATGCCGATCAGCAGTCTGTATGTGGGGCGTAATGTTTCCACGCTGAATTCGCAACAGGCATTTTCCACAAAAGGTGTGGTCAGGGCATATACCTTTAATTCACTGTAGTGAGTGGTGGCCATAGTCCGGATGCCCCGTTCATGCAAATGGTTCAAAATGGCAATGGCAAGAGCGGCGCCCTCTGTGGGATCCGTACCTGCCCCCAGTTCATCAAAGAGACAGAGGGCATTCTCATCGGCCTGTTCCAGAATGCGGACCGTATTGGTCATATGGGAAGAAAAAGTGCTGAGGCTTTGCTCAATACTCTGCTCATCCCCGATGTCCGCATAAACTTCCTCAAAAACAGACAGCTCTGAACGGTCCAGGGCCGGAATATGCAATCCCGCCTGTCCCATCAGGGTAAAGAGTCCCACGGTTTTCAGAGACACAGTTTTGCCGCCAGTGTTGGGGCCTGTAATGACCAGCAGATCAAAATCGTCCCCCAGACGAATATCAATGGGGACGACCGCTTTCGGATCAATCAGCGGATGGCGCCCTTTGCGAATGAGGATGCGGCGTTCCTGATTCAGTAACGGCCGTGTGGCGTTCTGGCGAAGCGCCAGGGCACCTTTGGCAAAAATAAAATCAAGTTCTGTCAGTATATGCTGATTGGAGAGCAGTTCACCGCTGTGCTCTGCCGCCAGAAAACTCAGATTTTGCAGAATCCGTTCGATTTCTTCCTGTTCCTGTAATTCCAGCTCCTTTAACTGGTTGTTCATGGAAACGATAGCAGCTGGTTCGATAAACAGGGTGGAACCTGTGGAAGACTGGTCGTGTACCATGCCGGACACCTGATTTTTATATTCTGCTTTGACCGGCAGGCAGTAACGGTTATTGCGCATGGTAATTACCGCATCCTGGAGACAGGTGCGGTAGGAACCATTTACCATTTCATTCAGCCGTGAATGGATTCTGTCGTTGATGGAACTCTGGCTTCGGCGGATACGCCTAAGCGCCGGGCTGGCGTCGTCTGCAAAGGTATCCTCTTCCGGCATACAGCGGCGGATTTCATTGGCTAGGCCGGTCAGGGCAACCAGCAGGGAAAAGCGCTCGGTCAGGGAATCTGCCGCTTCGTCGTCTCTCTGTGCCTTGCCATAGGTTTTGATCCGGGCGCTGCATTCCAACAGAGAAGCTATTTTCAGCAGTTCTCCGGAAGAAAGAGATGCACCGATTTCCAGGCTTTTTACCATATAGGTCAAATCCCGGTTGCCGGAAAAGGAAGGGGCGCTCTTTTTGAAAATGCGGTTTAACGCGTCTTCCGTCTCTGCCTGTGCCTGCTCGATCTGCATCAGGTCAGAAACAGGCAAGAGCGCGGCGCAGACTTCCTTTCCGGGCGGGGAAGATGCCAGCTCTGTGAGCATATGGATTATCTTATGGTATTCCAGTGTGTTTAATACTTTTTCATTCATACCGACAGTATACCATAAAGAGAGATGGGATGAAACAAAAAACTTGTCAGCTTTCCTGGCATCGACTATACTGGGATAAAGAAGGTGAGATAATACGATGGAAGAACCCCGGAAAGAATTGGAAAAACAGGAACTTCCCCGATTTGAGTTTATGAAAGAGCAAATCAAGGAACGTCCCCTGAATAAGAAAAAACTGTTGCGCCGTACCGTTATGACAGTATCCATGGCCGTGCTGTTCGGGCTGGTGGCCTGTCTGACAGTTCTGGTGCTGGAACCGGTATTCAATAACTGGTTATATCCGGAAGAGCCGGCGGAAAATATTACGTTCCCCCCGGACACAGAGGAAATATTGCCGGAGGATATGGCGCTGGATGATGCGGAGCTGGAGCAGGAAACCACGGCGGAAGTGGTCGCGCCGGCGCCGGAACAGTTAGATGAACTGGAATTATACCGCAAAACCTATGGCCGGCTGCAGAAACTGACCGCGGAAGTGTGTCGCAGTCTGGTAACGGTTACAGGCGTTACATCCGACAGGGACTGGTTTGATAATATGTATGAGAGCAAGGGCCAGGCGACAGGTGTGCTGATAGCCAATAACGGCAGGGAATACCTGGTGCTGACGGCAGCGGAGCCGGTACAGACTGTGGAGACAATCAGCGTGACATTCTGTGATAATTCCCAGGCCAAAGCAGAAGTCAAAATGACAGACCCGACCACGGGTCTGGCCGTACTGGCCATAGAGAACAAGGAGATTGGAGACGGGACGAGGGACGTGATTACAACGGCGGTATTGGGCAGTTCAAATTATGCGTCTCTGACTGGCAGCCCGGTCATTGCACTGGGCAGTCCTGCCGGTGTAAAGGGGTCTGTCATATATGGGGTGGCCACATCCAGCGGAAATCTGCTGAATACAGTGGATTCCAGGTACAGGCTGATCACGACGGACATATATGGAAGCCATAGCGGCAGTGGTGTGCTGATCAATCTGCAGGGGCAGGTGATCGGCGTGATTGACCAGGGGTATAATGCCGACGGTATGGAAAATATGATTTCCGCGCTGGGAATATCGGAACTGAAAACCACTATAGAGCGCCTTTCCAATGGAAAAGCACAGGCGTATATGGGGATATATGGGACAGATGTAACTCCTGAGGCAAATGAAAACCTGCAGGTGCCTTATGGTGCATATGTGACAGAAATCGAAATGGATTCTCCTGCCATGCAGGCAGGTATTCAGAGCGGGGATGTGATCATCAGTCTGAATGGACGAATGGTGGGGAATTTTGACGAATATATCAAAGTATTGTCGGAAAGTACGCCGGGCAGTACCATTTATGTAACATTGATGCGGATGAATCAGGAAGCGTACCAGTCAGTCAGCTTTCCGGTTGCTCTGGGAGAACTGAAATAAAGGGAATAGAAGGAGAAACAGTATGAAATTTATCAAAGACTTGAAAGAAGGGGACCGGGTGTCCGATATTTATCTGTGTAAACATAAACAGTCTGCTGTAACCAAAAACGGCAAGGCTTATGACAATGTGATTTTGCAGGATAAAACGGGCACAATAGATGGAAAAATCTGGGATCCCAACAGCGCCGGTATCGGAGAATTTGAAAGTCTGGATTATATAGAGGTGTTTGGGGAAGTAACCAGTTTTCAGAGCGCATTACAGGTAAATATGAAGAGAGTCCGTCTCTGCCGGGAAGGAGAATACAATCCGGCGGATTATCTTCCTGTCAGTGGAAACAGCATTGAGGAGATGTATGGTGAACTGCTCACCATCATTGACAGTGTGAAAAATCCGTATCTGAAAGAACTTCTGAACAGTTTTTTCAGAAAAGACGAGAAGTTTATAAAGGCTTTCAGACAGTCTTCCGCTGCCAAAACGGTGCATCACGGATTTGTGGGCGGTCTGCTGGAGCATACGCTGGGAGTGGTGAAACTTTGTATATATTATTGCCAAGCGTATACAATATTGAACCGGGATCTGCTTCTGACAGCGGCCATCTGCCATGATATAGGTAAGACCAGGGAACTTTCCCTGTTTCCGGAAAATGATTATACGGATGAGGGACAGCTATTGGGACATATTGTCATGGGTTCAGAGATGGTGGGAGAAAAGATCCGGAACATTTCAGGCTTCCCCGAAGGGCTGGAAGGTGAGCTCAAGCACTGCATTCTGGCGCATCATGGAGAATATGAATTTGGCTCTCCCAAAAAACCTGCGCTGATTGAGGCAGTGGCTTTAAATTTTGCAGACAATACGGATGCTAAAATGCAGACCTTTACGGAAATCCTCAGGGGCGCCCAGGGAGACGGCTGGCTCGGCTATAACCGGTTGTTTGAATCAAATGTACGAAAAACCCATCTGGAGTAAATAAAGAAAAAGGAGCGGGCGGGACAGAGCGATGAATTATAAAAAAAATGACAGGGTTGTCCTGGATATAGAAGATATGGGGGCAGAGGGGGAAG
>ERZ778518.1964-NODE-1964-length-12366-cov-3.995614_pt1 | contig 12366 bp, 12 predicted proteins | sample MGYA00510340_ERZ778518 | MGnify/ENA primary metagenome ERZ778518 (study PRJEB29527, sample SAMN07138967) | mouse gut metagenome | material: feces | host: mouse | place: China:Nanjing | collected 2016-01-25 ... | reverse complement strand
GGGGCATCCTCTGGTTCTCCGATGATGAATTCATGCCCGTCTTCATGGGCACGCAGCCCTGAAAAGGAGGTGATCACCTGCCGCAGCGGAATGTCCCGCACCGTCAATGCCGCTTTGGCGGCTACCTCCCGCAGGCCCTCTGCTGTGGTGTTGGTGCCTTCCCGATCCTCTGTATCCAACGCCGTAGGCCCTACAATGAGATTGCCGTGTATGGTCGGTGCTACCAAAACGCCTTTCCCCAACCGGGTGGGCAGCATAAAAACGGTATGGCTTACATGGCGTCCGGCGCTGTGATCCAGCAGAAGGTATTCTCCCTTCCTGGGCGTAATATGGATCGGATGGCTGCTCACCATATTGTGAAGCAAATCACTGTAGACGCCCGCCGCATTCACCACATACCGGCTCTCCAACACGCCCTGGTCTGTCTCCAGCCGATAATACCCATCCGCATTCTGAATATGGAGAACCTTTGTTTGAAACCTGAATTCCACACCGTTGACACAGGCATTTTCAGCCAGGGCGATGGTCATGAGAAAGGGGCAGACAATACCGCCCGACGGCGCATATAATGCCCCTGTAACGCCCTCCTGCAAATGCGGCTCCAGTGCAAGCGCTTCTTCCCCGGAGAGGATGCGCAAACCCTTTACCCCGTTGTTCCTGCCCCGCTCATACAAAGCCTGCAATGCCGGCATATCTTCTTCCTGCAGGCAGACAGTCAGCGATCCGTTTCTTCGAAAAGGAAAATCCAGTTCCTGTGACAACCCATCCATCATTTCATTTCCCCGGACATTCAGCCTGGCCATGAGAGAGCCTTCCGGCGCGTCATATCCGGCATGGATAATGGCGCTGTTCGCTTTGGACGTACCACAGCATACATCTTCGCATTTCTCAACCACACATACGTCCACCTGGTATCTGGACAATTCTCTTGCAATGGCGCACCCGGTCACACCTGCGCCAATAATACATACGCCGTACATACACGACCTCCCGTTTTTTTTGGTTTCCCGGCAAATGCGGATTACGTCTCTTCCCTGGCCCAGCCATAGGCACATTTCACCGCCCGATTCCATCCCCTAAGCGCCGCCAGTCTTGCACTGCTCTCCATTTCCGGGCCAAACACCCGGTCAATCTGCCAGTTTCTGACCACTTCCGCCTTGCTTTTCCAGTAGCCAACTGCCAGCCCCGCCAGATAAGCCGCCCCCATGGCCGTCGTCTCCACACATACCGGCCGATGCACCGGCGCGTCAATGATATCCGCCTGAAACTGCATCAGGAAATTATTGGCACTGGCGCCGCCGTCCACTTTGAGAGCGCGCAGGGGAATCCCTGCATCCGCCTCCATGGCCCGAATGACATCATGCACCTGATAGGCCAGAGATTCCAGTGTGGCACGCGCCACATGGCACCGGTTCACACCACGGGTAATCCCCACAATGGTTCCCCTTGCATACTGGTCCCAGTGGGGAGCGCCCAGACCGGTAAAGGCAGGCACCATATAACAGCCGTTTGTATCTGCCACACGGGCCGCCAGCGCTTCCGACTCTGCCGCCGTATCAATCAGCCCCATCTCATCACGCAGCCACTGCACCGCTGCACCGGCAGAAAAAATGGAGCCCTCCAGCGCATACTCGATCCCTCCGTCCAGTCCCCAGGCAATGGTCGTCACCAGCCCGTTTTGAGAACGAACCGGCGTATTTCCTGTATTCATCAGCAGGAAACACCCTGTGCCATACGTATTCTTTGCCTCCCCGGCAGTAAAACAGGTCTGCCCGAACAATGCCGCCTGCTGGTCGCCCGCAGCACCCCCAATGGGAATGGGCCCACCGAAAAAGACAGGGTCTGTCTCCCCATATATGCAGCTGGACGGTTTTACTTCCGGCAGCATACAAACAGGAATATCCAGCTTCTTTAAAATTTCCTCATCCCATTTCAAATCCCGGATATGGAACAACATCGTCCTGGACGCATTGGAATAATCGGTTATATGAACCCTGCCCTTTGTGAGTTTCCAGATCAGCCAGGTTTCCACTGTGCCAAAGAGCAGTTTTCCCGCCTTTGCCTTTTCCCTTGCCCCTTCCACGTGATCCAGTATCCACTTTACCTTTGTGGCGGAAAAATAAGCGTCAATTACCAGCCCCGTTTTCTCACGGAACATATCGGTCAGCCCTTCCCCTTTCAGAAGGTCGCAATATTCCGAAGTACGCCTGCACTGCCATACAATGGCATGGTAGATTGCCTCCCCGCTTTCCCTGTCCCATACAATCACCGTTTCCCGCTGGTTGGTAATGCCGATTGCCGCTATATCTTCCGCCGTAGCGCCGATTCTGGACATGGCCTCCACCGCCACACCGAGCTGGGTGGACCATATTTCATCCGCATCGTGCTCTACCCAGCCCGGCTTGGGAAAATACTGGGTAAATTCCTTCTGCGCCACACTGCACATTTCTCCCTGTTCGTTAAACAGAATACACCGGTTGCTTGTAGTTCCCGCGTCCAGCGCCATCACATACTTCCCCATCCTGTTCCTCCTTTCCGTCTGCCTGTATCTGCCTTACATACTGCCCTGCTTTCCGTCTGCCTGTATCTGTCTTACATACTGCCCTGCTTTCCGTCTGCCTGTATCTGCCTTACACACCGCCCTGCTTTCCGTCTGCCTGTATCTGCCTTACATACTGTCCTGGTTCCTGTCTGTATCGCAAATGGAAGGCTCACTGCTTTTTCTCCCCGCATCCGCTGCAATAACCATACACTTCCACCTTATGGCCCGTGATCTGAAATGTTTCTCCCTCATCCTGTAAATCCATCCGGCGGATGGGGCATTCCCGCAGAGGAATCCGCTTATGGCATTTCAGACAGATGGCATAATGACAGTGTGTTCCTTCATTCCATTCATACACCGATGTGTCCGTCCCCGGCAGTGTCGTCCTGCTCACCAGCTCTTTTGCTTCAAAGGCCTGCAGTACCCTGTACACCGTGGAAACAGCATAACCGCAACAACCGTCCTGCCGTAAAATTTCCTGATAAATGTCCGACACACTCATGGGATGATGCGCCTGTGTCAATATCTCATACACCCGCTCCCGTTGTCTTGTCTTTTTCAGGCCCTGCCACACTGTTCGTTCCCCGTTCATTCCTTTTCCTCTTACAGTTTTACATTTTATAGCATTCCCACCGCATTTACCATCATGCCACAGACTGTGCCGGTAATATACAGTCCTGCCAGAATCCCCATATTTTCCTTCCAGTTATGGTTAACCCGGAACAATACCAGAAGGCCGATACCGGAACCGGTGAGCAGTCCACTGAGCATTGCGCCAAAAGTAAATACCCCTTCCAGATACAACTGGGTAATCATCACCGAAGAAGCACAGTTGGGAATCATCCCCAGCAGTCCCGCCGCCAGCTCTCCCACAATGCCATATTGAAGAAACAACCGGGAAAGGGCTTCTTCTCCCACCACATGCAGCAACAGATTCAGTCCGAATGTGACGAGAAAAATAAAAAAAGTCACCTGTATGGTATGATACAATGCAGACAGAAGTACCCCATGGCCCCCGGCTTCACCAGAGCAGTGGCAATGGTGGTGCATCTCCCCCGGATCAGTCACTTCTTTTTCCTCTCTGCTTCGACGCAGCAGCAGATCAATCAGAAATCCCATCCCCATGCCGATCACAATTTTACAGACAACAATCCGCCCAATCAGATCCACCGGAGCCGCTTCCGAAATCAAAATGGGCAGCATCTCATCCGAAGTGGACAGATAGATGGAAAACAAAGTGCCCAGCGTAATCACCCTGCCGGCATACAGGCCGCCGGCCGCCGCAGAAAATCCGCACTGAGGTACAATTCCCAGCACAGCCCCGATCAATGGCCCGAAACGGCCGGATTTTTCCACAATTCCTTCTGCCAGCCTCCCCGTTCTGTGCGCCAGCCATTCCATAAACACATATGTTACAAATAAAAAAGGCGCCAGCCGCACACTGTCCATCACAGTGTCCATAATCATCTCTCTCATAGTTCTTCTCCCAGCCCATGCATTCTGTATAATCGATTATAAATGCAAATGCAATTCATTTGCATTTAAGGAGTATAGCATAGATCCCACTGGCTGAAAAGACTTTTTTCAAAAACATCCGGCGCCTGCACACCGTCAGAACCCGTACTGAAAACTTTATCAACACATCATTTACGCCCTGAAAAGAAAACGGTACAAAGCCTGTCATGCGTACCCATCACGTGGCATCATCCACTGCCTGTAGACGCCGCCCATATGGAACATGTTTCCCGGACTTTGTACCGTTTATCATTTTGTCTGCTGTTTTGGCAGATACTTGTTACAGTATTACTTTTTTAGGACACTTCTCCTTACAGATTCCGCAGCCCGTACATTTGTCATAATCAATTTTTGCATGGAAATTCTCAATGACAATGGCATCATTGGGACAATTCTTTTTACAGAGCTGGCAGGCAATGCAGCCTGCCTGACATGCTTTCATGGTCACAGGCCCCTTGTCGGCAGAGCTGCAGGCCACCTGATGCTTTGCCTCATAGGGAATCAGTTCAATCAGATGTTTCGGACAGGCTTCCACGCACTTGCCGCAGGCTTTGCACGCTTCCTTGTCCACCACTGCCACACCGTCCACTATGTGAATGGCGTCAAAGGGACAGGCCGCCACACAGCTTCCGTATCCCAGACAGCCGTAACTGCAACTCTTAGGGCCGCCTGCCGGCACAAAGGAAACCATCCGGCAATCCTGGCTGCCATAATATTCATAATCCGTCTTTGCCTTTTCACATGTACCGATACACTTTACAAAAGCCACGTTTTTCACGCCGGCCTGCGCTTCCACGCCCATAATTTCCGCAATCCGGGCCCCTGTGCTCTCTCCGCCAACCGGACAGGCATTCACCGGCGCCTCCCCTTTGGCGATTGCCGCCGCCAGACCGGAACAGCCCGCATAACCGCAGCCGCCGCAGTTATTTCCGGGCAGAGCACCCAGTACGGCTTCTTCTCTCTCATCCACCTTTACTTCAAACTTAATCGCGGCAATCCCGAGGAACAGGCCGATAAAAAGCCCCACCAGCCCCACCACTGCCGTCGCTGTTATAATTCCCGCCATGCTTTTCCTACCCCCTTAACAATCCTGCAAACCCGCAGAACGCAATGGCCATCAGCCCTGCCGTCACCAGTACAATCGGCATTCCTCTGAAAGACTGGGGCACATCATTGTATTCCATCTTCTCACGGATACCTGCCAGAATCACAATGGCCACCGTAAAACCGGCCGCCGTGGCAAATCCATTGACCACACTGGTCAGAATCCCATACTGTTTCTGAACATTTTTCAATGCCACGCCAAGAACGGCACAGTTGGTTGTAATCAGCGGCAAATACACACCCAGAGCCACATACAGCCCCGGCATAAACTTTTTCAGAATCATTTCCACAAACTGTACCAGCGCCGCAATCACCAGGATAAAGACGATGGTCTGCAAATAGGTAATATCAAAGGGAACCAGTATAAACTTATAAATTGCCCCCGCCACTGCAGACGCCAGCGTAATGACAAAGATAACCGCCGTTCCCATACCGGCTGCCGTCTCCACCTTTTTCGACACGCCCAGGAACGGGCATAAACCCAGGAACTGGCTGAGCACCACATTGCTCACCAGACTGGAACCAATCAGGATCACCAGTAATTCTTTCCATGTTGATGCCATCCTACTTTACCTCCCCTTCCCCTTTGCTTTCACCGTAAAATCTGCGGGCGCAGCCGCTGTCCCCACAACTTGCACAGTCGGAATTGCAGCCGGACTGAATTTTGGACATATCTCTGCCCTTTTTCTCTCCATTTATCTTAATCTTATTCTGAATCGCCGTCAAAACTGCCAGCACAAAAAATGCACCCGGCGCCAGCACAAAAATACTGAACGGCACATAGGACTTTGGCATAAAGTGAAAACCGAACACTTCACCTGCCCCCAGAATCTCTCTGACCGCACCGATCATCGTCAGTGCTGCGGAAAATCCCAGTCCCATACCGATACCGTCAAACAGGGATGGAATCACAGGATGTTTGGAAGCATAGGACTCTGCTCTTCCCAGAATGATACAGTTTACCACAATCAGGGGAATATAAATGCCGAGGGCATCATACAAAAACGGCAGATATGCCTGCAGCACCATCTCCACCACCGTGACAAAGGAAGCGATAATCACAATAAATGCCGGAATCCTCACCTTGTCCGGGATGATATTCCGCAGCAGGGAAATAATCGCATTGCTCAGTGCCAGTACCACCATCGTCGTCAGTCCCATGCCCAGCCCATTCATGGCGGAAGTGGTAACTGCCAGCGTCGGGCACATGCCCAGCATCAGCACCAGTGTAGGATTCTCTTTGAAAATTCCGTTATACAGCCGTTCGCCTGCACTGTTTTGGTTCATTGCTCAACTCCCCCTTCCAACACATTCTGAAAATAGCAAAGCCCTGCGTTTACCGCCTCCACCACGGCATTGGTCGTGATGGTCGCGCCGCTGATGGCATCAATCTGATCCTCAGACGCAGCGCCCGTCTTTGTATAGGCAAACACAGAAGCCTGCTTTTCTGCAAACTGCGGTTTCAATACCTCTTCCGCGCGCATACCCAGTCCCGGCGTTTCGGAAATGGCCAGCAGGGAGATTCCGTTCAACGTCCCGTCCATACGGATTCCCATGGAAAACCGGATATCTCCGTTATAACCGTCATGGGATGTCACAATCATCACATAGCCCAAGACATCGCCTGTGCTGCTTTGAGCCTTCATAACCTCTTCAATGGAAGCCTTGTCATAACCCGCTTCCAGAATCGCCCCGTAGGAGGCATCCCCGGCTTCCGCCACTGTTTCAAAGGCCGACGCATCTGCAAATACTTCCTGACACGCCTCCTGTTTTGCCCTGGCTTCCTGCTGCGCAATGGGTTCCTTTGTCACATCATAGACAAACCCGAGAACAGCGCCTGCGATGACGGTAATGGCAAACAGGATTGCCGCATCTCTCAGCATATTTTTCATGCCTTCTCCCCTCCTTTACCGAACGCTTTTGGAAGCGTAACTTTCTCAATCAAAGGCACCAGAAGATTGCCAAGGATAATTGCATAGGAAACCCCTTCCGCTCCCGGTGCAAACAGACGGAAAATTCCGGTCATAATGCCCAGGAAAATTCCGAACACATACTGTCCCCGCTTTGTGACAGGTCTTGTCACATAATCCGTAGCCATGAAAAATGCTCCCAGCATCAGGCCGCCGCCTGCCAGTTGGGCGGAAATATATGCGCTGTCAAAGCCCCTGCCGCCAAATAACACAACAAAAATTACAAAACTTACAATATAGCTGCCCGGAATCCGCAAATCGATAATATCCAGCAAAATCAGGATACAGGCGCCAAACACAATCGCCACCATGGAAGTCTCGCCGATGGTACCGCCGGTACGCCCCAGGATCATGTCCATCACATTAACGCTCTCCCCCGCCTTCAAGGCCGTCAGAGGCGTTGCGCCCGTATAGGCATCACAGTGAAAATCCGTCATAATCGAAGTAAAGGAAATCAGCAGAAAACAGCGTGCCCCCAGCGCTGGATTCATAAAGTTCTGACCCAGGCCGCCAAACAACATCTTGACCACCAAAATGGCAAACACACCGCCGACCATCCCCAGCCACAGAGGCGCCCCAGGCGGAAGATTCAATGCCAGCAAAAGTCCTGTTACGGTAGCCGACAAGTCATTCACGGTCACCTTTTTCTTCATGAACAATTCATATATGTACTCTGTCAGCACAGTGGATGCCACTGTCACCAGAATTAAAATCAGTGCATGCAATCCGAAATTGTATACGCCAAAGATAGTGGCCGGAAGCAGTGCCAGTATCACTGCCCCCATAATCCCGCCGGTCGTTGCTTTGGAACGGATATGCGGATTGGATGACACCTTCATCAAATCACTCATCACGGTACCTCCTATTTCTTCTTTTTCGCCAGCTGCATTTTGCGCATGGACTTGATCACCTGCGTCAGTGGTCTTTTTGCAGGACAGACAAAGCTGCAGCAGCCACACTCACAGCATTCCATTCCGTTATAGGCAAGGAATTTCTCTTCCTCTCCATGCTCCGCAAAATCCGCCAGTTTGCTGGGCAGTACCCGGCCCGGACATACTTCCACACATCTGCCACAGTTAATGCAGGCGCTGGGGGCATATCTGGCCACTTCGTCTTCTGTCATACAGAGCAGGGCCGACGAGGTTTTCGTCGTAGGCACATCCAGTCCAAACAGGGCAAAGCCCATCATCGGACCACCGGACACAATCTTCTCCGGCTGCGTTTTAAAGCCTCCTGCCTCCTCAATCAACTCATGATAGTTGGTTCCGATCCGGACAATAAAATTGCGTGGATCAGCTACCGCATCTCCTGTCACGGTTACGATCCGGTGCATCAGCGGCTTACCTTCACGTACCGCCTGATAAATGGCCACAATCGTATCCACATTGTCTACAATACAGCCTGCATCCGCCGGAAGCATGCCTGAATGAATGGCCCGTCCCGTAGAGGCATAGATAAGCTGCCGCTCGGCTCCCTGGGGATATTTGGTCTGTAGTTCTTTTACCTGGATATCCGGCTCATCCATTACCAGCTTTTTCAGCAGAGAGATACAATCCGGCTTATTATCCTCCACGGCCAGAATCCCTTTGGCATGGTCGAACAGCCGCAGAATTACCTTCATACCCTCTACCAGTTTCTCCGGCTCTTCCAGCATCCTGCGGTAATCCGACGTCAGATACGGTTCGCATTCCGCACAGTTGGCAATGACATATTCTATTTTATCAGGTTCCTTTGGGGACAGCTTGACATGGGTGGGAAATCCTGCGCCGCCCATACCCACAACGCCTGCCTCACGGATCATCCCCACGATCTCTTCCTTTGTCAGTTCTTCCAGCGGCCTGCAGGGACCATATGTAACCTCTTCATACAGACCGTCATTGTCCACGACAATACATGTAACCATATCCCCCGTCACCACACGCCTCGGCTCAATCGCCTTCACCGTACCGGACACTGTGGCATAAATCGGAGCCGATACAAAACCGCCCGCTTTTGCTATTTTCTGCCCGGTCAGCACATGGTCCCCTTTCGCCACAACAGGCACCGCAGGCGCTCCGATATGCTGTGACAGAGGATATACAAGCTCCCCTTTCGGTAATATGGCTTTGATCGGTTTATCTTTGGACAGGTCTTTTCCGTCATATGGATGAATTCCGCCCGTAAATGTCAATTTCGCCATTTTTTACCCCTCTTCCTTTCTCTTTTGATAGATTTTATCAGAACGGCTTACACCGTTTATCCTCTGTTAATCATACTATTTTTTTTTCAAAAATACTACTATTAATTTGGGAATCATGCTATAATCCAGACAAGATCATTCTATACAGGAGGTTTCAGATTTTCATGCGAACGATACGTAGACAACTGACTGATATACATCTGCCCTATCCGCTGGACCGGGAAGCGCCCCTGTCCAAAATCCTGTTCATGGATATTGAGACCACCGGTTTTACCGCCAGAAATTCCATCCTGTATCTGATTGGCTGTGCCTTCTTTGAAAACGGACAATGGTATACCATCCAATGGCTGGCCACTTCCGGTGAAGAAGAAAAAGAAGTCATCCAGGCTTTCTTTTCCTTTGCGTCAGATTACACCCATTTGATCCATTTTAACGGAAATAATTTTGATCTGCCCTTTATCTTACAGAAATGTACCCGATACGGTCTTCCCTATAACTTCTCCGGCTTTACCGGAATCGACATTTATAAACGGATTGCTCCATTGAAGGACTTTTTGAAACTGCCCAACTGCAAACAGAAAACACTGGAGCAGTTTCTGGGAATCCACCGGGAAGATCCCTTTGACGGCGGCCAGCTGATCAGCATCTACCATGAATTTGTTAAAAATCAGACCGGCTATGCATACAATGCCATCCTCTGCCACAATTATGACGACCTGGCAGGCATGTTCCAGATCTTGCCGGTTCTTGCCTACAGCGATATTTTCTGCGAGCTGACAAAGGCAAAAAAAGTACAGGCCAACTACTATCAGGATCTGCATGGGACAAGGCATCAGGAACTTTTCATCAAACTCAGCTTCCCGACCCCTCTCCCCAAAGAAATATCCTGCTCCGGAAACGGCTGCTATTTTACGGGAAAAGAAAACGTGGGGACCCTGCGGGTGCCGCTGTATGAAGAAGAAATGAAATATTTCTATTCCAACTACAAAGATTACTACTATCTCCCGCTGGAAGATGTGGCGATCCATAAATCCATCGCTTCCTTTGTTGACAAAGAACACCGGGTCCAGGCCAGAGCCCAGACCTGTTATACCCGCAAATATTCTTCTTACCTGCCACAATGGGAAGTCCTGTTTGAGCCATTTTTCAAGCGGGATTATAAAAGTCCGGAAATCTTTTTTGAAATCACAGATTCCTTTAAACAGGACCGGAAAGCCTTTCAGATGTATGCCCTCCATATTCTGAAAAAAATGATATAAGAACAACACTGGGAAATACGCTTAGCGAACTTTCCAGTGTCAGAAATACAGAAAGGGAATCCGCATTCGTCCGGATTCCCCTTCTGTATTTCTGACTGTTTTATCCCATATCACCAGGCGGTTTTTCTGCAGCCGAGGCAGTGATACATCCTGAGAAAACCAGCACATTCCACCTGGTCAGGACTCACAGCAACGCTTCCCGTACCAGCTCCAGATTGTCCCTGATTGCAATATGCTGTGGACAGGCTTCCTCACATTTTCCGCATTTTATACATGCATCCGCATGTTTGAGCCCACGACCTCCCACCAGCCACTCTGCCTGTTTCTTCGCCGCACCCGGATCACCATAGAGTGTTAAATAATTCATGGCCGTAAAAGAACCGGAAATGCCGATCTGCATAGGGCATACTTTTGCGCAGTAATTGCAGTTCGTACATGGAATCAGCGGAATCTTTTTCAGTTCCGCCTGGGCCTGTTCCAGCGTTTCTCTCTGGCTGTGAGTCAGACCGTTAAAAGACTTCATATAGGACAGATTATCCTCCATCTGCGCCACATTGCTCATGCCTGAGAGCACGGTAATCACACCGTCCAGGTCCGCCGCAAAACGAATCGCCCAGGATGCCACGGAACGCTCCGGCTCAGCGGCTTTCAAAATCTGTTCCACGGATGCAGGAGGCGTTGCCAGCATCCCGCCTTTTACCGGTTCCATAATAATGACGGGCTTTTCATACTTTCTCGCCACTTCATAACAGCGCCGTGACTGTACCGCAGGGTTATCCCAGTCCGCATAATTGATCTGAAGCTGTACAAATTCCATTTCAGGATGCGCAGCCAGAATCTCCTCCAGCTCTTCCGGAGTGGAATGGATAGAAAATCCCACATGACGGATCAGTCCTTCCCGCTTCTTCTCCTGCACCCAGTTCCACATATCAAAATCGTCGAAATAATGGGATCTGCTCTCACCCAGGTTATGTAACAGATAAAAGTCAAAATAGCCCGCTCCTGTCTGCTTCAATGATACATCAAACTGAGCATAGGCCTCCTCTTTGGTCTTGCAGTTGATCCATGCAGCATTTTTAGTGGCCAACTGATACCGTTCCCTCGGATAGCGCTCCACCAACGCCTGACGGATTGCATCTTCGCTCCCCGCATACGCCCACGCCGTATCAAAATAAGTAAATCCGGCCTCCATGAACAGATCCACCATTTCCTTTACCTGTTCCACATCAATTCCCCCATCTTTTTGGGGCAAACGCATCAGACCAAATCCCAGTTTCCCGATCTCCTTACCCAAATAGTCCATCCTTATCCTCTCCTGTCTGAAAATATATATTGTAAGTTTACTTCTTTACCGCTATAATCAGTATAACAACTTCGTGTAACTCGAAGTCAACTGTTTTTAGAAAGAAATCCGGCGAAGTCTGATTGGTAAAAAACGACCAACGGGCAAAGGAGATAAGATGGCCTATACAATGAAAGAATTTGCGGAATTATTTCAAATAAGCGAACACACTGTCCGCTATTATACGGATATTCAACTTCTGCCCTGTCAGAGAGATGCCGGAAACCGCCGGATATTTGATGAAGAATCCGTCAACTGGATGCGCGGTATCCTCTGTCTGAAAAACTGCGGGACACCCATCAGAGATATGAAAAAATATTTTCATCTGTGCCGTCTGGAAGAATCAGAAGAAAACCTCCGGGCCCGATATGAGATTATACTGAATCAAAGAGAGCTGGCCCGATCGGGTAGGAGGCTACCCATTAGTTGAGTAGCCGACCTCCCACACCACTGTA
>ERZ778518.1961-NODE-1961-length-12380-cov-3.415172_pt1 | contig 12380 bp, 10 predicted proteins | sample MGYA00510340_ERZ778518 | MGnify/ENA primary metagenome ERZ778518 (study PRJEB29527, sample SAMN07138967) | mouse gut metagenome | material: feces | host: mouse | place: China:Nanjing | collected 2016-01-25 ... | reverse complement strand
ACCACTCTGGTTGCCACATTCCGCAGCACCATACACGGAAGCATCGTAGAGCAGGTGACTTCCATACCCGACGTCAAAGCAGGCACACACTATAAAATAACGTTCAGGCTCAACCGCGAGCCGGACGTTCCCACCGAAGAAGGCGACATCACCATAGGCGGAGAAGGCATAAAGGTCGATTCCTCCGTCGTAGGAGAAGATAAGAACGGCAACGTGATTGTCGAAGAAGATCCCATCACCGGCGAAGAACGCCCCGGAACAGAAGGCGGAGGCGAAGAGCCGACACCGCCCGAGCCCGGCGATGATGACGACCAGTTCACCATCACCCCCAGCGAAGGCCTAAGCTTCACAGAGGCGAACTCCCCCGACGGCTGGGACACAGACAAACCCTGCCTCGTGGTGATAGAGTCGAAAGCCGGCATCAACAATCTGGAAGTGAAAATCGACTCAAGCAACAGCGAATTCACCTCTTCTGCAGGCGAAATGCTGCCTCTCGACTTCGACCTCGCCACGCTTGATAAAAACTCAAAGCCCGGCTCAGACATAGCAAGCCTCGGCCTGCCGGTAGGCAGCGAGGTTCGCGGTAAAAACAAAGTGAACTTCGACATAACCACCCTTGCGCCACTGCTCGCCGGATTTGAAGGCACTCACACCTTCACTCTCAAAGTAACTGATGCAAACGGGGCATCGGTATCGCGCACCCTCACCTTCGTAGCGAAATAATGGTATGAAAGCTCTTAACTATATATATATAGGCATTTGGCTGATACTCTGCGGAACATTGACAGCCTGCCACGACGAAAATGAGCTTAGCGACGGTGGTGCTCGGGTATACCTCAACGCCTCTGTAAGCTCCGACATTAAGCTCGCCTCACGCGCCGGCATCGACGAACTGAAAGAAAACACCTTGATCTGGATATCTAAAAAGGACAAAGGACTCGTCAAGAAATTTGAAGGGCTTTCCTCCCTGCCGGCCAACGGCCTGTGGCTCACCACAGGCGAATACGTGGCCGAAGGCTGGGCCGGCGACAGTGTGCCTGCTTCCTTCACCGACAGATACTTCACCGGCTACGCTCCCTTCACAGTCTCCAAGGGCCAAAGCACAGGCGTCAACCTCAACTGCAAGATAGCCAATGTGGTGGCGTCTGTGAACTACTCCGAGGAAATCGACGAGGCGATAAGTTCCTACTCGCTAACCGTGGGCCACGAAGGCGGAGAGCTTACATTTGAAGGACGCGACACCCGCAAAGGCTACTTTATGATGTCGTCGCGCAGCCGCGACCTGCAGTGGACCCTCAACGGCACCTTGCCTTCGGGCGAAACATTCACACGCTCAGGAACTATCGAATCGCCCAAGCGCGCCACCGAATACACCATCAATGTCAATTACTCCGGCTCGGAAACAACTGTCGGCGGCGGACATTTCTCTATCGAAATCGACGAAACCGCCATAGAGGTTAACCACGAAGTGGTGATACGGCTCGCGCCGTTCATTATGGGCGACAATTTCGACATCACCAAGCCTTTCTACGCCGAGTTGGGTAAAGTAGGCGACCACGCGTTCTTTGTCAACGCCTCCGCCCAACTGTCCTCTGTCATTATCGACAGCCGGTTTTTCATGGAACAGTGCGGCCTCGACGGCAATGACGTCGACTTTATCCATATGAGCGACGAGGTACGCCGCGCACTCGAATCACACGGCATCGAAACAGTGCATACATACGACCCCGACCTCGACGTGGCAAGCTTGCGAGTCAAATTCAGCGCTGCGTTCAACAACGCGCTGCCCGAAGGCCGCTACGATTTCCGCATCATAGCCACCGACGTAAAGCCCACGAGCAACCGCACGGAAGCCACTTTCAGCCTCGTGGTTAGCAACGCGCCCGTAAAGGTCGAAGACCCGTCCCCGGCAGGCATATGGACATCGCAGGCCACACTCTCCGGCGGCATAATAAGCGCCGGAGCAAGCGAGTACGGATTCTTGTACCGGGCAGCGGCATCGCGGGCCGACGGAGACTGGCAGAAAGCGGTCGGCGAAGTTTCCGGCAACACTGTCACAGCGACAATAACAGGCCTCACTCCCGGCTCACGATACGAATACAAGGTATATGCCGACGATTTCATAAGCGCCGACATAAAGAGCTTCACCACAGACTCCGAACAGCAGCTACCCAACGCCGGATTCGAAGAATGGAACACTTCGTCAAAAACATACCTAATCTGCACTGATGCCTCCTCGATGTTCTGGGACTACGGCAACCACGGCTCGTCGAAAATGGGCAAAAACGTGACCCAGCCCGACGAAACAGTCAAGCATACAGGACAGCGCTCCATAAAAATGGAATCGCAGTTTGTAGGCATAGGCACAATTGGCGCTTTTGCCGCCGGAAATATGTTCGTTGGCGAATTTCTCGGAACAGAGAACACCACCAAGGGCATTCTTGGCTGGGGACGCCCGTGGACAACCCGCCCGAAAGCACTGAAAGGATACATCAAGTACTCGCCTCAGGCTATCACCCACGTGGACTCAGACAATCTGCCCGACGTGCACTCCGGCGATATGGACTCCGGCATACTCTACATAGCCCTTGTCGACGACTCTCACAAGTCATACCAGAGTTACAAGAGCTACCCCTGGATAGTGCGCACGGCCGACCCGGCCAACTGGCTGTTCAGCAAGGATAAGCCCAATGTCATAGCCTACGGCGAACGCATATTCACCGAAGCGACAGCCGGCGACGGTATGATTGAGTTTGAAATACCCATAGAATACTACAAAACCGACATAAAACCATCAAACATAATAGTCGTTGCCTCCGCAAGCCGATATGGCGACTACTACACAGGAGGCCAGTCATCGACTATGTGGCTCGACGACCTGCAACTTGTTTACTGATGAAACGACACATTCTCGCTACAGCAGCCCTGGGGCTGTGCCTGATTGCCAGTGCAAAAGAGCACCGCGAACTTTTCGACAACGGCTGGCTCTTCCGCATGGGGGCAGACTCCGCGTTTAATTCAAAATCTGAATGGCGGACAGTCGATGTTCCCCACGACTGGAGCATCGAAGGAGCTTTCAGCCCCGACGCCCCCGCAGGAAACGACGGAGGATATCTGCCCACAGGCACCGCATGGTACCTCAAAGACCTCGAAATCGGGCCGGCAGAGGCCGGACGCAAACTACAGCTCTATTTCGAGGGCGTGTATATGGCCTCCGACGTATATGTCAACGGCCAACGCGCCGGCGGTCACCCCTACGGCTACTCGTCGTTTTTCTGCGACATCACGCCCTATCTGAAGCCCGGCCGCAATACCATAGCTGTGAAAGCCGACAACTCGCGGCAGAAAAACTGCCGCTGGTACAGCGGCTCAGGCATATACCGCCATGTCTGGCTTATAAACACCGAGCCGACGCATATCGCCAACCACGGCATCTACGTGGTATCGCGGAATCTTGGCAATGACAACTGGAGCCTCGACATAGAGAGCGACATATGCACCGCCACCGACGACAAACGTCGACTCGAAGTCCGCCACACTCTTGCAGACGCCTCCGGCAACACCGTCGCTACAGCCAATGGTGCCAAAACAGCCGTCACTGTAAAGTCGCCAGGCCTGTGGAGCCCCGACTCCCCTACCCTGTACACGCTGACCACCGAACTGCTTGCCGACGGAAAGCCCATAGACCGGCGCAGCACCACGACAGGATTCCGCAGCATCAGCTATGACAGCGCTGACGGACTCACGCTCAACGGCCGCCCCATAGTACTCAACGGCGGTTGCCTCCACCACGACAACGGCATCCTCGGAGCCGCCGCTTACGACCGCGCCGAGATACGCAAAGCCGCGCTTATGAAAGAAGCCGGGTTCAACGCCGTGCGCACATCGCACAACCTGCCGTCCGGGGCATTCCTCAACGCCTGCGACAGCATAGGCCTCCTCGTGATCGACGAAGCATTCGACGGCTGGCGCGACGGCAAGAATCCCTACGACTACTCGACCCTTATCGACACCTGCTGGCAGGACGACATCGCGGCAATGGTGCTGCGCGACCGCAATCACCCCTCAATATTCTGCTGGAGCATCGGCAACGAGATAATCGAGCGCAAAAAAATCGAAGTAATCAAAACAGCCTCGCAGCTCGCGGGCCTGTGCCGCCGCCTCGACCCGTCGCGTCCGGTCACATCGGCTCTCGCATCGTGGGACAACGACTGGGACATATACGACCCGCTCGCCGCACAGCACGAAATTGTAGGATACAACTACATGATACACAAGGCAGAGAGCGACCACGACCGCGTGCCGAGCCGCGTTATGATGCAGACAGAATCCTACCCGCGCGACGTATACAAGAACTACCGCACGGCAACAGACCTGCCCTATGTGATAGGCGACTTCGTATGGACTGCCATCGATTACCTCGGAGAATCCGGCATCGGACGCTATTACTACGAAGGCGATGTGCCCGGCGAACACTACGAACGCCCGCTATATCCGTGGCACGCGGCATACTGCGGCGACATCGACCTTACCGGATGGCGCAAACCTGTAAGCCACTACCGCAGCATGCTCCACAACCCCGGACAGGAGGAAAAACTCTATATGGCCGTGCGTGAGCCCGACGGATACCACGGACGCATCAAGGAAACCCTATGGTCGGTATGGCCGACATGGGAGTCGTGGAACTGGCCCGGACACGAAGGCAAGGACATCGAAGTGGAAATATACACCACATACCCAGCCGTGAAGCTCTATCTCGACGACACCCTGGTAGGCACTAACGACGTTGCAGAATGCCGCACCGTATTCACCCTGCCGTACCGACCCGGAACAATACGCGCCGAAGCCGTAGACAGCAACGGAAAAAGCGTCGACACACGCTCTCTCACCACCTCAGGAGCTCCTGCCGCCATACGCCTGAGCGCAGACCGCACGGCTTTGAACGCCGATGGCGGCGACATAGCCTTTGTGACAGTGGAAGTAGTCGACGCGCAAGGACGTCTGGTACCCGACGCCTCGATTCCGTTCACAGCCACCGCGGGGCAACGCGCCACAGTGGCAGGCATCGGAAACGGCGATATCAAGGACAACGACCCGTATTTCGATGCCTCGCACACCACTTGGAAAGGACGCGCGCTGATAGCCGTGCGGAGTACCCACAAAAAGGGTAAAGAACGCCTCAAGGTTACCGCCAAGGGATTGCCGGAAGCCTCAATCACTTTCAGAACAAAATGAACAGAAATACCACAGGAGTGTGGAGCGCCGCCGGCGGCGCTCCCCGCACTGCTTTTGCCATTCTCTTCGCCATAGGATTCGTACACCTGCTCAACGACATGATCCAGTCGGTGATTCCGGCTGTATATCCGCTTCTTAAAGATAATTACAACCTCACCTTCGGCCAGATAGGGCTTATCACATTCGTATTCCAGATGACTTCATCTGTGATACAGCCCTTCATAGGCCGCTACGCCGACCGCCACCCGCGCCCGTACTCTCTCGCTGCCGGTATGACATGCACGCTCGCCGGACTCATATCGCTTGCCGTAGCCGCCAACTACGCCCTCGTCATCGTATCTGTGGCCATCATAGGAGCCGGTTCGTCCGTATTCCACCCCGAAGCATCACGCGTGGCCCAGATGGCCTCGGGAGGACGCAAAGGACTCGCCCAGTCGATATTTCAGGTAGGCGGAAACGGCGGCAGCGCCATAGGCCCGCTGCTCGCCGCCCTCATAGTTCTGCCCTCAGGCCAACAAGCCATACTATGGTTCGTTGTCGCCGCACTCTTCGCCCTCGGCGTACTCATGCGCATAGGCAGATGGTACGGCCGCGTCATAGCCACGCGAAGCCATCGCTCCTCCGCAGTCGCAGGCCTGCCCGTATTCCCTCGAAAAACAGTGCGCAAAGCAATGACCATACTCGTGCTGATGATATTCTCCAAGTACTTCTTCATATCGTGTATGACGAGCTACTTCACATTCTTCCTCATAGAACGCTTCGGCGTCAGCGTGCGCGACTCCCAGTTCTGCCTCTTCATCTTCCTCGCAGCCGTAGCCATAGGCACAGTAGCCGGCGGCGCCATAGGCGATCGATATGGTCGCAAATATGTGATACTGCTATCCATACTCGGCTCCGCGCCCTTCGCCTTGGCACTGCCCTACATCAACCTTGCATGGACCATTGCTTTCGCCGTTATAATAGGCCTTGTCATATCCTCGGCATTCTCCGCAATAGTAGTCTACGCCACCGACCTCATGCCCGACAAAGTAGGAATGGTTGCCGGCATATTCTTCGGCCTTATGTTCGGCCTCGGAGGCATTGGCTCGGCATTTTTCGGCTGGCTTGCCGACCGCACAAGCATAGAATTCATATTCCAAGTCAGCACCCTTATGCCACTTCTCGGCATCGTCGCAGCATGGCTCCCCAACATAAAACAACCACGCTAAAAAACTAAACAAAAAAGCAGCTGTGCTCCACGCATCTAACGTGTGGAGCACAGTTGCTATATATGGCAAACACCTATATCAGTCATCCTCAATCCCCCACTCCATAGCCCGCCGGGCAGAAGCAGAGATCCGAGGCTTTGCCTGCGGCTCCAAATCAGAAACATCTTTGATTGGCGCCGAACCATTGCCGGGTGCGTCGCGGAATATGATTTTTATCTCGACATTGCGGAATAAATCATCAATCATTTTTAATTTCCGCTCTTTCTCTTCGCGCTCGACGCTTTCAAAGCAGGATAGTAAAAACATTACGAACCCCACAAATGCAGAAATTAGAAGAATTAAGACAACATATTCCATATTCAAAATTTATATCTCTGCAAATATACTCAAACTTCGGATATAAAACAAACAAATAAATTATGGCAGGCGACACGCAAAACTGAATATGTAATAAATAAAAAACTCCTCGAAATCATCTGATTCCAAGGAGCCGTACGAGCCGCGAGTGGGACTCGAACCCACGACCTTTTCGTTACGAATGAAGATTAATATAACATTACTTCTTTGATTTTCAGTGATATAATTTGTAATTTATTTTTCAATAGTATTGTTTTAATAGCGTAAGGGCATAAACCACACTTGCATATATGGGAATAGTTCCCTATCTTTGCCGCTGTATCATTGGCGCGATACGAAAAAAGACATAACGGCGACTTGAACCCTCGCCGGAAATTTGAAAGTTCGTACAGCGCCAAATTAGTACGGACTTTCATTTTTATGCACCGAACCCTTAACATACCGCTAAAGCTGATGAAACGCTACCGCAAGGACAAGCAGATGTGGGAGCTTTTCATATTCGCCGTGTGCATCAAGTGTATCAAAGGGTCAAGCGGTATATATCCCGATGTAATGTCGGTTCGACGTATGATGAAATGCTCCCACAACAAGGCAAAGCGCATGATTGAGCGAGCCAAACATTGCAAGGAGCTTTTCTATTACAACGAGAAAAAGAATTATCTCGTGGCTCACACGTTCACTCATGGCAAGCTGGAGAAGAACTATTATCGTTCTCGTCGCAAGGAATTTGTGGCTTACTCCGCATATTGCTATAAGTTCCGTTACGAACCATCCGACACCATATCTCATTTCGACACGTCACGTTGCCTGCGTGACCGATTGTTGCTTTACTCCATAAGCGCCAAAGAGCGGAAGAATGACTTTCTTATTGTAGCTCAAAATTCAACTCGTTCAGAACGTTCAAAGGCTTTATCAGTAAAGAAACTATCGCACATTGCAGGAATGCACCACACTACCGTATCTCGCCATATTCGCAAACTTGAAGCAGCCAATATGGTAAAAGTGAAACGGCACGACTTTATCAAAGTAGCGGATTATATTTCGGGACAGACTCTCACGGATAACCCTTCCCTGTTGAAACGCAAGCCGTTCCTGCGTCAAGGCTATCTTGTAGTCAAGGACGCAAACGAATATCGTTTAGGTTCTGCGTGTGGCGACGTGTTCACTAATGTAATCTTCAACCATGTCAAGCGACACAGCCGCAACTATTCAAGGCTGGAGCTTGCACTTGCTCATTACGACAACTAATTTTTTTTGAACAATGCAAGTACAAAACGCACATACAAGTATTTATTGTTTGTTTGTAGCTATAAGCCTACAGATAGACTGACGTGCGTGTGTATACGAGAAAAAATAATGAACTATGATTGAAATAATTATCCACCTATCAAGCGGCAACGCAGGTTGGTACATAAGACAAGAAGATGGCTCTATAACAAGAGAGGGTTATGTGTTAGGTGATAATCCCAATGCTTACATCGCAGTAACCTATCAGGCTGCGATTGATGCCTTAGATGGAGTTCCCTTGTCGGAAACTGTCGTATTCAGCTCTCCTCAGTGTAATACTTTGGCAAGGAAGCGCAAGCAAAAAGACTCAACATTGGTTTATGCCGACTTCCAGCAGTGCATAGCCGGGCGCATTGTTAAGTTCAATCCCATAGATGCGGATTGCGAGCGAGCCAATTATGCAAAGATGATAGCACGTAGGGCATTAACTGCCAACAGCGAGAAATCCGACAGTTTTATTCCCGACTATATCGCATACACTGACGGCTCATGTAATAACCTTTCTCCCTACGGAGAGGGCGGAGCGGCTTACATAATACTTGATGGGCAGCGAAACCTCTTAAAACAAAACTCAAAAGGGTTTGTGGGAGTGACAAATAACAAAATGGAGTTGATGGCGATTCTGAGTGCAGTCGCCGCAGTTCCCGCTGGGTCAACTCTTGTTGTCTACACTGACTCACAATACTGCATCCAAGTGCTTAAAAACAAAGCGAACGCCAACAATTTCACACGACCCAACGCCAATGTAATCCGTCAGTACTTCAACTATGCCTCTCGGCTGAAAACTGTGAAATTTGAATGGGTGAAAGGGCATGACGGAAACGAGTTCAACGAAATGGTGGATGCCCTCGCCCAATCTCGCACCGAGGAGATGCGGACAATTCACAATATCCCGGTATATGATTACCGCAATTCACCAAAATGTCGCAAATAAAGCAGCGGACAGCCGATTGAGTTTGGCTGTCCGTTTGCGTTAGAGGGTGTGTTAGCTGTTGTGTTAGAAGGTGCGTTAGCGAGCGGATGAGAAACGGTACAAATAAATGTATATCACCACATTAAAACCGCACTTGCTGCGTTAGTCCTTGCGTTAGAGCTTGTGTTAGTGGTTGTGTTACTTCCTATCATACACCCTCAACGTCTCGCCCCCTCAATCCGATAAACGTTGTTTTAATGGAAAATAAACATATTACATTTGGTTTATTCGAGAAAATAAACTACTTTTGCAAAACAAATCATGCTTTGTGGTGATTGCATGAAGAAAGACATTTGGAACACCTTTGTGTGTCGCTAATCACCACCTTTGAGCGCGCACGAGGGTGTTCCTCTTTTATCGGCAAAATACATACATTTATAAATATGGCTAATACCGCTCTCACCCTCCAATCCTCAAACGAGGAACTGAAAGCCTACTTCGAGGCTGTGTGTCGAATCGCTGATACAAACAGCGATGAGTTCCCAATCAATCTTGATGAAGTGTGGCCATTGCTTTACTCCGAAAAGTCAAAAGCAGTACGCGCACTTACCTCCAACGACCAATTTATCGAGAACGTTGACTACAAGGTTTTAGCCCAAATTGGCGAAAACCCTCTCGGAGGTCGCCCAGCCAATGAATATCATCTCACCACTTCCTGCTTTGAGTTTTTCATCGCCCGAAAGGTTCGCCCGGTTTTTGAGGTGTATCGCCAAGTATTCCATGCCGCGCGGAAAGGAGAATTGGCGCCTAAGCCACTCACCAAATCTCAACAGACGCTTGAAGCCGTGAAGCAGTTGTGCAAGATAGCACAGCAGCAAGTAGAACTGGAGCAACGCCAAATTGAAATGGAGTCTGAACAGAAATTACTTGCACAAAAGGTCTCGCACATAGAAGAAGTGGTTAAGCCAAATGGTTTTATGTCTGTTATGGGGTTTGCCAACATCCACCGCATCAACATCGGAGAGAAGGCGGCTAATTCAATTGGCAGGATTGCATCCAAATGGTGTAAGCGAAAGGGGATAAAGCCGGAGAAGGTGCGTCACTCGCGCTTTGGAGGTGTTGATACCTATCCAATGGAGGCTTTATACGACTGTTTTACGGAATTTTATCCTGATATGAACCTAAAGTAAGTCTTGAAGACCGCCCAAAGGAACACTCCGATGGGCGGTCGCTGTTTTCAGAAGCCTCTTGCGACGTATGCGGAGTGCATACAGATAACAAGAGCCTCATAGGTATAGGCTTGTACTACGATTGTCCGGTTCACGTTGTCGTGGCGGTATTTCGCTCTTGCGGTGTAGGCTCGCTCGGCGTTAGTACCGACCTTGATTTTCTTGGTGAAAGGGTATCGGCGCATGAAGTATGCGGTGAAGCTCTCTCTTTGCTCCTCCGGGAGCTTGTGCGGACGTGATGCGCTCATATCGCACCTCCTTGATAGAACGTTTCCATTTCGGCAAGTGTTTCCTTGCGCATGAAGTGGTATGTGCGCCCGAACTTCGACAGCTTGCGGTCGCGGTCGGCTTTGAGCATACGCTGCTGTTCCTTGATTGTTGCGATTACGCAATGGAGCGTAGGCACTCCCTTGATGCCGGAAACGATGGCTAACTGATTTTTCAGCTCCGCACTCTTTGCACGGTACTCCTCCCACGCGATGGCTTTGTCTGCCTTGTACGCCACTTTCAGCGCGTGTAGTTTTTCTTCAAACGGGTTCATTACAGTAAATTTTTTGAGCATAAAAAACCGTATCAAGTCCTGCTCTGCCCTTTACTGCAAAGGCCCCGATGCCGTCACCGACACCGCGCGACTTGACACGGCTATATTGTATAACCTATATTAGTTTACGGATACAATAAACGCACCCTGCGATAGAGTGCGGCATCATACCGCAGTAAAATTTCTGAGCGTTGCAAAGTTACAACGCCATTTTGAAACTTCCAAACGTCAAATCTTTAACAAAGATTAACTTTTACTCATTTTGGTATTGTTTGAAAATCTTTTCGTTTACAAAGGTAGTGCGTTTTCCGTGAATTTCGCGCATTTTAAGCGGTTTATTTTCTTAAATATGTTTTACAACATATTTTTCGGGGGGGGGTAATTTGGGGAGGTCGGGAAAAGGAAGTAACTTTGCGTTCAAAATCAACTAAATCAATCAACTACAATGGAGAAAATCAAGAAACTTTTCCTGCTTATGGTAATCCTTATCCCTGCCATAGCGTTCACCGCTTGCGGAGGGGATGATGATGAGCCTAACGTTCCAAATCAAACCCTCAGTGTTGGTCAGTCTTACACAATACCGTCTGATGGCACATGGGTTTCTGACAACGACCTTATTGCGAGCATTGACGGCAAAACCGTAAAAGGACTGCGTGTTGGAGAGGTTGCAATCCGTAACGGAGGGCAGTCATTCAATGTTACGGTTAATCCTACAATCACCCTTTTCAAAGACCCTTGCTTAGACTTTGGCTCGAGCAAGGCCACTGTCAAGGGCTTTATGAGTGGATTTCCCTCACCTACAGAAAAAGAGGAAAGCTTGACCTATGCCGAGGTTGCAAACGGAACCGCAGTAGGATACAGTTATACATTCAAAAATGGCAAACTCGATATGACAATGGTAATGGCTCATAATTCCATTGCCTCGGCTGAACGTTTTGGCGAGTATCTTGCTCAAAGATATGTAGCAGTAGGAGCCAATGATGACATAATCGGGATGGTGTCCCCTGACAAGAAAGTCATCATAGCGGTAGCAGTCAAAGTTTATTCCGGCAACATTATGTATGTCATAGTGTATATGCCAAATGACGATGATACAAAGACTCGTTCGACAGACATATCAATCTTTGAGAAGATGATTAACGCAACCCCCGGTGAATTGGTTAAGGGTGGTATGAAATAATCACGCCCTCCCTACCATACCGCGCCCTGCCTGCCATACCGCGCCCTGCCTTACGGTGGGGCGTTTTTATTTGCGCCTGTCATACATTTTAATCACAGCCTCGTCAAGTTCAACAACTTCGGCATCCGCTTCGTCATATACACGCACAAATACCTTTGCGAAATCGTCCGCTATGATAGTCACGTTTGATTTGTGCCGGACATAGACGGTAGCCGCAGTCCACGGAGCGAAGCGGATTGAGCCAGAGCACTCGCCGTTGAGGATATAGATTCCGCTCGGAGCATCGTCAAGCCGTATATGCTCGTCAACAAAGATTAGGTTCTCGTTGAGCAATGCCCGGTCGAAGTTCGCCTTGATAAACTCGTTTGAGGGGTACTGCTTGTCAATACAGAAGTCGATGCCTTTTTTATACTTGTCAATCAACTCCTGC
>ERZ778518.1960-NODE-1960-length-12384-cov-4.604429_pt1 | contig 12384 bp, 11 predicted proteins | sample MGYA00510340_ERZ778518 | MGnify/ENA primary metagenome ERZ778518 (study PRJEB29527, sample SAMN07138967) | mouse gut metagenome | material: feces | host: mouse | place: China:Nanjing | collected 2016-01-25 ... | reverse complement strand
CTGTTTCTATCTTGCACTCTTGTCATAAGGCACACCGCTGGCTCTGGGTGCCTGGGAATTTTTAGATGTAAAAATTAATACAATCAACGTGGCAATATACGGAATCATCTTATATAAATAACTGGGAATCCCCATATTATTTAAGAACGGAATACCCGAATATGCCGCCGCAATGGCCTTGGTCAGACCGAAGAACAGGGAGGCCCACATAATCCGGACCGGCTTCCACTGTCCGAAGATCAACACCGCCAGCGCCAGGAAACCATAGCCGGAAACAGTGGCATTAAAATTGGTGGATGTAGGCACTACGAATACCAATCCGCCCAGTCCGCCCAACGCCCCGGAAATAATCACCCCTGCATACTGCATACGATACACATTGACGCCCGCCGCATCCGCAGCCTGGGGATGTTCGCCGCAGGCCCGCAGGCGCAGGCCGAAGCGTGTGCGGTACAGTACGATAGTGGACAACACCAATATACCGATACCGATATAAGTAGTGATATACGTATTTTTAAAGAACAGATCGCCAATGACAGGAATGCTCCCCAGCACCGGTACGGATTCAATACGGAATGTATTGGAAAATTGAATCTGCTGTACTCCCTGAATGATCCGGGCAACAAAGATCGCAAACGCCGGTGCGAACATGTTCAGAGCCGTGCCACTGATGGTCTGGTCGGCTTTCATGTTGATGGCTGCATAGGCGTGGAAGAGTGAAAATACAACGCCGGTACTCATGGCAATCACAATGGCAATCAGCAACTGCCCCTGGCCGCTCATATTCTTGCCGGTCAGATTGATAAACAGGATACTGGTAAACGCACCCATTGTCATAATACCTTCCAGCGCAATATTTACAACGCCGCTGCGCTCAGAAAACATCCCGCCCAGAGCTACGATCAGAAGAGGAATAGAAAAAAACATTGTCTGCTGAAAAATAAAATATACTACACTCATGCCTTACTTCCCCCTTTCTGCGTCTCTTTTACGTCAGGTGGCGTCTGCCCGCCCCCATGCTTGTCCTCCTGCTTTTTGCTGAATTTCTGAATCAGAATTCTAACAATCAGGGCAAACGCACTGAAGTAAATGATGATTGCTACGATAATATCAATGATTTCTGTGGAGAACTCAAACAACTGCAGATAAAAGCCGCCTGCCGTCAGATAGGCGATAAAGATACCCGAAAACAGGATACCAATGGGATGGCACAAGCCCAGCAAAGCCACGGAAATTCCGGTAAAACCTTCATCGGCAATGACATCCACAATTTCAATGTGTTTACCGGTTCCCGCCAGGTACAGACAGGCTCCTGCCAGTCCTGCAATGGCCCCCGCAATCACCATGGAAAGGATAATACTCTTTTTCTCATTGATACCCGCGTAACGGCTGGCATCCCGGTTATACCCCACCGCTTTCAGCTCATACCCAAACGTTGTCTTCTCCAGAACGATGTACACCAGGATAACCGCCAATACCGCTATGATAAAACCACCGTTGATACTGGATTCCGGAAAAATTTTATCCAATCCCATCTTAGGGATATTGGCACTGCTCAATACCGGCTTACTTTCGTTTCGCAGATTATTGAAAATGGGTTTATAGCTTTTTACAAACCAGTTCACCGCATACATACCGATGTAGTTCATCATAATCGCGGAAATTACTTCATTTACATTGAAAAACGCTTTCAGGAGTCCGGGAACCGCGCCCCAGATGGCGCCCATGCAAATCCCCGCCGCCAAAGCCACAATCCAGTGCATACTCCCCAGATTTTCACACATAACGCCTACATACACGGCTCCAAAACCACCTGCAATAAACTGACCGCTGGCGCCGATATTAAACAGGCCGGTTTTAAAAGCAAATCCTACGGACAACCCGGTCAGAATAATGGTCGTGGAATAATAGAATACCTGCCCCACACCCTTTGCACCATGGGTAAAGGCGCCCGTTAGTATGGTAACAAATCCCGGAAATGCCTGTCCCGGATTACAGATCATCAGTATGACAAGCCCTACCAGCAACCCGATGATAATGGCAAAGACAGAAGAAAACACACCTGTATAATCAAATTTTCCCTTACGCATTTTTCTCTGCCTCCTTTCTCCTGGAACCAGCCATATACAGCCCCAGTTCCTGTACCGTTGTCTCCCTGGGATTCAAATCCGCCACAATGGCGCCTTCAAAAATCACCAGAATCCGGTCGCTTAAATTCATGACTTCATCCAGTTCGAGAGAGACAAGCAGAATCGCGCTTCCGGAATCCCTCTGGGCCACAAGCTGTTCATGAATATAAGCGATGGCGCCCACATCCAGTCCTCTCGTGGGCTGTACCGCCAGCAGAATATCCGGATTTTTCATTACCTCTCTGGCCACAATGGCTTTCTGCTGATTACCACCTGACATACTGCGTGTAATGGTTTCTTTTCCCTGGCCGCTGCGGATATCGTATTTCTCTATAAGCATATCCGCATATTCGTTCATTTTATCCTTTTTGAGAAATCCTCTCTTACTGAAAGCAGGTTCAAAATATTGCTGTAAAACCAGATTATACGCCAGATTATATTCCAGCACCAACCCATGTTTATGGCGGTCCTCCGGAATATGGGACATGCCGTGGGTATTTTTATAGCGAATGGATTTATGGGTCATATCCTCGCCATTTACAAAAATACTTCCCTGGCTCATGCTGCCCAGCCCGGTAATAGCCTGCACCAGTTCCGTCTGGCCGTTGCCGTCGATTCCGGCAATGCAGACAATCTCACCTTTGCGAACCTGGAAACTTACATGGTCCACTACATTCTGCGTATGTCCTTCACGCATGGATTTCACGCATACATCTTTTACTTCCAATACCACTTCCTGCGGACGGGCCTGGGATTTTTCCACTGTCAGGTTCACCTTCCGTCCAACCATCATCTCCGACATGGTTTCTTTGTCCGTGTCGGCCACTTCAATCGTACCGATATATCTGCCGCGCCGCAATACCGTACAACGATCCGCCACCGCTTTAATCTCATTCAATTTATGGGTTATGAACAGAATGGATTTTCCTTCCGCTACCAGTTCTTTCATAATCCGCATCAGTTCGTCTATTTCCTGTGGCGTCAAAACAGCCGTAGGTTCATCAAATATCAGTATATCATTATCCCGGTACAGCATTTTCAGGATTTCCACCCTCTGTTGCATACCTACGGTAATATCGGAAATCAGGGCATCCGGATCCACCAGCAGATTATACTTTTCACTCAACGCCATGACCTTCTCCCTGGCCTCTGCCATCCGGATCATGCCGCCTTTCACCGTCTCCATACCCAAAACAATATTCTGCAGCACAGTAAAATTATGTACCAGCTTAAAATGCTGGTGCACCATACCAATTCCCAGCGCATTGGCATCTAACGGACCTTTAATTGCCGTCTCTTTCCCTTTTACCTTGATAACACCTTTTTCCGGCTGATACAGACCAAACAGCACACTCATCAATGTAGACTTTCCGGCGCCGTTTTCCCCCAAAAGCGCATGGATTTCTCCCTGCCTGACCCGAAGCGTAATATCATCATTCGCAATAATTCCGGGAAATTCTTTCGTGATGTTCAGCATTTCAATTACATAATCCATCCTTTACCCCCTTGTGTCAGGCAGATGTGTCTGCCTCAAATCATAATCAGAACTATAAAAAGCAAAACAGGGCGCCGAAAGGCACCCCGTTTTATTCTTAAACCTGCAATCAATATTACTGTACAAAATTAACTTTTGTCTTTGCCAGGGTCAGATCTGCTGTCGTGCTGTCTTCCGTACCGTTCTCGATTGTAATTTCGCCGCCTGACAGTTTTGCAAACAGCGCATCATAGTCAGCCTGTGCAAATGTCTGAAATTTGGATGTTTCCATAGGAAGTCCTACACCATCGTTCTCTGCTGTAAATACACTTGTGCTGCCGCCAGGGAATGAACCTGCATAGAATTCCTTAACGCCTTCATATACGGAATTGCTCAGTTCCTTCATGGCAGAAGTAATCACTGTATCTGACTCGCTGGACTGATCCACGTCAACACCTACCACTTTTGCACCTGCTTCTTCTGCCGCTGCCATAACGGAGTTACCTACCGCACCGCCGCAGCCAAATACAACTTCCGTACCATTCTGATACCAGCTTGCAGCCATTGCCTGTGCTTCGGGTGTAGCCGCAAATGCACCTGTATAATTGTACATAATCTCAACATCTACGCCCATCTCATTTGCAGCCGCATCAGCGCCCTGTACGAATCCATAACCATAACGGATAACTGCCGGCACTGCCATACCGCCCATGAAGCCCAGCTTTGTATAGCCATCTTTTACACATGCATAACCGGCCAGATAACCTGCCTGATCTTCCTGGAACAGGATCGGCATAACGTTTGCGTTTGTTTTATAATTGTAATCTGCATCATGGGGTTCACCGTCCAGAAGAATGAAGCTCACATCGGGATACTGATCCTGTACGATATAAACCGGTTCTTCAAACAGGAAACCAGGACATACAACCAGTTTTGCACCGCCTTCGATAGCAAGTCCGATCGTTTCGATATAAGCATCGGTGGTTCCTTCCTGGGGCTGATAATATTTATAGGAAATATTGTTTTCCTTTGCGTACCGCTCCATACCTTCCCATGCACCCTGGTTGAAAGATTTGTCATCAATCGTACCAAGATCCGTTACAAGAGCCAGCTCGTAGCTGCCGTCTGCAGAAGCGTCAGATGCTGTAACCTGTTCGCTTTCTTCTGAAGGAGCGGCCTCGTCGGAAGCATTCTCTGTATCCGGCCCCGGGGTGGGAGCGGACTCCTCAGCCTTGCTGCCACAGCCTGTCAGCATAACCGCAACCATGCTTACACATAACAATGCGCTTAAAATTTTGCTTTTCATAAATTACCTCCTGTGCAATTTCACTATTTTCCTTATCATCATACAGTATAAACGGGGTTTCTGCAAGTATTAAAAAATTGACATGTAGCAGTGTATTATGTTATAGTGATTTACAATTCAAGTAATATGATGTTGTTAAGAGTTGATTTCAGATTGGAGGAACCCATGTAATACCAGATTCCCATAACAGATACAGGAAAACGGCAGACGCTGAATCATCTGCGGCTGGTGTTTTTTGTGTACCTTGTTTTGGGTATGTGGAGTCGCATGGGTTTTATTTTTGATTTGCATCGGAGGTATTTGTATGGAACAAATTTATAAATATCCCCGGACCCGCCATCTGAAAGGCTCTATGAAACAGGCAGGGGACGAGGATTTAAAGAGTGTTGACTTTTCTCAGATAACAGGAAAGTATCTGGTGTTGGAAGAAAAAGTGGACGGCGCGAATTGCGGCATTGGTTTTAGCAGCGGCAGAACTATGTATCTTCAGAGCCGGGGACATTTCTTAAATGGAGGTTATGGAGAACGGCAGTTTGACTTGTTTAAAGTATGGGCAGGATGTTTTGAAGACAGGTTATGGCGTCTGTTGGGAGACAGGTACGTTTTATATGGAGAGTGGTTGTATGCAAAACATACTGTCTTTTATGACAGACTGCCGCATTATTTCATGGAATTTGATGTATTTGATAAAAAAGAGGGTGTCTTTTTTTCCACCCGCAGGCGCAGGGAGTTCTTACAGGGATCTTCCTTTATCCGGTCGGTTCGTGTACTGACGGAGGGCTATTTTGAAAATACGGAGGAAATTGAACAGTGGATCGGGCCAAGCCAGTTTATTTCAAATACAGCAGGTGAGAATTTTCAGATGCAGTGCAAAAAAAGCGGCGTAAATCCCGAAACAGCGCTCCGGCAGACGGATCTGACAGGTACGATGGAAGGGATTTATATAAAGGTGGAAGATGGGGATTATGTGACGGATCGATTGAAATTTGTGCGGAGTTCCTTCCTCAGCGTCATCCTTGACTCCGAAAGCCACTGGGTGAACCGTCCCATAATCGCAAATCGTCTGGCAGAAGGTGTGGATCTGTTCTCCATGGGGGAGGAGGCGGACTATCATGCACTGTAATATCTGTGATGAAATGTCAGAGAACGGTTTTTCTCTGTCCTGGCTGGCAAAACAGTATCCGGAACTGTCTGCCCTGAAACAAATTCCCCAAAATCCGGAATATCACGGGGAAGGCGACGTGTACCAACATACGGAAATGGTCTGCCGGAGACTCACAGAGTCTGCTTTATGGCAGTTCCTTCCTTCCGATGAACAAACGCTTTTATTTCTGGCGGCTGCGTTTCATGATATCGGGAAATCTGTCTGTACTAAGCAGGAGGATGGTGTCTGGGTTTCCCCCAGGCACACCCTGCTGGGAGAAAAAGTATTTCGCTGTCTGGCTTATCGGGAAGCGCAGCGGTTTGGTCTTACCTTCCGGCAAAGAGAAACCGTTGCAAAGCTGATCCGGTATCATGGACTGCCGGTATGGTTCTGGACGAAAGAGCGTCCGGATTTTGAATTGCTTCGCGCTTCCGAAACCATCCCACTTCGTCTTCTGTATCTGCTCTCCCATGCGGATGTACTGGGACGCATCGCCAAAGACACAAAAGAGCTGGCACAACAGGTGGAACTGTTTGCAGAGTATGCAAAGGAACTGGGCGTCTGGGATAACGCCTGGACATTTTCGGATGCATATACACGGTTTCAGTTTTTTCACAGACAGGATATGTGGCATGGCGCCCAACTGTACAATGACACCTGCTTTGATGTCATTGTGATGGCCGGTCTGCCGCTGGCGGGGAAAGATACCTGGATAGAAAAAAACAGACCGCAGCTTCCGGTTATTTCTCTGGACGCTCTGCGGGAAACAATGAAAATACCACCCACCAAAAGCTCCGGTAAGGTAGTCCAGGCAGCGCTGAATCAGGCGCGCGTTTTCCTCAGAGACAGGCAGCCTTTTATCTGGAATGCCACCAACCTTCTGCGGGAGACCAGAAAAAAACTAATTACCCTCTTTTCCGATTATAAGGCCCGTGTCCATATTTACTATCTGGAAGTTCCCTACCACGAACTGTTGGAACGAAACCAAATCAGGACACGATATATTCCCGACAAAGCGCTGGAAGAAATGATCCGAAAACTGGAACCGCCAGAACCCTGGGAGGCCGAAAAAGTAACAATCTTATGTAAAGAACAGACGTAGGAAAACAAGCAGCACACAAACATATAAAAAAATGACCGGATTTTGATTTATAAAATCCGGTCATCTTTCATATGTCAACAGAAAGCGCATGTATCCTGCTTTCCATTGTCAGCACAATGGGTTTCCCTCCAACAGCGGATTTCCATTGTATGTTATGTGAATCTGAGCTTATTTTGCAGCAAGTTCTGCCTTCAGGCTCTCTGTCAGAGCAGGAACGATCTTGTTCAGGTCGCCTACGATACCGTAATCTGCCACATCAAAGATCGGAGCATCTTCATCTTTATTGATAGCAACGATGATATCGGACTCTTCCATACCTGCCACATGCTGAATCGCACCGGAAATACCGATTGCAAAATATACGTTCGGACGAACGGTTTTACCGGTCTGTCCTACCTGCAGATCTTTCGGTTTCCAGCCGGAATCTACTACCGCACGGGAGCAGCTTACAGTGCCGCCCAGTACTGCAGCCAGATCTTCCAGAATCTTAAAGTTATCCGGAGAGCCTACGCCACGTCCGCCGGATACGAGGATCTTAGCGTCCATAATATCCACGGTATTGGAAACAGCCTTTACCACTTCTTTAATGGTCACATATCTCTTGTCCGGGGTAAATCCGGGATTGTACTCTTCAATATTGGCTTTTGCACCTTTGATAGGCTCGATTTTCTGCATAACGCCAGGACGTACAGTAGCCATCTGAGGACGGTTGTTCGGGCATGCAATCGTAGCAATGGTGTTACCGCCAAATGCAGGACGGGTCATCAGTAACTGATTGTGCTTCTGCTCGTCTTCCTTGCCGGGAACTGCTACCAGCGGGAAATCACCGATTTCCAGTACGGTACAGTCTGCTGTCAGACCGGTAGCCACCCTTGCGGATACCGTAGGTCCCAGATCCCTGCCGATTGCGGTAGCGCCTACCAGCACAATTTCAGGTTTGTATTTATTAATAACGCAGGCAAGTGCATGTGCATAGGGTTCTGTTCTGTAATCTTTCAGTTCCGGATCATCCACAACGATTACTTTATCAGCGCCATACTCTGCCAGAGAATCTGCAAGGCCCTTTACATCGGAGCCGATCAGGACTGCCGTTACGTCTGTATTCAGAGGGGCAGCCAGTTCTTTTGCTTTTCCAAGTAATTCGTATGCAATGCCGCTGATCTCATTGTCAACCTGCTGTGCATACACATATACGCCTTTATATTCTTCTAAGTTCATCTCGTTCACCACCTTATTTTTTAAATGACATGTTTCTCTTTGAATTTACCAATCAGGTAAGCCACTGCATCTTCGGGAGAATCGGGTGTTACCTTCTCGCCTGCACCTTTACGCACCTTGTCAGATGCCTTTGCAATTTTTGTCGGAGAACCTGCAAGACCCAGATTGGAATCATCCACATCTTTCAGATCTGCTCTGCCCCATGTGGTAATCTCTGCGCTGCACGCATCAAAGATTCCGCCGGGTGTCATATAACGGGGCTCATTCAATTCGGAAAGAGCTGTAATCAGGCAGGGCATCTGTACTTCCAGTACATGGTATCTGTCATCATACTGACGCTGTACCGTAACTGTATTGCCATCCACCTTAATATCCTGTGCATAGGAAATAACCGGAATCTGCAGATGTTCTGCAATCTGCGGACCAACCTGTGCAGTATCGCCGTCGATCGCCTGACGACCGGTAATGATCAGGTCATATTCCAGATTTCTGATTGCGCCTGCAATAGTCGTGGAAGTAGCCCAGGTATCTGCACCACCCAGTACTCTGTCTGTTACAAGGATACCCTTGTCAGCACCCATGGCAATAGCTTCCCGCAGAACATCGGTTGCTTTGGGAAGGCCCATGGTCAGTACTGTTACTTCTGCGCCATACTGATCTTTTAATCTCAGCGCAGCTTCCAGACCGGCTTTGTCATCCGGATTCATAATAGCAAGCATTGCCGCTCTGTCAAGCGTACCGTCAGGGTTAAACTTAACGCCACCCTTTGTATCAGGCACCTGTTTAATACAAACAACGATTTTCATTGTATTTTCTCTCCTTATTTTATTATTTCTTCTATACTACTTCAGCAGTGCGCCGCTGATAACCATGCGCTGTACTTCGCTGGTGCCTTCATAGATTTCGGTAATCTTGGCATCACGCATCATACGTTCTACGTCGTATTCTCTGATGTAGCCATAACCACCATGGAGCTGTACGCATTTGGTTGTTACTTCCATGGCAACTTCTGCCGCATACAGTTTTGCTTTGGCTGCTTCTACAGAATATACTTTCTGTGTAGCTTTTGCCATAGCTGCCTTATATACCAGCAACTGCGCTGCTTCTACCTTTGTAGCCATATCAGCAAGCTGGAACTGGGTATTCTGGAACTGTGCTATGGATCTGCCGAACTGTTTTCTTTCTTTTACATATGCAACAGTGGTTTCGAGTGCGCCTTCAGCAATACCCAGCGCCTGTGCTGCAATACCGATACGTCCACCATCCAGTGTATGCATTGCGATTGCAAAACCCTTGCCCTTCTGGCCGAGCAGATTTTCCTTAGGGATTCTGCAGTCTGTGAAAATCAGTTCATATGTGGAAGAACCGCGGATACCCATTTTGTTTTCCTTTGTGCCGAAGGAAAATCCGGGTGTACCTTTTTCTACGATAAATGCGGAAATTTCTTTCTGCATTCTGCCGCGTTTCTCAATTTTGCCTGTTACGGCAATCACGATGTATACGTCAGCTTCTTTACCGTTTGTGATAAAGCATTTGCTGCCGTTCAGTACCCATTCGTCACCATCCAGAACAGCCTTTGTCTGCTGTCCCTGTGCATCTGTACCTGCGCCGGGCTCGGTCAGACCAAAAGCACCCAGTTTTTCACCCTTTGCAAGGGGTACAACATATTTCTGCTTCTGCTCTTCTGTACCATAAGTCATAATCGGGTCAATGCACAGAGAAGTATGTGCAGACACGATTACACCGGTGGTACCACATACCTTGGAAAGTTCCTCCACACACATTGCATAGGTAAGAGGATCACAGCCCTGTCCGCCATACTCCTTGGGAACCGGAATGCCCAGGAAACCGTATTTTGCCATTTTTTCAACGGTTCCTCTGGGGAACACTTCTGTTTCATCTACCTCCTGAGCCAGAGGCTTTACTTCTTTTTCAGCGAATTCTTTGAATAAAGTTCTCGCCATTTCATGTTCTTTGCTCAAAGTAAAATCCATGATCTTTTATTCCTCCATCGTTTATTGTTTATTTGCTGTAATCATAGAAGCCTTTGCCTGTCTTACGTCCCAGCAGGCCGCCGCGAACCATCTTTCTCAGAAGCGGATGAGGACGGTATTTGGAGTCGCCTGTTTCGTTGTACAACACTTCCATAATGGCAAGGCAGATATCCAGACCAACCAGATCACCCAGCTCAAGGGGTCCCATCGGATGGTTCGCACCCAGTTTCATTGCTGTGTCAATACCTTCCACACTGGCAACGCCATCTGCATAAATGCTTACAGCTTCATTAATCATGGGGATCAAAATCCTGTTTACAACAAATCCGGCTGCTTCTTCCACCTGTACGGGTGTCTTGCCGATTTCTTCGGAGATTTTCTTAATGGTATCCACTGTCTCAGCCGGTGTATTCAGACCTGCAATCACTTCCACCAGTTTCATAACCGGAGCCGGATTGAAGAAATGCATGCCGATTACGGGGCGGTTAATACCGGAACCGATTTCCGTAATGGACAGGGAAGAAGTATTGGTTGCAAAAATGCAGTTTTCTTTGCAGATGTCTTCCAGTTCTTTGAAAGTCTGTTTCTTAATATCCATTACTTCCAGAGCTGCTTCCACGATCAGATCACAGTCTGTACAGATTGTCTTTACACCGGTTGTAATCTTTGCAAGAATCTTGTCTGCATCTTCCTGAGCCATCTTGCCTTTTGCAACTCTCTTTTCAAATCCTTTGGCAATTTTGTTCTTTCCGTTTGCCGCAAATTCTTCATTGATATCACACAGGAATACTTCATATCCTTCTGTCTGCGCAAATGCCTGTGCGATTCCGGAACCCATGGTTCCTGCCCCAATAATACCTACTTTCATGCTCTCTCCTCCTGAATTATATATGATAGTTGTCCGTCAGCCACAGCACCTGCCTGTGGCTCCGGACGGGGTTACATAGTAATATCAGCAATTTTTAAAGGGTTCTTTTACCTTTTCTTTGTTTTTGTCGAGGAAAAATGCCATGCCATACTTCTGATCCTCTGTCTCGAAGCAGTCACCGAACAGTTTTTCTTCTATAACGATTGCTGCATCCATATCCACATCAAGCCCTTCGTTGATGGCTTTTTTGCAGTTGCGTACAGCGATGGGAGCATTTTTAGCAATGCCGGCTGCCATTTTCTCAGCCGCAGGCATCAGTTCTTCCTGCGGATAAACCGCATTGACAAGGCCGATCCTGTATGCTTCGTCCGCTTTGATATTTCTTGCGGTATAAATCATCTGTTTTGCCATGCCGGCGCCAACCAGACGTGCAAGGCGCTGTGTGCCGCCAAAACCGGGGGTAATGCCCAGTCCCACTTCAGGCTGACCAAACACTGCGTTTTCAGAGCAGATTCTGATATCACAGCTCATGGAAATCTCGCAGCCGCCGCCCAGTGCAAAGCCATTGATCGCTGCGATCACGGGAATGGGGAAAGTCTCCAGCTTGCGGAATACATCATTGCCTTTCTTGCCAAAGGCTTCACCTTCTGCCTTGGTAAGTGTGCTCATCTCACCGATGTCTGCGCCTGCCACAAAAGATTTCTGTCCTGCTCCCGTTAAAATCAGGCATCTTACCTCATCCAGATTGACATTGTCCAGAGTCTGGTCAAGTTCTTCCAGTACGGTGGAATTCAACGCATTCAGCGCTTTCTCACGATTGATGGTAATGATGCCTGTAGCACCTTTCTGTTCATATACAATAAATTCCATTTACAGTCTCCTTCTCCTGATCATGTATTTATTAACAGATCAGCACGGAAAAGCCGGGAAACCCAAAGTCCCCCGCAGCAGGCTGACAGGACATCAAACCTGCAATACAGCGCATCTGCGGGGGATACTGTTCTCCGCTCCGCCCGGCGTCCCGGCAAAGCCTGCCGGATTCCGTGGCTGATACATATTACATTTCTACGATTGTGGAGCAGCCCATGCCGCCGCCGATACAAAGTGTAGCAAGACCTCTCTTAGCACCTCTTGCCTGCATTTCATGCA
>ERZ778518.1957-NODE-1957-length-12400-cov-3.968813_pt1 | contig 12400 bp, 12 predicted proteins | sample MGYA00510340_ERZ778518 | MGnify/ENA primary metagenome ERZ778518 (study PRJEB29527, sample SAMN07138967) | mouse gut metagenome | material: feces | host: mouse | place: China:Nanjing | collected 2016-01-25 ... | reverse complement strand
TCCCGATCGGAAATTAAATTCCCCTACGTATATTAATCCCCATTCCAATGTCATGTATGAAATGGATTTTACAGGGCGCACGCACGAAGTCTTTCATGTGAGCGGGGGCATCCATCACTGTCTGACGCCTCGCCCGAAAGCCTTATCCGGTCAGGACCGGGAAATCCTGGCGGCCGCCAGTTCCCTTTGTTCCCGAATGGAAGATGCGATCCTCTGTTATGATACGGCGAACGGAGAGATTGTGGAAAAATGGGATCTGGGGCCTCTGTTTCCCCGAAAATACCTAAAGCGAAAGGACTGGGCACATCTGAATGCCCTTGTTTGTTGTGACAGGGATCATGTATTGATCTCACTGCGAAACCTCCACACCATCGCCAAACTGGATCTGTCCGCCAATGAACTACTGTGGGTGGCTGCTCCCCCGGATATGTATAAAGGCACGAAACTGGAGAGTAAAATGCTGGCGCCGGCCGGAGAAGAATTTCACTATTTTTTCCAACAGCATGCCGTGAAAATTCTGCACATGGATCGTCAAAAGAAAACGATGTCGATACTCCTGTTTGATAATCACTGTATCACAAAACGAAAGAGCCGGTATCATGACGGCAGGCAGGAATCCTACGGATGTCTCTACCAGATCGATGAGAAGGAAAAGAAAATCAGGACGGTCTTTGCCATCCCCTGTGAACTGTCGCCTACGAGGTCAAATGTCTATTTCGACCGCAGCCAGAACAGCCTTTTTACTATGACGGGATCCGCGAATTCTTCCAATCTGCATGATCATGCCTACATCAGTGAATGGAATGCCGAAACCGGGGAGCTATTAAGCAAGTATTCCATAACAGAAGGGTTCTTCCAGGCTGTTCCGATTTGTCTGACAGACTGTATCACAGACAAAAAACGGAGCCGGCCGCTGGATCTGCACAAAGGTAAACTGACGCCGCCCGTCCGGTCGGAACACGAAGGAACCATCGAGTGGAAACAGCGTTTTTCCCAAAAGTTCCGTATTTCCGTGGTGGACGACCTGATCGCGGTACAGGCACGGGATCATAAAGTGGAAAAAATCTTTCTGGTAAACCAGGATATGGTATGGGAAAAAGATTTTACGAATACGTACCAGGCTGGCGAAAAATTTGCCAAGATGGTATATGCTGTGTCAGTTCCCGTGGACGGATTACCCGCCGGCAGGTATGAAATCCACTTACAGTATGAAGGGGAATACATCGCCACCGGCAAATGGTTTATTTGTTAAAAAGCGAAATCTGACGAAGAATTGCAACAAAGTTTTTCTATACTGAAGTAAATTTTAAATGTATGGAGGAATAGAATGACTGAGCAGAATGAGCAGTTTCTCATTGCTTTGTGTAACCGGATCTTGTATTTATGTCAGATTCGCGGGATTTCTCCTGAACGGATTGCCGGGGAGATCCCGCTCCGAAACGGGCAGGACATCCGTATGGAAACCCTCATGGGTATCCGTACCGATGAAATTGAAAAGATAGCGGGGATGCTGGGCGTCGGGGCAGATTTTCTGCCGGGGAAGCCGGGCGGGTATTCCGCGGAGGTGGAGTACATCGTTTATTTACTAAGACGCCTGTAAAAAACCGGGAAAAACCTGACGGTTCTTCCCGGTATCTTTATATTCTTCTTTAGTGAAATCCAATCTGCGCACCATCAGTCTTTTACTCTGCCGTACCTTTCATCAGATCATGTACCTTAACAAACGAAGGTTTCACTCCCAGCTTTTCATTAAACAGACCGCAATACGTCCCGTTCATCCGGTAACTGTAATCACTTTCCTCCATATCCGGTCTGTCCACGATTCCCCATATGGACACAGCCTTCAACGGTTTATCTGCTCTCTCTTTATTGATGTTAATGTATGTCTGGAACAGTTTTTTGTAAAATTCCCCGTGTGTCTCCAACGTCGTCTCATCGCCCTGATAGTTCCGCACGGCGAGTTCCGTCACCTGTACTTCTACTCCGCAGTCAGCGAATTTCTCGATCGCCGTCTTTACCAGGCCAATGTCATTATCATTCATACATCCAACCTGCTGGCCAAAACCGCCGATGTAACTCTGCATACCAACGCCGTCGCACAATTTCACGTATCCGCCTTCACTATTTGGAAGCGTCTGGTTAATGGATTTTACCAGTTCACAGATCGCATCCCTCTTCGTCGGATAGAACGTAGAGAAATCGTTATAATACAGTTTTATATCGGCCAACCCCGGGTGTGTTCCCTTCTGTTCCTGAATGATCTCATACGTGTACTTGAACGTATCTTCGACATAATGATCGCCCAGGATCTCATAGAACCGGTTCACCTTGCCGTCCCTCGTCGTCCTGACCATACGGGCATCTCCGTCAGCATGCTCTCCCTCTCCATCTGAGACAGCCTCGTTCACGACATCCCAGCAATAAATGACGCCCGGATATTTCTGCTCGAAATGTACGAGAACCTGTTTGATATAGCTTTTCAGCCTCGCAGTAACGACTTCCTTTGTGGCGTAACCCTTGCTCATATCATACCCTTCACGGAAAAACCAGTCACACATTTCCGCATCCCACACCAGAACGTGTCCTCTCACCTTGACGCCATTCTCTTTCGCGAAATCCATGATAATATCCGCATTTGTAAAGTTGATGACCGGCATCGAGGTCTCATCCTTGTAGTTTTCCTTGGAACCAGCTTCATTCAGCATCGAGTACGCCTTCATTTCGTTGGCAGCCGTCATGCTGTTGAAATGATATTTCATAAGTTCGCCGTACTTTTTATCCGTCGCCGTTCTCGTATTGTAAACCGTTCCCATCTTAAATCCGTACACTTCGGCCAATTCAGACAGCGATGAGTAGTTATTCAGCGCATCCGATGTATCCCGCGTATCCTTGACCAGCGTGATGGAGTGGATCGTAAGCTTCAATGGATCCGCAACGGCATTGCTGTCCCACGCCGCATACCTCACACCAAACCCGAGCGCATCCTCATTCCACAAATCCGCGGAAAACTGCTGTCTCTCCTGCTTCACAGTTATATTGGCAAGCGTTTTATTATTTCCAAAAAAATTCGTTTCCATATATTGATTCAAACAGATCGGCCCTTCTGCCTCCGCTGAAATATCAAAAACGATTTTCGAATACTCACTCAGGTCCACGTTGGTTTTTGATGGATCCACATAAAATCCGATACCGCCCCCTCCAGCATTTTTCGTTATGGATACCGTCACGCTTCCGTCCTCATTGTAAACCGGCTCTCCATCCAAAGCGGCAATTGTTAAACGCATCTGTGCATTCAGGATCATCTTTACCCCATCTTCGATCGAAGAAGGCGGCAGCGTTGGTTTCTCTGTCGGAACCGGTGTGATCACAGGTGTCGGTTCCGGTGTCGGCGTGATCTGACTGGCCGATATGAAACGCAGGCTGCCCAGTACGGCTGTGGCTGTCTGGGTAACGCCTTGTGCCAGTCCGGTATTCGTCATGATCGCAAACCGCGAGATCGTGACCGACTGGTACTCTTCCGGTATTTCAATGGTATATGTGCCAGTCTTTTTATTATACTGGGTAATCTTTGTCAGTTCTTTTCCTTCCGAATCATACAGTTTAAACGAAACACTATCTGGTGTTCCGGCCACCTGAAGAGAATACTCTACTTTTACAATGGTGTTCATCGGGATGGGATCATTCATCTTATAGTCCACCTGATTATACTGACTTGCCGCTGTAAACTCCGCGACTGCACCATTCTCTCCTACACTTGCCTTGATCGTTGACGCCGAGCTCAATACCACTGCTGCCGAAGCCATATTTTTTGTCAGATCCGGCGCAGGCCTTGTTGTCGGCTCCACGGACGGTTCCACCGTCGGCTTTGTTTCCGGTTTTACCGTCGGCTCTGTGTTTGGTTTCACCGTTGGTTTTGTGTCCGGGTCCGCTGTCGGCTTTGTGTCTGGGTTGGCCGTCGGCTTTGTATCCGGTTTTACCGTTGGCTCTGTGTTTGGTTTCGTCGTCGGTTTTGTGTCCGGCTTTACTGTCGGCTTTGTGTCCGGTTTCGTTGTCGGCCCAGCTGTCACCGGTGCTGCGGTCTCCCCTGCCGGTGGTGCCACCGTTTCCCCTGCTGGCGGTGTCGCTGTTTCCCCTGCCGGCGGTGCCGCTGTCTCTCCAACCGGCGGCACTGTCGTTCCTGCAGCGGAAGGCTCTGCCGTAACACCCGGATTTACCGATCCCCCTGGCTGTGTTACACATCTGACGGTTTGGCCATCTCTGTCACCGTTATGTAACTTTTCAGCGTGTAACGCTTTTTCCCTTTTTTCAGTGTCGCCAGAATTTGAGTCTTTCCTTTCTTTTTGGCGGTCACTTTTGCTCCGTATTTCCCGGATTTTTTCACCAGGGCGATTTTCTTATTCTTACTCTTCCACTTGATCTTATACCCTTTCGCTCGCTTTACCGAAAGCTTTATGGTCTTTCCCTTTTTGACCGATACTTTCTTTTTACTCAATGCAGGCTTTTTAGAGCCCGCCCAAGCTGTATTTTGCACAGGCATCAGACAACTGCCTGCCAAAAGTGAGATCATGCACATCCATGAAATCGGTTTTTTTCTCATTGTTGTAAGCACCTCCTGCAAGTTTTAGAAAAATATCAACCCTTATACTATCACGGAGTTTGATGAAAAGCAATTACGATTTTATAAATTATTTCTTAAAAAGAATACATAAAATGATATGATCCGGGGGACACTACAGGATAATACCGTAAAAGAATATTTCTTTATATCAGAACATTTAAAAATGTGAAAAAAACATGAATTGTTAGCACTCACTATTGACGAGTGCTAACAATTGTGATATACCATACTTGTAAACAATAAAACAGAACAAAAATTGATTGGAGGAATGACTTATGTTAATGCCTAGTATTTTTGGAGAGAATATGTTTGATGATTTTTTTGATGGATTCTTTCGTCCTGCGAAAGCAACAGGCAGGTACAACATTCCATCAAACGACGTGATGCGGACAGATGTAAAAGAACTGGATCAGCACTATGAGTTGGAGATCAATCTTCCGGGGTATAAAAAGGAGGATGTTCAGGCCGAACTGAAAGACGGTTATCTGACGATCACCGCATCGACCAATTTAAACACGGAGGAAAAGGATGAAAATGGTAAATATATCCGCCGTGAGCGATATGTCGGGTCGTGCAGCAGAAACTTTTACGTTGGTGAACAGGTGACAGAACAGGATGTCCAGGCGAAGTTCGAAAACGGGATCCTCAAACTTACTGTTCCGAAAAAGGAAGCGGCTCCTCAGATCGAGGACAAAAAATATATCGAGATCAGCTGATGATATGTGGAACGGGGTTGTCGGTTAATACCGGTATTTAACTCTCCAAACCAGAAACAAGAATATCCCGTGGGACTCTATACTTTACAGCGCGAGATTTTCCACGGGATATTCTTATTTATTTAGGATTTCATGCCTGTCATACCCAAAAAAGGACACCTTCCAGATGTCCTTTTTAACACTTCTCTCTCAAGCTTTCATCCATGCTGCGCCTATAACAAACGAAGCAATTCCAAATACCAGTCGCCTCTTATGCTTTCATAGGGAATCCGTACCATTTTATCCTCGGAACCGCTTTCATAGATACAAGTTTCCGCCGCGCCGGCTAAACCCGGAAGTTTATAAAATCCGCCAAAAACAATCCATATTTCCCCATCCGCGTCGTTTTCTCCCAGAAACTTTTCAAAGGCTTCTCTATCAACATAAACATATCTGTCATCATACGAGATCATCTGCGCCAGTTTTCCGGTATCACTAGAAACGATTTCAGGTTCACCATCAGAAATTCCAATCATAATATCCCGGCTTTCATTGCATCGGGCATAGGAACGTGTTTGTACCGTCAGAAACAGCGCTGCGATCATCAGGGCGGCTGCGGCTGCCAAACCTGCGAACGCCTTTTTCCGGTACGGGCGGAAACCGGCAATTTCACTCATCCGCCTTTTCATGTCTGCAAATTCCCTTTCCCCCGCGTAAGTGACGGCGGGCGGCGTGCCATTCGACTCAGAACGCAGCAGATTCAAGGTTTTGAGCAGCACCAGGCCATATTCATGCGCCGTCGTCCCAGTCCTCTGTATGCACACTCTGTCACAGATATCCTCCATATCCGCCCGGAACTGTTTCTGGAAGATCGTCAGTAATGGGTTCACCCATAAGAGGCACCGCAAGATGTCCCACAGAAATCCAAACCACAAATGCCCCAACCGGATATGCGTCCGCTCATGCTGCACAACAGACATTAACTCATCCCTGCCGTACCCCTCCCATATCACTCTTGGAATGACAATCTCCGGTTTTAGAAGCCCGGTTGTAAACGGCGTGACATTCATGTCCGTCACCCTGACCCGAATACCATCCAGAGAGGACTTTTCCATCCCGGCCACTGATTTCCGAAGGCGCAGTCCCTTCCCGAACAGATAGGCGGCAGAAACCAAAATACCCGCCATATAAATACGGTCAATCCAAAGGCAGGTCATCGTTGCGCGCGTTACCCACCATGTTATCCTCAGCACAGCTTCATTTTCATAAAACAGCTTTAACTTTCCAAGAAACGGGATGAGCAGAAACGAGGACCAAAGCAGCCCCCTTATGAATGTCCGCCTTGAAAAAGGCATCTTCCGGAGCAGCATCACAAGTCCGAGCAGCAAATAGGAAAAGGCCGCGCACCGCACAAGCTGGGTAGTATAATATACCGCGCAAAAGTCCATGAGGCTGCCAAGCCGCGACCAGTCAATCATAGCGGCCACCCTCTTTATCCCGGAACTTTGTGCCACGGTCCCTAAATTTTTCCAGAATTTCCTCCCGTTCCATGATCTGCCATTCACTCGGTGTAATCTCTTCCTTTGCCATACCGCTTCCTTCCTTTCGATATATATTGCCAATTTATATATCGGTCAATTATCGTCAATCATATAGCAAAAGGGTAGCCGCATTAACATCCTCTATCAGAATATCATACACTTTTTCAATCATGTTCGGCTTCTCATCAGATTCAATATATCCGACGGCCGTTTGACCAGATAGTCCGCGCCCGCGCACCTCAACTCCTCCTCACCCCCATACCCGTACAATACCCCGGCACTGTCTATTCCATTTACTTTCGCGCCGTAAATATCCTGCTCCCTGTCACCCACCATCAGTATTTCCGACCTGCCCCCGGCCCCTTCCCCAACCGCGTCAAGCGCAGAGGCAATTACATCTTCTTTTCTACTCCTGCTGCCGTCCATCGTCGCCGCGCCGATCAGATCAAAATACGGATACAATGCAAAATGTTTCAAGATCCGCACGGCAAACGGTTCCGGTTTCGATGTGGCAAGCACAAGTTTCTTTCCCCCGCTTTTCAGCGACTCTAAAACGTCCGGAATGTCGGGATACAATTCATTTTCAAATATCCCTTTTTCACTGAAATACTTCCGGTAATATGCGATTGCTTCTTCCGCCTGCTCCTTGGAAAAGCCGCAGTAATCCATATACGATTCGAGTAACGGCGGGCCGATGAACCGATACAGCTCTTCCCTTTCTTTGACCTCCCGTCCCATTTTCTTTAACGAATACATGACGGAATTTGTTATCCCGATCCCTGGGTCCGTCAACGTGCCGTCCAGGTCAAAAAAATAGTATTGATACATGATCATATTTCCTCTCATCCAAAACCGAAACTTCATTTACCGCATCTTGATACAAAACGCAAAATAGCCGATGCCCGTATCAAACAGCAGGCTGTAACGGGGATACTCGGACAGAAAATCCTGTTCCAGCTGTTCTTTCGTCAGCATGTGGTCTTTCTCAAATTCATACTGCTCCAGCATCTTAAAATATCCTCTCATATGCACCATCATCTGCTGTGAAATCTGCCTCACCGCATCGAGCACCATTTTATCGACTTTTTTAAATTCAATGTCCAGCATTTGTCCAACTGTTCTCAGCGCAAGACGCTCTTCCATCACGAGAAAGACATGAAGCCGTTTTCCCTCTTTCGACCGATAGGAAATCCGGTCATAAATACATTTACCAAAATCTTCCCCTGCGTATTGTAAGCTGACCGTCCGGGTTTGAAGCTTAAATACTTCCAGGATGATCTGGGAAACCACTTTTTCCATAGCGGCAGTCACATTTTTCGGCTGTACCGAATCCCACCGTTTCGGAACCTTCCCGGTAATGGCGCGGTCCTCGATGAGAACATGCCCTGTCAGCCATCCAAGACTGATGCCTATGAAATGCTGGATCGATTCGCTGGAATAATCATTTTCCTCCAAATCCTTTTCCAATGCAGGGATCGTTTTATCCCGCATCACATCATGCAGGCGCTTGTGCATTTCATACCCGTCATAGTGGATGGATCGCATATACTCCTCTTCTTCCGCAAAGTGCTTCAACGCATAGCTTTTAAAAAACTTGATCGCCTCCGCACTCGCCCATTTTCTTTTTTTCTCATCTTCACTAAGCACCATTAATTTGTAAACAATTGAAAAAAGTCTCCGGTGTGCCTTATCAACCTTTTCTACACCAATATTAAATCGTTCATTCCATACTAGCTCTTTTGCCATCTTTATCCTCCATCTGTGCATGTCATTTGCACATTACACAAATTCTCCTAATTGTAGCTTTATTTACTATATTATATGCCCTTCATCAAAAATTGTCCAGTGACAGGCATGGAAAAAAAGAGGATCGTGGATACCCCGTCACAAAAAAAACGGACGCGCAGGTATGACATCCTGCTTCTGCGCCCGTTTTTTACGTCATCATCTTCCGGCCGATCCCACACGTACGAAAAAATCAGAAGTCAACCTCTGTACCATAAAATGTACACTTAAACAGTTCCGCCATCTGATCCGGTGTGATCGTTCTCGGATTCGAACCCGTACAGGCATCTCCCACCGCATTTTCCGCGATCGCGTCCAGTTTTTCCAAAAACTCATCCTCTTTTACGCCAAATTCCTGGATCGTCTTCGGGATGTTCATCGCGCGGTTAAACTGCTCGATCTTATCGATCAGCGCATTGACCTGCGCCTTTTCCGACGTCCCGCCAAGCCCTACTCTTCTTGCTATATCCGCATAACGCCGCATCGCTTCCGGCTCATGGGCGTTGTATTTGATCACATAGGGGAGATAGATCGCGTTTGCGCATCCATGTGGAATATGGCCCGTCGAGAACGCAGCTCCCGTTTTGTGCGCCATCGAGTGGACGATGCCGAGAAGCGCATTGGAAAATGCCTGGCCTGCCAGACACTGGGCATAGTGCATCTGCTCGCGCGCGTCCATATCCTTCTGATAGGACTGCGGCAGATAATCAAATACCATCTCGATCGCCTTGATCGCCAGCGGGTCGGTAAACGGGCTGTTCAGCGTTGATACATATGCCTCGATCGCATGCGTGAGCGCGTCCATACCCGTGTAGGCTACCTGTTTTTCCGGAAGGCTCTCTACAAGTGCCGGGTCTACGATCGCGACGTCCGGCGTGATCTCAAAATCTGCCAGCGGATACTTGATGCCTTTTGCGTAATCCGTGATCACCGAAAATGCTGTTACTTCCGTCGCCGTGCCGGAAGTAGAAGGAATCGCGCAAAACCGCGCTTTCGTCCTGAGTTTCGGGAAATTGAACGGGGTGCACAGATCTTCAAATGTCGTGTCTGGATACTCGTAAAATGCCCACATCGCCTTTGCCGCGTCGATCGGTGAACCGCCGCCGATCGATACGATCCAGTCCGGCTGGAACTCCTTCATCGCTTCCGCGCCCTTCATCACCGTCTCAACCGAAGGATCCGGCTCAACACCTTCAAAAAACCGGACTTCCATGCCCGCCTCTTTTAAGTACTTCTCCACCTGGTCGAGGAACCCGCCCCTGCGCATCGAACTTCCGCCCGATACGACGATCGCCTTCGTCCCCGAAAGGTTTTTCAGATTCTCCAGTGCGTCTTTTCCATAGTACAGGTCTCTAGGTAGTGTAAATCTTCCCATTTTACCAATCCTCCTTAAACATGCAATATTTTGCCTCATTGCTATTAGCATATCACATCTGCATACAGAAGACAATACGAATATGCCAAAACATTCCACGGCATTTCCTCCCGCATTTCGGAGCATATATATTGTTTTCCCGCAGAGAAAATGGTAAAATAATATTTTTCAGGAGGTGACCATATGATCCACATAGCCATCTGCGACGACGAACCCTGTATGTCGGATGCACTCCGGCAAATGGTGTCAGCGTTTTTTTGCGGAAAGAATATAGATACCATGATCACACAGTATACGAGCGGTGAACAATTGCTTCGCAGCCAGAAAAAAATTGATATCCTGTTCCTGGATATCCAGATGGGGGGCGTAAGCGGAATGGAGACCGCAAAAAAACTGCGCCGGCGTAAATTTAAAGGATTCCTCATATTCATAACCGTTCTTAGGGAAATGGTATTTGATGCTTTTGAGGTGCAGGCATTTGATTATCTCGTAAAACCTATCGACGAAACACGCTTTGAACACATGATGGGGCGGCTTTTGTCCTCCTTACAGGATGCCGGCGGCGCGGGCCTTCTCATCCAGAAAGGATATGAGAGCAGCATCATCCCCTTTGAGGATATTGTATTTTGTGAGATCATAGACAGGAAAGTGTACGTGCATCTCGTATCGTCTGAAATCATCGATTTTTATGACCGGATCGATCATCTGGAGACGAAACTGGACGACAGCTTTTTCCGCTGCCACAGAAGTTTCCTCATCCATCTAAAGTATTTGAAAAGCTATAAAAACGGAACCGCCTATATGGAAAACGGAAAAGAAATACCCGTATCACGGCTGCGGAGCAAGGAATTTTCCAGCGTGATCCTGCGGTACATGAAACGACAGTGACAAAGGAGGCTGTGACATGGACAAATTCCTGGATTTCTTCAACATATATTTCATCGGGACAGCCCAGATCCTGACGGGCTTCTATTTCCTTTGCCAATTTCTGAACAAGAAACTAACCTGTTTCTACTATGTTCTATTTACGATATGCTCGTTTCCTGTCATCCAATGGATCTCTGGCAGGACTGCTGAACTGCTCGTCTATTTCCTGCTCCTCACGGCGGGCGGAATCTTTTTGTGCCGCGCGGACAAAGTGACGGTCCTTCTATACGCGGCTCTGACGATCGAAATCATGCAGCTCTGCTATGGGATCGTCCATTCCCTCTTACATATGTTATATCCGCTGATGTCTCCTTATCCCCATAAATTTGTGGGGATCGCCATTCTCCTGCTCGGAAATACGGCATTACCCGCGGCCGCCTTCTGTTACCGCTTGGTAATCCGCTACTTTTTGTGCGATGAAGCGTTAAAAAAACAGCATGTGTTTTTGATCTTAACTCCTATCCTTTTTATCTTTCTCATGGGCGAGTATATCAGTTCGATCATATACAGAACCGACGCGGACGTAAAGCACGATCAGATGCTTTGGATTCAGCTTTTAGGCATGGCAAGCCTGTTCTGCATGCTGACTGCCTACAAAAAACTGCTCGAAAACTTCCGGCTGAGCACGGAACTATCGCTTCTAGAACAGGAAGAGCACTCGCTGAACCAGTATGTGGAAGAAGCAAAAACACGCTATGAACGAACAAGATCCTTTCGGCATGACATAACAAACCACATTACGGTGGTAAAAGAGCTTTTACAGGGGGGAAAAACACAAAAGGCACTAAATTATCTCCGTGATATGGGAGAAATGACGGAAGGATTATCTTTTCCCTGCTGCACAAATAACCCGGTGGCGGACATCCTGATCGGAAATAAGCTGGGTATCGCAAAGAGTATAGGGATCGACGCCTCCTGCTCGCTGTGCCTTCCTTTTCCCTGCCAGATCCGGGACATTGACATCGGTATCGTCCTGTCCAACGCGCTCGACAACGCCGTCCATGCTTGTAAACAGATGGATCCTCACACGGAACGGTTCATCCGCGTGACAGGCCGCCAGCAGGGCGACTTCCTTTTGATCGAAGTAGAGAACAGCTTTGGGGGAGACAAACTGCCCCGGAAAGGAACCGGACTGTCCAATGTAAAAGCAGTCACTGAACGATATCATGGCGCCATGAGCATCAAGACCAGCCATGCCGCATTTACACTGAGCGTCCTTCTCATCATTCCACAGCATTCGGAATACATCTCACAGCAAAACCATTAACTGCCGGTTTGAAATGACGAAAAAGATAGTGCAGGCAGGATCCCATCAAGACGATCGCCTGACAAACGAATAAGGAGGATAAATCCTCTGCTCCTGCAGGAGCAGTCGCATTTTCCTCCGGAAAACAAGGAGGATACGCATATGGCAGTCAAAATCAACAGCCCTCATATCATGCCGCCAAACGCGGAACCT
>ERZ778518.1956-NODE-1956-length-12413-cov-4.163781_pt1 | contig 12413 bp, 8 predicted proteins | sample MGYA00510340_ERZ778518 | MGnify/ENA primary metagenome ERZ778518 (study PRJEB29527, sample SAMN07138967) | mouse gut metagenome | material: feces | host: mouse | place: China:Nanjing | collected 2016-01-25 ... | reverse complement strand
TTTATTTACGTCTGAGTCCGTGACAGAAGGACATCCCGACAAAATGTGTGATGCTATTTCTGATGCCATTCTGGATGCATTAATGGAAAAAGATCCTATGAGCCGTGTGGCATGTGAATCTGCAAGCTGTACAGGTTTTGTCCTTGTAACCGGAGAGATTACAACAAGCGCTTATGTGGATATTCAGAAGATCGTGCGTGAAACCGTAAAAGAGATCGGTTACGACAGATCCGAATATGGCTTCGACGGCAATACCTGTGCCGTTATGGTGGCTATCGACGAGCAGTCTTCCGATATTGCCATGGGCGTGGACAAAGCGCTGGAAGCAAAAGAAAACAAAATGTCCGATGCGGAGATTGAGGCTATCGGTGCGGGCGATCAGGGGATGATGTTCGGGTATGCCACCAATGAGACACCGGAATATATGCCCTATCCCATTTCACTTGCACACAAGCTGGCTCTGCAGCTTACAAAGGTAAGAAAAGATGGCACACTGAAATATCTGCGTCCTGACGGCAAGAGCCAGGTTTCCGTAGAATATGATGAAAATGGCGCTCCCAAAAGACTGGAAGCAGTGGTGCTCTCCACACAGCACGATGCGGATGTGACACAGGAACAGATCCACGAAGATATTAAGAAATATGTATTTGATCCCGTTTTGCCTGAAGATATGATCGACAGTGAAACGAAATTCTTTATCAATCCTACAGGCCGTTTCGTAATCGGTGGGCCGCATGGGGATGCAGGTCTTACAGGCCGTAAGATTATTGTGGATACTTATGGCGGATATGCCCGTCATGGCGGCGGTGCATTCTCCGGAAAGGACTGCACGAAAGTTGACCGTTCCGCAGCTTATGCGGCGCGTTATGTGGCAAAGAACATTGTGGCAGCAGGATTGGCTGACAAGTGTGAGATCCAGCTCTCCTACGCCATCGGTGTGGCACAGCCCACATCCGTAATGGTGGATTCTTTTGGCACAGGAAAAGTAGCCGATGAAAAACTGGTGGAAATTGTCCGTGAAAACTTTGACCTCCGTCCGGCAGGTATTATCAAAATGCTGGATCTGCGTCGTCCGATTTATAAGCAGACGGCAGCTTATGGTCATTTTGGACGCAATGATCTTGATCTTCCGTGGGAGAAGACAGACAAAGTGGATGTATTGAAAAAATATCTGTAAGAGATGGGAAGGACCGGCTGTGTGTCGGTCCTTTTTGCTTGTTCATGACAAAAGAAAGTTTGTAAAACGTGCTTTCTTTTGCCATGACAATCCAAAACTCTTTCAGTATGCTTTCTGCCTCCACATTGGAAAATACGCACCAGATGCTTTCTGCTGCGCTATATGATCTGAAAGATTGTCATGGAAATTGAAACGTAGTATAATAAAACAGATGGAAATTGACCGGAATCTGGCGCAGCCTGAACCGTATTCCATAAAATCATACAGTGTGGAAGAGAGCAGATGGAATATTGGAGACGATTAACAGAGTTCATTGTAAAAGACGTGGAGAATGCAAATGAGACAAAAAGAGCTTCCGTAATTATGCGTTCTTTTTCTCTGATTATGTGTGTCTATTTTCTGGTGCAGGGTATCTGTTTGATGGTCTGCGGGGTCTGGGGCGGTACCGGTATCAGGCTGCTTTGTCTGATGGGATATGTGGGTGCATTCGGTTTTACATATTTGAACCGTACCCAAAGTGCTTTGTTTTATACCCTTTTTTTTACCATGGTGTGGGTGGTGCTTTATGTGGTTCTGTTTGGCTGGGACTGTGGTGTGCAGCATTTTCTGTTTGCCCTGCTGATCCTGTTTTTTGCGGCCAGTCATGAAAGTATACGCCGTAAAGTCTCCATTGCGGTGATTCTCTGTGCATTCCGCCTGTTTCTGTACGGGTATACCCGTGTCTGTGAGCCGTTTTTCCCGTTGAGCCAGGGAATGGTTTCTCTGATGCAGGTAATCAATACTGTCAGTATTTATGTCTTGATTTCGGTGATTATTATTCTGTTCTGCCAGGATTCCCTTGTGATGGAAAAGAAACTGGTTACATACAATGAACGGCTGAGAGAGGCTTCTCTGCATGATCCGCTGACCAAACTCTATAACAGGCGGGCCATGGTGGAATATCTGAATGAACTGACCAGGAAAAAGGCATGGTGCAATATCGCCATTGGGGATATTGACTTTTTTAAAAAAGTCAATGATACATACGGACATGAGGCGGGAGATGCGGTTCTTGTACATGTGGCCGGGCTTCTGTCGGACTGCATGGAGAATCAGGGGAGGGTATGCCGGTGGGGCGGCGAAGAATTCCTGCTTGTGTTCCGGGATATGAACGGTGAAAAAGCGCTGCTGGAATTGGAGAAGATCCGCGGGCTGATTGAACGGCAGCGGATTGTATATAAAGAAAAACAGATTTCGGTTACGATGACCTTTGGCCTGGAAGAATATGACAACAACAAACCCATTGACCTTACGATCAACAATGCGGATCAGAAACTGTATATGGGCAAGAGCGGCGGCAGGAACCGGGTTATATTCTGACTGTCTGTGTATACTAAGAAAACGGAGAATAGATATGGCATTTGCACATTTGCACGTTCATACGGAGTATTCCCTGCTGGACGGATCCAATAAAATCAAAGAATACGTAAAACGGGTGAAAGAACTGGGCATGGACAGCGCGGCGATTACGGATCATGGCGTGATGTATGGCGTGATTGATTTTTACAGAGCAGCCAGGGAAGCGGGGATCAATCCTGTCATCGGCTGTGAGGTGTATGTGGCGCCCAATTCCCGTTTTGACAAGGAACTTACCGGCGGTGAGGACCGGTATTATCATCTGGTGCTTCTGGCGGAGAATAATACGGGCTATGCAAATCTGATGAAAATTGTCAGCCGGGGATTTACGGAAGGGTACTATTATAAGCCCCGTGTGGATATGGAAGTGTTACAACAATTTCATGAAGGTGTTATCGCTCTTTCTGCCTGTCTGGCAGGCGAAGTGCAGCGCTATATCGTAAAAGGGCTTCTGGATGAGGCGAAAAAAGCAGCCAGGAAATATGAGTCCTGTTTCGGCAAAGGCAACTTTTTCCTGGAGATGCAGGACCATGGCATACCGGATCAGAAAACGGTAAATACGGTACTGCTCAGGATGAGCAGGGAACTGGATATTCCGCTGGTTGTGACCAATGATGTGCACTATACCTGTGCGGAAGATGAAAAGCCCCATGATATATTACTCTGCATTCAGACCGGGAAAAAGCTGGCTGATGAGGATCGGATGCGTTATGTGGGCGGGCAGTATTATGTGAAAAGCGAAGAAGAGATGAAGGGTCTGTTCCCCTATGCCTGGGAGGCGGTGGAGAATACACAGCGCATTGCGGACCGGTGCCATGTGGATATTGAATTTGGAGTGACCAGGCTGCCCAGATATGAAGTGCCGGACGGACATACCTCCTGGACTTATCTGCAGGAACTCTGTCAGAAAGGGCTCGCAGAACGGTATCCTGAGCAGATCCGGGCCGGTGAGGACCAGGCGCTGAAAGAACGGCTTTCATATGAACTGAATGTAATCAGGACTATGGGGTATGTGGATTATTTTCTGATTGTATGGGATTTTATCAATTATGCAAAAAGCAATGGCATTGCCGTCGGGCCGGGCAGAGGCAGCGCGGCGGGGAGTATTGTGTCTTATTGTCTCAGAATAACGGATATTGACCCCATACGCTATCATTTGCTCTTTGAACGATTCCTGAATCCGGAACGTGTATCCATGCCGGATATAGATATTGATTTCTGCTTTGAGAGAAGGCAGGAAGTCATTGATTATGTGGGCAGAAAGTACGGCCATGATAAGGTGGTGCAGATTGTCACCTTTGGTACGCTGGCGGCGAAAGGCGTCATCCGGGATGTGGGGCGTGTGATGGACTTGCCCTACAGTTATGTGGATTCCATTGCCCGGATGGTTCCCAATGAACTGAATATTACCATAGACCGGGCACTGGAAATCAATCCGGAATTTCGAAAATTATATGAGGAAGACGAGCAGGTGCACAATTTGATTGTAATGTGCAGGCGGCTGGAGGGGCTGCCCCGGCATACTTCCATGCATGCGGCAGGGGTGGTGATCTGTCCGGAAAGTGCAGATGAGTTTGTCCCGCTGTCAAGAGGATCGGACGGTTCTGTTACCACACAGTTTACCATGACGACTCTGGAAGAGCTGGGGCTTCTGAAAATGGATTTCCTGGGGCTTCGTACCCTGACGGTCATTCAAAACGCTGTGGAAAATATCCGCAAAAGTACCGGTAAAGTCATTGATATGGACAGTGTGGATTACAACGACAGGGCTGTGCTGGAGGCTATCGGCACGGGCAGGAATGAAGGGATCTTCCAGATAGAAAGCGGGGGCATGAAAACTTTCATGAAGGAATTGAAACCGCAGAACCTGGAAGACATCATTGCGGGGATTTCCCTGTATCGTCCGGGCCCCATGGATTTTATCCCCAAATATATCAAAGGGAAAAACAGTAAAGGGGATATTGCCTATTCCTGTCCGGAACTGGAACCAATACTGGCGCCCACATATGGCTGTATCGTCTATCAGGAACAGGTCATGCAGATTGTGAGGGATCTGGGCGGCTATACCATGGGGCGGAGCGATCTGGTGCGCCGGGCCATGAGCAAGAAAAAACAGTCTGTTATGGAAAAGGAGCGGGCGAATTTTATCTTTGGCAATCCGGAGGAAGGCGTTCCCGGCTGTATTGCGCGGGGGATTCCGGAGAGTACTGCCAGCCGGATTTATGACGAGATGATGGATTTTGCCAAATATGCTTTCAACAAGTCCCATGCCGCCTGCTATGCAGTGGTTTCTTACCAGACGGCATGGCTGAAATATTACTATCCGTTGGAATTCATGGCTGCACTGTTGACTTCCGTCATTGATAATCCCAAAAAAGTGTCCGAATATATCCTGACCTGCCGAAGTATGGGGATTTCTATTCTGCCGCCGGACATCAATTCCGGCGAGGTGGGTTTTTCCGTATCGGAAGGAGCCATCCGTTATGCGCTGACTGCCATTAAGAGCATCGGACGGGGTGTGATTGATTACATCGTGGAGGAGCGGGAGCAGAGAGGGCTGTACAGAAATCTGAAAGATTTCATCACCCGTACGACCGGTTGTGACCTGAACAAAAGAGGCATAGAAAATCTGATCAAAGCCGGCGCTTTTGACGGACTGGGCGGAACCAGAAAGCAGCTTATGAGTATTTATGTGCAGGTGCTGGAAAGCATTCAGCAGAACAAAAAAAATAATATGGCAGGGCAGCTTACGCTGTTTGATCTGGCCGGAGAGGAGGAGAAAGAAAGCTATGATATCCGTCTGCCGGACGTGGGGGAATATTCCAGGGAAATGATACTAGCATTTGAAAAGGAAGTGCTGGGTATTTATGTCAGCGGCCATCCGCTGGAAGAATATGAGGGATTCTGGAAAAAACATGTTACATCTGCAACCTCCGCATTCCTGATAGATGAAGAGACGGGGGCTGTCACACTTGAAAACGGCAGCAACGCCACCATTGGCGGGATCATAGCATCTAAAAAAATCAAGTATACAAAGCATGACAAAGTGATGGCATTTCTGCAGTTGGAGGATCTGGCAGGCAGCGTGGAAGTAATTGTGTTTCCGCAGAATTATGAAAAGTATTCCCATCTGCTTGTTCCGGACAATAAAGTATTTATCCGGGGCAGAGTCGCTGTGGATGATGAAAAAGACGGTAAACTTATCTGTGAGGAGATGACTGCCTTTGAAGATATGCCAAGAACGCTCTGGATTAAATTCAGTACGATGGATGCATATGAAACCGGGAGAGATCCTATGTTTGAAATGCTGAAAGCATCGGACGGAAAAGACAGGGTCACAATCTATATCGAACAGCCCCGGTCCATGAAAAAGCTGCCGGCCAATATGAGCGTGCGGGCAGATGAAACGCTGCTGCGGGAACTCGGCGGCCTGTTTGGAAATGAGAATGTAAAAGTGGTATAAAACAGGGAAAATGATTGAAATACGCAGTAAAAACGTTTAAAATATGATAGACGGCATCTGTTGTAAGAAAGGGCTTTGGGAAGGGCAGATGCGGAATGAATAATGAGGAGGAACCAGCATGGGAAAAGAGATTAACACCATCGGTGTGTTGACAAGCGGTGGAGATGCGCCGGGAATGAATGCAGCCATCCGTGCAGTTGTCCGGAAAGCGATTGGTAATGGCGTTAAGGTAAAGGGCATTAAAAAAGGTTATCAGGGGTTGCTGAATGAAGAAATTATAGATATGGAAGCCCGCAGTGTATCAGATACGATTCAGAGGGGCGGCACCATATTGGGTACGGCCAGATGCCATGAGTTCCGTACGGAAGAGGGGCAGGCCAAAGGAGCTGATATTTGCCGCAAACATGGCATAGACGGTCTGGTTGTCATCGGCGGGGACGGTTCTTACCGGGGCGCTCAGGCACTTTCCAGACAGGGAATTAATACCATCGGTATTCCGGGCACCATAGACCTGGATATTGCGTGCACGGAATATACCATCGGGTTTGATACCGCCGTAAATACGGCAATGAACGCCATTGACAAGGTGCGTGACACATCCTCTTCCCATGAGCGGTGCAGTATTATTGAAGTTATGGGCAGGAATGCGGGATATATCGCGCTCTGGTGCGGTGTGGCAAACGGTGCGGAGGATATTCTGATTCCTGAGAAATATGACTATAACGAGCAGGAAATCATCAACAATATCATCCGGAACAGGAAAAAAGGAAAGACACATCATATTATCATCAACGCGGAAGGCATTGGACATTCCACTTCTATGGCCCGCAGGATCGAAGCCGCTACCGGCGTGGAAACAAGGGCCACGATTTTAGGCTACATGCAGCGCGGCGGCAGCCCTACCTGCAAAGACCGTTTCTATGCGTCGATTATGGGCGCTTATGCAGCGGATATTCTCTGTGAAGGCGGCACAAACAGGGTAGTGGGATACCAGCATGGTAAGTTCGTTGATTTTGATATTGAAGAAGCGCTGGCCATGAAGAAGGATATTAACGACTTCCAGTTTGATGTGAGCAGAGTGTTATCAATGTAATCACCATATCTGTTGCGGGTGCGTGGATAAAAGGAGCTGTGCAATGATTACAAGTCCTGGAAATGCAAGGATAAAAGCGGTGGTGCAGTTAAAACAGAAGGCAAAGGCGCGGAGGGAAATGAATGCCTTTCTGGCAGAAGGGATCAAACTGTTTCTGGAGGCGCCTGTGGAACGGATTCGGGAAGTTTACATTTCCGAATCTTTTTCCTGTCCGGATAAAGAAGCCCATGGCGCTGTATGGGATAAACTGGGCAGGATGCATTTCGAAACGGTTTCAGAGGCCGTGTTTGAAAAGATTTCGGACACCTGTACGCCTCAGGGGATTCTCTGCGTCATGGAAGCATATCATTATACGCTGCCTGATTTGCTGCGGCCTGAGAAGCCTCTTTTGCTTCTGCTGGAAAATATACAGGATCCCGGCAACCTGGGGACGATGATACGGACCGGGGAAGGCGCAGGGATTGACGGTGTAATCCTTTCGGGAGATACGGTTGATCCGGGGAACCCCAAGACGGTACGCGCCACCATGGGGTCCATTTACCGGGTTCCGTTTCTGTGTACGGAAAATCTGCCGGATACAATCAGAGAACTGAAAGACAGCGGGATCCGTATCTATGCGGCACATCTGCAGGGAACAGTCAATTACGATGCGTGTGATTACAGGGGCGGCAGCGCTTTTCTGATTGGAAACGAGGCGAAGGGGCTGCGCCGGGAGAGCGCCGCCCTGGCAGACCAATATATGAAAATCCCCATGGCGGGCAAAGTAGAATCCCTGAACGCAGGGATAGCGGCGGCGCTTCTTATGTATGAGGCGGCACGGCAAAGGAGAAATGTATGAACATCGGAATGATTGGATTGGGAAATATGGCGGACGCCATCATCGGCGGCATGCTGAAACAGAAGATTGTGAAAACGCAGGAACTGATGGGTTCGGCAGCAACGGACAGAACAGTAGCCCGGATGGCGGAGAAATACGGTATCCTGACGACAAGAGACAATCGGGCGGTGGCAGAATGGGCAGACATAGTAGTGCTGGCCGTAAAACCTCAGTTCCTGGAAACCGTGATTGCAGAGATAAAAGAGGCCATCCGGGAAGAGACATTGCTGGTCACTGTTGCAGCGGGAAAAAGCATACAGTGGTATGAAACTGCATTTGAGAGGCCCATCCGGCTGATACGCTGTATGCCCAATACGCCGGCTCTGGTGGGAGAGGGCTGTACGGCTGTGTGCCCCGGCGGAAATGTAACAGAAGAAGAAAAGGCATATGTACTGCGGCTGATGGGCAGCTTTGGCAGGACCTGCCTGATACCGGAATCCAGGATGGACGCTTTTTCCGCAGTGGCGGGCAGTTCACCGGCGTTTGTGTTTCTGTTTCTGGAAGCGCTGGCCGACGGCGGGGTGGCCGCAGGTATGACAAGGGCTGAAGCCATAGAGGCAGCAGCGCAGGCTGTGCTGGGCAGCGCCAGGCTTTTGCTGGAAACCGGCAGGCATCCGGGAGAATTGAAGGATATGGTCTGTTCTCCGGGGGGCACCACCATCCAGGGGGTAAAGGCACTGGAACAGGGCGGAATGCGCGGCGCGGTTATGGACGCGGTAGCAGCATGTGTGGAACGGGCCGGAAAACTTTAGAAAATTTTTTCAAAAAAATGGTATAAATCTCTTCAAAAATGTTAAAACTTGACAATGTGTCATGAATTTGTTATTATTTAAAAAATGATTAATAAATTCGTAATATTTTTATTACAAATTTATTAATAACATTTTGGAGGGAATTATGAAAACAAAGGGCAGAAGGCTGTTGCATCACCTTTCCGGTATACTTATGGGAGTAGCCGCATTTGGTCTGTTGCAGATAGCTGCTGTTGCAGGCAGTACGGATAGCCTGCACTCATTAAACGTGGGTGCGGCTGCAATACTGGATGCCGATCTGACAGTGGAAGAAAAGGATGGTTCAGAAGTAGCTTCCGTTTCCCGCAATCTGAAAGAAGAAACGGAAAAAAACAAAGACAGAGAAAAGGACAACGAAGCGTCGGAAGAAGAGGAAGACGCCGAAGAGTCCAACCTGGTTATGGCAAACTGCGAGAACGCAGTGAATGTGCGTATGGAAGCGAGCGAGGATTCCGATAAAGTCGGAAAACTGTACAGCGACTGTGGCGGCGAGATATTGGAGAGACGTAACGGTTGGACGAAATTACGATCCGGAAATGTTACAGGCTGGACGAAGGATGAGTATCTCCTGTTTGGAGAAGATGCGGAGGACATGGCAGAAGATCTGGGGAATCTGATCGCCACCATAGAGGCCGATACCCTCCGGATCAGGAAGGAACCTCATTCCAGTGCCGGCGTGTGGGGTCTTGTCGGAAAAAATGAAGAAATGAAAGCGCTGGAAGTGCTCAATGACGAATGGGTCAGTGTTGAATGGCAGGGGGACATCGGTTATGTGTCCGCCGAATACATTCGGATCAAGTTTGTGATTGATTCCGGCGAGACAATGGAAGAGATTAAGAAGAGAGAAGAAAAAGAACTGGAGGAGAAGCGCAAGGCGGATGCCGAGAAGGCGAAGCTCACAGAGAACCGCGGCGCGGTACCGGTGGGGGCTTCCGACGATATGCTTCTGGCGGCTCTGATCCAGTGTGAAGCAGGCAATCAGCCATATGAAGGAAAGCTGGCGGTAGGGGCAGTTGTTATGAACCGTGTACGCAGCGGCGGATACCCCAATACCATTTCCGGTGTCATCTATGCTTCCGGACAGTTTACACCGGCAGGTAACGGTAAAGTGGCAAAACGACTGGAAGCAGGCATTCAGGAGAGCTGCATTCAGGCAGCGCGGGAGGCCATTGCGGGTGCATCCAATGTGGGAGGCGCCACCCATTTCAGACGGGCCGGCAATCACGACGGGCTGGTGATAGGCAATCATGTATTCTGGTAATTATATAGAAATCATTTTGTGATATTTTTTATCCGAATGAGAACAATCAAAAGTGCGCTTTGCAAGTTTTCGATTGTGATGAATCAGGGGTATTCCGACGGTTAAACCTAAGGGATACCCTTTTTGATTCATGGTATAAGAAAGTTTACAAAGCGTATTTTCTGTTGCCTGCAAAATATAAAAATATCTGGTAATCCCGTGCTTTTACTTGAACGAATAAGTTTTCTATAGTAAGATAAAAATGCATATTGAAAGAAAGGGGAGAGAATGCATGTTATTTAACTGGAATATGGCGGTTGTATGGCTGGTTGTTCTTGTTATCTGCCTGGCTGTGGAAATTGCGACTTTGGGACTTACTTCCATATGGTTTGCGATTGGCGCGCTGGCGGCTACAGTAGCGGCACTTTTAAACCTGCCGCTTTGGATGCAGAATACGCTCTTTATAGCGGTGTCTCTTGTGCTCCTGTTTTTTACAAGGCCCATTGCGGTCAAATATTTTAACAAGGACAGGATTAAAACCAACGCGGAAAGCCTGATCGGGAAGCAGGCAATCGTAATCAGCGGGATAGATAATCTGCAGGGAACAGGGCAGATTATGGTAAGCGGTCAGGAATGGAGTGCCAGAGCCCTGGATGAAGCCGTTAGATATCCGGTGGGCGCGGTGGTGGAGGTAACTGCCATACAAGGCGTGAAACTGATTGTCAAAGAAAGAAAAGAGGAAAGTTAAGATGGGTGGAATTATTGTATTAATTTTATGTTTGATTGTACTTGTGACTGCGGCGTCCTGTATCCGGATTGTACCGCAGGCCAATGCCTATGTGGTGGAGCGTCTGGGCGCTTACCAGGGTACATGGGCGGTAGGCATTCATTTCAAAGTTCCGTTTATTGATAAAGTAGCGAAAAAAGTCATTTTAAAGGAACAGGTAGTGGATTTTGCGCCGCAGCCGGTGATTACAAAAGATAATGTTACCATGCAGATTGATACGGTGGTATTTTTCCAGATTACAGATCCCAAACTGTTTGCCTACGGTGTGGAAAATCCCATTATGGCCATCGAAAATCTGACGGCTACCACTCTGCGTAATGTAATCGGTGAAATGGAACTGGATCAGACGCTTACTTCCAGAGAAGTGATCAACACAAAGATGCGTTCCTCTCTGGATATTGCCACCGATCCCTGGGGTATTAAGGTGAACCGTGTGGAATTAAAAAATATTATTCCTCCGTCTGCTATCCGTGATGCCATGGAAAAACAGATGAAGGCGGAGCGTGAACGCCGTGAAGCGATTCTGCGTGCAGAAGGTGAAAAGAAATCTACGGTGCTGGTGGCAGAAGGTAAGAAAGAATCCGCAATTCTGGAAGCAGAGGCGGAGAAACAGTCCGCGATCCTGCGTGCGGAAGCACAGAAGGAAAAGATGATCCGGGAGGCGGAAGGTGAAGCGGAAGCAATTTTGAAAGTGCAGAAAGCAACCGCGGACGGTCTGCGTTTTATTAGGGAAGCCGGTGCGGATGAAGCGGTACTCCGTTTAAAGAGCCTGGAAGCATTTGAGAAGGCGGCGGACGGAAAAGCGACAAAGATCATTATTCCGTCAGAGATTCAGGGAATGGCAGGACTGGCGTCTTCCGCGAAAGAATTTTTTGCAAATTAAGGTTTGGCAATTCCACATAAGAAGCAGGGTATTTTAGGATGAATTTAAAAGGACGACATTTTTTAAAGCTGCTGGATTATACCCGGGAGGAGATCCTATACCTCCTGGATCTGGCGGCAGATCTGAAAAAAAAGAAAAAACAGGGCATTTCAGTGGATGTGCTCCGAGGCAGAAATATAGCCTTGATTTTTGAGAAAACCAGTACGAGGACACGGTGCGCGTTTGAAGTGGCGGCCCATGATCTGGGGATGGGGACTACTTACCTGGATCCTTCCGGCTCGCAGATCGGCAAGAAGGAAAGCATCGCCGATACGGCGCAGGTGCTGGGACGGATGTTTGATGGCATCGAATACAGAGGGTTTGGGCAGAAGATTGTGGAGGAGCTGGCAGAATATGCGGGGGTTCCCGTATGGAACGGACTGACGGATGACTTTCACCCCACACAGATGCTGGCGGATATGCTGACCGTTCGTGAACATCTGGGCAGACTTTCCGGTATCCGCCTGGTATATTTGGGAGACGCACGTTTTAATATGGGAAATTCCTATATGGTGGCCTGTGCCAGACTGGGGATGCATTTCACAGCCTGTGCGCCTTCGCAATATTTTCCGGACAGTGCCCTTGTGGAAACCTGCAGGGAGATTGCGAAGGAAAGCGGCGGCTCCATCACACTGAGCACCAATCCGGAAGAGGCGGTGGCCGGTGCC
>ERZ778518.1943-NODE-1943-length-12484-cov-4.211602_pt1 | contig 12484 bp, 12 predicted proteins | sample MGYA00510340_ERZ778518 | MGnify/ENA primary metagenome ERZ778518 (study PRJEB29527, sample SAMN07138967) | mouse gut metagenome | material: feces | host: mouse | place: China:Nanjing | collected 2016-01-25 ... | reverse complement strand
ACAGCCTGCAGCCACAGACGCATTTCCAGAGCTTTCGAAAACGCGCTGTGTCTGCCGCTGCACTCGTGTTCCAAATATATACTTCTCAGCGACTGCCACAGAGGTGTGGGCAATGCCAATGACAACTTTCTAAACAACGAGTACCTCTACCTGGCGGCTCTGCAATATTACTATCGCCGGGGATTCACCTGTCTGGAACTGGGAGACGGGGACGAACTGTGGGAAAACCGTTCCATACAGAAGATCAAGGAGATCCATCCCCGCAGTTTTGAACTTCTTGCCCGTTTCTATGCTGCCGGGCGGATGTATGCAGTCTATGGAAATCATGACATAATCAAAAGCCACAGTGGCAGAAACCATTTCCATACCTACTACTGCGACCGCACCTTACAGGAACATCCCCTCTGGCCGGATATCACGTTTTACGCCGGAATCATACTGAAGGATACAAAGGGCCGTAAAGATATTTATCTGACCCACGGTCACCAGGCCGACCCGCTCAACAGCACCTTCTGGCCGCTGTCACGCTTTCTGGTGCGTTATCTCTGGCGGCCGCTGGAAAAGCTGGGTATTCCCGATCCCACCAGCGCCGCAAAAAACAACCGCAAAAAGAAAAAATCCGAACAAAGGCTGGTAAAATGGGCAGTGGACCATGATCGCGTCCTGATTACCGGCCATACACACCATCCCATGATCGGAACCAGCCATTCTCCTTACTGTAACACCGGAAGCTGCGTGCATCCCACCGGTATCACCGGCATTGAAATCGAAAACCGTTGTCTCACTCTGGTCAAATGGAGCACACAGGCCCGCCCGGATCTGGTATTGCAGGCATGCCGGGAAGTGATGGGTGATACAGTCTGTGTGGATCAGTTTGCAAAACAGGAAAACCTCCTGATGAGATAAACGCTTTCTTTCGGATCATCAACCAGGGGAATGACCGCTTCCGTCACCCGCCGGGGGAATTCCTGCGCTGCCTGGCGGCTGACTTTCTCTGCACGGGTCTGCCCATAAAAACGGCGGCGCTGCACGCGCCGCCCTACAGGGTACCTTTTTCTGTCTTTCGTTTGTCACTGCCCCTGCCTGTAAAGAGCCAGTACACGCTGCAATTCCTCTTCCGGCAGGCAACAGCCATGATTCAGATGCATCTGGAGATCCCAACTGCAGAGGAAATGCCTGTCGTCTGCCACCGGCCCGTTTCCTTTCTCTACAGTAAAATACCCCACATGTGTAAACCCGTCATTATAGATCATATAAATCCTGTAACAAAGCGGAGCATCTTCCGGTTCAGGCAATGTCAGTTTCAGAACGGTTATCTTCTCATCCACGGAACTGTCTGCACAGATACGTTCTGTCTCAAAGTCTTCTCCCCGATACGGATTCTCCAGTTCTTCTTTTTTCAGTATATCACACAGGACTTCATAGACAAACAGCGGGCGCTCTGTCAGAAGTTCTGTCAGACGCTGCCCTTCCCCATAAAACCATCCGGGCAGCATCCGGTGTTCCAGTGTATATCGGATTTCATGAATTCCCGTCATCTCTCAGACCTTTTGTACTTTTACAGGCTTCTTCATCTTGCCCGTCACTTCCACATGATTTGCTCTGTTAATTTCATCCATCCAGGTGTCTTTCCACCGGATAAATGCCTGTGCTTCCTCCGGCTGTATAATATTGACCGGATGATATTTATCATCCTTGAGATTTTCCGGGAAAACAGAAATGGACAGCAGCTCCTTCTGGTGCATATCATACAGTTCCACCCACTGCGCTCCCTTTTTGCTGTTCACAATGGCAACATCCTTCTTTTCAATGCAGTATGCATTGGAATAACTGATGTCACCGCCTTCACAGGACAGGGGCACAACAAACAGCCGGTCATTGTTAAACGCCACCCCATAATACCAGTATGTGGTAGTTGTCTTCTTTCCCTGATAGGTACTCCATTCCCAGCATCCATAGGCTCTCGTATACTGGCCAATCTCCGGTATGCTGTTCTGCAAAATATTCCACACAGTATCTCTGTCTCCACCACCCTGCGCCTTTTTCCGGTTTATCTTATCTTTAATGATTACATAAATAAAAATGATCACAAATAAGCCAACTGTAATGCCAATCATCTGCGGCACTGTAAGCCCATAATATGTAGTCTCTGACATTTCCCTGTCTCCTTCTCGTTCCTCATTTCATCAATAATTCATATATGCCCTGTTAAACTGTTTTTTTGCATTTACCACATAGGTAACATTAAAAACTTTCCTGTTGGTAGCCATCAGAATACTGCGGAAAATCCCGCCATATGTATGGTCCCGCCACTCCGCCTGCCCCAGATAGGACCAGAGATAAGCCCGCTTCCGGTATATAATACCATATTCATAAAAAGCCAGATATTCTCTGAGATGTATCAGCGGAAATAATCCGAATATCACTGTCAAAACCAGATTGACAATCACAGTTGACATCTCCGGCGGCACATCACCCCACTGCCGGATTGCCGCAATGCCTCCAAAATTCGAAATATCCAGCAGAATGCAAAAGATTGTCCTCCATCCGGTCTGAATGGCAATTCTGAGCTTGTCAGCAGGACATTCTGTCAGCTTCCGTCCAAGCTGTACTTCTGCCTCCAAAGCCATCCATTCACCTCCCCTCATTTCATTCCAGATGCCTGACGCATCTATGCTTATTATCCCTCTCTTTTGGGTGAAATGCAAGAAAATTCATCCAAAACAGCAGCTGAAATCGTTACGGTCCGGCTACAGGCTCTTTCGATGTATACAAATCGCAGATCGTCTGGTTGACTTCCTGGTGCAGTTTATTTGCCTGATTTGTATTTCCCCATTTCAGTAAAAAAAGAATTTCTTTCACCAATAAATGAATGGTCCTTAAAATATCCTGTGGAGGTTCAATAAAGGGAATCTGTTTTATATAATTTGCCGAATTATTTGCCGTTGGATTGATTATATGAATCAGGTCATTGATCACATCGGCATTCATAAGCGCAAGTATATAAAACACATAATGACTGTCTTTGGGAAAAATTCCCACAACGGACTGATCAAAAACCCTGTTTTCCATTAAAAAAGCCCTTATATAACGTGACTTTACCATCGGGATTCCAATCCCCGTTTTAAAATAAAAAGAAGAATTTTGAAACCTCGCTTTTTTATCATTGTGGTAATGGCTGACCGTATCACAATCCCAGCGCACAAACCACGTATCCCTTTCATGCAGATAACGTTGTCCGGACGCGCTTTTAATATAAGGGATATACCCTTCCGCCACATTTTGAATTCCCTCAGTTGACAGGCATTCATAAATTTGTTCCTCATTGACAGAAGTATATCCCTTAGCCCCTTTTATCTTGCTGTTTAACACACGGATAAACCGCTTATTATCCCCCGTATAAAATCCTGTAACTACATCCGCAATATCCCCCAGTGTTGTTTTTTTCATACATAACAAATCGGCATATTGTGATTTTGCCAATGCAAACCGGCACTGGCTGCCCTTCAAAATATCTTTTTGCTTCATCTTATATATTTGTATATGCGCAGGAAAACGCTCTTCCTCATCAAAGGCATACTGAAACTCTGCAGAAGAGTGAAACCCCTGAATAATCCTGATTGTATTTTCTACCGCTTCAGCAGGATTGCACCGTTCCAGCGTAATAATAGACAGATTGGAATAGCCAAAACCAACACCCGGAAAAAACTTAGACGGAAAAATCAATATTTCATTTATTTTGGTGTTGGTTAATAACACCTCCCGCAAGCGGATATGCATATTCAAAAATAGAAATGTGTCCGGTATAATAAAACAAAGACGTCCATTCATTTGTAATACCGAGATACATCGTAACAGAAAAAGTGAATAGGTCTCTTTTACATAATGTCCTGTATATTTCTTTTTCAGAATTTCTCTTTTTTCATAATCCTGCCATGCACCGTAAGGCGGATTCCCAATAATCTTTGTATAATAGCCTCCCTCGGCATGAAAGCGATCCAATAATTTATCAAACAATGTATCTGTTTTTCTAATCACTATACCAGTATGGCTGCCATACTTAGCCTTTAATGCGCGAATTGCATTGTTGTCAATCTCAAGAGCATCTATATGTACCGGAATATTTCTGTCAAGAACAGCATCTACAAAAGTCCCTTCACTGGCCGACGGTTCGAGAATCACATCATTCTCCTGAATTTCCAGCCGGGAAGTCATATAGGAGGTAATCGGAACAGAATTTGTATAATAGGAACAGAATTTATCTTTCATTGGATGGTCTCTCCGAATCACTTAAGTTTATTCTTAAGTAATTATATGGTTATGTCCCTACCACGTCAAGTATTTCAGCAGGCCGTTGTCTGCAAGGTGTTGTCTCAGTTCCGCCCCAATATCATTCGTCCAGTCCGCATGGGTGTCCAGCCATTGCCGCATATCAAATCCGGTAAACGGTTTCATAACAGAATAACTTTCTTCAGCACAATAAACCTGCCAGTAAATGGTCTGATTGGATATTCAAACGGCAGTCTGCAAAAAGGTTCCCACAGCTCCCCGATTCTACGTGAAAATGCCATGTATTCATATTTCCAAACTTTATTCCGATATGTGAGCATAATTATATAAAAGGCATATGTAAGACACAGTATTTCATTTAAAAACGTTTCTTTATCCCATGTTTCCTTCCGGGATTTCAGCTTTATTTTTTCTATTTGTATATCCCGGTACGCTCTGAGTCTTGTATTCATTTCACTTGCCTTGTCCTTGTGGTTTCTCACATTTCTTTCCACATATGCAAGTATTTTGTCTGCTTCTTCCTGAAAGTCAGAAATCCATTCTGTTTTTGTCATTTACTTTACCTCATATGAAAAAACGTCTGCGTCTGCCGGCTATTTCCTTTGGGTGCCCATATGCAGAACAAAAGTGCGCTTCGCACACTCCCGTGTCCATATTTTCCGGAAAGCGCAGCTTTTGTTCCGCGCACGAAGCTGCACATCCCTTTTGTTTCATAGGACGCAATTTCCTATAAAACAATAGAAAGCACGCTTTGCGAGCTCTCTATTGTCATGAATAAAAAAGAATCCCGCTCCGCAGGATTCTTTCATGCTGTCTGTTTACTTCCAAAACCCTTTTTTCTTTTTATCCTTAATCTCTGGCCCGCCGTTTTTCCCTGCTTCGGCTTTTTTGGCCGCATTCAGGCTGTCGCCTGTCACTTCGTCAAATTTCCGCAACAGTTCTTTTGCTTCATGAGAAAGTTTGTCGGGCACCTGTACCACCAGCGTAACATAGTGATCTCCCCGTACGTCTTTATTGCGCAGGGACGGAACACCTTTTCCTTTTAATCTGACACGCGTGTCAGTCTGTGTGCCGGCCTTCACTTCATAAATCACTCTGCCGTCAACCGTATCAATTACAATCTCACCACCCAGGGCTGCGACTGCAAAACTAACCGGCACGGTGGAATAGATATGATAATCCTGCCTCTGGAACACAGGATGACGCTGTACCATCACCTCTACCAGCAAATCGCCTCTGGGCCCGCCGTTGACACCCGGTTCACCCTTTTCACGTATCCGTACACTCTGCCCATTATCAATTCCGGCCGGAATCGTAATCTGTATTTTCTTGCGATTGGCAATGAATCCGCTGCCATGGCAGTCTCCGCATTTGTCCTTAATGACCTTTCCGCTGCCGCCACACTCCGGACAAGTCTGCACATTTCTGACCGTACCAAAGAAAGACTGCTGCGTAAATACAACCTGACCTTTTCCACCGCATTTGGAACAGGTTTCCGGATTGGTTCCCGGTTTTGCACCGCTTCCATGACAGGTAGGGCACTCATCCTTGAGGGTCAGTTCGATTTCCTTCTCAACGCCAAAAACAGCCTCTTCAAATTTAATGCGCACACTGGTGCGGAGATTTGCCCCTTTCATGGGTCCATTGCTGCTCCGGCCGCTTCTTCTGCCGCCGCCAAAAATATCCCCGAAAATATCTCCGAAAATATCCCCGAAATCAGCGCCGTTAAAATCAAAACCACCGAAACCGCCACCTCCGCCGCCTCCGTTATCAAACGCAGCATGGCCAAACTGATCGTACTGACGCCGCTTTTCGGGATCGCTCAATATGGCATAGGCTTCGGACGCTTCTTTGAACTTTTTCTCTGCTTCTTCATCACCGGGATTCATATCCGGATGATATTTTTTGGCAAGCGCCCTGTATGCTTTTTTGATAGCCGCATCATCGGCACTTTTTTCTACTCCCAGGACCTCATAATAATCACGTTTCTGCTCTGCCATAACAATCTACCTTTTCCCACACAGGTATGGGGCATCCTTCCCTGTTCCATGCCCCATACCCCGCTCTGTACTATACCTCTCTGTAATCTCCGTCTACCACATCATCGCCGACACCTGCATCATCTGAAGGGCCTGCCTGTGCGCCGCCCATATCAGGACCTGCCGCGCCTGCGCCTGCTGCCTGCGCCTGCTCATATACTTTGGTGAACAATGCCTGTGCGCTGTTCATCAGTTTTTCCTGTGCAGCCTTCATCTCAGCCACCTGAGATTCTGTCATTTCGGTGTCTTTTGTTTTTTCCAGAAGTTCTTTCAATGCCGCCAGATCGGCTTCCACTGCGCTCTTATCGCTCTCTGCAATCTTATCGCCCACATCCGTCAACGCTTTTTCTGTCTGGAATACAAAGGAATCCGCGTCATTTCTTGCATCAATCGCTTCTTTTCTCTTCTTATCCTGCGCTTCATATTCTGCGGCTTCTTTCACTGCTCTGTCGATGTCTTCATCAGACATATTGGAGCCTGCCGTAATGGTAATATGCTGCTCTTTTCCGGTTCCCAGGTCCTTTGCAGAAACATTGACAATACCATTGGCATCAATGTCAAATGTAACCTCGATCTGCGGGATTCCACGGGGCGCCGGAGGGATTCCGTCCAGTCTGAACTGGCCGAGAGATTTATTATCCTTTGCAAACTGTCTCTCACCCTGTACCACGTTGATATCCACTGCTGTCTGATTGTCAGCCGCCGTGGAGAATACCTGGCTCTTCTTTGTGGGAATCGTTGTATTCCTTTCAATCAGCCTGGTTGCCACACCGCCCATTGTCTCAATCGAAAGAGAAAGGGGTGTAACATCCAGCAGAAGGATATCGCCTGCGCCTGCATCGCCTGCCAGCTTACCGCCCTGGATAGAAGCACCGATTGCCACACACTCATCCGGGTTCAGGCTCTTGCTGGGTTCATGGCCGGTCAGCATCTTTACTTTTTCCTGTACAGCCGGTATACGTGTGGAACCGCCCACCAGCAATACCTTGCCCAGTTCGGAAGCCGTTACGCCTGCATCTTTCAGTGCGTTCTGTACCGGAATCGCTGTCATCTCCACCAGATCATGGGTCAGTTCGTCAAACTTCGCCCTGGTCAGGTTCATGTCAAAGTGTTTAGGGCCTTCCGGTGTTGCCGTAATAAACGGAAGGTTGATATTGGTTGTAGTCGCAGAAGAAAGTTCTTTCTTAGCCTTCTCAGCGGCTTCTTTCAGTCTCTGCAGCGCCATCTTGTCAATGGAAAGGTCGATGCCTTCATTTTTCTTAAACTCGGCCAGCATATAGTCGGTAATCTTCTGGTCGAAATCGTCACCGCCCAGTCTGTTGTTACCATTGGTTGCCAGAACTTCGATAACGCCGTCACCGATTTCGATAATGGACACATCAAATGTACCGCCGCCCAAATCGTATACCATGATCTTCTGTTCTTTTTCGTTGTCAAGTCCATATGCCAGCGCAGCAGCCGTAGGCTCGTTGATAATACGCTTTACATCCATGCCTGCAATCTTGCCTGCATCTTTGGTTGCCTGACGCTGTGCGTCATTGAAGTAAGCCGGTACGGTAATTACCGCTTCCGTCACTTTTTCACCCAGATAGTTTTCTGCATCCCCTTTCAGCTTCTGTAAAATCATAGCAGAAATCTGCTGCGGGGAATACTTTTTATCCTCAATGGTTCTTCCATGGTCTGTACCCATATCTCTTTTAATGGAAGAAATGGTTTTTTCCGCGTTGGTAACTGCCTGACGTTTTGCAGGTTCGCCTACCAGCCTTTCTCCGGTCTTTGTAAAAGCCACAACAGACGGTGTTGTCCTTGCGCCTTCTGTATTGGCAATGACAGTCGGTTTTCCACCTTCCATAACTGCCACGCAACTGTTCGTTGTACCAAGGTCAATTCCAATAATCTTGCTCATGATAAAGCCCTCCTATATAAATAATATGTTTCCCAGCATCTATGCCCGCAATTTCTGTCTGTTTCCCAGAAAACAGCGGGGAATCAACTACTGTACCACTGCCACCATACTGTGTCTCACTACGGTATCATGATACAGATAGCCTTTCTGCAACTCCTGCGCCACAATCCCGGATTCAAACTCTTCACTTTCCACCTGCATTACCGCATTGTGAAAATCCGGGTTGAACTCTGTCCCGATGGCTTCGATGGGTTTCACACCGATATTCTCCAGTTCTGTCATAAGCTGCTTATATACCATATTCATGCCTTCCATAAACGCATCATTGCCGCCTTCGGGAACAGGTGTTTGTAGCCCTCTTTCAAAATTATCCACCACCGGAAGTATCTTTTCAATAACGCTCTTCACACCGGTTTCAAACATCTGTGTTTTTTCTCTGTCCGTGCGCTTCCTGAAATTCTCAAATTCCGCCATCTGCCGTTTGACACGATCTTCCAGTTCTTCAATTTTTTCTTTATATTTATCCTTTTTTTCGGCTTTTTCTGCTTTGGCCTTTTTCTTTGCCGCTTTTATTTCTTCTTTCGTCAGGGCCTGCTCTGTTTCAGGCGCCTCTGTAGTATCTTCGGCCGCCGCATCCACAACCTCTTCAGAAACCGTATCCATCTGTTCCACTTCCTGCTCCTGCGCCACTTCCTGTTCCACCCTGTTTTCCACGACTCTTCTTCCTTTCGACCTTTATATTTTACATCACTGCCAATCCGCCTGTTTCTCGGGACGCTACGGCTTTTTATACAGGGTATCCAACTGATGCATCAATGTTTTTAACGTATCCACCACCCGGTCATAATCCATTCGCGTCGGCCCTATAATACCAATCGTTCCCCGCATACCTTCTTCCAATTCATATGTGGCGGTTACAATGCTGCAATCCTTCATGGTTTTAATCGGCGTTTCTTCTCCGATGTATACCTGGATGCCCGTATTATTCTCATCCTCCAGCGTCTCCCGGACAAGCTCCGTCAACATCTGTTTCTCTTCAAATGTATTAATCAGTTCGCTTGCCTTTTGATGATCTGCCAGCTCCGGATACCGGAAAATATTGTTGGTACCGCTTGTATAAATCTCCAGATCCTCATCCGCCTTGATGGCGTCAGCCACCGCGTCGATGACTTCGCTCACAATATCGCTGTGAATACCTGCCTGCCGCTTCATTGCAGAAATCATGCCCAAATTGATCTCTTCCGCAGAAAGCCCGTTTAAATGGGTATTGAGCAAAATATTCAGCTTTAGAATGGTTTCTTCGTCCAGTTCTTCTTTCATCTGCAGCATATTGTTTTTGATCACATTCCCTTCAATCACAATCACTGCCAGAAGCTGTTTCGCATCCATCCGGGATAATTGGATAAACTTCAGCTTATTTTTTCTGGTCTGGGGAGCAGAAATCATCGTGGCATAATTGGTATTCATCGCCAGGAGCCTTGCCACCCGTTTCAGAAGCTGTTCCATCTTGTCTTCCTTTTCCAGCAGCATCCCTTTGATTTCTTCGACTTCCCGTTCCTTTTCCTGCATCATATTATCCACATACAGCCGGTATCCCTTATCGGAGGGAATCCTGCCTGCGGAAGTATGGGGCTGCAGGATATAGCCCAGTTCTTCCAGATCAGCCATCTCGTTGCGGATGGTAGCGGAACTCAGATGCAGATCCGTATATTTTGAAATGGTTCTGCTTCCTACCGGTTCACCCGTTTCCAGATAGTTGTGGATGATGGCCTGCAAAATCTTCATCTTTCTTTCATCCAACTGCATTTCCATCACCCTTTCCGCCTGTTATTAGCACTCGTCTTTCCTGAGTGCTAATATCTTCTTTACCTAAAATAGCACTTACCTTATTTGTTGTCAATTCTTTTTCGCAAATAAATTATAAAAATATTCTAAATAGAAGGGGATTGGCCATATTCTTCTGTATGGCCCCTGTTTCCGTCAGAATATAACGCAAAATCCCATTGCAAATTTTTCCAAAGTACAATATACTAAAATTCACGCGATTTTATTCAGGAGATTCAAGCAGATTTATGAAGACAGTAAACAGTGAAAAAGCAAAAGGAAAAACAGGAAGCAGGAAGCAGACAAAGCAGAAGACATTGCAGTCAGCACCCGGAAAACACAAAGCAGTTACTTCAAAATCTTTGAAAAAAAAGTCCGGCGCCGGAAAGAAAAAGGTTGAAACGGCGTCAAAACACAAATCCAGGCGAAACGCAGAGCCAAAGCGGGACATATCTTCGAAAAAAGTCAGACAGACCATGGGCAAAAGGCGCAGGAACCAGGAAGCGGGCGGCCGCACAGTTCCAAAAAGCGCTGCCGCTGGCGGGCGGAAAAAGCAGCCCCATTTAAAAAGGAAGAAAAGGAAAACCAGAATGTGGGCGGCATGGATACCACTCGTTGCGGCCTGCGTGATCATCGGGTTTGTTGTGCGGTATCTCAGTTTTGATAATCTGCAGCCCAAAGATTATATTAATATTACTTATTCCGGGTATGACTCCAGAGGCACTGCTGCCCTGTCTATACAGGAGACAGAAGAATACGCTGAGTTTCTGGAAGAAGCAGAGATCCGTCTGCTCTCTGAAAACGGGAATCTGAAAAACGGCGATCTGTTGGAGGTGCATTTCCTGTATGATGAGGAGGCTGCCAAAGAGCAGAAGCTGCGTGTCAAAGAAGACAGTTTTCAGATTGAGGTCAGCGGCCTGCCGGAAGGCAGGGAGCTCTCTGTGGATGATCTGTTCAGGGATGTGGCGGTTACTTATGAGGGAACCGCACCGGAATTATCTGTTGCAGTAGCCAATCAAAGCACCGACCCTTTCCTGCAGACAGTCAGTTACGAGATTGTTGAGCAGAAAGCGTGTTATGATCTGGGGGATACCTTTATTATAAAGGCGTCTTTTTCAGAGGAAGAAGCCATTTCCCATGAATATGCCGTGGCTTCTCAGTCAGAATATGAAAAAGAATTTACAGTGGAACATGCGGACAGATATCTGCGGGACTCTTCTCAGCTCACACAGGAGCAGATACATATACTGAACGAAACCGCCTCCACACTCTTTGGAGATGCAACGGAATATGGGCTTCGTATTTTCAGCGAGGCAAATCTGATGCCGATTTGGGTCAATGGAAAGACGACTTTCCGCTGGAATAATCCCCGGCTCATTTCAGCTTATCTGAATGTGCTCAAGCCGGAATATTTTGAAACTTCCAAGTCCCATAACAATGATGTGAAACTGGTTTATAAAGCCACATTGTCACAAGCCGATGGTGTGGCCTGTGATGCAGAGGTGGTCGTACAGTTTAATGATCTGATTCAGAAAGCGGATGGCAGCTATGATCTGGCGCTGGATTCCGGCAGGATTATTGCCGCCTCTTTCAAGGATTCCAACATCCGTGATCTGGTAACCGATTCCTATGCCCAGGAGTATGCGGCTGAAAAGCTCACCCTCAATTAGGACAGATGATAAACAAACGCAAAAACACGCTGTGCAAACTTTCTGTTGTCATAAAAAAATGCGCCCTGCATGATTTGTAATCTGCAGGGCGTTTTATCTATTTCGTATATCAGATTTTGAAGTTTCCAAGCACATCTTCATTGATTACATAATATACGGTACTTTCTTCCGGTTTCACAAAAAGTTCCACTGATTTGAATTCCTTCTCTTCTCTTCCCAGGTCGTATTTCCAGACATCTTTTGCAATGCGCACCAGATCCTCCGTTGTATAGGACTTGCCGTCAAACTGAACCGTAATCTTTGCTTCCGAAGCTGCCTTTCCGGATACGGCTGCTTTTGCTGCGGCGGCTTTCTTCTCCGCTGCCTTTACTACAGGCGCAGCTTTTTCCTTTGCTGCTTTCACAACCGGTTTTGCTTTTTCTGCAGCGGCTTTTACGGCAGGCTTTGCTTTCTCTGCGGCACTTTTAACGGCACTTTCCACTTTTGCGGCTTCAGCCTTAACCGCTTCTTTGACAGGCTCCGCCTTTGCAGCAGTCCTTGTTGTTTTCTTTGTCTCCTTCATAATTTTCCCTCCGGGGATATCCCCCATTCAATTAATAACTGCTATTATGTAAATACCCAGATGCCTTATGCAGTATAGCAGAGTAGAGGATGATTGTCAAGAAACAGGCATTTTACAGTATATTCCGGGAAAAGGGTATGCAAATCATAAACTCACTGCCTTCTCCGGGGCTACTCTTCAACCGCAGATCCCC
>ERZ778518.1940-NODE-1940-length-12496-cov-14.954827_pt1 | contig 12496 bp, 12 predicted proteins | sample MGYA00510340_ERZ778518 | MGnify/ENA primary metagenome ERZ778518 (study PRJEB29527, sample SAMN07138967) | mouse gut metagenome | material: feces | host: mouse | place: China:Nanjing | collected 2016-01-25 ... | reverse complement strand
AAAAAGAACCTCTGTTATGCTGTTACGTAACAGAGGTTCTTTGACAGTCTGAGTGTAACAAATCTTGTTACACTTTGTTACACTTTTTTCGTCCTTCAGGTTGAAAGACTCTGCTCCAGAACTTTCTCAAGTTCTTCCGATGACTTGCGACCCCGGCAGTACTTCATCGTCATTTCGGTGTTCTCATGTCCGGCAATCCGGCGTATCTCGTCAGGATTCAGACCTGAGTCGAAGAGACGCGAAATATAAGAGCGTCTGATATCGTGACAGCTCTTGGCAAATGGAAGGTCAAGATGGTTCGGGTTGCAGTACTTTTTAAGGCGGCAGTCAAATACTCGTTGGTTGCACATACCCTGTTTCCTTTGAAATACAAGGTCTTTATCTCCGCAGGGGTATCCGCTCTTTTTGTTTAACTCCCTGATTTGCCTAAAATACTCTCTGGCTTTAGCAGTAAGATAAATTTTTCGCATTCCAGCCGATGTTTTGGCGTGTGGAGTTATCATATAACCATCTCTTTTCAGGCCGCCATCTGCAGTTTTGCTTTGCTTTTCTGTCACCATCTGGTTGATATGAAGGTAGTTTCCCTTTATGTCGCAGTTACGCAAGGCACACAATTCTCCGACCCTCATGCCAGTAAGGAACAGGATGCAGATTCCAAGAGGCAGTGCAGAATCATTTTCCATGCTGTCCTTTTCCGCTTCTTCCATAACCAATTGCTGTTCTTTTTCGGTGAAGACCTCTTCATTTTCCTCTTTAGGCGTGACAGGTCGGAAAAGATTGGCGTTGAATTTGATGTCTTTTAGCCTGTTTGCCTCTATGATTTCTTCATCTACAGCGTAATCCAGCATAGAATTCAAGGTTCTTTTAATATTGGAAAAGTACTTTTTTTTCATGCTGTGGTCTTTGATTATCCGGCATCCCCATGCTTTTAGTTTTGTCCTTCCAAGCTGGCTTAACGGAATATCTGCAATGCTGTCTTCTATATAGTCTTTCCAGTAGGCCAAATCGTCAGCAAGTGTATTCATCCCAACTTCGCACTCTCTTAATTCCAGCCATTGGGGGTATATAGTTTTCAAGGTGCAGGTGTTCAATAGCTTTGGCGGTTCTGCCATCGCATATGTTTCCTTTGATGGCAGTAGCCCCAATTGCATGAATTGCTGTTTTACTTCCGGCAGATTGGCGTAGTATGAGACAATTATCTCTTCCAAATCTGTTCTGCTGGTTTTAACTACCTGTTTCCCATTTGGTAGTCGGGTGTACCACCGCCTGTTTGTTTTGTTCTGTGTAATCGGAATCGTGTGGCACTCCATGATGAACTTATGTATTGCAATCATATTATATAACTGCGCCAGTTCCCTCACCGACAGATTATTCGCATCAGCGAAATCAGTCAAGTTCTTTTGCAGTTCAGGGGTTAATTTTTCTAAGTTCGCTGTCATCATTAGTTCTGCCCCCTTCCATTCCCGTAAGGCTGTGCGCCAGAGAAATCAAAAGAGGTTATGATTCTTTCAATAGCAGTAATAGAATTATCCTTCAGGAGCGGCACATCTATGTAGTAATGCCCATACCCCCAATAAAGGTCGTCAATGCGCCCTTCCATGTGACGGTCATGCTTATCTTTGTCTGGCTTAGAATCGAATTTATGCGGTGCTGTAATGCGGCAGAAATAAATGAAGTCATTGCCGTATTCTTGGTGTGTCTTACGCAGTAGCTTTGCCAGTTCCACATGCTTCGCATAATCGAAAATTTTCTGTTCCTTACCTGCTGTGACAGCAGTCTTGCTGTACACATCAGTGTCAAGGTATGGAGGGTCTATAATAAAGATGGCACCGCTATCTTCCATATGCTTGCGAATGAGCTTAAATGCATCATCTCCGCAGATTTCAGTATCTTTCAGACGCTTACAGAGCAAGGCTATGTTATCCAGCTTCTTTCTGTATGATTTGTATGTTCCTTTGAAGGTACTGCCACTGCTCCAAACCGATAACAGATTTGAAAACAGAAAGCTGGCGGCGGCTTCAAGGTTGACTTTTGAATTGCTTAAATTGTATTTTGCTTTTAGTTGTTCTTGATTATCTATAAATGTCTGCTCATCAACTGGCTTGCACAGCATTTTCAAGAGAAGCACATCCATGTAAGCCTGGATTGCCCGATAGAGATTGACTTTTTGTAAATCCATATCGTTTATTATTTCGTTAAAAGCAAATCTGAAATTGGTAAAAATACCTAATGCACCTACAAAAGGTTCGATGCTGGAACACCAGATTTTTTCTGAAGTTTGGAGAATATGATTGATTGCAGACTGCATCTTTTTATTCCATTTGCTTCCTAAGAGTGTTAGAAGCTTCGTGGATATATCAGCCTTCGCGTTGTTCTGCTCAGACAAAAAGTTTGTCTTTGCGGGCATAGTTAATGAGGGTGCAGAATTTGAATAATACAAATAGTTAGCCAGCATAATCACAACAACGTTAAAGATTGTATCAGTTGTTGTTTGAATGTTGATCATCTGCTCCAGTTCCTTTGTAATACGGACGGAATATTTTTTTATAGTTGTGCGTTCTTCAACAGTAAGAAGCTGATGAAGTGCAAAGTCGTCCATACGTTTGCCATAAGAAGTATTAGACAGAAAGCCTATTAACCCCTTGTAGACTGCTTCAGAAATGTTTTCTGTGTTGAAGCAATTGCACAGCAGTTTAATGATTTTAGGTTGTAATGAAAAAGTTTTAATTTTGCTTTTTATCATTTTGATATCATCCTTTCTGTCTTCAAAAAATTTTTGAAAATGAAGACATTAGGAATAGCCGATATCAGGTAGCAACTCAGACAGGATACAAAATAATGGTGGAACCACCCATCTCGCTAAAAAATCTGCCATATTGTCTTCCCATAAGGCCAACTCATACCTTTTTCTGACAAACTGACTGCCGCCGGGAGTCAACTCAGTACCTTAAGGAAGCCGACTGAGTTTCCAGATGTGCCAACTGAAGTTGCTTTCCAATCCAACTCATGCTCATAAAAACCAACTAGGGTGTGTTCTTTTCAAGATGAAAAAAATGAACCGTGCAGTCCGGTGGCGGCAGTCTCCGGGCGGGATGTAATATGTGGTTTGAAATGTAATCTGGCACAGTCCAAAAGAAGCCTGAAATGTAATCTGGTATAGCCAAAGAAAAGTCTGAATTGTAATCTAGCCAGTGTGGGGCATGAGTAGAAATGTAATCTAGCGGGTATGTAGAATAAATGGAGATGTAATATCAGATAGGTCAGTTTTTCACCAATATTGCAGCATAACTGACAAATATATATATTGTTTTCCCGGATATTTTTGTGTGGTTTAGAGTGTAGAAATGAGTGGAATAACTTCCCCTACAGAGGTATAGTAGACACACCAAAAGAGAACAGGTGTACTGACAAGGAGGAAACTATATGAGAACACAGCAGTTTGGGATTGAGATGGAAATGACGGGGATTACAAGGGAGCGTGCGGCACAGGTGATTGCGGGGCATTTCGGAACGACTTCGCATTTTAGAGGCGGCGTATACGATGCATATGAAGCCACTGACCGTCAAGGGCGTGTGTGGAAGGCTGTTTCGGACGCATCCATCACCTGCCAGAAGAAGACCGTCAGTGGGGACAAGGTCATCGCAGGGCGCAGTTATTCCTGCGAGGTGGTGAGCCCAATCCTCACCTATGCGGATATTACAGATTTGCAGGAGGTAGTGAGACAGCTTAGGCATGCAGGGGCATTCGTGAATAAGTCCTGTGGTATCCATATCCATGTGGATGCTTCCAAGCATACGCCCGCCACACTGACGAATCTGGTGAATCTGATGGCTCAGAAGGAGGATATCCTGTACCGTGCCCTGCAGATTGCGCCAGACCGTCTTCAGTATTGCAAAAAAGTGAATGAGAATCTGCTTGAGGTAATCAATCGGCGTAAGCCCCAGACTCTCCCGGAACTAGCGGACATGTGGTATGCAGGATGTTATGATTCGCGGGATGCACATTACAACCGTAGTAGATATCGTGGTCTTAATCTACACGCCACCTTTACCAAAGGAACAATCGAGTTTAGGCTGTTCAACGCCACTACCCATGCGGGGGAGATTAAATCCTATATTCAGTTTTGTCTGGTACTCAGTCAGCAGGCACTCAGCCAGAAAAAAGCCAGTTGCCGAAGGAGCGTGACTGATAACGAGAAATATTGCATGAGATGCTGGCTGTTGAGGCTCGGACTAAACGGCGATGAGTTCAAGACCTGCCGCCACCATATGACCAAAAACCTTACGGGGGATTCGGCGTGGAGGCATGGGAGATGCGCGTAAGCGCATCCCCCTGTTGGGGGTATTTCGCGGACGCATTCATTAATAAGAAGGAGGAGACCAGATATGGCGAAAAACACACTTTATATTGCATACGGCAGTAACTTGAATTTAGGGCAGATGGCGCACCGCTGTCCCGATGCGGAGGCGGTCGGTACAGGAGTGATTCGGGATTACAGGCTTGCGTTCAAGGCATTAGGCGCAAATGCCTTTGCCACCATCGAAGCCTGTGAAGGGGAGTCTGTTCCCGTGGCTGTCTGGCGGATTAGCCACAGGGATGAGGCGGCACTTGACCGATACGAAGGATGCCCTGCTCATTATAAGAGGGAGTGGATGGACGTGCAGATGGATGGGGACGAGGGGGAGACCGTCACAGGGTTGGTCTATGTGATGAATCTCCGCGCGGTGCCCGGTCTGCCGTCACAGGGGTACTACGATGCGGTGCGGTCTGGATACCGATATTTCCAGCTGGATGAGGAGAAACTTAGAGAGGCATGGCAGAGGGCGGCGGAGGCGGATGCAGTCCGGCACAATCCGCTGAAGTTTTATCGCAGGGAGAAGGGGCTGACACAGGCACAGCTTGCGGATGCGGCTGATGTTCCGGTCAAGACCCTGCAAAAGTATGAAAGCGGCGAGAGGTGCATCCAGAGAGCGCGTAATAGCACAGTCTTAAGGCTGGCACAGGTGCTGGATATTTCCCCGTATCTGCTGTCAAGGTAGCGGTACACAGCCCTTTATGCCGCGTAAAATCTGCATAGTGTGTGAAATGCCGACAGTCATGTTGTAAAGCACAGCAGATGACTGTCGGCATTTTCTTACAACAGAGTGCTGTAGACGTAAGATACCGTTTTTATAGACATTCCTGTTCCAGTTATTGTGGGGTATCCATATTTTTTACGATTTTTTCATGTAGGAGAAACCTTTCATTTCCCTCTTAATATTCGTAAGTTGTATTGCCTGAGAAGCCATCAAAGTGCCGAGACAGGACGTTTTCCGCGCAGGCTGTGCAAAAATAGTCAGGTTATTTCCCATCTGCGGATTTCTTTTGGCGGTATGGAAAACGGTTCTTTTTCGGCATGGGAGTGTTCATCCTGTCTTCTGCCCTTGTTAGTTTCTCAGACCAGCTCAGGTATGATGCGCCGTCTCTATTCATTCTGTTTTGGTGTGACTGGCAGTTCATGTTGAATTGATATTTTCCGGCATAAGGGAATTGAAAGCTATTCTTTTTAGAAAAATTTAAAGGAGGCAGAAAAATGACGGGAACAGATGGGGAAAGCAGAAAGAACCGTAATACCAGTCAGAAATTTGGCATAATCAGCAGGCCGGAGGAGGCTCATATTGTGCGGAAGATGGGAGTGACGGGTGGACGCATCGTAGGCATTCAGGGGCTGAAGCCGCTTCTTGCACACATGAGCGCAGGGGATGCCTTATGCATCCCGACAGTTAGCTCCTTTGCGTCTGGGGCGTATGATTTATTTTGCAAGATGCAGTATTTGTCAGGCCGAGGGATTGAGTTTCAGTCCGGCAATGAGCGTTATTTGAACTTTTCATCCGTCCGCCCTTTGTCCGCAGTGGAAGTGGAAACGTTAAAGTTCTTTGCGTCAAGGGAGGCGGAGTTTTCAAGGTGGGTGCAATGCAGTAAACTGCCGGATGTTGCAAAGGCTTCTCTGGTTAAGCGCATTCAGGCAGAATACCTTGCTAATGTTGTGGCAGTGTTTTACAATAGCGGCATAAAGAAAAGAGGGAACTGAGCCAGCCGGGCACGCTCCCGTTCATGCATCCGTATCGTTCTCATATGCGGCTTTTGCGCCGTGTGAGGCTGTACGGGTGCTTTTTCATGTTTCGGCGTATATCAGGGGATGTATGTGGTATATGCTGTTCTTTGGGGTATCCTTTAACGGCATGGATTCCGGCCGCTGTGTTCCTGTGCCATTAGGGTGGCTTTCCGTTTTGTGGGATGTGCCAGAGGAAAACCGAGGCCTATTGGCACAGTCCTAATGCCGCATTATATCCTGTGTAGCGTTTTGTGTTTTCCTGCGGATGTGATTCCGCGGAGTCAGGAGGCAGTATGAAAGTAGGATATATCAGAGTCAGTACAGAAGAACAGAACACCGAAAGGCAGGAAGCCCTCATGCGTGAGTTGGGCGCAGAGAAGGTGTTCATGGAGAAGGCAACGGGCAAGACCCGGAAAGACAGGGCACAGTTGGAAGCCATGCTCCAGTACGTCCGGGAAGGGGATGTGGTGGTGGCAGAGTCCATCTCCCGCATCGCCCGCAATACAAAAGACCTGCTTGATATCGTGGAAAGGCTGGAATATAAGGGCGTGGACTTCCTATCGAAAAAAGAGGCGATTGACACCAAGACACCGTCAGGGAAATTCATGCTGACAGTCTTTGGCGCAATCGCACAGTTGGAGCGGGAGTATATCTTAGACCGCCAGAGAGAGGGGATTGAGATTGCCAGACAGAAGGGGAAGTATAAAGGACGTAAGCCGCTCGCCATTGACGAAGACAGATTTACGGAGGTATACGGCAGATGGAAATCCGGCAGGATCAAGGGGGTAGAGGCGATGCGCGAGTTAGGACTGAAGCCATCCACTTTTTACAGGCGTGTCAGATTATATGAGGGAAGAACCAATGAACAATACTGACATGGAAGTTTCGCAAGAGAGAAAAAAGAAGCCGCAGAAAGCCGCCCCATTTGATGCTTGTAAAGAATAACCGTGTATGCTAAAATGTGAGTTGAGAAATTCAAGGACAATACGGTGTACCACCCCGGAGAGCGCCAACTTTCCGGGGCAAGGGATGGTATCTCTACTACCACACAATACAGACGAAGTCTGCGATACACGCAAGAATTATTATAAGATAATTGGGCATAAAAAACAATGCCTTTTGCGTGTTGTCAGGCTTTGTCTGTGCCTCATGATATAGAAAACGGGGTGTAGAGTGTGGACGCATGCTTGCACCTCGTTCTTGATTTCTCACTGGAGTGCGTTGGCGTCGGGCGGTTTGCCGCCGGGGTACTCCCCAGTGAGGAGTCGGAGTCTGGAAGGACTGCGATTAGTTGTTGTATCATCGCGGTTCTTTTTTTATGCTTCGGGAAAATAGGAGAGGAGATTATCTGATGAAGAGGAAAATGTTAATGAGTGTGCTTGCGGCGGCTTTATCTGCGTCCCTGCTTGCGGGGTGCGGCAGTACCGCAAAGCCAGCTGACAGCGGCAGTGTGGTTACAGCAGGAGAAGAAGATGGGACAGATGCGGCTGAGGAGGCGGATGTGGAAGAAGAACCCGGTTCAGAAGAATCAGAGGAAGCTGATGTAGAAGAACCCGGTGCAGGGAATGAGCCGGAGGAAGCAGATGCCGGGCAGGAACCAGAAGAGAGTGCAGTGCCGGAAGAAGAGCCGGAACAGGAACCTGTTAGCTGGCTGGAGGAACATGGGGTAACTATTACACCGCAGGGGGATTCTTCGGTAAGGTTTTATAGTTATGACAGCTATCCTGAAGACTATGTGGATGATTTCATGGCAGATGTAAATGTTGCCATTTCAGAAACAACAGAAGGGGCAGAAGAAGGGTTCAAGAAAGTGGTTGTAGAGTGTACATATGATGTGAGCAATAATCCAGACGCATGTACTAACTGGATGTATAGTTATGGTATATTTGACAGAGATACGGGTGTCTATTTTAGGAGTGATGCTAAAACAAAAGATGCAGTCGAGATAGAGGGCGAATACTTTGATGTACGGACTAAATGGAATAAGGTTGAACAATATCCGGTATACCATGCAACATACACCTTAGACTGCCCGGCTGACTATGATGGCGCAGTGTTCCTGTTTGGCTATCATACATCGGAAATGAAGGAGATATTTAATCAAATTGACTTTACCGCAGGATTGTATACGCTGGATGAACTGCCATATGATATGGAAAGCCTACGGTACTGGACCCTGACAGATGAGTGATATAACGCAAAATTAATAATCCTGCAACAAACAGCCAAGAAAGACCTGCCCTGACGGACAGGCCTTTCTTGGTTTATAGATATAAAAAAACATGTTCCATATACATTGTTCATTCAGATATATGTAGAGTTCTTTTATTAACAACATAATAAGTACCACCGGGCATAAGGGAAATTAGGGGAAAGAAAGATGGTTACAGATATTCCCCGGATAGCTGAATAAAGCCGGCTGGTATCTCTCAGGGGTGGCGGGCGGGTTCAGACCAGTATGGGGTGTGAGGCGATGCGGCCAGCGCCATGTAGCGCGTCTCAGGTAGTCCTCCAGTTCAGTAGGTTATGATGGGTTGCCTTGGGGTACTAAGTTTTGCCAGTTGCTTTGTGCCAGCATCAGGGGTACTGAGTTTTACTGAATGCTTCCACATGTGAAAAAACCTCCATGTGCTTCCAAAGGCCATCCAGTCTCTTTGGCTCATCCGCCGGATGAATGCCAATGTCCATGAGTCTCTGGTGAGATAGCAGTAAAACAGGTAGGCAGTTCCCACATCTTCAAGGACTGTCCGTTTCTGCTCTGGGGGTAGCATTTTGTCTGGAGAAATGCGCCAGATGGCATATGATGGGAGGCGGCCTCCCCTGTCATGACTTCCCCTGCCTCGTATTGAGTGACACTTATGCAACGTAAGGTCTTCCGGGGTAACACACTGAGTTGATTACCGTTTTTTTTTGGCAAGAAAGAATTGATTAAAAATTTGATTACCGTTTGCCCCTAAAAGTAATCTTATTTTTTAATCAAATGTAGGAAAGCGCGTATTTGCGCCATTTTCTTCCGGGGGTACGGGAAAAGGAAAAGCCGCCCGTTGATTAATAATTTTTGATGGCGGGGGTATTCCTGAAAACTGAGGTGGTAGCGGCCTGTGTTCAGTTGGCGTTGTTGCTCAGTACGTTGTTTTGTTCAGAGAAGTTTTATTTGCTAACAAGTTTTTATCGGGGTATAATATAAATATAATAATTTGTGAAACGGTAAGGCAGGCGATGGTATGCTGGCAAAGTATGAAGGCCTTAGTTTGCGGGAGCAGAAGAAAGCAGAGTGGGAGGTCATGATTTGAGGATTTATCTTGATATGTGTTGCTATAACAGGCCATACGATGACCAGTCACAGCTAAAAGTTGCTATGGAAACCCAGTCTAAATTGTATATTCAATCTTTGATAAAAGATAAAAAATTGGAGTTAATTGTATCATATATGCTCAGGTATGAGTGCAGTAAAAATCCGTTTGAAATGCGGCGTAATACAATTTTTGACTTTATGAGGGAGAATGCCTTTGGATATGTAGGCGATGAACGAAAAGAAGCAGTGGAGGCAAAAGCCGCTGAGATTATGAAAACAGGGGTTAAATTTAAAGATGCCTGTCATGTGGCTTCGGCAATTTATGCGAGATGTGAATATTTTATAACTACTGATGTACGACTATTAAAGTATCGTACAGAAGAGATAAAAATGGTGACACCGATAGAGTTTATTACAGATATGGAAGGGGATGAATAAATGGCGATAAGTACTGTTGAGATTTTGAACCGGGGAATGAGATGTTTAACGGAACAGATGGGTATTGTTGAAGCGGAGCATTTTATTTCTGCAATTATTCGGGAAAAATTTGATTATACAAAATGGCAGAGGGATTATTTTGATGCTAAGACGCCAGAAGAAATCAGTGCGGAGGCATCTCATTTTGAGGCGGCACAGCCTTTTGCTGGTAAAGCAGTAAGGCTTTAATATGTGAAAGTGCCGCCTTTCAATCAGTTACACCTTTGTTACACTCATCGAGGGAAGATGGCGCAACCTCCTTTCTTTACTGGATTTTTGGGCATTTGAGGTTAGCTTCGAATCCTCTAGCGCACGGTATGAATGAATAGCGGGAATGTCGATAAATACGGCGTTCCCGCTATTTTTATGTGCAGACCCGCATAAGAAGTTTGCTGTTTCATATTTTTTGCTGAGGACATCTTTTTTTCATTTAGCAGTTGACAAACTGTTCATACTGTATATAATGATATATATACAGTATATACTGCTCGCGCAACCTGTGACGACAGGGGGCGCCCAAAAATAAGGGAGGCATACATTGAACATTATCATATCGAACCAGTCCGAGCTGCCGATCTATGCGCAGATCAGGGAGCAGCTCAAGGAGCAGATTTTAAACGGACAGATCCCGGAGGGAGAAACCCTTCCCTCCATCCGCCAGCTGGCGAAGGAGGTGGGCGTCAGCGTGATCACCACGACCCGCGCCTACAGCGAGCTGGAAACGGAGGGATTTATCGCCACCATGCAGGGCAAGGGCAGCGTAGTGCTTCCCACAGACAACAACCTGCTGCGGGAGCAGTACCTTCTGCGGATCGAAGAGGGGCTGTCCACGGCGATTGAGACAGCGAAAACGATGGGGATGTCCAAAGACGAACTGACGGATATTTTTCATAACTTATTGGAAACATAAGGTTTCGGAAAGGAATGGGAATGATGGAACTGCTGGAAGTAAAAAACTTGTCGAAGCACTATAAAAACTTTGACTTAAAAGATATCAGCTTTACCCTGCCGAAAGGCTATATCATGGGGTATGTGGGGGCGAACGGTTCAGGAAAGACGACGACATTAAATTTGATCACCGGCATTTTAAAGTGCACGGAGGGCGTGGTGCAAATCGACGGGCTGTCCCGCGAGGAAAACGAGCAGGCTTACAAGGAGAAAATCGGTTATGTGGGGGATGAGTCCTATTTCCCCGACCACTTCAAAATCAAGCATATCCGCACCATATTGAAAGACTTTTATCCGACGTTCTCCGTGGATAAGTTTGACAGCTTTATCCGGGACTGGAATCTGCCGGAGAAGAAGCCGGTCAAGGACTTTTCCAGAGGCATGAAGGTGATGCTGATGTTTGCGTCGGTGCTGGCAAGAGACACGAAGCTGCTTGTGCTTGACGAGGCAACCAACGGTCTTGACCCGGTGATGCGGACGGAGGTGTTAAAACTTTTGCAGGAATATGTGATGGACGGGGAGCGCAGCGTGATTTTCTCCACACACATCCTGAGCGATCTGGAGCAGATTGCAGACTACATTTACTTTATTCACGGGGGCAGGACGGTCCTCTACGACGCGAAAGATGAGCTGATTGAGAGTTTCCTTCTTGTAAAAGGCGAGAGTGCAAAGATTCCGCCCGCGCTTAAGAAGGAACTGATCGGGATGGAGGAAAATGCTTACGGTTTTGAGGCGATCCTGCCGAGCGAAAAGGCGGGGCTTCTGGGGAACGCGTTCCTCTTCGAGAAGCCGACCATTGACCAGATAGTTATTCACTACATCATGTCAGCAGGAAAGTAAAAGCGGACGGTATAGTCAGGGGAGAGAGGAGAGTTTGAGATGAGAGCATTGCATTTTATGAAGGTAGATTATATTTTGACGAGGAAACAGTTTTCTATTGTGCCGTTGTTTTTTGGTCTGGCTCTTTTTGTCGGTCACGGGATGGGCACGCCGGAGCTGTCTCTGATGGTGGCATGTTCGTATATGCTGTTTGTAGCGTCCATTTTCGCGACAACGCCCTTTGCGTACTGTGGCGGGAAAAACAGGGGATTCCTGCTGTTGTTTCCGGCTACGGTAAGGGACCGGGTGGCAGGACGATTTCTGTATGGAATGTCCTTTATGGCGCTGCTTACGCTGTTCTGCGGCGCGCTCGCGGGCGTATACCGTGTGATGGGAATGAAGCTTTCGCTTTGGACATTGGCGATCGGTCTGTGGGAGCTTGCAATCGGAATTATGATTATTACGCTGCAGATTTTATTCTTCTATCTGTTCGGGGAAGGAAAGGAAAACTGGCAGTATCTGAGCAATATCGTTAGAACCGCACCGGGCATGGCGGTGTTTTTTGGGGCAAATTATCTGATCGGCAAGGCAGAGGATGCGTCAGCGGGCGGTGCAAAGATTGCGTTGGGGGCGCTTTCGGGAAAGTTTATGCAGGCGGGCATAATTGCCGTAGTGGCAGCGCTGCTCCTGATGGCGGTGGCGGCGGCTGTCTGCGTGAAAGTGATCAGGAAGCGGGACTACGCATAATTCACAATAGGGACACCTAAAAAAGGGTAAAATACGGTAAATAGTGAAAACTTTCTCCGTATGCTTGCAAAACACTGTAGAATACTGTAAAATAGTGACGTTATCGACTGACAAT
>ERZ778518.1939-NODE-1939-length-12504-cov-4.257290_pt1 | contig 12504 bp, 9 predicted proteins | sample MGYA00510340_ERZ778518 | MGnify/ENA primary metagenome ERZ778518 (study PRJEB29527, sample SAMN07138967) | mouse gut metagenome | material: feces | host: mouse | place: China:Nanjing | collected 2016-01-25 ... | reverse complement strand
CAAAAATTTATGGATATAGAAACAGATTTGCGGCAAACTCTATAGTATACCATGCTGGGAGTGCAGCGAGCGGTTCCCGCTACAACACCTTCAAGACGAAGCTGGCATCGAGAAACAGCGTCTATCTGATCTATAAAAATATGCCCGCTTTACAGATTCTGCTCAATCTGCCGTTTCTTGTCATGGGATTTTTGATCAAAACGGTGTTTTTTGCAAGAAAAGGAATGGGACGGGACTATGTGTCGGGGCTGGTTCAGGGAATCAGGCTCTCTGCAAGTCCTTGCGGGAGACGGCACAGACAAAAATTCGACAGGCGCAGGATAGGGAATTACGTGTCGATACAGTTCGATTTATGGAGAAATTTGTTCAGACTTTTTGCATGAGTAAAAAATAAGTTGTACTTTTGGCTCAAATATTGTAGAATGAAATGAGTTAAATTCTTTCCATTGGAATAAGGGTGAGAAAATTGATAAGAGATCATCAGAAGTATTTTAATAAACTGCTGGTTCTGCTCGATGCAATGGTCATAGCGGCTGCTTACTGGTTCTCTTGGTTTTTGTGGCTCAGCGGATATGTGAAGGAGAACGACCCCGGCATAGGTATTTTGTCAGTGGAGACGTACTTTGCCGCACTGGCTGCCATTGTGCCGGGATATCTGATTTTGTACAATACATTTGATCTGTATTCGTCAAAGCGTACTGCTAAGACGATTTACGAGATTTTTAACATTATAAAGGCAAACACAGTTGGGCTTTTGGCAGTCATGGTCGTGCTTTATGCCATCAATATACCAGATTTCTCACGAGGAATGGTTGGTGTTTTCTATGGGATTAACATTGTAGCAGAATCGCTGATGCGCAAGTCTGTCCGGTACGGGCTTCGCAGAATGCGCAAGAAGGGCTACAATGTCAAGCATATTTTACTGGTGGGATACTCGCGCGCAGGTGAAGAGTATATTAATAAAATCAAGGCGAATCCCGAGTGGGGATATGAGGTGTGCGGCATACTAGATGACCATGTGCCGGTGGGCGCTGTCTATAAAGGCGTCCGGGTGACAGGAGAGATTGAGACCCTCCAGACCGTCCTGACAGACAACCAGCTAGACGAGATTGGCATCACGCTCTCGCTGTCGGATTATGACAGGCTCGAAGCGATCGTCAAGCTCTGTGAAAAGTCGGGGGTGCACACCAAGTTTATACCGGACTACAATAGTGTCATACCGAGCAGGCCGTATCTGGAGGATTTGGATGGGCTTGCGGTGGTCAATATCCGCAGGGTACCGTTAAATAATATGGCAAATATGCTGATGAAGCGGCTGGTTGATATCGCGGGTGCGCTCGCAGCGATTGTGCTGTGCTCCCCGTTCATGCTGACGGCTGCGATTGCGGTGAAGGTGACAAGCAGAGGCCCGCTCATCTTTAAGCAGGAGCGTGTCGGGCTGCACAACAAACCATTTCAGATGTACAAATTCCGCAGCATGGAGGTTCAGAGTGACGCCGATGAGAAGAAAGGCTGGACGGTCAAAAATGATCCGAGAGTCACAAAGGTGGGCAGGCTTCTGCGCAGCACCAGCATTGATGAGCTGCCGCAGCTATTTAATGTGCTCAAAGGCGATATGAGCATGATTGGCCCGCGCCCGGAACGGCCTCTTTTTGTTGAAAAATTCAGGGAGGAAATACCTAGGTATATGATAAAGCATCAGGTGCGTCCGGGAATTACAGGCTGGGCGCAGGTCAATGGTTACAGGGGGGATACGTCGATCAAAAAGCGGATTGAGTATGACTTGTACTACATTGAGAACTGGTCTATGGCATTTGATATGAAGATCTTGTTTCTTACTTTTTTTAGAGGGTTTATCAATAAAAATGCCTATTAAAACCTATTCATCATAGGAGAGTGGATAAAATGCAAGAAAATGATAACAACAAAAACAGTAATATAAGGAGAATGCCAACCGGTGAGCGGCAGCCAAGACCCAGCAGGCCGCAGAGAGCGGACGGTACGCCGCGTGCCGGCGGACAGCCAAGACCGTCTGGACAGGCAAGACCCACGGGAGCGCAGAGAGCGGACGGTGCAGGACGCGCCAGCGGACCGCAAAGACCGGCAGGCCAGCCAAGGCGGCAGGCAGTGGAAGGACCGCAAAGACCAGCAGGAGGACCGCGCCCAAGCGGGCAGACAAGAACTTCCGGACAGGCAAGACCCGCAGGACAGCCAAGACCCGCAGGGCCGCAGAGAGCGGACGGTGCAGGACGCGTCAGCGGCCAGGCAAGGCCGTCAGGACAGGCAAGACGGCAGGCCGCAGACGGACAACAGCGGGCAAACACCAGACCAGAACGCAGGCAGCAGCAGCCAGCAAAAGGCAAACCAAGGAAAACGCCAAAGAATTTGACGCCGGATCAGGCGGCAAAGAAAAAGCGGAGAAAAATCGTGATGTTTGTGGCAGAAATTTTTCTGCTGCTGATCTTGGTGGGGGCGCTCTGGGCAGTGAAGAAGGCGCAGACGATTCAGTATGTTGATATTAAGCGGGAAGATGTCTTTATCAATGATTCGGTCATCGACAAGATTGACCAAGGAACCAGCAATATGAAGGGATACAGGAATATTGCGCTGTTCGGCGTCGATTCGCGGGATCAGGAATTGGATAAGAACACACGTACTGATGTTATTATGATCGCATCTATCAATCAGGACACGAAGAAGGTCAAGCTGGTATCTGTTTACCGTGATACGTGGCTCAATATGACGAATGACAAGTACAGCAAGGCAAATGCCGCCTACGCAAAGGGCGGCTCAAAGCAGGCGATCGGTATGCTCAATATGAATCTCGATCTTGATATCACAGATTTTGTCACGGTGGGATTTGAGGCGGTGATCAAGACAGTCGATGCGGTTGGCGGCGTTGAGATCAATGTGACAGAGGAGGAGATTCCGTATCTGAACAGCTATCAGATCTCGATGGTTGGAAAACCGACAGGCGACCTCAATGCCGCAGGTGAGCCCAATTATACCGCGACGCCCGGCGTGGACTACACGCCAGTCACCAAGGCTGGTATGCAGAAGCTCAACGGACTACAGGCGACGGCGTACTGCCGTATCCGTTATGTCGGCGGAGACGGCGCGAGAACCGAGCGGCAGCGGACAGTGCTCACACTGATGGCAAAGAAGGCAATGACGCTCAATCCGACGACGCTCGACAAAATTGCAACGGCGGTGTGCAGCGAGATCAAGACATCGCTTGACTTGCCGGAAATCCTGTCGCTGCTTGCAGACATCGCAAGCTATGAGATTGGCGAGACTTCCGGTTTCCCGTTCAACGACCATGTCAAGATGAACGGGCACGTCGGGAATGCCAGTGTGGTAGTGCCGGTTGATCTCAAACAGAATGTCATTCTGCTGCATGAATTTTTATTCGAAGATCAGGAGTATACGCCATCTACTACGGTGGATAAGTGCAGTCAGCGCATTGCATCTGACACAGGAATCAGTTATAATGGAGAATAGAGGAGCCGATCAGGAACCGAAACCGGTTCCTTTTTGGCATATGTGCTATGCAGGGCAGTGCACAGCACCTTTGCGTGGAATGGGGGGATGGAAATGCAGTACAGTGTTGACGCCATACTGTTGACATACAAGCCCGGCAGGCAGGTCATGGAGTTGATCGAGGCATTGGAGAAGCAGAGATATCCTATACGGAAAATTATTATCATGAATACCGAAGAACGGTATTTTTACAACCTTTTTTACGGGACGGGATTTCTGGAAAAATACAAAAATATCGAGATTCATCATCTCTCAGAACGGGAGTTTGATCACGGAAGAACGAGAGCGAAGGCAGTGCAGTACTCAAAGGCAGATATCTTTGTGTGCATGACACAGGATGCGATGCCGGAAGATGACTGGCTGATACAGCGGCTGGTGGAGGCGCTCACAGAGCGGGAGGACATCGCGGCAGCGTATGCCAGACAGCTCCCCTATCCAAACTGCCGTGAGATCGAGCGCTACACAAGGGCATTTAACTATCCGGACAAATCCTTTGTGAAATCGGCGGCAGATCTGGACAGACTCGGCATCAAGACATTTTTCTGCTCGAATGTATGTGCGGCATACAACCGCGAAATCTACGAGCACATTGGCGGATTTGTCAAGAAGGCAATTTTTAATGAAGATATGGTCTATGCGGGTCATGCCGTCATGGCAGGCTGCTGCATCGCCTATGCGGCGGAGGCAAAAGTGCGCCATTCGCACAATTATACCTGTATGCAGCAGTTTCACCGGAATTTTGACTTGGGCGTATCGCAGGCAGACCACCCGGAGGTGTTTGAGGTGGCATCGTCCGAGAATGAGGGGGCGAGACTGATCAAAAATACAATCAGACATCTCGAAAAGACAAGGAAATGGATACAAATACCGTATCTGATCTTGTCAAGCGGCTGTAAATTCATAGGATACAAGCTGGGAAAACACTACAGAAGCCTGCCGGCGCCTCTGGTGAGGTGGTGCAGTGCAAGCAGAAACTATTGGGACGAATAAAATATATTGGAGGATATAACTATGTGCGGAATTGTGGGGTATATTGGAAAACATCAGGCGGCGCCGGTGATTTTGGAGGGGCTTTCGAAGCTGGAGTACAGAGGATACGACTCTGCGGGAATGGCAGTGTTTGACGGGGAACAGATTCAGATCAAGAAATCCGCAGGAAGGCTCAAGGTGCTCGAGGAGCTGACACACGGCGGGGCGACGATGCCGGGTACAATCGGAATCGGACATACCAGATGGGCGACACACGGCGCGCCAAGCGATGCCAACTCCCATCCGCACTATAATGCCGAGGAGACGATCGCAGTCGTCCACAACGGCATTATAGAGAATTATCTGCCGTTAAAAGAAAAACTGCTCTCAAAGGGCTACACGTTTGTCTCCGATACGGACACGGAAGTGCTGGCGCATTTGATTGATTATTATTATAAGGGAAATCCGTTGGAGGCGATCACAAAAGTTATGCACCGCGTGCAGGGGTCCTATGCGCTGGGCATCATGTTTGCAGAGCACCCCGACCAGATTTTTGCAGTCAGGAAGGACAGCCCGCTGATTGTCGGACAGAACGAAGATGGCTGCTTTATCGCGTCCGATGTGCCGGCACTGCTCAAGTATACCAGAAAGGTTTATTTTATCGAAAATCAGGAGGTGGTCCGCCTGCGCGCTGACCACATGCATTTCTATACCGTAGATGAGGAGGAGCTCACCAAGCAGTCTGTCACAATCGAGTGGGACGCCAACGCTGCGGAAAAGGGCGGTTATGAGCATTTTATGCTAAAGGAGATGTACGAGCAGCCAAAGACCGTGACGGATACCATCAGCCCCCGCATCAAGGACCGCGATATTGTGATCGAAGAGCTGAATATGTCCGAGGAGGAGATCCGCGCAATCCGCAAAATCTTTATTGTGGCGTGCGGTTCTGCCTACCACGCGGGTGTGACTGGAAAATATGTCATTGAGGGAATTGCGAGAATCCCTGTGGAGGTAGATGTGGCGAGTGAGTTTCGCTACCGCAGACCGATCTTGGAGGAAGGGACGATGGTTATCGTGATCAGCCAGTCAGGAGAGACCGCAGATACTCTTGCGGCGCTTAGGGAATCGCAGCAGCTTGGCCACAAGGTGCTGGGCATTGTCAATGTGGTGGGCAGCTCGATTGCCAGAGAGGCAGATAACGTGATGTATACATGGGCAGGACCAGAGATTGCCGTCGCCACAACGAAGGCATACAGCGCCCAGCTGACAGCGCTCTATCTGCTTGCCATGAAGTTTGCCAAGGTGCGGGAAAAGCTCGAACCTGCGTCATTTCTTGGCATGATAGAGGATTTGAAGCGGCTTCCGGCGCAGATCGAGATGCTGTTATCCAACAAGCAGCGGCTCCAGCGCTTTGCAAACCGCTATATCGGGGCAAAGGATGTATTTTTTATCGGCAGAGGGGTGGACTATGCGATTTCTATGGAGGGGTCGCTCAAGCTCAAGGAGATTTCTTATATCCACTCAGAGGCGTATGCAGCAGGGGAGTTAAAGCATGGCACGATTTCTTTGATTGAGAAGGGAACACTTGTTGCGGCTGTCGCCACACAGGATGACCTGTTTCAAAAGACGCTCAGCAACATGGTTGAGGTGAAGGCGAGAGGGGCATTTGTGCTTGCAGTCACCAATGAAGGCAACACGGAGATTGAGAAGGCAGCCGATTACGTGATTTATATACCGAGGACAAACCAGTATTTTACAAATTCACTGGCGATTATCCCGCTACAGCTATTTGGCTATTATGTGGCGGTCGGAAAGGGCTGCGATGTGGATAAGCCGAGGAATCTTGCAAAATCCGTGACAGTCGAGTAGGATTGAATTTAGGGCGTGAAGGAGACGCGAGGGTATGGGAAAGAAAAAATCAACGTTTAAGAATATTATGGTGACGCTGGGGTGTACCGTGTTTGCAGGGGTGTATGCACTGGGCGGGGGATATGCCGCCTACAAACTCTTAGGCGGCACAGGCAACACGCAGCCAGCGTGGCTTGACCGGGTAGAAATCCATGTCGATGAGCAAAATGCCAGCGGCGGTGTCACAGAGGCTTCCAACAACAATCCCTTTGATTTTGGAAAAGTGCCGCAGAAGCCGCGTTTTGAGGAGAAGGAAGAAGAGACAGAGACAACAGATGAGACGGAGTCAGAAGATGAAATAGAGACAGAATCAGAGTCCAAATCCAAGAAAAAGCCAAAGAAGGAAGCTGCTTCTGAAACAGAAAATGAATCAGAGAACGAGACAGATACCGCTCTTGAGACGCAGACAGACCCTGAGGCGGAGAACGAGACAGAGGCTGATGCAGAAAATGAGACAAATACTGAAATAAATACTGACATAAATATTGACATAGAGACTGAAATGGAATCTGATACAAAAGAAGCCAGCGGCAGCAAAAAAAAGAAGCCCGTCGAGGTCGAGCAGGTACAAGTCATCGAGCAGGACGAAAAGGAGCTTGCAGTTCTTTCGGATGTGACGGCAGTGGTAAAGGCCGCAATGCCCTGCGTGGTGTCCATCACCAACGAATATACAGCATATGACTACTGGTATGATGAGGAGTACGACGAGCGTGCCAACGGCTCAGGGATTGTCGTGGCACAAAGCAACGAGGAGATTTTAATCGTGACGAATTACCATGTCATTCAGGATAACAACAATTTATATGTGCAGTTTATCGACGACAGGGAGGCGATGGCGTACGTGAAGGGAACCTCGCCGGAGAATGACCTTGCCATCGTGTCTGTATTCCTGGATGATATGTCGGACAAAACACTCAGAAGCATCTCCATTGCGGCGCTTGGCGATTCAGACAGCCTTCAGGTGGGAGAGCCTGCGATCGCGATCGGAAATTCGCTGGGCTATGGACAGTCTGTGACAACGGGCGTGATCAGTGCGCTGAACAGGAATGTGTTTGAGGAAGATCTTGAGATGAACAATCAGGGATATCTGATTCAGACCGATGCAGCGATCAATCCCGGCAATTCAGGCGGCGCGCTCTTGAATGTGAAAGGGGAGGTGGTCGGCATCAATTCCAGCAAGATTGCAGACTATGTGATCGAGGGAATGGGCTATGCGATTCCGATTTCCACCGCAAAACCAATCATCGAAGAGCTGATGCTAAAGGAGACACGGAAGAAAGTGCCGGCACAGGAGAGAGCATTTCTGGGCGTTGCAGGTACAGATGTGATTGAGGAGGCAACTGCGCGGTATGAGATGCCGGAGGGCGTGTTTGTGACAAATGTACTAGAGGATACTGCGGCAGAGAAAGCGGGAATCTTAAAGGGAGATATTATCACTTACATAGACGGCGAGAAGATTACAGGCATGGATGAGCTGCAAGGACTGCTCGAGTACTATGCAGGGGATACAGAGGTTGAAGTTGTCCTGATGAGACTAAAAGACGGTGAATATAAGGAACGGACGATTGAGGTAATACTTGAATATAAAGAGGATTGATAAGAAAATGGAGGGCATGATGTTAGACAACAACTTTGACAACAATGAAGAGCTCGAGATTGTGAACATAACAGAAGATGAGTCCAAAGCGGAGGAAGAAGTAAAAGAAGAGAAAAAGACGACAGACAGTGCAGGCGAGGAGGAGAAGGAAAGCGAGTATGAAGATGTATGTTTTATATGCAGACGGCCGGAAAGCAAGACGGGCAAAATGTTCAAGCTGCCCAACCATATCTCCGTGTGCTCAGACTGTATGCACAAGACAATGGACACGGTCAGCCAGTTTGATTATCAGGGAATGCTGAACAATACAAACTTTAATTTTGACAAGGACAATACCAAGGATGGAAAGAAGCGGTTTCCCAATATCAGCTTCGTAAATATTGCGGATTTACAGGGGGACGGCGGCATTCCAAACCGGCAGAAGCTCAAGAAGAAAAAGCCAAAGGAAAAGAAGGAGAAGGCCGTCTTTAACATCAATGACCTGCCCGCGCCGCACAAGATTAAGGCGCAGCTCGATGATTTTGTCGTCGGACAGGATTATGCCAAGAAAGTAATCTCCGTGGCGGTGTACAACCACTATAAGCGTGTCACGACAGGCACGATGGATGAGATTGAGATTGAGAAATCCAATATCTTACTGCTAGGACCGACAGGCTGCGGCAAGACCTATATGGTAAAAACGCTCGCAAGGCTTCTCGATGTGCCGCTTGCCATTGCAGATGCGACCTCCTTGACAGAGGCGGGCTATATCGGCGATGACATTGAGTCCGTGATCTCCAAACTTTTGAATGCCGCGGAGAATGATGTGGAGAAGGCAGAACAGGGAATCGTATTTATTGATGAGATTGATAAGATTGCCAAGAAAAAGAATACGACCTCGCGCGATGTGAGCGGGGAGTCCGTCCAGCAGGGCATGTTAAAGCTCTTGGAAGGCTCTGACGTGGAGGTGCCTGTAGGGGCAAACAGCAAAAATGCGATGGTGCCGCTCACGACAATCAATACCAGAAATATTTTGTTTATCTGTGGCGGTGCGTTCCCAGACCTTGAGGACATCATCAAGCAGAGACTTACCAGACAGTCCTCCATCGGCTTTAATGCGGAGCTCAAGGACGCCTATGATAAAGAGGCGAATATTTTAAAAAAGGTCACAATCGAGGATATCAAGAAATTTGGCATGATTCCAGAGTTTATCGGCCGTCTGCCGATTGTATGCCCGATGGACAGCCTCACAGAAGAAAGCTATATCAAGATTTTAAAAGAGCCTAAGAATGCAATCTTAAAACAGTATCAAAAGCTCTTAGAGCTGGATGAGGTGAAGCTCAATTTTGACGACAGTGCGCTGGAGGCAATCGCAAAGAAGGCGTTAGAGCGGGATACAGGGGCGCGTGCGCTCAGGGCGATCATCGAGGAGTTTATGCTTGATATTATGTACGAGATTCCAAAGGATGACAATATCGGCGAGGTGACGATCACAGGAGATTACATCAACGGTACAGGCGGACCGGTGATTGACATTCGGACAGATCAGGTTCATGTCAAGCATCCTGCGCCCGCGCCGGCAGCGGAGGAAACACAAGCCGCAGAAGAGCCCAAAAAGGCGGAGGAGTTTAACTTCTATGAGTTTTGATACCAATCATAAAAAATGTTTTGTGCGCCCGCCCAAATTTAAGAACCGTATGATTATGATGCTGTGCGGCATCATGGCGCAGGGATTAGGCTTGTCGCTGTTAAGGGCGGTCAATTTAGGGACAGACCCATGCTCTTGTCTGACACAGGGTGTCACAAACTTTGTGCCGCTTAGCTTTGGCACCTGCCAGTTGTTGTGCCATCTGGTGACTTTTGTCTTTGTGCTCAGGTACGACTTGAGCATGATCGGCTTTGGCACGATCGGGAATATGTGCTTTTTGGGCTATATTTCAGATTTTTTCCAATGGATTTGGTCTCTGCTGCTCCCGGCTGGATTTTTTGAAGTCGTATTAAACCGTTACATACTGCTGCTTCCGTCCCTTGCCGTCTTTTTGCTGGGCGCGGCTGCCTACATGTGCGCAGGGCTTGGATCTTCGCCGTATGATGCGCTGCCGTTTATCATATCAGGGCATGTCAGGCGGTTTCCTTTTAAGATTGTGCGCATGCTGTGGGATATTAGTTTTATGGCAGCAGGCTTTGTGCTTGGCGGTGATGTCGGCATTGTCACGATTCTGGTGGCATTTTTCCTTGGACCTATCATCACCGGCGTTCAGAAGAAGCTGGAGGTATTGATTGCATAGATGACAGAACTTGAGGCATATTATAATAAATTTAATGAGGAAAAGCGGCTAAATTCACGTCATGGACAAGTCGAATACCGTATTTCCATGAAATATATCCATGCGTATCTTGAGGAGGCGGGGGAACGAACTGGTGTTTCTGATACGGGGTCGAAATCCAACATTCGGCTGCTGGATATCGGTGCGGGAACAGGGCGCTATAGCGTGGCGCTTGCAGAGGAGGGCTATGATGTCACCGCGGTTGAGCTTGTGCGGTATAATCTGGGCGTCCTGAAAAAGAAGGCGAGCAGTGTCAAGGCGATGCAGGGAAACGCCCTGAATTTAAAAAAGCTCGAAAGCGCCAGCTTTGATGTGACCCTTTTATTTGGCCCGATGTATCATCTGTTTGGATTTGAGCAGAAACTCAGGGCGCTGTGTGAGGCAAAGCGTGTCACCAAACCGGGTGGCGTGCTTCTCGTTGCGTATTGTATGAATGAGTACGGTGTGATCACCTATGGTTTTAAGGAGCGCAATGTGCTCTCGTGCATGGCGGAACAACGCTTCACAGAAGACTTTAAGACCATTTCGTCGCCAGAACAACTGTATGATTATATGCGCATTGAGGACATTGACGCCTTGAATGCAGCGGCGGGGCTTCGCCGGCTCAAGATTTTGTCGCCGGACGGACCGGCAAATTATATGAGACCGTTTCTGAACCAGTTGACGGAGGAGGAGTTTGAGTTGTTTGTCCGCTATCAGATGGCGGTCTGCGAGCGTGCGGATTTGATTGGTGCGGGTGCGCACACGGTGGATATACTGAGAAGGGATTGAACAGGGAGATCAATGAATAAAAATAGTGAGGAGGGACAATATGGACATAAATCAAATCACAGAGGAGCTTGATACACTCTTTGCACAGGAAAAGATTGCGGAGATACCACAGTTTCTGGAGTCACATATTGCACAGGCGGCTCAGGAGGGAGCTCAGGAGGTATTGCTGACTCTTTACAATGAAATCATCGGATTTTACAGGGAGACAGGACAATATGCCCTGTCCATCGAGAACTGTCATAAAGCGGTTGCACTTATGAAGGAGATGGGAATACAGGATACGATACCATATGCGACCACGCTGCTAAACATTGCCAATGCCCACCGCGCGGCAGGGCTGCTTCAGGAATCGCTCGAGCTCTATAACCGGGTTCGCCCAATCTACGTGGCACATCTTGACGAGAATGATATGTATTATGCCAATTTCTACAACAATTTAAGTCTGCTGTATCAGGAAATGGGCGATTTTGCATCGGCAAAGGACCAGTTAGTCAACGCGCTGTCGATTGTGAGCCACAAGCCGGACCGGCAGTTTGAGGCAGCAGTGACACAGGCAAATCTTGCCAATACCTGCATCGAGCTTGGGCAGGACGATGAGGCGCGTGCGCGTGCGGAGGAGGCGATCCGCATCTTTGAGGAGCTGGGAGTTGATGATGCGCATTACAGTGCGGCATTGTCGGCGCTTGGCAGCTTGTATTATATGGATAAAGACTATAACAGCGCACTCCGTGCGATGGAAAAGAGCCGTGAGTGTGTGGCAAAATACCTGGGGACAGACAATATCCAGTATCAGCGATTGAGTGAAAATATTGAAATCATTCAGAATAAGATCAGCACCAGTGAGAAGCCTTCTGAGGCGGAGAAACCAGCACAGGAAGAGACGGCATCGGTGTCCGCTGTGGAGGCATCTGAGCCGGAAGCGCTGGGAGAAGTGCCAGTGGAGGTGCCAGTGCTGGAAAACTTGGCAGAGGTGCCAGCGCTGGAAACACTGGCTGCGGAGGCGTCCGAGCTGGAAACACTGGTGTTGTCAGAGGAGATGCCACAACCGGAAGTGCCTGTGACAGAGGAGATGCCCGAGTTAGAAGCATTTGTGCCAGAGGAGGAAGCCGAGCCGGCGGGGGTATCTGAACAGGAAGCATTTGTTGAAACCCCAGAGGAATCCGAACAGGAATCAAAGCCATCGCAGACATCTGTGCAGGAGTCATTTACAGAGACGCCGGAAGCAGAAGTAATGCCAGAGGAGGAAGTAGAGCAGGAAGCGGAAACATTTATGCAGGAGGAGTCAGGGCAGGAAGCGGCATCAGGAGAAGTGCCAGAACTGGAAACAGCAGTGCTGGAGGAATCCGAACAGGAATCAGAGCTGGCACAGACATCCGTTGAGGAGTCGCCTACAGAGGTGTCAGAATCAGAAGA
>ERZ778518.1938-NODE-1938-length-12511-cov-4.353886_pt1 | contig 12511 bp, 13 predicted proteins | sample MGYA00510340_ERZ778518 | MGnify/ENA primary metagenome ERZ778518 (study PRJEB29527, sample SAMN07138967) | mouse gut metagenome | material: feces | host: mouse | place: China:Nanjing | collected 2016-01-25 ... | reverse complement strand
AAGATTCCGTGCCATGTCAAAAGAGTAAGAACAGGAGGTGATATGATATGGACACCGGAAAGACCTATGAATTAACTGCCGACGAGATCCTGTACCTGTCGGCAGGTCTGGGGATGGATACATTCTATGGCGTGCCGGATGGTTTGTCCGGCCTGTCCTGGCAGATGTTGCAGCTCCGCATTATGGAACTGCAGGATTCCCTGTGCCGGAAGGAATATATGCAGCCGGATTTTGACGGGAACAACCAGACTGACAGTGAGCTTCTGGAAATGCTTTCAGTCTGCGGCGACGGGGACGGGTTTATCTGTTTTGAAAGCAGTATGAAAGGCGGTGCCCAGACGGGATACTTTTATTTTGTCAAAGGCAGGCGGGCTTATAAAATGACGCCCCAGGGAGAGCAATATCTCTTTGCACCGGGTTTACCGAAGGAGATAAAGGAAAAAATCCTCAATGAAATTGTCTGGAAAGAAACCCTTTCCACCCAGGAGCATTCTTTTTCGATTCTGCAAAAAAATCTGGAAAAAGCCGCAAAACTCACGGGACGTGATGCCGGAGAGCAGGCGGGCGGACTCCTGAAAGAAGCCGGCGCCGGACCGGCGATTACCCGGGCCATTCTGGATGGTATCAGCCGGCAGGCCGACTTTTATTCTCTCTTTTTCTACAGTGCACATGCGCAGGAGACACCGGGACTGAGCGTTCAGTTTCTGCAGGGAAAAATACTGACGCGCATGGAGTATGACACAATCGGGGATGAGGACAGCGTAACATTTTGTCCCACGGATCGCGGCGCGTTGGAAACCCTGCTCAGACAGGGCCTGAACATGCTTATACCTGACCACCCGGTTGCGGAACCGGATATAAACCAATTCACATAACATGAAAAAAACAAAAAAACAGCGGAATCCCGGAGGGAACCCGGAAGGGTTTGGCAGCCGCGGGAGCGGATGAAAAAGCCTTCCCGAGCAGGGGTTACCGCAGGGAAGAAGCGGGACTGGAATAAGAACTGGAATAAAAGCGGGAATAGGAGCAAATATGGGTTTTATACAGATTGACTACGAAAATGCCATCGCACAGGCAAAAAAACTGGAAATCGCCGCAGACGAGTGTGGTACGGCTTCCAAAACCCTCAAGAGTCAAAGCGGCAATTCAGAGCGGTTCTGGCAGGGGGCTTCCGGGAATGCCATGCGCAGGAAGATGGCGGAATCAGTGAAAGAACTGAATACATTACAGAACGATCTGCGCACAACAGCATCTGTCATACGGACGATCGCGGAAGAGTTGCGCAGAAAAGACAAAAAACTTTCCGGTCTGATGTAAGTAGGAGGCAAATATGGCGAAACGGATTATGCTGACCCCGGAGGAACTGCGGTCCAGAGCAAAGACAATCAGATTGTATAAGGATGAAGACAGAGCCGTATTGAATAAGATGAGCAATCTGGTGTATTCTCTGTGCGGCGTGTGGCGGGGCAGTGCGCAGGATGCGTTTGTAAACAATTTTATAAAAGGAAGAGAAGATTTTGAACGATTTCATCGGACGCTGGATCACTTTGCCGGTATGTTGGAAACTACGGCAAAGCGGCTGGAAGAAACAGATAACAATCTGCGGGGCAGCATTGAGCGTATATAACCAGAGAGGCATAAGGAGGGACAAATGGCAAAAATAGATATTGTTACCGCCGATTTGCAGGCTCTGTCATCAAAGATGAAACAGGCGGAAGAAAACGTGGGAAAGGCGCGTATGCTGGTAAGTATGGCGCAGAGCAGTCTGAATATGCAGGTGGCATCTAAATCTTCCATCAGCAGCAGGCTGGATACCGCGAAGCGGAAACTGACCACCCAGCGAACCGGAATTGGCAAAATGGTATCGCTTACCAACCAGGCAGCGGAAGCGTTTGAAAGAGCCGATAAAGGCAGTGGGCGGATTGTGGAGGATTTGTTTGACAATCTGTTCAGGATGCTTGGGAAAATGGCGGATTCTGTAAAAAATTTTATACAGTCCATCGTACTGGAAAAACATAACCAGGTGGCGGGCATTTTTCTGCCGGTCGGCAGTATATTGACCGGTTCAGTCATAAGTGGACTGCTGGGCCCGTCAGGAGAGAGCGGAAGCGGTCACACCAGCGGCGGTGGAAAACATAACACCACAAATAATGCAGGAAACGGGGAACCGAATTCCGGCAGCCAGCCGGGTCATACAAGCAGCACAGGCAATACAAGTCATACAAGCAACACAGGTATGACTGCTGAACAAAAAAAGGCTGCGGAGGAAGCCAGGGCCAAGAAGCTGGCGGCAGAGAAGAAACAGACATTAAATGAGATTAATACACGTTATAAGAATCTCCCCAACTCTGTAAATAAGACAGGATTTAAAGGAAAATGCAGTGCACTTACGTTTCAGCAGCTCAATGCACTGGGTATTGTAAAGAAAAATACCGGCGAATCGGCAGCAGCCGGAAAAGATTATGCCAGCGTACTGGCGAAAAAGGGCAAAACATCAACAGGATATACCTGTACAGGATACGAAGGTAATGATGCGTTAGACAAATTACTGGCGGCGAACCAGGGGAAACTTCCCATTACGAATATTGTCTGCAGTTTTAAAAAGGGCGGAAACATAACAAGTGAAAAATATGGTCATGCTATGCTGATTTCAAAAATAGATGAGGCAGGAAACGTATATTTTGTAGACAATACAAGTAAGAGCAAATATAAAGCGGTATGTATATCCCTGGAAGAATTCAAAGCCTATTATTTCAAAAAGGGCAGCAAGTGCAGTGGGATTACCCATCTGCATAAGTAAGCATAAATTCAAGGAGGAAAGAAAAAATGGCATTGATTCAGGTAACACCGGAAACATTGAGGAGCAAGGCAGCGGATGTACGTTCTTACAAGTCGGAGCATGACGAGGTTATGGCAAGGCTGAAAAATCTTGTATATGCGTTGAATGAAGTATGGAAAGGTGATGCACAGGATGCATTTCTGGCAAAATATGAAAGTATGCAGTCCACTTTCACCAATTTTTCCGAACTGTTGGAAGGCTATTCCAGACTGATGGATACGGCCGCAAATGAGCTGGAGTCTACAGATCAGGCACTGAAGACGACAATGAACAACTTTGGCTGAGAGGTAAGGGCATGGAATACGCACTTGTTACAGTCAGGGCGGAAAAAATGCACTGGCAGGCAGACATGGAGCTGCCTGCCAGAATGAAGATCAGAGAGCTGGCTGTCCAGATTCTGGAAACATTAAAATTGCATGATGAAGAAAGATTTTACCATGTTTCGGAAATCAGTCTGTTTTATCAGGATAAAAAATTACATATGGATGCTTCGCTGGCGGATTATATGATCTGGGATGGCAGCATTCTGGACATCAGGTACTGATCGTACAAAGGGAGGGTGTATTTCCGACATGTGTTTGAAAATAGAGGGCGCTGCCATTACCCATGTGGGCAGAGTGCGGACGGGAAATGAGGATAATTATTACCTGTTCGGCAATTACCGGTATGATACAGACATCCGGCAGAAGCGGGAGGATAAGACCGTGCTGGCACAGCAGATGGCGGCAGCGGTTTATGATGGCATGGGCGGTGAGGAAGCCGGAGAAGTGGCTTCTTTGCTGGCGGTAAAGGAATGTATGCCCTGTGTTCTGGATGAGATGGATGTGCAGATTCGGCGTCAGATATCTGCTGCCAATAGGGCAGTCTGCAGTGAGATGAAACGCAGAGGGGGCGGGCGGATGGGAACAACCATCGCGGCCCTGTATGTAGATGGGGACACGGCTGTAAGCTGCAATGTGGGCGACAGCAGGTGCTACTATATGCACAGAGGAACCCTGCGGCAGATGTCCGTGGATGACAGCGAAGCCAGATCCATGATAGAGATGGGGATTCTTTCTCCGGAAAAGGCCAGAGCCAGCAAAAGCTGGCATAAACTGACACAGCACCTGGGGGTGCATCCGGATGAATTTGTGATCGAACCGCATATCAGCGCGCCCATGCATCTGGAACCCGGAGATATATTTCTGCTTTGCAGTGACGGACTGACCGATATGGTTATGGACGAGACGATCGCGGAGATACTCAGGGGCACAGGTACGGCCATGCAAAAGGCGGATGCACTGGTGGAAACTGCATTGGAGAAAGGCGGCAGGGACAATGTGACTGTGGAAGTATTGCAGGTAAAGGACGGCGGCGGAGACAGAAAAGCCGGATTCCTGCACAGGATTCCCACGGCAGTATGGCTTCTGCTGTTTTTTCTTGCGGCAGCGGCAGTGATTATCGCATAATTGCAGTGGCTGTGATTGTTGTATAACTTTGCAGTGGCAGTGATTGCGTAAAATGAGAGGAAGACAGAATGGAATTATCATATTACAAAAGTATGGAGCCTTTCTGGGGAGTATGGAAGATCAGACGACTGATCGGTGAAGGTAGCTTTGGTAAGGTGTTTGAAATCGAACGGGAAGATTTTGGCAGAACTTATCGGGCAGCGTTGAAAGCCATTACCATTCCCCAGAGTCAGAGCGAGCTCAAAAGCGTTCTTGCGGATGGGATGGATTTAAACAGCGCCACCAATTATTATAAAAGTTTTGTGGAAGAAGTGGTGGAAGAGTTCGCGCTGATGGCAGGACTCAAAGGAAACAGTAATATTGTCAGTTATGAAGACCATATGGTCATTGAACATAAAGAAGGGGTGGGCTGGGATATTCTGATCCGGATGGAACTGCTGACCCCTCTTTTGGACTATACGTCCGGAAAAGGCCCCATGGGCCGGGGCGATATTATCCATCTGGGAATGGATATATGCAAGGCGCTGGAATATTGCCGGAAGATGAATATTATCCATCGTGACATCAAACCGGAAAATATTTTTATTTCTCAGGGCGGCGATTATAAACTGGGTGACTTTGGCATTGCCCGGACGGTGGAAAAGACCACCAGCGGCCTGTCGCGGAAGGGAACTTATGTGTATATGGCGCCGGAAGTTTACAAAGGGGAGGAGTATGGTCCCAGCGTAGATATTTACTCTTTGGGGATTGTGCTTTACCGGCTGTTGAATCAGAACCGGGCCCCTTTTTTCCCGGATTATCCCAAACCCATTACCCACAGCGACAGGGAGAATGCCATTGCCAGACGAATCAGCGGGCAGGACATTCCCATGCCCTGTGATGCCGGGGATGCTCTGGGGGAGGTCGTTCTGAAAGCCTGTGCCTATGCGCCGAAAGACCGTTATGCAACGCCGGAGGAGATGCGGCTGGATTTGCAGCGGGTTTTGGAACAGACAAAGGATGTGGCAGTTCATGTGACAAAAGATCAGTTGGAAAAGCTGACAGAGACACGGGAAGAGACAGATTCCTATGAAGAGACAGAACTGCTCGGCGGCCAGATGGGGCACAGCGCTGAAGCAGAGGCAGATCAGACAGAGAGTGATACAGAGAGGCCAGAAGGGCAAACCGGGAACAGTGCAGGGGTGATGGCCGGTCAGAAGGAAAACAGCGCCAAGATGCCAGAAGAGCAAACCGGGAACAGTACAGGGAGGATGGCCGGTCAGAAGGAAAACAGCGCTCAAGTGACAGAGCAGCAAACAGAATACGATTATGAAGTGACAGTGGGCCCGTTCACAGGCGGGGATGTGCAGGAAGATGAAGATACGGCTACCATATCCTTGTTTGATGAAGCGGGTATGGAGGGCACGGAAACTGTATCTGTGTTCAATGGATTCGATGATATGGTAAAGCAGGGGCCTGTACATGGAACAGATATTCCGGCTTCGGCAGGCGGAAAGCCCAAGAAGAAAAAAACAGGTGTACTTGTAGCTGTGATTGTAGCTGTGATTCTGTTTTTATTGCTGGCAGTGATTTTAGGGAAGGGATTGCTGGGAGGCAGCGCACATTATGATGATATAAGCACCTATGAGGAAGGTCAGACACCTACTTCCATATTTGATGAGACAGAGGAAAGCGCAGAATCGGAGGTGGAAGAGGAGGAAGCCGTCACGGAGGAAACAGAAGAGCCGGCCATTCCCAGGGAAATGCTTTATGGTGTGTATGTCTATGATATGGGGAATTCGGATACTGTTTTTGAGGCCGGGATGGACTATAAAGAGCGTCCCTTTGGGGAGACTTCTGTCCTGCCTGGCCTGATCTGTTTTGCGCCGGATGGCACATTGTTTGATGCGGCAGATGTTTATTATACCGGGTGGGATTTGGATATGACCGGAGGAGAACTGTTTCAGGAGATGGCTGTGGATGCCTGCGGAGAAGCGGTGACGGAGGATACAGAGGCGATTTACGATCAGCAGATACGGGGTCAGATGGATGTGGCACAGATGGCTTTCGTGACCGGTAACGGAGATTCTGTTGAGGTTTTCGGTTATTATCGGCTGGAGGGTTCTAAACTGAAATTTTATTATCCCGCTATGGGAATTCTGGATCATTTGTGTCTGGAACCGGAACAGTATACGATCAGTTTTTCCGGGCGGAATCTGGAACTGTCCAGTGGCGGTATTACCCGGACACTGGTTCCGTATGAATTCAGTGCAGGCGGACAGCAGCAGATGAGCGGTTATGCATGCACTGAGGCGGATGCATATGAAGGTATGGCTTATATAGGAATAGAAAATATACTGGAAACCAATCCGTTGGCGGAAATCCGGTTTACGGACGGAAGTGTGGCGGAGGCGCCGACGGTATCCCTGACCGGGGAAAATACTCTGACCATCAGAGTGGAAGAAAAGAATATCAACAAAGTCGTTCAGTTTCTGTCTTGCGGGGAAATTGGCTTTATCCTGCAGGAGGAGGGGAAAAATTACCTGTATCAGAAGACGAAAGCGGACTTTTACAGGGAAAGACTGTCAGGGTATGCGGACGACCTGGATGATGACGATATAAAAGATCTGGATGATGATGCGCTGACAGCAATGGTCACGAAAAAGGAAGAGATCGGCGAAGGACTGAAAGCGATTTTTGCAGGAGCGGGTATGGCAGCCGACGGGCAGTATGGTTCTGAAGAGGACATGGGTGATGGGCAGACCCTTTCGTTTGATGATGGAGGAATACAATTAGAAATGAGTAAAGGTGTTCTGACATTTTCTTATGACAGACTGTTTGACGGCGAAGGGAAACTGACGGAAGACGGAAAAGAGATGCTGGATCGTATTTTGCCGCTGTATAACCAGGAAGTGGTTGAGAAGTATGGGGACTGGCTTGATACAATCTATATAAAAGTGTATTTGGATTCTTCAGAGGACCATGATTTCGTGATGGCTATATCAGAACTGGGCGCTGATTTGCTGTATGAATTCTGTGAAACGCAGGGGTATTCGCTGGAAGAATATCTGGAGGCAGAAGGTTGTGGTGATGATTTCCCGGTTTTTGATGAAAATGGGAATGAGAATGGGGAACGTTCCCGCAGAGTAGTGATCAGTATGACGCTGAATGAGGATGCATTTATCACAGAGGATGTGGGGGACTGGGATCAGCGGATCGACGAATTGGGCGGAACGGCGTTCTGAGCGTTGTGCGGTTTGGTGTGCCGCTCTCACAGGTGTCTGACAAATATGTGTATGTAGACTATATTTTTGACAAATAGATTGCAGGCTCCGCCAGCAAACCGATTGTCATGAATAACGACCGGCAGGGAAGCCGAAAGGAGAGAGGATATGAATACGATCAGAAAGAAATTTTTCAACGGATGGCTGACGTTGTGCCTGGCAGTGGCCGTTCTGTGCACACCGATGCATGTCAGTGCAGTATCTGCACCGTTGGTGGATGCGCTCCCCACAGATGGGGATATGGCCCTGAGTTTTGGTGAAATTACCGGGATGACGGCATATGGCGAATATATTACATTTACGGCCAATGTATATTATGTAAACTATATAAAAACAGAAACAGCCAACGCACTGAAAACGGGAGATAAAATTACGCTGCGAGGGATTACCTACCGTGTAACGGGGGTGGATCAGAGCAGTATTTACCTGTATGGCACCAATGACCAGACTTACAGAATCGACAAGACAAACGATGCGCTCAACAGGGGTGAGGGTGTGACGATTACACCTTACCGGGAAGGCTGCTATAATATTTACGGTTACGCCTATGATGAAGAAGAGGGCTGGAGCAAAGATTATGCCGGAAAGATTCTGTATAAGAGCAATATGCGTTTTGCCATGGCAAGGGATGCTGCAGTGCGGTATCTGTCAGAAGGCTACTATGGAGAATACCTGACAACAGACGGCGTGGGATTTATCAACGGTGTGTTTGGCAGAGAGAAAAATGGATGGGAAATGAGCCGGTTCCGGGGCTGGATTACGAGTGTGGAAAACAATATGGCAACGGCTGTGACACAGGAATATGCGGAATAAGCGAGAAGGGAAGGTGTCAGAATGATGTTTTATAAAAACCGAAACGACAATGGGAAAAAAGCATTTGGGAAACGGTTTTCGGCAGCACTGTTGCTGCTTTGCCTGGCAGTACGACTGATGTTTGGCAACAGCATAACGGTGAACGCTGCGGAGCAGCCTCAGCCTGTGGCATTGCTTTTGTTTACCTGGAACGGAATTGGGGAAAGCGGCAGCCTGATGACGCTGGATCTGGGCGTGAGCGGCACACTGAACAGCGGCGCCGGCGTATCTATTTCTGAAAACGGCAGCATTGTAGCCGAAGACGGCACCCTTGTGGGCGGGATCGCAGTGGCGGACGGACAGATTCTCGTAAGCCTGTATCGGACAGATGGCAATTTCAGCCTGAAACTGGCGAATGGTGATGATTGGATAGATTATGGGATCAACAACATCCGTGAATCAGGGGCAGCAGTCCTGGCACTGCTTCCGGGACAGGAACTGCAGTCGGTAGTCCTGGCAGAGGATCGGTTGTATCGCTCTTATACCGGGCTCTGGTACTATGGTATGGGACTGAACCAGGGGATGCTGGCAGAGTATGAAGGACAATAGGACACCTGCACAGGTTGAATTTTATGGTTACCAGGACTGACTTTTATGTGAGATGATGTAAAAGACTTTTAAGGCTTTCGTATGCAAAGGGCATTTTGTGTATGGGAGCCTTTTTCCGATTTTGAAACGGTCTTGCCCCCATGGCCGGTTTATGAGAAAATAAAAGAAAAGCAGTTGCGGCGCCAAAAGGCATACGCAGGGAAGGAGAAGGTATGAATCCATATATTGGACATGAGAGTCAGATGAGCGGGGTAGAAGAACACCGGCTTGTGGGAGGAAAGGGGGACGGGATGCGTCTCTTTCAAGTCAGGAACGGGAAGGGGCTGGAATTTACGGTTGTAGCGGATCGCTGTGCGGATATTTCCAGGCTGAGCTTCCGGGGTGTGAATATGGGGTATTTCGCGCCCTGCGGCTATGTGGCGCCGGCTTATTATGATGACCGGGAGGATGGTTTCCTGAAATCATTTTCCTGCGGGTTTCTGACGACCTGTGGATTGACCGCGGTGGGATCGCCCTGTGAGGACGCAGGGGAAAAGCTGCCGCTTCATGGTACGGTTTCCAATATCCCGGCGGAACATATCTGGTGGGAGCAGGATGAAGGGGCAATACGGATTCACGCACAAATTGTGGATGAGCGTATTTTTTCCCATAAACTTGTGATGAATCGTGTGATTACCTGTTCGCTGGAAGAGAACCGGATCACCATACAGGATACCATTCAAAACCGGGGTGATGAGGAGAGTCCGGTGATGATTCTGTATCATTTGAACATGGGGTATCCTCTGCTCAGTGAGAAATCCGTAGTAACGATTCCGTCAGTTGCCGTAAAACCCCGCAATGAACGGGCGGCGGAAGGGATGGATACATGGCATGAGATGCTGAAGCCGCAGCCGCAGTTTGAAGAGCAGTGTTATTACCATAGCTTTGACGGGCAGGGTATGGCCGGAATTTACAATCCGGAAATCGGCCAGGGGCTGGAGATTACGTTTGATGCAAAGAGCCTTCCGTTTTTCACGGAATGGAAGATGATGGGACAGCGGGATTATGTGCTGGGCCTGGAGCCGGGCAACTGTACGCCGGACGGGCGGGACAGAGTGCGCCAGGCCGGAGACCTAACAGTATTGGCGCCGGGGGAACGTGTATCCTATGAAGTACAGGTGGCCATGGTAACGAAAGCGTAAAGCGGATAAACGGGAAGACGGGAGGCAAAGCGTGAAAATAGAGACGATCGATATTGTGGGCCTGGGTGCACTGGGCGTGATGTATGCGGACTTTTTTACGGAAAAACTGGGAAAGGACCGGGTGCGTGTCCTGGCAGACGGGGCCAGAATCAGAAGATATGGCGAGAAGCCGGTTACTTTCAACGGGAAGGTTTGTGACTTTGCTTACAGGGATGCGGCTATGGAAAGCCGGCCCGCACAGCTTCTGTTGTTTGCCGTGAAATACGGCGCGTTAGAGGCAGCCATGGAAGAAGTGGCCCATCTGGTGGATGAACATACGGTTTTGCTTTCCGTGTTGAACGGAATCCGGAGTGAGGAAGATCTGGGCAGGCGGTTCGGACCGGAAAAGGTGGTGCACTGTATTGCACAGAAGATGGATGCCCTGAAACAGGGCAATGAAGCAAGGTGTACCAACAAAGGAGAACTGGCGGTGGGCATATTGGACGGGGGCCTGGCGGAGAATCTGGAGCGGGTTACGTCTTTCTTTGAGGAAACGGGATTTGCCTATACCTGCCCCGAAGATATGCGCCATGCCATGTGGAGCAAGCTGCTCTGCAATGTGGGCGTGAACCAGACGGTGGCTCTCTGCGGCGGCACCTATGGCAGTGTGCAGCAGGAGGGGGAAATGCGGGAGCTGATGAAGGATGCCATGCATGAAGTGATTCTGGTGGCAAACAGGGAAGGGGTTGCTCTGACAGAAGCGGATCTGAGCAGTGGGTCGGAATCATTGATACACTGAATCCGGATGGAGAGCCTTCCATGCGGCAGGATACAAAGGCCGGCAGAACTACAGAGATCGGCCTGTTTGCAGGGACCATCTGCCGTCTGGGCAGACAGCACGGTATTCCCACACCGGTGAACGACATGTTTCTGGAGAAAATCTGTTGACTGTGCCCTGCGGGAATGGTAATACTTATAGTGTGGAAGCATGAATAACTGAAAATCAGGGGATAGAATATGAGTAAAAAGAAAGCGAAGCATGTCGGAATTATTCCGGACGGTAACCGCCGTTGGGCGAAGGCGCATGGCATGGAAAAGGAAGATGGCTATACCTATGGATTACAGCCGGGGCTTGATCTGTTGCGTCTGGCAAAGGAAACGGGGATTGGGGAAATCACATATTATGGTTTTACCATGGATAACTGCAAACGTCCTGCCGTACAGTTTCAGGCTTTTCGGAAAGCCTGTGTGGAAGCCGTGGACCTGATGGCGCAGGAAGGCGTGGACTTGCTGGTTATGGGAGATGATACATCCAAATGTTTTCCGCCGGAGTTATTGCCTTATCGGAAGCGAACCAGCCTGTATGGCGGCGGCATACGGGTGAACCTGCTGGTGAATTATGGCTGGCAGTGGGATCTGTCCCATATCAGGACGGACGGGCATCCCTGGTCTCAGGATATTTCCAGAATGGATCTGATTATCCGCTGGGGCGGTATGCGCCGCCTTTCCGGTTTTTTGCCCATTCAGTCCGTGTATGCGGATTTTTACGTGGAGGAAAAACTGTGGCCTGATTTCCGGCCGGACGATTTCCGGAAGGCCCTTGACTGGTATGGGGAACAGGATGTAACACTGGGCGGATAAGAAAACGGAAAATGTATAATCAGCAGATTCTAAAGAAAATGTACGATGATGACCGGGAGGTTCGCCGGGGAGAAGAGGATGCAGGAATCAGGCGTTAGGCAGAAGGGGACATGAACCATGGCAGTTGAGAAATATACAGAGAGTTTAACCTTGAAACAAATGAATTGTGTTATCGGAGAAAATCGGTTTGGTTATGTTTTTCCACAAGGGGATGTCTCCGGCATTGATAAAATAGAGAAACTGCTGAAACAGGCAGGAGGCAAGCCAAAGGAATGTGATTTAGAGGATTATTTGCAGGGAGGGAAAGGAAAAGCCCGGCCGGAGTATATCATAACTTTTCATGATGACACACAGACAATCATTGTTGTGGAATGTAAAAACAGTATCAGAAAACATTGCAGTCAAAGCATCAACAGACCTAATGGGTTTGCTGTGGATGGTGTATTGTATTATGCCAAATTTTTAAAACAGGAATATAATGTTGTAGCGATTGCGATAAGCGGAACAACAGTACAGAAGATGAAAGTTGACACGTACTATTGGGCGCATGGACAAAATGAATACACAAGACTTGAAAAGGCCAAAGACATCATTCTGGAGCCGGAAAATTATTTGAAATTGGTAAAGGGGGAAAAATTAAAAAAGGCATATTCTTTAGATGAAATTAGAAATACTGCGATTGATATGCACAATGCGTTAAGAGAGATTAAAGTCACAGAAACACATAAACCGATTTTTGTTGCGGGGATTTTAATTGCA
>ERZ778518.1921-NODE-1921-length-12629-cov-3.455146_pt1 | contig 12629 bp, 6 predicted proteins | sample MGYA00510340_ERZ778518 | MGnify/ENA primary metagenome ERZ778518 (study PRJEB29527, sample SAMN07138967) | mouse gut metagenome | material: feces | host: mouse | place: China:Nanjing | collected 2016-01-25 ... | reverse complement strand
CTTTGAGCTGCTTAACTTCGGCTTTTTTGCTGCTCCGGCATTTGTGGCAGGCACTGCTGCCGCGCCGAGAACCATTGACAAGAGAAGCGCCGAGCTAACTGCTTTTTTCAGCTGTTTTCTCATCGTAAACCTCCATTCATTCTATTCCACTTTCCTGTTACTCATGTACTGCTATCATTATTATTGTAGCACAGAATGAAAAGAGTGTAAATGCTCACCTGAGAATTTCAGACCAAACCTCCAAAAGGCGTGCCAGCTGAAACGAAGCATTGGCAGGACTCGTTGACGGAAGCTTTTCGATCCCAATCCCCGTACGTTCCCTGAGATAACGGTCGTACAGTTCACATGCCTTGGCGCCGTTTCCATAAATACGGCAAATGCCGGAACGTTCGAGCAGGGACGGAATATCATTGACGACCACATCCCGGATAGAACCATCACTGGAACCATTGATGCGGCAGCTTTCGATCACATCCCAGACAGCGATCTGGTGATCCAAGAGCAGCGCCTTCTTCTCCTCAACCGTCTCGGGTTCAGCGCTTTGTGTGATCCCGGCGATCACTTTCCAGAATCGGTTTCTGGGATGCCCGTAATAAAAATGGTTTTCACGCGATTTCACCGAGGGAAATGTTCCGAGGATCAGTATCCGGGAATTCTCATCCCAAACTGGCTCAAACGTATGGTGTACGCGCGGCGCCGGCTCCCACTGGAACTGCTCCATGATCACATGTCCGTCCTCAAACTGGACGCCTTCCGCCTGCAAAAGCTCCACCTGCCGGTTCGCACCGCCAAACGCGAATGCCTTTGATACGTTCCCGTCTTTTGTGACGACACGGTGGCAGGGGATATGCTGCGGGTCCGGGTTGACATGCAGCGCGTACCCGACCACTCTCGCCCATCTATAGTTGCCCGCTAACGCGGCCACCTGGCCGTACGAAGCGACCGACCCTTTCGGGATCTGCTGCACAACCTCATAAATCTTTTCATACGAATTTTTTTCTGACCCGCTTTTATCACACATTTCCTGATCCTTCCTCTCAACGTCCTCTACATATAGATCACATCCTCGCAGTCAAACCGGATTTCCACACAGAATACATCACCGGAAATATCCACTGACAAAATGCCGCCGCAAAGCTCGGTAAATTCTTTGGCGATCGCTAAGCCCAGTCCGCTGCCCTCAGTACTTCTGGCTTTATCACCGCGAAAAAACCTTCCCATCACATCTTCCGCCGTAAAATCCATCTCATAATCCGCTACATTTTTCACACGAAGAAGTGCTTTGCGCTTTTCCACCGTTAGTATCACAAAGATCCGCGTATCCCGCATCGAGTATTTGAGCGCGTTCTGCAAAATATTCTGAAACACCCGGTATAACTTATTCCCGTCACTTTTCAGTACCGCAACCGCTTCTGGAAGCTGCGTGACGACTTTTACCGGGGCATTCTCGATCTCACGCTCCATATCGGCAAGCGTCTGGACCAACAGCCGGTCCAGTTCTACCCGCTCCAGATTTACCTCCAGGTTCCCGCTCGACGCTTTCGCAAGATCGAACACATCCTCAACCATTTTTCGAAGCTGCCCGGATTTCCTCTCGAGTACTTTGACATAGTCGGATGCCACAGGCGGCAGATCTTCCTTCGATAATAGATCGATGTAACTGATCAGAGATGTGAGCGGCGTTTTCAGGTCGTGGGATACATTCGTGATCAGATCCATTTTCATCTTTTCCGCCTGCACCTGTTTTTCGATGTTTATCTGCATCTGGCATCCGAGCGTCAATAATTTTTGATATTCCTCCTGGAACAGGGAAAACTCTGACCGTGTTTGCTGCGTCCCGTAACTTCCCTCGCAGATCTGATCGATCTGCTTTATGAACTGCGCATATTCTGTACGGATCTTGATCGTCCCGATATGATACACATACCATATCCCTCCGAGAAGGATTGCCTCTATGCCGAAAACAAAAAACTCACTCTGCCACCCGCCCATCATGACTGTACAGAAAAAAGCAGTAAACCAGCCGGCTAAAATCAATATTCCAGATAAGAGCAGCGTAAAACGCAGCCTTTTCCTATTACATTCCACTACCCCTTCCTTTACATAGGCTTCCCCCATAATCTTTCTCTTCCCCCCCTTTATGGTCTGGTAAATAAAACCACGATCCCTTTTAAATATAGTTGAAAACTTTTCCTTTTCTGCCCTCCCTAGTCTCACTTTCCCGAGTCCCGCTCCCAAACAGATAAGATGAACTGCCGAAAACAACATCATTCCTGACACCACTGCCACAGAACATGCGAGGGGAAAGAGTTCGATCAATATCTCGACCCCGTCTGTCGTCCAGGAATAATCCGGCACGATCAGTTCCTGTACCCTGTCTGGCAGCGTGCAAAACGCATAAAGTGAAGCCAACACGATGATGTCATAAAAGTGCCTCCCCCGTCTGTTGCGAAACGCATCAGGAATCAGAAGGAACAGCGCAGCCAGCAAAGTAAGAACGCTGATCAGCATTCCCCCACACCCGGTATAGGTCTGAGTCAGGATCCGACTGTACTGCCGCTCCCCCTGCTTTAGCATCTGCTCCGTAAATCCGATCGTGATCCGCTCGTCGGCTCCCATCGGACTCATCCCGCCTAACAGTTCCCCCGACAGCGAGCCGGCATCTCCGTACGCGTTGTAATTTTGTCCGTCCCATCTGTAAAAACAGGGTAGATTGTTTCTGAAATACCAGAGAGCCTCCCCTTTTTGGATATCATCCTTTACAGCAGCCGGTATGTCACGGGTTTGATTCCCTTCGGCCTCATCCGATACGCTTTTCCACACCTCTCTTATAAAAGCCTCATACGCCTCTTTTGGAATATTGTTCCGGTTATAACGCGTCGCCTCCATCAGCCTGAATTCATAAGTACCCTGAAAATTCCAATCGTCATCGGGTAATCTGCGCTGCACATCATCCAGACACTTATTCCTGACTTCCCGGAATGCTTCCCTCACCTCATCGGCATGATACTCCGAGTCGAGATAGTAATCGCCCTTCAAATATGTAAACGAATGTAACCCGATCCCTCCACTCGCGGCAAAACCGAAGCTCCAAAAAAACAGAACGAGTGAACCAAGCACAGCTCCCCACAGCAATATGCGGTTCCGCCTTTTCCCACACCATTGTTCACTTATGTTTTTCCATTTTGTAACCAATTCCCCACACCACCTTTAAGTATTCCGGTTCCCGGGGGTTGATCTCGATTTTCTCGCGGATCCTGCGTATGTGGACCATCACCGTATTTTCTACGGAATACGCATCCTCTTCCCATACGCGCTCATAAATTTCCTCCGCCGAGAACACCCTGCCGGGATTTTCCATCAACAGCTTCAAAATCTTGTATTCGGTCGCTGTCAGCTTTACGGGGTCTCCGTCCACGTACAAAAGCTTGGATCCCAGGTCGAGCAAAAGTCCTCCGACGAAGATCTGTTCCGCATCCCTGCTTCCGCTGTAATCGCCGAGCTGCATATACCTCCGAAGCTGGGAACGGACCCTCGCCATCAGTTCCGCGGGTGAGAATGGCTTGGTGATATAGTCATCCGCACCCATCGTCAAACCAAGGACTTTATCGCTGTCTTCTGATTTCGCTGACAGGAGGATGATCGGTATGTTTTTCTTTTCCCGGATCTTCATCGTAGCAGACAGTCCATCCAGATTCGGCATCATAATGTCCAAAAGCACTAGGTGTATCGTCTCACGCGTCATAACCTCCAACGCCTGCAGCCCGTCGTACGCCTGAAAAACGACATACCCTTCCGCTTCTAGATTTTTTGTGATCGCCGTCACGATTTCCCTGTCATCATCGACAACTAAAATACCAGATGGTTCCATGTCTGATCTACCTCCTCACTTCCAAATACAGGGCAATATCTCTATCGCAAGACCAGTTTACCTGATAAATCTGTCCAAAAAGTCAATGGGAATCTTACAAATTTCTTAACGCATCGCACTCACTGAGATAACATATTCTCAATAAACGCCCCATACCCCCTCGTCGGATCATCGACCAGCACATGCGTGACAGCCCCGACCAGCTTCCCGTCCTGGACGATCGGGCTGCCGCTCATTCCCTGCACGATCCCCCCGGTCAGGGAAAGAAGCTTTGCATCGGTCACGCGGATGACCATACCCCTGTTATCCGTGCTGCTCATCTTGATCTCTTCTATATTACTGGAATATTTCTCTGTTTTTCCCTCCATATTGGAATAAATGAACGCCTTACCCTGTTTTATATCCTGTTTAAAGCCGACTGGCATAAATTCTAAATTTTCTGAAAGACCTGTATCCTCAGAGAGCTTCCCAAAAATGCCGAGTCCCGTATTCTTCTCGATCATGCCGATGCAGTTATCCGCGACCATATTGATATAGCCTTCTAGTTCTCCCGGCGCTCCCTTCTCCCCTTTGATAATGTCAAGGATTTCCGTATTATAAAGTTCTCCTCCGCTCAGATTCATGAGTGTCCCTGTGTCAGCATCCGTAATGCCGTGCCCTAATGCGCCAAATCCCCCGTTTTCCGTGACATACGTCATCGTCCCGATCCCCTGGGTATCTTCCCTCACCCACATCCCCATCTTATACGTACCATCTTTGGCCATAATAGCCTTCATGGAAACATCCGTCTCCGTCCCGTTCCTGCGCAGCCGCACGACAGCCTTTTTTCCCTCCGTTTTCTGGATGACCGAATTAAACTCCTTGATCGTCTTAACCGGCTTTCCGTTGATCTTTAATATATAATCCCCGCTCTTTACAATGTTGGACGCCGGTTCATAAACCAGCCCGTCCTTTCCTTCTACACTTGTAGTAGCAAGGACAAGAAGGCCGTTCGTCTCCACATAAATACCAATCGGCTCACCGGAAGGGGCTAAAACCATCGGGTCCACGACTTTTACATCGACGGTTTTCAACGGAAAGATTCCAAAAAGCTTCACATCGACGCTGTAATTCCCCATCGCCTGGGATTTCAGTGTCGCCTGCCCGGAACCTCCGGTCACATTCAATGCCTCCACCGTATCCGCATCCCGCTCACCCTGGGCGGATTCGCCGGATGAAGCTTCTGGAGTTTTTGTCACCGCTTTCGCGGGGAGGTTTGTAAATAACTGTTCCTCCCTGCCTACATAAGTCCACATCGTATCGGGAATTTGGTCGGATGCCGAACGAACCGTCACCAGACCGATGAAAAATAAATCAATGGCAAGAAGTGCCACAAGTGAAATCCGGTAATATCTTTTCATGGTAATCCTCATTTCTCACGTTTTTTCTCGCTTATGTCAAGCCAGTTTTTCTTACATGAAGTATTACCATAAAAAGCCTACTTTATGAATATTGTTTTGCAAGTGTTTTCATTTCTCTTGCATTGGCAAGTACTGCATCCGTGATTTCTGCCCCGCCGAGCATCCGCGCCAGTTCTTCTTCCGATTGTTCGACCGAGAGAGGGCGGATTTCTGTCCGTGTCTCTTTATCCGAAGTTACCTTTTCAATGACAAAATGGGTATCCGCCATCGCCGCGATCTGCGGGAGATGGGTGATGCAGATCACCTGGTGCGTTTTACCGAGAAACGCCATTTTTTCCGATACTTTCTGCGCCGTCCTCCCACTGATCCCGACGTCAATCTCATCAAAGATCAGCGTCTCGATATGATCGGTATCCGCAAAAACGGATTTGATCGCCAGCATGATACGCGACAGCTCTCCTCCAGATGCCACTTTCCCGAGCGGATACAGGTCTGCCCCCGGATTGGTCGCCACGAGAAACTCCACGGCATCTGCCCCTTTCGGGGAGTATTTCCCGAGCGGTTCCATGCTCACGAGAAACCTCGCCTTATCAAAATTCAACTCCGCAAGCGCCGACGTGATCGCTTCTTCCAGACTGCGCGCCGCTTTTTTCCGAATGCGGGTCAGCTTCCCACACAACTTGTCCAGCGTTTTCTCAAGTTCCGATTTTTTCTTCTCACACTCTTCCATATACTGTTCGTAATCCGAAAATTTATCAATCTTCTCCGTGATCTCCGCCAAATAAGCCATGATCTCCTCGTAAGTCTTCCCGTATTTGGCCTGGCATCCACGAATGACATCAAGCCGCTCCTCTGCCTGCCTCAGTTCGGATTCATCAAAGGTAAAATCCTCCATATATTCCGAAATCTCCCGATTGAAGTCCGAAAGCAGGTTCTCAATATCTACCAGTTCACTCTGCATGGCCGCCAGCTGTTCGTCCAGCTCAGCCACACTCCCAATCTGACGGAGCGCCTGACTGACCGCAGACGCGCAGCCATTCATAGAATCCCCGGTATACTCGTAAACCCGTCCGGCAGCCTCGACGATCGAAGAGGCGTTTGACATCTTACGGACTCTTTCCTCTAAAAGCTCCTCCTCACCCTCGATCAGTTCCGCATCCTCGATCTCTTTTTTCTCATAGGCAAGAAAAGAGAGTTCCCTCGCTCTCTCTTCTGCCGTACTCCCTTCCTGCTCCATTTCACGGACAAGCCGGGTGTACTCTCCATATACATCTGCTATTTGGGATTTGATGGCAGCCGCCTCTTCCCCGGCAAACTGATCCACAACCTCCAAATGATATTCTCTATGCAGGAGCGACTGGTGCTCATGCTGCCCGTGAATGTCCAGACAAAGCGCCGAGATCTTGCGGATCGTACTGACCGGAACACTTTCCCCGTTGATCTTATTCACGCTCCGGTTTCCCATGATCTTGCGGGAAATGACGATCTGACCGTCCTCCGGCGTTATATCCAGTTCTCGCAGCGCGGCAAGCGTCTCTTCGTCATCGATTTGGAACACAAGTTCCACCATCGCGTGATCACCATGTCTGCCGATCACTTCACCAGATACCCTTGCCCCCAGCGCTATACCGATCGAACCGACGAGGATCGACTTTCCCGCACCTGTTTCCCCGGTAAGGATATTTAGATGCTTTCCAAAATCAATGTCCACCTCATCAATGATCGCAAAGTTTTTTACATGTAAATTCACTAACAAAGTAATAAATTCCTCCCTATTTTTACAGCCCTTTTACCCTTACCTTACATGAGAGACGCAGTCCGCGCACTTTTGCGTAGATCGTCGTCGTTCCCCTGCGCCGTCCGGTCACTTTACCACTCTGGTCAACCGACGCCACAAGCGGATTCTTAGAGTACCATGTCACTCCCTTGCTGATCTCGTCTACACGAAGTGTCTCCGTGTCGTACATGCGGAATTTCAACTTCTTGCGGTTCATCGTCACGACGAGGACATCCGCATACCCTCTCTGTCCATTGGATGTCTCTCCGTAAACGGTCGCCTGCCCGACTTTTTTAGCATAGATCTTACCGCGGGAATTGATCCTCGCCACACGTTTGTCGTCTGAATAAAATTTGATCTTATCCGTGGAGTTTGTCGGCGCGATCTGGATACCTGACTGGATCTGCCTTCCTTTCGCTACGATGATATCATTGTTCGTCACATCGACACCCGTTGCCGGGATCGGATCGGAAACTGTCACAAGACAAACCGCAGATTTCCCGGAACCATCCTTTGCCTTTGCACGGATCTTGACAAGTCCCGGAGCCATTCCGTAAACCCTTCCCGAAGCATCAACCGTCGCAATGGAGTTGTCGCTGGAACTCCAGTCCACTCCTTTTACCGTCGCGTTTTTGGGAAGAACGGTCGCCTTCAGTTTCATCGTTTTGCTCACGAGTAATTTCGCTGTATATTTATTTAATTTCACTTTCGTCACTCTTCGGATGACCTTGACTGTACAGGTCGCCGAAGCACCAGAGCCGTCTTTGGCCGTCGCCGTAATGTAAGCCGTTCCGATTTTCTTTCCTTTTACGACACCGCGTGAATTCACGGTAGCCACCGACTTTTTCGACGTTGACCAGCGAACGGATTTATCCGTAGCCGTCTCCGAAGTGACTGTCGCCTTGATCGTAAAGGATTTTCCCTTCTGCAAAAACCGGGATGTCGGATCAACCGTAACGGACGTCGCTTTCTCATGCACGGTTACAAGACAGCTCACGACAAAGCCGCCGTCTTTTGCCTCACCTTTTACTAATACGATACCGCCTTTTAGTCCTGTCACCTTTACGTTTGATTCGCCGTCCGGCTCTATCTTAGCAATCGATCCATCGGATACCGTCCAGTTCATCGATTTATCGTAAGCCTCTGCCGGACTGAAATTCGGCGTCAGGTTCAGTGTCTGATCCACCTCGATCTCCGCCTTATCCGGCGAGAGCGTCACACCCGTCAATCCTTCTTTTACGGAAATCTGTATTACCGCTACCCGCCCCGATGTCGAGGTCGCCTGGATAAACGTCAGTCCGGTCTTTACACCCGTGATCACACCCTGATCATCCACCGTGGCAACGGACGTGTTATACGATGTCCACTTGATCTCATCGGTCGTATCCTCCGGTGTCTTCACCAGATTCGGCGTGTAAGTCTCCCCCGCCTTCATCTCATATGTATTCGGGGAAAATGAAAGTTCCAAACAAGGCTGGAGAACCGTGACATCGATCTGTGCGGCCGGGCCGTCATCCGACTTGACAAATACGATCGTCTGCCCCGCTTTTTTACCGACGATCGTCGCCTGGTTCGTCTCCTCATCATACGAAACCGTGGCAACAGAGTCATCGCTCACATTCCAGTCCAGTGTCGTCGTACATCCTTTCGGCGTCAAGGTCACTTTTATGATCCTCTGCTCATCGGTGTTCATCGTCACCTGCGTCTCAGACAATTCCATCTGGTCGCAGCCCGCCAGTACGATCACTCCGCACTGGGCGTACACGCCATTCGGATTGTACTCCGGCGACACCATGATATATGTCATACCCGGCGCAACTGCCGTCAGTGTTCCGTATTCGTCTACGGTTACAATGCTCGTATCCAGTGACTTCCAAACCAGTTTTTTCTGTGTCACGTTATCCGGCTTATACGTATACCGGAGCTGATGTGTCGCGCCGGACTTCATCGTCACGCTGTCCTCGGTCAGCTGCAGTGACTCATACGGCGCGTTGATCGTCACATTACATACCTGTGATTTTTTATTCGTCGGATTCGTCACCGTAACGGTCACAGTCTTTCCATCCGCCGGAACAGCGAGCGCTGTGATCGTCGCCGTTTTCGTATCCGATGTGAGCGAAATGGACAGACAGTTCGGATCCGACACATACCAGTCGTATCCCGGATACGATACATCTGGATTACACGTAACATCTAACACCACACTGTCTCCGACGTTCATCGCCGCCTCTGTCTGGGAGATCACGAGGTTATCTGCCGTAGCGACAACTTTCACTTCACATGTCGCCTCTTTGAGCGTTCCTCCAACCCAGTAGAGCGCCCGTATCACAACGTCCTGGTTCGTGACTTTTTTAGCCGTCACCTTACCGGTATTATCTACCTCTACATATTCCTTGTCGCTCGTTTCCCACTGGATATTCGTACCCGCGATATTCTCATGGTTAAAATACGCGTTCAGGGTGATTTCCTGCCCGGACGCCATCGTCAGATACGTCCGGTCCAGTTCAAACTTATCCGCTATCGTAATCTCAACATCAAATTTCGTCCTTGACTGTAATTCATCGGCCCCTTCTTTGTCGGGATTGATAAGCTCCGCGATGATATGTTTATAGGCGTCTTTGACAACGACGTTCGCTGTCACCACCGTCGTAACACCCTCGTTTTTACTGATCGCCGTAATGACACCTCTGCTCTCCGTCGCGTAGTTTGCAGCCGCTCCGGCATTTGATGTCAGCGTTACATTGAAGTACTCGACAAATTCCTCTTCTGTCAGGTTAAAGTCCTCTGAAATAGAATGGGTATCGCCAATGGCGATCGTATCTTTATAGTCATCAAAGTTCGCGTATACCGAAAGAGTCAGCACCGTAGGTGCGAATACCTCATCGCTGATATGTTTGGATTCGCTCTCATACGCGTCCTTCGGATAGAAATAGACATAATATTTTCCAGCTTTCGCGTCGACGACAAGCCGGTTATCACGGCTGGACACGGAATTGATATTGATCAGTTCAGATGTCATCCCCAGTGAATCGGCCACGGTATACTCGCCGCCATTGCCGTCATCCTTTTTGATCACCCACGCCATTTTCCGCTGCATAGCCTCATAACCATTATCAAAATTCGTATCCGTGAAAATAGTTCCTCCCGTATCCAGACCGAACTGCGCGTTCTGCTGATAATTCGAGTCTTCATTATTTATACTCGGATACACGTAGACATCGATCACCGCCGTATACGATGTCTGCGGACTGTCGGGCGGCGTATAGGTCGCCGTGATCTTCGTCGTACCGGCTCCTTTCGGCGTCACAAGTCCTGTCTCGGATACATCGGCAACTTCATTATTCGCTGTCGTCCACTGCGCGTTTTTCGAATCACCATAGTTCAGTGTCAACTGCTGCGGCGTGCTGTTCGTGTGGAAAAACATCGCCTTGTCCGTAGAATCGTCATATGGATATTTAAACACATTATCGTTTGTCGACGTATCAATACCGAAAACCACCTGGATCCGGCACGTAACACTACCTACCGTCGTACCGATCTCATCCCCGATCTTATTGAAGACCGTAACGAGTACCGTGACCTCACCGGGTGCTGTCGCCGTCACATTACCATAAATCTGGCTCGTCGTAGATTTTTCGATTTTTGCGATATCATTTCCGCTCTCGATCGACCAGACAACTTCGTAAAGATTACTGTCCGCGTAGATCGGGGAATCCTGTGATCCCAATATGAGGGTAACCGATTTATTTTTCATCTGATACGGCGTCGTCGGACTCAGCTCATATCCGTCACACGTAATAAAAAGGCCCTCGGCCGCCTCAGAATGATCCCCCAGATACCCAAACACTGCCGCAACCATTATGGCAAAAAGGAGTGCCAAATATCTAAATTTAATTTTTTTTCTTTTTTGTCCCATCTCTTTCATAAATATGCAGCCCTTTCTAAAAAATACCTTATGTATATATATCGACTAACCATTATCATAATGTTACTACCAGAATGTGTCAAAAATATAACTTATGGTACGCAAAAATCTCTATTCAATATTATAATGAAGTAAAATTATGTTGTCAAGATTTCTCATGTAAGTTTTCCCGAGCGAAGTGATAGAAACTCTGTCCGCTGTATTTCATATAAATAATAAAAAGGCTGACTACAAAGCACAGCCTTCCACTCTATACTCGAAAAGATGCAAATAAAAAAGCGCGAGACGGGACTCGAACCCGCGGCCCCAACCTTGGCAAGGTTGTGCTCTACCAACTGAGCCACTCGCGCATAAAACGGTCACATTTGTCATTTCCCCTGTGACCGTTTTATATTATACAATAACGAAAAACACATGTCAAGAACTTTTTACTAATTATTTTTTTTGCTTGCAAATCTCCTGGTCTCTGATCGCGGCAACGGCCGTCTCATCCAGTTATCTTCATAGATTTCTTCACACCCTGGGCCGCCCGGAACATTTTTTTATATGCAGCAGGCTGCTTTTTCGGAATCGAGATCCGAGCCTTTGCGTGAATGCCTTTCCACGCGTTTTTCCCCACTTTTTTCAGTCCTTTGGACCGGATAGAAATCTTTTTCAACTTTTCACAAGACTGAAATGCCTGATTTCCAATTTGGAGAACATGTTTGCCGATCACGGCGCTGACCGCTTTTTTGCAGCCCTTAAACGCCCTTTTTCCAACTGCCGTCACCTGAAATGCTCTTCCTTCTATCTTCACCGTATCCGGGACTTTGATCGCTTTTGCCTTTTTATTTTTGATCGCCGTCACGGTGACCGCTCCTGTTTTTGATCCTTCGACCTTACTTACCTCATATACATAACCGCCCACCGTATATTTTTTTCCTTTCTGCACGGCCGGGGATGCCTCCGGCTTCGGCGACGGCGCCATCGGCTGATCACTCACTGCCGGTACCGGCGTGTTGATCGGTGCCTGTGTCGGCACAGGACTAACATCTGGGCTTTGGGTTACGACCGGAGCGGGATCCTGTCCTTCATCCGCATCTGTCACCGTGCGTTCCCCGAACTGAAATGCCTTTAGATCGCAGATCTCATCACTGCCTTCTGACTGAAACACGAAATAGAGCGCATGTTTTCCCTTCAGGGAAGCCAGCGAATCAATTTGGGCCGTCTTTATAACACCTTCCGCGTCGTCCGAGGATGAAATCTCAAAGGTGCCGATCTTTGTACCCCCGTCACTCTCCCAAGGCCGATCCAGCATAATGTCTACCGTACCGCCCGTTCCTTTCGGAAGCAGTTCCACTGCCAGCATATCCTGCTGGCGGCTTCCCCTGCCTGCATCAAAGTTCAGATATTTAAACCCTACGATCGATCCATTTTTGATATTGACCACATTACTGCCGGAATTATTTTCATCGTAATGTGCCTGGATCTGCGGGCCTCCGGTCATGAAGCAGGAGCTGCCTGCCGTCTGCTTTTTAAACGGGTTGAGTCCATCGATCTCAAATCCCTGTGATGTTACTTCCGCTTCTTTTATGACAACAGCCCCGTCCTCCGTCACACTGACATCGATCGCTTCCACGACAGCCTGGCGGGAATACATGCTGTTATCAATACACC
>ERZ778518.1914-NODE-1914-length-12654-cov-4.483689_pt1 | contig 12654 bp, 13 predicted proteins | sample MGYA00510340_ERZ778518 | MGnify/ENA primary metagenome ERZ778518 (study PRJEB29527, sample SAMN07138967) | mouse gut metagenome | material: feces | host: mouse | place: China:Nanjing | collected 2016-01-25 ... | reverse complement strand
CGCTCGCCCACCAGGGCGATGACGTTGATGTCCGCCTTCACGTTCTTGGCGATCATCCCCAGCAGCGTGGACTTCCCCACGCCGGACCCGGCGAAGATGCCGATACGCTGGCCCTTGCCGATGGTCAGCAGGCTGTCGATGGCCTTGACCCCGAACTCCATCCGCTCCCGGATGGGGGGGCGCGTCATGGGATTTATGTACCCGGAGTCGATGGAGAAGGTGTCCCCCCGCCCGAAGGGCTCCAGCCCGTCGATGGGCTGTCCCAGGGCGTTGATGACCCTCCCCCGGAGAAAGGGGCCCACCGGCAGCGTCAGACGCTTGCCGGTGTTGCGGACAAAGTTGCCCGCGCTGATCCCACTCATATTAGCATAGGGCATGAGTAGAATATGGTCGTTTTTGAACCCCACCACCTCGGCGGGGACCTGACCGCCCGATTCGTTGCTGTAGATGCGGCAGATGTCGCCGATGGCGGCCCGGCCGCCGGAGGCCTCGATGGACATGCCCACGATATTTTCAATTTTACCGGTCCGGCTCATGGTCTCCGCAGAGCGGACCGATGGGATCATTTCTCGAAACATGGCGGTCCTTTCTGCGCAAGGGGCCCGGGGCCGTCCCTACAGCGCGCCCAGCTGGTCGTGGAGGATGTCCCGGATGTTGGACATCTGGGTGGAGACGCTGGCGTCGATGATCTCCTCCGGCGTCTCGATGATGCAGGTGCCGTCCTCCTCGTCCCCCATGGGGACGATCTTCACGTGCTGGGAGAGGGCCCCCAGGGTGGTGGTGAGAGCGGGGGATATTTGGGCTGAGCCCCGGGTGTCGCAGCCGGAGATGTAGATGTGCACCCACTCCTGCCGCTTCATCCGCTCGGTGGCCGTCTGGATCATCCGCACGATCACCTCGCTGCTGCTCTTCAGGCTCACCCGCACCACCTTCTCTGCCACGGCAATGCACAGATCCAGCAACTCATCCTGGGACTGGGTGATGAACTCCTCCCGGGCCATGTCCGCCTTCTCCAGGAAGGCTTGCACCTCCTGCTCCAGCTGGGCCGCCACGGCCTCCCGATCGCGCTGGGCGTCGTCCATGGCCTTGGCGATGCCCTGGGCGTAGCCCTCGCGGTAGCCCTCGTCCCGGGCTCCCATGCGAATCTCCTCCTGCTCCGCCTTGGCGGCGGCGCGGGCGCCCGCCAGGATCGTCTCCGCCTCCTCCCGGGCCTGCTTGAGGATCAGCTCGGCCTGGAGCTGGGCGTACTGCACAGGGCCGCTGGGCTCTGACGGGGCCGGGCCGTCCGGGGGGGAGGTGTCCTCCTCCGGCTCTGGCTCCTCCACAGGGGGGGACGCGCCGCCGGGGTCCGCCTCTCCGGGCTCCTCCGCCTCCTCCGGCGGAAGGTCCTTATCAAACCGGAGGTCCTCGGCGTCGGGGAACTCATACGCCTTGGCATCCAGTAAGCCCTTGAAAATGTTACGCAATAATATCGTCCTTTCCGCCCTTCAGGATCACGATTTCTCCCTTCTCCTCCAGGTCGCGGATGATGCCGACGATGCGCTGCTGGGCATCCTCCACGTCCTTCATGCGGACATTGGTCGTGATCTCCAGATCGTCCCGGATGCTCTCCGCCATACGGGCGGACATGTTCATGAACAGCTTGTTGGACACATCGCCGTTGGCGCTCTTCAGAGCCAGCACCAGATCCCGCGGGTCGCAGTCGCGGACAAAGCGCTGGACGGACCGGTCGTCCATGGTGACGATGTCCTCGAAGACGAACATCCGCTTGCGGATCTCGTCGGCCAGGTCGGCGTTGTCCATCCCCAGACGGTCGAAGATGGCCTTCTCGCTGGAGCGGTCGAGGTTGTTCATGATGTTGGCCACGTAGTCGATGCCGCCCACCTTGACGTTGGAGGTGGTGAGCATACTGGAGAACTTCTTCTCCATGTCCGCCTCAATGATCTTGATGGCAGCAGGGGACGCGCTCTCCATGGTGGCGATGGCCTCCACCACCCGCACCTGCCGCTCAGGCGGCAGCTGCTCGATGACGCCTGCGGCCTTGTTGGGGTCCACATAGCTCAGTACCAGCGCCATGGTCTGGGGACGCTCGTTTTGCAGCGCGGAGTACAGGCTCTTGACGTCCGCCTTGTCCAGGAAAGCAAATTCCCGGTTCTTCAGGCTCTTGGTCACCTTCTCCAGCAGGCTCTGGGCCGTGGCTACGCCGAATGCCTTCTCCAGCACGGCCCGGGCGTACTCCAGGCCGCCCTCGGTGACCGCCTTATGGGTCATACAGCTCTGGTAAAATTCGCTGAGTACCTCCTCGGTCTGCTGGGCATCCATCATCCCCAGGCGGGCTACCTCCAGGGTCAGCGTCTCCAGGTCGGAGGCTTCGATATGCTGGTAGATCAGGGACGCCTTATCCGCCCCCAGAGAGACGACGACGGCGGCGGCCTTCTGGGGCCCTGTCAGTTCAGGTCTTGTGACTTCAGCCATTGTCGTCATCTCCTCCTCTCAGCCAGGTCTTCAGCATGAGAGCCGCCACCTCGGGATTGTTCTGCACGAACTGGCGCACAGCCTTACGCAGCTCCATACTCTTCTCGGTATTGATCTCCATAATATCCGCGCCAGAGGTGGGCGGAGGCGTCTCGCCGTTCTCGCCGCCCAGCGGGGGCACGATGCCCAGGTCGCTGAGTACGCCGGAGGCCCCCAGCTCGCCCAGCTGCTCCTCGATGATCCGCTGGTCCTCCTCCTCCTGCTGCCGCTTCTTCTTCCTGCGGGCGCTGATGAGCACCACGATCAGTACGATCAGCAGCAGCAGCGCCGCCGCCGCGATGATCAGATAGGGGACCATCTCCTGCGGAATGAGTCCGCGGGCAGGCTCGGGGATCTCCTCCACGGGGAAGGGCGCCACAAGGATACTGACCCACTCCGCCAGGTCCTCGCCCCGGATGTTGGCGGCCCGGGCCACGTGGCTGCGCAGGGTCTCCACGTCCACCCCGGCGTCGGGGTTGGCGCTGGAGTTGATGGTGACGGCCACGCTCACGTCGGAGATCGTGGGGGCCAAGAACTCCCGCTGCTCCTTGGTCTCGTCGAGCTTGTTGTTCTTCTCATAGCTGTACCCCGCGCTGTCCTCGTCGCCCAGGGTCTGCTCCAGGTCCGTCACATAGGTGGGCAGATCGGAGTTGGGCGTGGTGCCCACCACGCCGCCCACCGGCTCCAGGCCGTCCCGGGTGACCCAGTATTGGCCCAGCTCGGTGCCGATGAGCCCGCCGTTCTCATAGGAGCCATCCGGCTGGTGGTAGTAGGTGGACTCGGTGTACCGGCGGCTCACGTCCACCTGTACGCCCACAGCCACCCGCACGTTCTCCTCCCCGTATAGGGCGTCCAGGCTGTGCTTGACCTGGGTGCGGATGCGGTTGGCCTCCCGCTCCTGCAAAATGCGCTGGAGCTCCAGGGAGTCCGCCGCGGAGACATCGGCGCCGCCGGTGTAGGTGTTGCCCATGTTGTCCGTGACCACAACGCTGTCCACGGTCATGCCGGACCAGGCGTGGGACACCATATACCGGATGGCCTCGGCGTCGCCCTCGGGGAGCGCATAGCCGCTGCGCAGCGTCAGATGTACCTCGGCCTTGGTCTCCGTGGACACATCCTCCAGCACGTAGGTCCGGTCCTCGCCGGGGGTGATGTATACCTGGGCATCCAGCACACCGGCAAAGGTGCGGATGCTGGTCTCCAGACGCTCCTGGGTGGAGATCAGAAAGGCCGTCGCCCGCTCGGAGGTGGTGGACATACTGCCCACGTTGTCCCAGTAGGACCCGTACAGGGTGCCGTCCTTGGGATACCCCTGCTGCGCCAGCTGGGCGATCAGGGAGGCGTACTGGTTATTGGGCACCATGATGGTGTTGTTCACCACCTGGTAGTCCGTAAACCCGCTGCCCTGGAGATAGGTCGTGACCTCCTGGATCTCCGAGGGCGTCATATCCTGGTAGAGCGCCGTATACGGCTTGTTGTTCAGCACCACCGCCAGCACGATGATGGCGATGAGGATCACAGCCAGGGCGGCGGCCAATATAATGCGCAATTTCTTGCTCATGTTTTTGAAAAAGTCCTTGATCTTTTCCCAAAGACCTTTCAGCTTTGAGGTATCCACAGGCAATTCCCCCGGCCCTTTCTATGGAATAGACGCGCCTTACAGGCTGATACGGCTGATCTCACTGTAGGCGCTCAGCGCCTTCTCGCGCAGCTGCACGAACAGCGCCATGGACGCCTCCGCCTTGCTCATGGCGATGCTCAGCTCCGCAGGGTTGTCCAGCTGGCCAGTGGAGAGCAGGTACTCCTTCTTGGCCACCTCGTCCTCGGTGGAGCGGACGTTGTCGATGACGGACTGGAACACATCCTTGAAGATGGAGCCCTCCGCCGCCTTCGGCTTCTGTACAGCGCTGGTCTCCCGCAGGGGAAGGGTCTCCCACAGCGGGGCAATTCTCTGGAAATTCATACTCATGGCCAGATTCCTCCTGGTTTGTAAACTTTTTCTCAAGTGGTTCGTACACGGAAGGTTCTTCCAGCGTCTTCCCCAAAACGCGGAGAATAGGGTCCGCCAATCTTTCCCTCTGACTGGCCTGACCCATATTCTCTCTCTCTTTATCTGCCGATCTCCAGGCCCGAGCTCACCACACTCTTGAGCACGTTGAAGGCGGTTACATTGGCGGAATACGCCTGGCTGGCGGCCATGGCGTCCGTGATTTCCTTCACCAGGTCCACATTGGGCAGCTCCACATAGCCCTCCTCGTTGGCGTCCGGGTCGGTGGGGTCATAGCGCAGCTTGAAATCGGAGGTGTCCTCCCCGATCTCCACCACCTGCACCCCGCCGGTGGTTTCAAACCCCGCGTTGCGCACCAGCCCGTTCCGTCTGGACTGGGCCCGGGCCATCGCCTCCCGGAAGGTATTCCGTCCGTCCTGCGCCTGAAACACCACCACCTTCCGGCGGTAGGGTCCCCCCTCCTCCGTGCGGGTGGTGTTGATGTTGGTGACGTTCTCACTGATAATGTCCAGCCGCAGGTGCTGGGCCGTGATCCCCGAACCGATGATATTCATTGTACTGAGAAAAGACATACTCGCTCTCCTTTATCTCACGCACCCCTTAGACCGGGGTATTCCTCTTACTGACCGCGGATCGCCATCATCAGCCGGGACATATCGCCGCTGATGGCCCGATAGACGTGCTGCACCTGATAGGCGTTGCGCACCAGCTCCATGGACTGCTCGGAAACGTTCACGCCGTTCTCGTCCATCCGGGCGGACTCGTCCGAGGCGGTGTGGACCACCGGCACCGAACCGGTCAGGGCGGCTCGCATGGCCCCCCTGGGCGTCGCCGTCTGGGCGGCCTGCCGGATACTGGAGCGCAGGGCCTCCTCAAAGGTGACGTATTTTACCTTATAGTTGGGCGTCTCAGCGTTGGAAATATTGTCCAGGATCGCCCGCTGCTTGACCCACTGGAAGTTGGCCGCCCGCTCCAGCATAATCATGGAATTGGACGTAAAAAAATCCGACATACCGCGGTCCTCCGTTCCGGCAAAAGCATTTTCTTCCTATTAGAAACACATCTCCCCCAGGATGTTCACAGCCCATCCCCCGAGGGCACACAAAAACTAGCTTAATTATAATACACTTTCCTCTCCGGCGCAAGACAAAAATCAAAAATTGTCGAATTTCTCTATAATTTGTCAGTTGCTGCCGCCTGCGTGTGGCATTTCACCGATAATTATGGTAATTCCTGCAAAATAAGGCGTTTCAGGGAGGCCGCCGCCCCCCTTCCCCCCTCCGCAAAAAGAAAAACGTCCACGGCTCCATCCTATGAAGCCAGTGGACGTTTTATGCCAGTTTGTACCAGGGCCCTCCCGTACCATTCCCAACCGCGCCCCTGTCCTTCGTTACCGGGCGGAAATTTTGGAACAGCAACAATTTTAGGCTCGTGTTAAAGTTCTTTTTGATTCTTTTTCTTTCAAGAAAAAGAATCGCCCGCGTCCCGCAGGACGTCCAGCAACGCCAGGGGGGGCGCCTCCTCCCCGGCGGCCTCCCGGTTGACCTCCGCCGCGGTTTTCAGCTCGCTGCGGAGAATGGATACGCTCTTGGGCGCCTGGATGGCCAGGCGGACCCGTCCCGCCTCCACGGAGAGCACGGAGACCTCGATCTCCTCTCCGATGGTCACGGACTCCCCCGCTTTCCTCTGGAGGATCAGCATGGGCTCTCCCCCTTCCCGAACTCCGAAAGAAGGTGGCGCATGTGGTAGTCTCCCGTCTCCAGGATGACCTGCATGGCCTTCCCCGTCTGGTCGTTGACGGCAATGGGGCAGCGCAGATTTACGGTGCTCTCCCCCACCGGGCTGCGCACGACGCACAGGGCGTAGAAGCACAGCTCTTCGCTGTCGGAGACCTCCAGCGCCTTCAGCTCCTCCGCCGTCAATATGGGGGCGTAATCGGGTTTCAGGAAAAAGGGGTTCATGGCCACAAAGGCCAGATGGGGCGTCGCCACGCTCTGGAAGCACAGCAGACTCCCCTCGCTGCCCTCAAAGGACAGCAGGCAGAACTCCTTTTCCTCCTCAAAGCCAAACAGGCCCTTCTCAAAGCGCAGCCGGTGGGAACATTCCACCTCTCCGAAATACTTGGTTTGCAGCAGCACGCGTCTTCCTCCCGCTTATACCTTTACGTCCACCGGCTCATAGTTGGGGTCGGAGGAGGGCGGCACATAGATGGGCCCGCCCACATACTTGATGATGACCTCCGGCCGCTGGGTGACGGTGAACTCGATGTCGCCGGGGGTGAACTCAAAGCTGCCCCCGCCGATCTTCCAGTCGAAGTTCAGCTTATCCATCTCATAGCGGATGTTCATCTCGCCCACGTCCCAGGTGATCTCCGGGCCCACCGACGGAAGGAACGTCATCCCTATGTCCTGTACGCCCTCCATCAGAGATTCCTTGGAGAACTGCGTGATGACCTCCTCCCCCAGTTTGGTCCGCATCATCAGGTTCCCCTGCTGGGCGAAGGTCGCCGTAGCCGTGTAGGCAGCCTGCTGTCCCTTCTGGGCGCTCTGCTCCAGACTGCGGGCCAAGGTGGGCGTGACGGAATTGCGGGCCTCGAAGGTGTCAATATTGACCTTGATGGGGCGGCTCTTAATCTGCAAGCCCCCCTTGTCCCTGGAGATCTCCATTTCCGCCGTACCCCTGGCATACTCCAGCTTGGCGTTGGTGGTCTTCATTTCGATCTGAATGGGCACGCTGGTAATCTCGATTAAAGGCTTCATGGTGCGACGCGCTCTCCCTTCTCAATAAATTTCATCGGCATCCCTGCCGCAGCACACCATTATACTTCAATGATATTCGTGTTTACCGCATATAGTCAATCAGAGATTCGCTGAGCAGCTGGGTCCCCACCTTCAGCGCGGCGCTGTAGCAGTAGTAGTCCCAGGAGAACTCGGTCAAGGCGTCCGCCAGGTCCACGTTCTCGATGTTCTCCCGCTCCTCCTGGAGGTAGTCGCCCTGGAGCTTGAGCCGGGCCTGGTTCTGCTGGAGGTAGTGGGCCTTGGTCTCCACGTCGGTATAGCTGGCGTTGGTGCGGTCCGTGGCGGCCTGGTATTTGTTCAGCAGCCGGTCGGCCTCCGTCTTCAGCTTTTCGGCCTCCTCCTCATTCTTGGAAAACGCGCCGGTCGTGGGGTCGCAGTTGCTGTAAATCTCGCCCAGACGCTTCATGATCATGGCGAGGTTCACCGGGTCGCCGTCCTCGTCCACGCCGAAGCCCAGCATATTGATACCCGGCAGGGAGCGGTTGAAGGCCGTGCCGTTCACCAGCTTACCGTTCTCGTCCTCCTGGAGGCCCATGCCCAGGTCGATGTTCTCGTACTCGGCGGACAGCTCCTCCAGGCGCTGCGCGTCGGCGTTGTCCTTGTAGTAGGCGGCCCAGGCGCGGTTGTAGGCGATGTGCGTTTCATCCACGGTCCCGGTAAGCTCCGGGACGCCATACTTATTCGCTTCACCCCAAGCAGCTCCCGGAGGGTCTGACGGCTTAGGATAAGCAGCGGTATAAGTATTATCGTCCGCAGCTCTTTTCTGATCGTTAAAATACTCGATCCACGCCTGTTCAATCTCATCTGTGCTGGAATCGGGCATACCCTCGGGGACCTTGTTTTCCAGAGTCAACCCGACAGGAGCGCCCGCGTCATTTTTCTTCACCCAATCCGGTGTGGTGGTAGTCATGGGCATAGCGGGACGCGCAGTTCCATCCTCCAAGGCTTCCTTGTCAGCTTTATAGTATTCAATCCACGCCTGCTCATCGGCATCCGTGCTGGTCTCCGGCATCCCCTCCGGCAGATCAGCCTCTGCCCGTATTTCCGCGTCCTTCGCCCACTCCGGGATATTCTTCGGGTCCGCAGGATTCTTCACCATTCCGGCGTTGACGTTCACGCCCCGGTAGTACAAAGTCTTCATGTCGTCGCTCCAGCTGAACGGCGCGTTCATCTCGTCGTCGCCGGAGAAGACGAAGTGGTCGCCGAACTTGGCGCTGTTCATGGCCTGGATGACGGATTCGGCGGTATCGTTGAGCACCTTGCCCAGATCGACCCGGGCCCCGGCGGTGGCGTCCTGGCGGGCACGGATGTCGGCGGCGTCGGCCTCCGTCTCCAGGTCCGTCTTGATCATCCCCATGGTGGCCCAGCCGATGTTGAAGCGGCTGTAGGTGTTGCTGTTGTTGCTCTGATAGTTGCTGTTGTCCACCATGGCCCGGCGGATCTTCCACGCCTGGGCGGCGGAGGTGGGGTCCGCCGCGAAGCTGTCGAACCGGCGGCCGGTGAGCACCTTGTTCCGGGAATTGTTCACATTGTAGGTGGAATTTTGCATGTTGTGCCGGTAGGTGTTCATCGCCATACCGGTGGTAATACGCATAGTAGCCATATCAAATGTCCTCCTTTACCGCCCGTTAAATCGCGGTGCCGTTGATGAGCTTGTCGAGCATCGAGTCGATGGTGGTCAGCAGGCGGCAGGCGGCGGCATAGGACTTGCTGAACTGCATCATGTTGGTGGCCTCGTCGTTGAGGTCCACGCCGGACACGCTCTGCCGGTCGTTCTCCAGGTTCAGCGTCATCAGCTGATAATTGTCCATCTTACCGCCGGTGATGTTCTGTTCCGTGCCCAGGATGCCCTCGATGGTGGTGTACACCTCCCGGAAGGAGCCCTTGAAGATGGGCAGCGTGGCGGCGGAATCGGCCTGCATATCCCGGGCGTCGTATTCGAGCTGCTTGTCGAAGAGGGTAATCATGTGCTGGATGTTCTCGTTGCGGCTGGTGTGATGGATGACGCTGCCGTCCTCCCGGTAGCTGTCGGGCCGCTTGTCGTTGAGGATATGCACCGTCTCCGTGGCCCAGCCGTGGGAAATGGTGATATTCGAGGCTGTAATGTTGCTGGGGTCGTTGGTGTTGCCGTTGTTGCTGAAGAGCACGCCGCCATCATAGAACTCGTAGAGCGGGTCCTTCACGCCCTTCTCGGCCAGGACATTCAGCATCGCGCCCGCCTGGGCGTACTCTTCTTCCGTGATCGTACCATTGGCCACATCCTTCAAGGTATACGGAACACGCACCTTCTCCATGACGGGGTCGCCATTGGGATCCAGCACGACATTACCGTTTTCATCCCGCTTCTCCTGCTCGACTTCTTTGGTGACATCCTTCACTGTAATCTGCTTCGTCTGAGTAGTTCCATCCGCAGCGGTATAAGTGTATTCGAGAGGATTGCCGTCCGCGTCCTTGAAAGTATCCGTATCAGCAACCGTTCCCGCTGTCGCCTGATTCATCTGATACACCGTCGTCGCCGGGAGCTGGTTGGCCTGGTTGAACTCCTCGGCGAACTGCCGGGCCAGGCTGTTCAGGGCCTTTTGGTAGAAGGGGATGCCCCGCTTGGAGCTGGCGTCCGGGTCGCCGCTCAGGCGCGGCGGGTCGGTATTCTTGTTCAGGTCGGTCTCGCTGGCGTACTCGCCCTCCTCGGTGAGAAGCTCCCGCTGGGACTGGATTTTGCCGTACAGCACGGTATCGTTCAGCTCCACGACCTCGCTCTTCTTGCTGACGGTGTTGGGGTCGATCATCAGCCGCTCCCGCCGGTCCTTCAAGGGCTCCACCTGGAGGAGGAACTTGTCGTTCTCATAGGTCATCACGTCAGCAGCATAAACAGGCTTGCCATCTTTGTACACGATAGCGCCATCCGCGTCCTTCTCATAGAGGTCGTTGGTGAACTCCGGCGGATCAATTAGCTCCCCATTAGCATCCACCTTATAATATTTGCCGCCCGCTTTAACCAGTTCCGCTTCCTTCGCTTGAACAGTACCATCTATCAGCTTCTGACGGTCGGCCTTCGCCTCTTTCCATGCGGCCCGCTCCGCGGCCTCCACATCAGCCTTTATCAAAGCCTGCCGTTCTTCTTCCGCAGCGGCCTCAGTATCGGTCTTAGCTTTCGCTTTTGCTTCATCAATTTTTTTCTGCAAATCAGGATCGTCCGGCTTATTGGCCTTTTTTACGTCCTCTTCCGCTTTAGCCTGTGCAGCAGCCACCCGGTCGGCAACCTCTTTTATCCAATCCGGATCGTTGGGATTGTGGTCCGCCTCCGCCTGTGTCTGGGCAGCTGCCACTTTTGCTGTAACAAATTGCTCCCATCTTGTCGGATTCGCCGGATCGCCGCTCGTAAGCGGATCGGCCGCTTCTGCTTCCTGCCGTGCTTTTTCCTTTTCCTTGTTGATTGCCGCCGGGTCATAGTTGGGATTTACCGCTGGCTCTCTCTCCTGCAAGCTGATCTGCGCACCGTAGATTCCGTCGATGAGCTTGATGGGCTTGCCGTCGGGGCCCTTGCTGCCCGCAATGGTGACGGTCAGCTTCTCCACCTCGGTGAACTGATCCACCCGCTCCATGGAGTATTCCACGTTGATGTGCATCATCTCGCTGAGCTTATCCAGGTCCAGGTTCCGCTGGTCCCGCAGCTCCAGGGCGTTGTCCCCGTAGAGGGCCGCGGTGCGGATCTGCTCGTTGAGGTCCCGGATGTCGGTGAGCAGCAGGTTGGTCTCCTTGATGGTCTGGGTGAACTCCTCCTCCTTGCCGTCGTAGACGCTCTGGAGCGCCTTGGCCGCCTCCTTGAAGAAGGTAGTCAGGGACTCCGCCTCGCCCCGGACCTGCCGGTCGAACTCCTGGGAGCCCACGTTCTTGTGCAGCTCCTCCAGAGCCGTGACGAAGTTTTTCAGGCAGGCTTGAATGACGCCGTAGCCCTTGTCCTTTTCGGTGCCCTTGTTCACCTCGTCTAAGGTGTGACTGAGCTGATAGAGGCCGTTGTATTTCTCCGCGTTGGCGGCCAGGTTGGTATTTTCATTGCGGTAGCGGATGTCCAGGAAGGGGTCCCGCAGCTGGGTACGGCTCTCGGTGAGGACGCCGTAGCCGATGTTGGTGTTGAAGACGTTGGCGTACTTGCCCGTATTCTTGGAGTACAGGCTCACCAGGTCCAGCCGCTGGCGGGTGTATCCCGGCGTATTGATGTTGGCAATATTGTTGCCCGTGATATTCAAGGACGCCTGGGAGGCATAGATTCCCAGACGAGCGGTGGTAAACGAACTAAACGTACCGATAACTGCCATATTTCAGTGTCTCCTTATTCTCACAAAAAGATCAAGCCCGGAAATCCGACTGCCGGGCCGGTTTCTCCTCTGGCTCCCGGCCCTCCTGGGCCTTCTGGATCTGCTCGATGGCGTGGAGGTTGCACTCCAGCGTATTCCGCGCCACGCCGGAAGCAGACTGGAACAGCTCATATTTCCGCCGCAATTGTTCTGCGGCCTCCTTGGTCTCCTGCTTGAGCTCGTCGGGCGCGTGCTCCACCAGGTCCCGCAGGCGCACGCCAGCGATGCCCAGCGCGGAGAGCAGCTTATCCCGCTTCTGGTCCATGCCGCGCAGGGAGAGGCTGACGACCTGCTCCTGCTTCATGCACGCCTCCAGCTCCTCCAGGTCGCTGCTTCCCACGGCCCGGATCTTGGTCCGCTCGAGCTCCGTGAGCTCGTCGAGCTTCTTCCCCAAACTCTCCATGAGGGACAGGTAATCCCGCCAGGTTCCGGCCATTACTCGCCCTCCTCCATCATCAGCAGCATCCGCGCCGCGGTCTCCCTGGGCTCGATCCGGTACTCCCCGGCGCTCACCTGGCGGCGGAGCTCCTGGATCTTCCCGGTGGTGTTGCAGGTGCGCACCTGGTAGGACAGACTGGCCGCCATCTCCCGGAAGCTCGTTCTCTCCTGCTCGGAGGAGACGGCCACCTGGTCATAGTGCCCCCCCAGGGCCCGGGCCCGGTGGGCGTTGGTGCCGCCCGCCAGACGGGCCGTGCTTTTCTTTTGTACGGGCAGGTAGCCCTCGGTTCCTGTAATCAGCATACTAACTGACCTCCCATCGTCGTGCCGGTCCAGCGGACCGGCCCAAGGCCATGTCATCCGGAATAGGCATAGACATCTTCGTATTATTTTTATCGGTCAGGAAAGGAAAAAAATAACGCAGCTCGGGAAAATTTTTGTGAAATCCCCGGAAAATCCGGGTTCTGTGGAGACCCCCTGTCGAAAAAGGCAAAAACTTTTGAAAAATTCCATTGCAAGCCGGGGGCATTTCCTATATAAT
>ERZ778518.1907-NODE-1907-length-12678-cov-3.780797_pt1 | contig 12678 bp, 11 predicted proteins | sample MGYA00510340_ERZ778518 | MGnify/ENA primary metagenome ERZ778518 (study PRJEB29527, sample SAMN07138967) | mouse gut metagenome | material: feces | host: mouse | place: China:Nanjing | collected 2016-01-25 ... | reverse complement strand
CCCCGGCCTCCGGCGAGGCCGCAGACGACGACTACACCCGGGTGGCCAACGGCGAACAGCTGCTGCTGCCGGTGCATCTCAATGACCTACAGTCCATCCAGCTCTATCGCGCCCTGTTGGGCGGCGGCGTGACCTTCGTGGGCTACCCCGGCGAGGGCGGCGCGGTGACCTTCGGCGTGGAGGGCGGCATGGCCATGTCCGCTTCCTGCGCGGACAAGGAGGTGGCCTGGAACTTCCTGCGGCAGACCCTGCTGCCCGCCGGAGAGAACAGCACCCCCCACTTTGACTTCCCTGTCAACCGCTCCGACTTTGAGCGGGCCGCCGAGAAAAGCATGGCGTTAAGCTATCTGAAGGATGAGACCGGCAATACGGTCACCGGTCCCGACGGCGAGCCCATCCTGGAGGGCACCGCCTACGTCTTCGTGGGCGGCCAGGTCATCGAGCTCAAGCCCGCCGCCCAGGACGACTACGACCAGGTGATGGCCCTCTATGAGGCGGCGGACAGCCTGGCGAGCCGGGACGATAACATCTGGTCCATCGTCCGGGAGTGCGCGGGGGCGTACTTCACCGGGGACCAGAGCGCCCAGAGCGCCGCCCAGACCATTCAAAATCGCGTGGAGCTGTACCTGAACGAACAGCGGTAGCCCGGAAGGAATAATTTTCCATCTCCGCTTTCTTTCGACAAAAAAATCCCGGCGGGAGAATTTATAATGGCTGTAAGCACAGAGTCAGCACTTGCTTGCAGCCATTTTTTATGCGCGAAGGAGACAAGCCATGGAAATGCGATATAAGACGGAGAACCGGCAGCTGACCATCACCCTCACCGGCGAGCTGGACCACCACGCCGCCAAGGGTCTGATGGAGTCCATCGACCGGTGCATGGAGCAGAACCTGCCCACCAGGACCCTGCTGGACCTGGGCGGGATCACCTTCATGGACAGCTCGGGCATCGCAGTCGTCCTGCGGGCCAAGCGGCGGATGGAGGCCCTGTCCGGGACGCTGCTGGTCATCAACATTCCCCGGCAGGCGTCCCGGGTCCTGGAGACGGCGGGGCTGGGCCGATACGTGGATCTCATATAGGGAGGGAGGTGCGACATGAAAGCGAAATGTGAAAACTACATAACCCTGGAATTTCTCAGCCGCAGCGCCAACGAGGGCTTCGCCCGCGGGGCGGTGGCCTGCTTCGCCGCCCAGCTGGACCCCACCCTGGAGGAGCTGGGGGACATCAAGACCGCCGTCAGCGAGGCGGTGACCAACGCCATCGTCCACGCCTACCCGGACCGCCTGGGCAGGATCGTGGTCAAGGCCCGCATCCTGGAGGACAAGGTTCTGGAGATCTCCATCCGGGACTGGGGCCGGGGCATCCCGGATGTGGAGCGGGCCCGCCAGCCCCTCTACACCACCGGAGGGGAGGAGCGCAGCGGCATGGGCTTCACCATCATGGAGAGCTTCATGGACCGTCTCACCATCCGCTCCGAGGAGAACAAGGGCACCCGGGTCACCATGCGTCGGCGCATCCGGCCCCGGCAGCAGCAGCTATGACGGCGGAGGCGCTGGACCTTCTGGCCCAGGCGAAGCAGGGCGACGAGGCGGCGGTGGCAAAGGTCCTGGAGGACAACAGCGGCCTGATCTGGGCCGTGGTGCGCCGCTACTTCGGGAAGGGCGTGGAGCCGGACGACCTCTATCAGCTGGGGTGCCTGGGATTTCTCAAGGCCGTGCGGGGCTTTGACGCGGAGTACGGCACCCAGTTCTCCACCTATGCCGTGCCCAAGATCGCCGGGGAGATCCGGCGCTACCTCCGGGACAACGGGCTCATCAAGGTGGGTCGGAACCTCCGGGAGCAGAGCATCGCCATCTATACCGCCCGGGAGCGCCTGCGCGCCCAGATGGGCCGGGAACCGGTACTCTCGGAGCTCAGCGAGGCCACGGGCCTCACGCCGGAGGAGATCGCCGTGGCGGAGCTGGCGGCCGCGCCCCCCGACAGCCTCCAGCAGGAGAACGCCGACGGGCTGACCCTGGAGTCCACCCTGGCCTCCCCGTCCACGGAGGGGGACCTGCTGGAGCGCATCGCCCTGCGCGCCGCCATCGATGCCCTGCCGGAGCGGGAGAAGGAGACCATTCTTCTCCGCTTTTACAAGGGGTTGACCCAACAGCAGTGCGCCCGGATTCTGGGCGTGAGCCAGGTCCAGGTGTCTCGCCTGGAAAAGCGCGCCATTGAGAAGCTGCGGCAGGAGATGGGGTAGGCAAAACAGGCCCCGGAGGCGCTGGCCTCCGGGGCCTTGGGCTGCTTTCCCCGGGCTTCGTACTCCGGATTGGGCCGCCAATCGAAAAAATCATGTCCCGAAAAGCCGTGACAAACGCCTCCCTGCCGTGTATAATAGGGGGACATCACGGGGGAGGTCGCCTCCCCAAAGAAGGAGCGGTCTGAAATGGAGAACATCAAGCGGGAGGCGCTGGCCCTTGCCCCGGCAATGGAGGAGATCTTTTACGCCCTGCACCGCTGTCCCGAGTTGGGCAGACGCGAGATACATACTGGCAATTTGATCTGCCGCCGCTTGGAGGCGCTGGGCATCCCCTATACCCCCCTGGCGGACACCGGAATCATGGCGGTACTCCGGGGGGCAAATGAGGGAAAGACCATCGGTTTCCGGGCGGACATCGATGCACTCCCCATCACCGAGGACACAGGGCTGCCCTACGCCTCCCGGACCCCAGGCGTGATGCACGCCTGCGGCCATGACTTCCACACGGCGGCCCTGCTGGGCGCGGCGGAGCTGCTGCAAAAGCGCCGGGGGGAGCTGCGGGGGACGGTGAAGCTCTTCTTCCAGCCCGATGAGGAGGGCGACGGCGGCGCATCCCGGATGATCGCGGCGGGCTGCATGGAGGAACCCCACGTGGACGCCATGCTCTGCTGCCACGTGGAGAGCGGCATCCCCACCGGGACCGTCTCCGTGAAGGCGGGGCCCATCTGCGCGGCGTCCAATCCCTTCTCCGTCACCCTCCGTGGCCGGGGCACCCACGGGGCGAAGCCCCACCTGGGCACGGACGTCATTGCGGCGGGCGCACAGGTCATCACGGCGCTGCAAACGATTTCCAGCCGCCGGACCTCCCCCACGGAGCCGGTGGTGGTGACGGTGGGCAGCTTCCACGCCGGAGCGGCGGGCAACGTCCTGCCGGAGGAGGCGGTCTTCACCGGCATCCTGCGCACCATGGGCGGCGAGGCCCGGGAGCGGGTGAAGGAGGACTTCCGCGCCATCGTCTCCGGCGTCGCCGCCGGGATGGGAGTTGCAGCGGAAATCGAGATTTTCGAGAGCTACCCCGGCTGCCGGAACGACCCGGGAATGACGGACCTCCTGCGCCGGTCCGCCGGGAAGATCCTGGGTCCGGAGAACGTCCTGGAGCTGGCGGAGCCCTCCCTGGGCACGGACGATTTCGGGTATTTCTCCGACGCCGCCCCCGGGTGCTACTACTACGTGGGCGTGGGGAACGAGGAGAAGGGGTTCACCTACCCCAACCACAACCCCCACTTCGCCGCGGACCCGGCGGCGCTGCCCCTGGCCGCGGCTATCGAGACACAAGCAGCTGTCGATTTTTTATGTGAGTGAGGAGGAGAAAACCATGAGATTTCCCAAGCGTCTGGAAAAGGGGGACACCATTCTGCTGGTATCCCTCTCGTCGCCCCTGTCGGAGGACCAACCGGTGGAGAACATCGCCGCAGAGGTGGAGAAGCTGGGCTTCCGGGTGAAAATCGGTGCATCCTGCCGGTCCTCCACACCCAGCGGCTACGCCGCCGCCCCGGCGGAGGTCCGGGCCGCCGACCTCAACGGCGGCTTTGCGGACCCGGAGATCGACGCCATCTGGTGCACCCGGGGCGGCAGCACCGCGTGGCAGATCCTCCCCCTGCTGGACTATCCCGCCATCGCCGCCCACCCCAAGCCGTTCATCGGCTTCAGCGACGTGACCACCCTCCACCTGGCCATCGGACAGCGGTGCGGCTTCGTGACCTTCCACGGCCCCACGGCCAACCGGTTTTTGGACTGGGAGGAGGATAGCTTCTCCTGGCAGAGCCTGTGGAGCGCCTTGCAGATGGGGACCTGTCTCGAAATCACCAACCCGCCCGGGGAGGAGACCAAACCCCTGCGCCCCGGCTGCGCCTGCGGGCGGCTCACCGGCGGGAACCTGTCCCTGGTGACCACCTCTGTTGGCACCCCCTGGCAGATCGACGCCCGGGGCTGCATCCTCTACCTGGAGGACGTGGGGGAGGACGTCTACGCCCTGGAGGAGATGCTCTGGCAGCTGAAAGCCGCCGGGATACTGGACAGCGCCGCAGGACTGGTGTTCGGGGCCTTCACGAAATGCGGCAACGCCTACCGGGCGGACTACGGGCCGGAGGCGCTGCTGCGGGACTTCTTCGCCGGGTGGCGGAAACCGATTCTGTATAACGTCCGTTCCGCCCATTGTACCCCCATGGTGACGCTGCCCATGGGGACGATGTGTACCATCGACGGCGGCGCGGGGCGTATGACGGTGCACTGCTGACGGCGGCAAGGTCCGGGGGACAGTCCCCCGGACTTTTTTTCTTCTAATCGCTTGACAATGTCATGCAACTATGGTACTCTTTAAGCATTACATTGTCATGCGAAAGGAGCGAGGAGAATGACGGGAGAGAAACAGCTGCTGACCAACACGGAGTGGGAGGTCTGCGAGTGCCTGTGGGAGCGCTCGCCGCTGACCATGACCCAGATCGCCGCCCGGCTCACGGAGCGCACGGGCTGGACCAAGAGCACGGGGGAAACCCTGGTGCGCCGGATGGCGGACAAGGGATTGCTGCGCTGGGAGCAGGGGCGGAAAGCGAAGCTCTACTTCCCCACCGTAGCCCGTGAGGACGCGGTGGTCCGGGAGACCCGGGGCTTTTTGCAGAAGGTCTTCGGCGGCAGCGTGGGGCTGCTGGTGAACACGATGGCGGAGCGGGAGGAACTGAGCCGAGCGGAGATCGACCAGCTCTACGAGGCCCTGCGGAAGCTGGAGGAGAAAAATCATGATTGAATGGATCGTCACCAGCTCGGCGTTAATTGTGCTGGTACTGCTGCTGCGGGCGCTGGTCAAGGGCCGGGTGAGCCCTCGGCTGCGCTACGCCCTGTGGGGGCTGGTGCTGCTGCGGCTGCTGGTCCCGGTGTCATTGTTGGACAGCCCGGTCAGCGTGATGACGCCTGTTCCTGTCCGCGAGGTATCCCGGACGGTGGAAAATATTCCCCGGGAAATGCCGGAAACGGATACCCTGCCCGAATTTCCCGGCTGGGAGGTAACGCCGGAAACCAAGGAGGCCCGTGTCTGGCGGGAGGAACATGGACGGCGGATGATTGCCACGGAGGAGATTCAAAGGCTGATTACTGTGCGGGACGTCCTGCAATATACCCGGCTGGCCGAGACCGCCGCTTTGGGGGTATTCCTGCTGACGGTAAACCTGAAATTCTATCTGGGCCTGAAAAAGAGGCGACAGCCCGCCGGGAAGTACCGGGGCCGGACCGTATACGCGGCGGACGGCCTGTCCACCCCCTGCCTCTTCGGTCTCCTCCGTCCCGCCATCTACCTGACGCCGGGACTGTCGGAGGCGGAGCGGGAGCATGTCCTGGCCCACGAATACGCCCACTTCCGCCAGGGGGACCACATCTGGGCCGCCCTGCGGGGCGTGTGCCTGGCGCTGCACTGGTACAACCCCCTGGTGTGGCTGGCGGCCTATCTGAGCCGCCGGGACTGCGAGCTGAGCTGCGACGAGGGGGCCGTCCGCCTCCTGGGCGAGGCGAGCCGCGCGGATTATGGCCGGACCCTGGTGGGCCTGGTGGCCCGGCGGACCACGCCCGCCGACCTGGCCTGCTGCGCCACCACTATGACCGGGGGCAAGTCCGCCCTGAAAGAGCGGGTCGCCCTGCTGGTGAAGCGCCCCCGGACCACGGCGGTAATGGCGGTGCTGGTGGCGGCGGCGTGCGTGGTGTTTGCTGCCTGCACCTTCACCGGCGCGGCGGAGGCGGAGGAACAGGCAGATTCGGAGAATCCGTCCCCGCCCGCTTCCCAGGAACCGGATCCCAACATTGCCGACCCCGATGGATACATCGAAGCTGCCCGGGAGCTGCTGCTGGAATATTACGGCGGAAACGCCCCCTCCTATAGCGAAAGCGCCCCGCACAACAGTCAAAATGCCCAGGACTGCCGGGTCAACTCCGTGGACCTCAACGAATGGCAGTTCGATCCGGATACCGGGAACCGCCAGGCCTCCTTTTACGCGGAAGTGATGGTGCTGGTCCCGCCGGAGGAGCACTACCTCTGGATGCCCGGCAACACAGTGGAGGCATTGGAGATGGAGGATGATTTTTACCGGGACTACGACGGCTGGCTGGTGTTCTGGCGGCAGGGGTACGTAGTGCAGGACGGCGCGTCCGGAGACTGGCGCATCCCGGAGATGGGGACCGGCGGCTACAGCCTGGATTACATGGAGCGGATGGGCATTGTGAATACTATGAGCGGGAACTATGTGCGCTTCCGCCCCCTGCCGGAGGACCTGCCCACAGAAATCAGCGCAGAGGGTGACTGGTGGCTCCTGCTGGCAGAGCTGGAGGACACCGCGCTCTACTGCAACAAATACGATACCGGGACGGTCTATCTCCGCTACGGCGAGACCTTCCAGGTATTCAGCCAGGACCTCTCCCGGGGGAAAAACCTGCTGCCGGAGATGACGCGGGTGGATGATACCTCCATCGCCGTCCGCTACCGGTGGGAAAACGAGAGCACCGTCCCCGGCGCGTCGGAGGAGCAGGTGGTCTACCGCTGGACGGGACACTACTGGCAGGACATCCACGCCGGTATATCCCCTCAGTCCGACCTTCCCGCCCTGGAGGACCTGCCCGATGCGCTCATCGACGTCCCCGGCGCGTCCCAGGCCCCCATCTGGAAGGTGGCGGAGCTGCGGTCGGACGACATCGCGGTGTACTACGAGCAGGAGACCGGGCGGGGCTTGCTGCGGTACGGGGACGCGCTCCAGGCGCTGGATCTCGGCGGCAGAGCGATCACAACGCCCCGGCTGCTGATGCCTGTGTTGTACTTCGAGGACTTTGACGGTGATGGGGAAAAGGAATTGGCGATGATCTACAATTCCGGCAGCGGCACCGGCGTGTCCGTCTGGAGCCTCACCGTTTTCGAGTGGGACGGTGCACGCTGGACGGAGCACACCGCCCGGCTGGAGGAGGAAATCATCAATGACTTCAACAGCAGCCGCACCCTCGCCCTGCATCCGGACGAAAACTATGCGACTGTCAGCTTCCATGAGAGCAGGGTGGACGTGGACATGGACGCCCAGTTCGGCGGCAGGACCCTTTGGAAGGAGGAACCGCTTGCCTGCGAGATCACCGGGGCGATCTCCGCATACAGCCGGGAGAGCTATGGCCTCACCCTGACTCTGGCGGGAGAGCTTCGGCCGGAGAGCTATCACCCGACGACCAGCTACGCCTTCTCGTACACCTGCTGCATCTACTACGACGGGGACGGCGCTTTCCACGCCGTCCCGGGCTGGCTGGATGCGGAGTACCGCTGGGTCCCCAAGGCGGACGGGTCCTTCCTGACCCCCACCTTCCGGGACATTCTGCTGCGGTTCATCGACCAGTGCCGCGCGGAGGGCATGGAGGATCTCACCACGGAACGCTACGCCATATGCGATGTAAACGGCGACGGCGAGAACGAGCTCCTTATCCAGCGGAACAACACCTCCATGGCCGGTCAGGTGGAGCGCGTCTATAACATCTACGGAAACGAGCTGCTGGCGGAGTACCCCGGGGTCACCTACTATGACAACGGCTACGCCCAGGCCGGTTGGAGCCACAACCAGGGCGTGGCGGGCGACAAGCTGTGGCCCTACACCCTCTACCGCACCATCGGAACCGGCCGGGACCGCCACTACACCACGGCAGCGGTGATCGACGGCTGGGACAGGAGCATCCGGGACACCTACCTCTCCTATGACGAGACGGTCATCCCCTTCCCCGAGGAAGCGGACAAGGACGGGGACGGCTTCGTCTACTACCTCATCACGGAGGCCGGTGGCTACGCCCCCGTGTACGGCACGCCCATGGATTACGCCGAATATGCCAACTGGGCGGCGGTGTTCCTGGGTGCGAACGCGGTGGAAGTGGCGTATATCCCGCTGACGGAGGAAAATATTGCCCTGATTGAACAAAGCTAAGGAGAACACGACATGAAAAAAATCATTTGGCTTCCGCTGCTCTGCGTACTTTTCAGCGTCCTGACCGCCTGCGGCGGGACAGGCAACCAGGCTGCACCGCCGGAGGACAGCACGCCTCCACAAACCCAAACGGAACCGCCAGAGGTTCTGGCGGCTCCAGAGCCCGAGGATGTCCAGCCTGTGAAGCCAGCTCCGTCTGAAGAACCGCCGGAAACCGCTCCGGAGCAGGCAACGAGTGAAGAACCGGCAATCCCGCAAACGGGCGGTTCCGCAATGCCGGCAGCCTATGCCGGGATTCTGGAGGAAATGCGTGACAGGTTTGCAGAGTGGAAAAACCCAAACGACCAGTTGGCGGACAATCACTTTGCGATTTTTGACATAGACGGAGACGGGGAGGAGGAGCTTGTCACCGAATTCTGTACCGGTCCTGCCGCCACCCTGGAAATCAATATTTATGGATATGACAGCCAGTCCGGGGAGACGTTCAGCGAGCTGTGTGAATACTACGGCGCGACAGTTTACAATAACGGCGTGATTGCCGTCCTTGCCTCCCACAATCAGGGCCGTGCGGGAGAAAATTTCTGGCCCTACACAATCTACCTGTATGATCCGCTGCGGGACATCTACCTGAAGATGGCCTGGGTGGACGCCTGGGACCGGCAGGTGGCGGACGGCGCGGACTGGGAGGGGATTCCCTTCCCGGCAGAGGCTGATGCGGACGGCGACGGGGTGGTTTACTACGTCATTACAGACGGAAGCTACGCGCCCCAGGCCGATCCGGTGGACGGCCCGGCCTATGAGGCCTGGCGGGATTCTCTGCTGGCGGGCACAGCGCGGGTGGACATCCCGTGGCAGCCGCTGACGGACGAGAATATAAACGGTCTGTCAGCTCAATAATTTCTTTGTTGTATGATTTCCCTCCCTTTCGCGCAGACTACCGGCGAAAGGGAGGGATTCTTTTATGAAACAGGACACCAAGAGCACCGCCGCCAGCGGCGGGAACGACGACAAGAACGAGAGCAGCCAGCGGATCGTGGACTTCGGCTCTGCCGTCAGCCACAACGAGCGGGGCAACATCTACACCCTGACCATCGTGGGCCAGGTGGAGGGCCACCAGGTCCTGCCGGAGACGGCCAAGAGCACCAAGTACGAGCACGTCATGCCCCTGCTGGCCGCCCTGGAGCAAGACGAGGAGGTGGACGGCTTGCTGCTGCTGCTGAACACCGTGGGCGGCGACATCGAGGCGGGCCTGGGCATCGCGGAGCTGATCGCCGGGATGCGCAAGCCCACCGTCAGCCTGGTGCTGGGGGGCGGGCACTCCATCGGCGTCCCCCTGGCCGTGGCTCCCAAGGTGAGCATGATCGTACCATCGGCCTCCATGACCATCCACCCGGTGCGGATGAACGGCACGGTGATTGCCGCCCCCCAGACCTTCAACTACTTTGAGCGTATCCAGGAGCGGATCGTCAGCTTCGTGGCGAAAAACAGCGGCATCAGCGAGCAGCAGTTTTTACGCCTCATGCTGAAGACCGGGGAGATGGCCGCCGACGTGGGCAGCGTGATTTATGGCGAGGAGGCGGTAAATCTGGGGCTCATCGACCGCATCGGCGGCCTGAGCGACGCCCTGGATTGCCTCTATGAGCAGATTTCCCAGACCCGGCGGGAACCGGCAGCAGTACAATAGCAGTCCAACAGAAGAGCGCAGAGCCCGGCAGCCGGAACGTGCTGCCGGGCTCTGTGCGTCAAAGAGCGGTGTATGGATATAGAAATCGTGCAGAGCGTCGCCATCAGATTCCGAGTTCGGACATTTCGGCCAGAAAGGTACGCCACTGCTGCCGCAATTCGTTATACTTATCCCTTCCGCGGCTCGTTATCCGGTAATACTTCCGGGCGGGTCCGTTGGAGGCCGTGCCCACATACTGCTCCGAAGACCCCTCGTGACAGAGCCCCCGAAGGATCGCATATACGGCGCTCTCCTGTGTATTCGGAAAAGCGCCCTGGAGACGGCACAGCAGATGATAGCCATATTGGTCCTCCTGAACAAGAAGGTGGAGCAGACACAGCTCAATGAGGTCCTTTTTCAACATAGCGCCGCCCCCGTGCCGATCAAACCCAGAATGGTTATAAACGCATATCTGAGCAGAATCGGAGTTTGCCAGCCGGGTCCTGCGGTCAAAACGGTGCTGCGCAAAAACACCCAGAAGGACAACCCCAAAAGGACCCCGCTCAACCCCAGAATATAGACCGCACACCAGCGGCGACCCTCCAGGCGTGCTCTCACAAGACCATACAAAGCGATCAACGCCATGGCGAGAATCCCCAGGCACAGCAGCACGTGCATCCCTTGCGCCGCGTCTGCGGTAGGGACGATCACGTTCAGCAATTCCCATGATTCCGTCAGCATCAGACCTGCCAGAAACCACACTCCCGCAATTCCCATCAGCAAGAGCGTCAGCGGCAGAAGGAGCCCCCTTGTCGGCGTTCCCTTCCCCACCCTGTCCTTCCGAAAGCTCCCGAGCGACAGACCAACGCCTATGCAAAGGAATATCACGTAAGCAGGATTCAACACCGGACCCCAGTAAACACTTTTGTAAGCCATGACGGCGGGAAATGCCACGCATACCGCCAATGTACCGAAAGCAAAGAGCCACGCGCGGTACTGCCTGGGCTGCGTCACGGCTTTCACCACATTTCTGGGCCTGCCCAAATCCCGGATCAGTTCGTCCTCGGACCGCAGCGGGACGCCCACGATGTCACAATAGTCGGCGATAACGTCCTCCGCTTCCTGCCGCGGGAGCATCCACCGGGCCCAACGGGACAGCTGTGATAGATAATCTTTTTTCATAGGAGCCTCCTTTTTCATTGCTACTGCATAAAATGCTATTGTAAAAATTATAGTAGTGATACATTTACTATACCACCCGGAAACAGGGCTGTCAAGAGGCTAAATACGAAAAACCCCCTTGCAATCCACGCAAAAATCCTATATAATACCACCCGTATGAATTTTCTGCCGGGGTATGCCCGGAAATATACAAAGAGAGTGTGATTTGCTTTGAAGTACGATTTTGCATCCATCGAGCCCAAGTGGCAAAAGCGCTGGGAGGAGGGCAAGGTCTTCGCCGCCTCGGAGAAGAGCGAAAAGCCCAAGTTCTACGGCCTCATCGAGTTCCCCTACCCCTCCGCCCAGGGCCTCCACGTGGGCCATCCCCGTCCCTTCACCGCCATGGACATCGTCACCCGGAAAAAGCGGATGGACGGCTATAACGTCCTCTTCCCCATCGGGTTCGACGCCTTCGGCCTGCCCACGGAGAACTACGCCATCAAGAACCACGTCCACCCCGCCGTTGTGACGAAGCAGAACATCGAGAACTTCACCCGCCAACTGAAGATGCTGGGCTACGGCTTCGATTGGGACCGGGTGGTGGACACCACGGACCCCAGCTATTACAAGTGGACCCAGTGGATCTTCCTCCGGCTCTACAAGAAGGGCCTGGCCTACAAGGCCACCATGCCGGTGAACTGGTGCACCTCCTGCAAGTGCGTCCTGGCCAACGAGGAGGTGGTGGAGGGCGTCTGCGAGCGCTGCGGCGCGCCGGTCATCCGCAAGGAGAAGAGCCAATGGATGCTGCGCATCACCGAGTACGCCCAGCGTCTCATTGACGACCTGGACGATCTGGACTTCATCGAGCGGGTAAAAATCCAGCAAAAGAACTGGATCGGCCGCTCCACCGGCGCGGAGGTTATCTTCAAGGCCACCACCGGCGATGATATTATTGTCTTCACCACCCGGCCCGACACCCTCTTCGGGGCCACCTACATGGTCCTCTCCCCGGAGCACGAGCTGGTCAGGAAGTGGATGCCCCTGCTGAAAAATGCGAACGATGTGAAGGCGTACCAGCGCTCCGCCGCCTCCAAGAGCGACCTGGAGCGGACGGAGCTGAACAAGGAGAAGACCGGCGTGTGCCTGGACGGCGTGCGCGGCGTAAATCCGGTGAACGGCCGTGAGATCCCCATCTTCATCTCCGATTACGTCCTGGCGACCTACGGCACTGGGGCCATCATGGCCGTGCCCGCCCACGATGACCGGGACTGGGAGTTCGCCAAGAAATTCGGCTGTGAGATCATCGAGGTAGTCTCCGGCGGCGAGGACGTGCAGAAGGCCGCTTTCACCGCCAAGGACGAGACCGGCATCCTGGTCAACTCCGAGTTCCTCAACGGCCTCACGGTCAAGGACGCCATCCCCGCCGTCACCAAGTGGCTGGAGGAGAAGGGCATCGGCGAGGCCAAGGTCAACTATAAGCTCCGGGACTGGGTGTTCTCCCGCCAGCGCTACTGGGGCGAGCCCATCCCCATGGTGTACTGTGAGAAGTGCGGCTGGCAGCCCCTGCCCGAGAGCGAGCTGCCCCTGCTGCTCCCCGAGGTGGAGAGCTATGAGCCCACCGACG
>ERZ778518.1900-NODE-1900-length-12708-cov-4.377776_pt1 | contig 12708 bp, 17 predicted proteins | sample MGYA00510340_ERZ778518 | MGnify/ENA primary metagenome ERZ778518 (study PRJEB29527, sample SAMN07138967) | mouse gut metagenome | material: feces | host: mouse | place: China:Nanjing | collected 2016-01-25 ... | reverse complement strand
ATGTATCGTTCTTTCCGCGTGGATATGAGCAAAGATGTATTTGTATTCCATATGCTCAGAGATGATAAATGGAAAATATGTGCCCCCTGTCAGCCCGAGGATCTCTTTATGAAATATGTGGAGTCCAACCGGACGCTGGTTACCCGGATTATACAGGAAATCAGGCCCCACGATCTGGGAAACATATTCCAGTTATAAACTGTGGGACACATGAAAACGCAGCCTTTGCAAACCATCTGCTATCATGCATAAAACCCCCACAGCTTATATTGGCTGAGACATTCCGTACAATGCCCGGTCAATTAAGCTGCGGGGGTATCTTCCATAATTCCTTCATAGCGGCAGAGCTGCCAAACGGTTTCTATTCCTCCACCTTCTGATAGCGTTTGAATATCTTATCCTTACCACACGCGTGCTTGCTGCCATCCTCTTCAATGATAATATAATCTCCTTCATTGATAAATGTACGTCCTCTGCGATGTTTGATATAAGGACATACCATCACGCCGTCCTCTCTCGTTATTTTGACAAGATTGTCTGTTACAATCCACCCTTTCATAACTACATTATGATATGGTTCAAATCCGTCCTCCATCCCTTTGCCAGGTTCATACTCATACACATCAGCATAAAGCCCTATTCTGTAACACCTCATAATACAAATACCTCCTCTCAAATCGGTTTACTACATTCTATCACAAATTACAGACATACACTATTACAAACATTTGTACCCTATAATCGTCACCGTCCCCTTGCCCGGATAGCGTTTGATTTCATATTTGTCAGGGAATGCCTCCAAAAGCTGGGGCAGCTTTAAAAAGCCATAGGTTCTGGAATCGAAATCCGGTTTCGCTCTTTTGATAAAAGTGCCGGCAGAGCTGACATTGACATATCCGTCATCATCCTGATATTTGTCGGAAGCAATTTTCAAAAGATTGTGGATCTCGTCAAACCCATCCATGGAATCTTCATTTTCTTCCGTGTCCACAACTTTTTCTTTATTATTCTCCCTGGATCTGTTTTTATTACCGGAAGGCTTCTCCCCGGTTTCTTTTTGCAGATTTTCAAGAAAAACGAATTCGTCACAGGCATTCCGGAATGCTTTTGGCGTTTTCTTCTCACCCACGCCAATGACATATACGCCCGATTCATGCAGCCGGATCGCCAGCGGAGTATAATCGCTGTCACTGGCCACTATGGCAAAGGCATCATACAGATTACTGTGCAGTAAATCCAGTGTACTGATAACAAGCGCCATATCCGTCGCATTTTTTCCGGATACATAATCAAATTGCTGCTCCGCCTTAATGGCCAGCCGTTTCAGTTCGTTTTCCCAGTGTTTCAACGCATCCTTTTTCCAGTTACCATACGCCCGCTTCACTACGATCCGTCCATGCGTGGAAATCTCCTGTATCACGGCTTCCAGCTTTGACAGCCGGGTGTTGTCCGCGTCGATTAAAAGTACGATTTTCTGTAAATTGTCCATTGATGTTCTCTCCTTATATTCTTAATTGTCATCACTCCTTCTACGCATATGTATGGGTTATCATATACAAGCACTTGTTAAATCTCCACAGAGATTCTGCGGTAATCGCTTCCCAATGACAGCAAGCGCATGCCCTCAGGGTGCCCAAAATGTCTGTTGACATTATATCACACCCGTTTATAGTTTGTATTCAGTTTATGAAAATTTAGGAAATGGCGTTATTCTGTCTCTTTCAGGCAAACGTTCATGGTTGCAGGCAATCGGTTCATCCGTATCACTTCCCAGTATTTCCATAAATACCCGGTTTAACGCCATCCAGTCAGAATTTCTGTCATCGTGCATTTGTTCTGCCGTTGCTTTAAAATGCCGGATCTGCGCTTCCAGATAGTCATGAAGCACAGACACAGGCTGTCCCTGTCCGGCTTCGGTCATTTGCTGTTTTATTTCCAGAAGATTATCAACTGTCGGTCTCATTTCCATATCCAGTACTGCTTCTGCCAGTTCTTCAAACAGCACCGGCGGCGGACAGGCACGCTGCTCAATCCATTTACAGGCCAGAACAGGACGCAGCACATAAAAATACTTTTTATATTTTACCAGTTCACCCCTCAGACAGGTCTCATAATTCTTACGCGCCGTGCCATAATAATGATACAGAGCCGCTTTGCAGGAAAAATACGGCTGCGCTGCCCGCCAGATCCGTCCCCAGGCGGGAGTATCCCTGTAAACAATCGGAGAATTGGCCCATTCAAACAGGGTGGCGTTGGATTTATGGAAACAGCGCAGCGCTTTTGCCAGATCCCATCCGTTGATATCCAGTGTTTCATTCAACTCCCACTCTATAAAATCTCTGCTCTCCTGTAGTTGCAGGTAGTGTTTCACAGGCCTGACATAAATAAACCGCACATCATAGTCACTGTCCGGTGAGGCAAATCCCCAGGCCCGACTGCCGGATTCCACAGCATAGAGAATTTTCACCTGCTCTTTTTCCTCAATTTCCTGCAGCCTGCTGCAAATCAGTTCTTCGGCAGAGCCGTCAAAATCACCATATTTCATCTCTGACCACCCTCGCATTTACATCCATCACATAGTCCTGTACCCTGTCCATATCGGGCTCGTCCGGCAAGTCTGTCCAGGCCGCCGCCGCTTCCAGCTTTTTCTCATAGCTGTTGACGATCTCATAAAATTCATCCCTGAAAGTTCCGTCCGCTTTCCGGTATTCGCCCCGACGAATGCGAAGGAGCAGATCATGCTCCTGATACCGGTACGTATTGACTTCTCCCTTTTCCAGAATATCAATCGCCATCATAAACAGACGAACCAGATGCATTGCGTGTTTGTTCAGATGATTGTCGTCTTTTTTCCGGTTCCTTTTTCCGATTTTATCGTAATCCCGTACAATGTTGTGCATCTCATTCCAGATATTCTTATAATCGCGCAGGGGATAATGTGACAACGTAGTATCCACAAACAGCTCCGTTTCAAACAGGGGATTGACCGCTCGATCTGTATAGATACGAATTGCACCATGTTCAAATTTTTCATACCGCCGCCCAAAATCATACATGGCGTTTTTCACTGAGTTAAAAATATGCTGTTCTTTTTCCCTCTGCGGATAGGAAGCCCGCGCCAATGCATTCTGCAGCCGTCTGAGCTGTGCATCCGCATAGCCCCCAAATGACTGAATCGCCCGTTTGGATAAAAACAGTCCCGTATTGTTCAACAGTTCTCTTCCGAAATCATTCAGGTACAGATAATGCTCCTCATTCAGCCCCAGCAGTTCCAGCGTATTGGGATTGCAGTTTAAAAGCAGCGTGATCATTTTTCGAAAGGCATATACCGTCGTGTCCGTATGATCATCCACATACTGCTCAAATGTGGTCAGGCCGATTAAATCTGATTTCCGGTTCAGCGTCACACCCCGTATGTCTATATCACTGTTTTCATTTTCCGTTCCATAGGAATAACTTCCTGCCAGCCCCAGAAGAATCACATGTCTGCCCAGGTGCACATCCGTTCGCAAAAAATCGTATTCTGTCTGTTCCAGGAGGGACGAAAAGAGGCTCTGTCCTTTTACCGGGCCATTCTTCATACCACTGTGTCCTCTCCCGCCTTTTTCTTCCGCTTTTTGGGCTTTGGCGCAGGCAATTCCTGTTCCATATCCACGACCATCTCCTGCAGTTTCTTTCTGTCATCCAGTATGGTCACCGGCAGCATGGGTCTGGCCCCTTTGTAGGGCGGCGCCGCTTCACTGTCAGGCATATATGCCCTGCCGGCTTTCGTATCTTTTACCATAAATCCGCTCTCATAAATTCCGCCAAATACCTTTTCCTTATAATAAAATACATATCCGCCCATCATGGGAATATTGCGTACCTGTCCCAGTTCCGCAAGCTGATCCATAATATAAGACGCAAGTTCTTTCTGATTTGTCATGTTCTCCTGTTTTCCCCCATATTTCTTATCTGTCCAGCGGCACAAACAAAATCCCCTGCTGCTCCGCATAGGCCTGCGCACCGGAACCGGCAACACCCCGGATACAAAAGCCCGGCACATTCTGATACCCTTTTATACGATACCCTGTTTTGCGTTTGTCCACATATTCCCGGATTTCCATGATCCCTACAGATTTTTTTCCAAATTTTACAACACTCTCCGGAATGGTCAGTTCCTTCAGGGCAGTGCAGTCTGAAAAAGCATAATCCCCGATCTCCGTAATTCCATCTGCGAGAATCACCCGGGTAAGCGTTTCACAGTCTGCAAAGGCCTCATACATCGTCCGTACACTGGCCGGAATATAAGCAGAGAGCAGGCATTCCGATGCCGCAAAAGCCCCGCTTATATCCTCTGTTCCTTCCGGAAACGCAATATGACGCAGCCCCGTTCCCATAAATGCATTGGAAACATCCTTCACATGGGGTGGAATCCGGACTTCCTGCAGAGAATAACAACTATTCAGCCCATACGGCATATACAGCAGAGAATCCGGCAATATCACCTGCTCCAGACCCTCGCAGCCATAAAAAGCACCCTCTATAGAAGTTACGCCTTCAGGGACAACAGCGCTTTTCAGCTCATAAAATCCGTCGAATGTAGAGTCCAGAGCAGCCACTTTCCTGCCGTCAACCATGGAAGGAACCTCCACATGGATCGCATTTCCATTATAACGCAATAGTTCCACTTCTTCCCCATCCCCTGGCAATGCGTAGGTCCAAAGTCCGTCATCCGATGTCTGGATAGGAACATCTTCCTCATCATATTTATAAAAATAGTCATAGCTTTCGCCTGTGCCATAACGGCCTCTGCCATCATCATAATATGCTTGCATTTACTTTGCTTCCCCCCATTATCATATATTTTGCCTAATCCCTTTACATTTCATCTTGCTATATTCATCATAGCATTACAACCTGATAAAAACAACTTAAATTTACAGGGTTCAATTTTACCAGCATCCTGCCTTCCCACAATTTTATTATCCCCGTTTGAGCTTTATGTACCTGTTAAGAAGTACTTATAAATATACATTGTAAGTGGCAGAAAAAGATTTTATAATCAACTGTAGAAACAGAAATCCAAGAAGGAGAAACCATGAACGATTATACATATATCACATTAAGACAAAGACAACAATTAAAGAAGAGAGCAGCCGAATGGTTTCACTCTAAATGGGGAATCCCACAGGAAGCTTATCTTGAATGTATGGAATCTTATCTTAATAATGAAACTGAATATGGATGGTATCTTTGCTTAGACGGAAACAGAATTATAGGGGGATTAGGCGTAATCGAAAATGATTTCCACGATAGAAAAGATCTTACCCCTAATATCTGTGCAGTATACACAGAAGAGGTATACCGGTGTAAAGGAATCGCAGGACACCTACTTACTATGGTTGTTGAAGATTTAAAATCCAAAGGTGTAACACCCGTCTATTTAGTTACTGATCATACGGGCTTTTATGAAAGATATGGCTGGGAATTTTTGTGCATGGTTCAGGGAGATGATGAACCAGATATGGCCAGAATGTATATTCATAAATAGATTTCCTTTGATTGATAGAGCCGTTAAGCGATTGCAGAGTTTTGTCTGTTGAAATATTTGTTCTTCGGTTTCAGTAAATGATACCACTAATGTTTTCCCATTTTATCATCCTCCCTTGAAATTCCATGTACACTTCATTTGTAAAATTTTGTTTTTTCCTTCTAGTGTACTGACACATTTACTTTCAGCCAAATGACGCAGAATGAATTTTCAGTCTGCAAGGCGGCGGAGGGAGGCGATGCGGTGGCATCGTTGACCGACAACAACGCAGCAGATGGAAATTCAGGCAAGTCATTTGGCGAAATGTAAATGTGTCAGTACACTAGTGACTCTCCGATAAACTGAAATTTATTTATTCATCAATTCAAGAGTTTTCTCAAATGAAATGCATTCTGCATATCTTCCGTTCCACATAAACTCATTATAATATCTATAAGAATTTTCTGCTGTCATATACGCATTATCAAGCGTACTGTTTGTATTTGGCTGGAACAATCATTTTAAGCCCATGCTCAAAGCCACATTTCACTGTTGCATCTATGCAGTAATCTGTTTGTAGCCCTACAATCATAATTGTATCTTCGCCTTTTTCATGCAGGTAATCTAACAACCCTGTATCTCTAAAAGCACTGTTTACATTTTTATCAAAAACACGCTCATTTGGCATTGGCTGGAATTCTTCGTATATTTCATAGCCTAATGCGCCTTTCGTTAATTTCTGTCCAACACCATCATCATGTCTAACATAAATAACTTCTATATCATTATTGCGCGCCTCTTTGATTAGTGTTTTAATGCGATATACAAAAGTCGGAAATTCATATAAGTCATTATTCATAATTAAATTTTGAGTATCAACAACCAGCAATACCATTCAATTACCTCCCAAGTTCTAATTTAATTTGTCGAATTTAAAAAACTTTTTAAAAATAATCAATCAACATAATTTGAGCATTCAAAAAATTGCCTGCCATATAATGCTGATAAAAAGGGGGGCTAAATATACCGTCTGCGATTCAGAGAACAGCAACTGGAAAAGGAGGAAATTTATTCTCCTTTCCACCCCTTACTACTATCTCTGACAAAAACATATTTCTTCTCCCCGGAAAATTCCGGACAAAATCTATATCCCAGACGGTTAAACTTTTGTATTTCCACCGGATCTTCAATCCGTTTCTCTGCCATAAAGCGTACCATTTCCCCTCTGGCCATTTTGGCATATGTCCCTTTTTGTATAACCTTTTTCCCGTCTTCGGACAATTCCCCAAACAGACAGGTAATCATCGTATCTTCCGGCGTCAGATAACGTTCCACACATTTACTGTATTCTTTGGAAGCCAGGTTGACAAGTATTCTGCTTTCATCCATTACCTCATGATACAGCCTGCTGCCCCAAAACTCATATAGATTCCGCGTGTCACCAACGGTGGCCCCGGCCTGCATCTCCAGGCGGTATGGAACTACTCCATCCATGGGTTTCAGCACACCATAAAAGCCTGACACAATCCGCAGATGCGTCTGCACATAGGCCAACATAGTATCTTCAAAAACGGCAGGTGTCATATATTGATACTGGATTCCTTCAAACGCCAAAACAGCAGGCGTCAGATTTGCTTTTAAATCCATCGCCTGCATCCATGTATAATTCCGCTCTGCAATGGCAACATTGCACCCCCACAGTTCTTTTGCCTGTGCAAACGACAACTGCCGCATCCATTGTAATATGTTTTCCGCATCTTTCATGAATACCGGCATGCTTTCATATGGAAGAATGTCCTCATGACGCTCCATCTTTTTTGCCGGTGAAATGATCATTTTCATCCATACATCCAACTTTCGTATGTCTATTTTGTCATAATTCCCACATACAGCCCCCGGAAAAGGCTTCCGCATCCTGATTTTCAAACAATCCGGATACGCTGCCGTCTCCTGCCTCCAGAATCATCCGGCCGCCTTCTTCCCGCGGTTCATACTCTATCGTATAAAAAGAGCTGTCCGGGTTTTTATATTGTACCAACATCGACCCCGGCGGCTGTGGAGTCCGGGAATCCTGTCCTCCATTCCTGCCATCATGCCCCAATCTGAATCTGCTCCGCAGTTTCCATTACAAGAATCTCATCAATATGTACCCGGAAGACGGCCGCCAAAACCACCAGATTATCAATAGCAGGCAACGCCGTCCCGTGCTGCCACTTATAAATTGCCTGTGGTGTGGCAAACCCGAAGATTTCCTGCAGATCACGAACAGACAATCCCGTCTTCTGCCGCAGTTTTACTATATTCTGACCTGTTTTTACCATATCAATAACAGGCATGTGCAACATTTGATTTTCCTCCTGTTCCGGCACGTGACCGGAATGGAAAATCACATTCAGTCAGATGCCTTAAAGTTATAAATCGGTTTCATAATATCGAGAACCTTTACCGATTCTTCGATTATGTCTATCATATCTCCCAGGCCTTTGTAGGCCATGGGCGCTTCATCCAGGGTGGCCTCACTGACAGAAGTTGTATATACATTTGCCATGGCCTTTCTGTATTCTTCCATGTGAATTGTACGTTTTGCTTTGGTTCTGGACATAACCCGTCCCGCACCATGTGGAGCAGAAAAATTCCACTCCGGATTGCCCCTGCCCACAGCCAGCACACTGCCATCCCGCATATTTATGGGAATGAGTACCTTCTCCCCGGCATGGGCAGCGATTGCGCCTTTTCTCAATATCTTTTCTTCTGTGTCAATATAGTTATGAATTGTATGAAACGCATATTTCCCTTCCAATCCTGCACGTTCCAGCACAATCTCCGCGATTTTCTCCCGATTCCTCCGTGCAAACTGCTGACATAATTCCACATCATGCAGATACGCCTCCAGGTAAGCGCCATACAGATAACACAAGTCCTCTGGTATCGTTGTTTTTCTCTGATTCCATGCAATGGCCTCCAGTGCTGCCTGTATCTCCTTTTCACGCCCCTGACTCTTGTATGTATGAATAATTTCTTCCCGCTCTTTGAAATATGTTTCTTTTCCTTTATTCAGGTCTATAGCGAGCTGCTGGTAGATTTCCGCCACTTGTTTGCCAAGGTTACGGCTTCCGGTGTGAATCACCAGGTATCTGGTTCCATCACTTGCCTGATCTACTTCAATAAAGTGATTGCCGCCTCCCAAAGTCCCCAGGCTCAGTTCCAGCCACTTTATATTTCTCAATTCCTGAAAGCAGGAAAGCGCCTCAAGAGCAAATGTTTCCTGCCGTTCTTCCCATACCGCCATCCCTGACGGAACGAAATGGCACGCAGCATCCAGTTTTTCAAAATCCAGCTTTTCTTTTCCGATATCCACTGTATACATACCACAGCCAATATCCACGCCTACCACATTGGGAACCGCCTTATCCGTAATCGTCATAGTCGTGCCAATGGTACAGCCTTTTCCTGCGTGCACATCCGGCATAATCCGAATTTTACTGTTTTCTGTAAAATCATAGTTACACATTCTGCGGATCTGCTCAATGGCCTCTTCCTCCACAACTTTTGCAAAACACAGGGCAGTATTCACTTTCCCTTTGATTTCAAACATATCCCTCATCCTTTCATTTGCTCGCAGATCACATTTTTCTGTGTCAATCCAGTGTATGAAATACAACAGAAATTACAAAAACACCCTTTCTGTTGCCATATAGAAAAGCCGCCTATCTCATATAAGATAAGCGGCTCTAAAACTCCCTGTACCATCTCTGTTCACTTTCCAACCCTTTTTTTGGGGGTATCAATCGGATCCATTATCCCACAGATACAGTGATTCGCCTTTTTCTTATCTTATATGAGCATATCACAACCGGACTCTGCTCTTTATCTATGTTGAGCAGCGTCCCGTCATACTGGTTTCTGTTAAGTTCATATAAAAAATTAACTGTTCTCATATGTTTTCCTCTATGCGTTCCCCATCTATCTGCAATATATAGGGTCTGATTTCATACAAATTCTCTATCAAATACTATAGCACGTTTCTGACATTTTGTCATTATACCGGCGGTATAAAATGACTCCGTTAAAAGTAATAATCTGTGCCATTCGTTCATAGCGCATGGTGCTAGCAGCACTGTAAAATCAGCCATACATTATCAAAATTCCGTTTTTCCAAATCCTGTTTTTTAATCCAGAAGTAAATATGTCCCACATCCCCAAACATCAGTTCAAACCCATCTTTTTCAACCACACCCATCTGGTATAACAACGTCCAGTCTTTGCTGTTTTTCTCAATTTCTTCTTCCAATTCCTGGGAAACCTCGTGTACACCCCCATTGTATATACCTCTGGTCACTTCCTCACATTCTCTCTCCATGGAATTCTGTATAACATCAGGATAGCCCAGCAGTTTCGTATTCGCACTCCAGTCACCATCCAGCGCACAACCATATTCCTGCCTCAGCGCGTCGTACTCTTCAATGTCGCACATTTCAGTTTCGTCAGGAAAACGCCTGGAAATATCCTCTTCTTCCGGCATTTCCGTAAAATCAATCCCTGAAGGCAAATCTTTCCGCGCTTCAAAAGACAGGGAAAACTCAGGAAACCGGAAATCCTCATGCAAATCCTCCGGAAACTCTGTCTGTCCCAGCATATTCTCATCCGGAAAGTAAAATACCCTTGCACAGCCCCGGTCTTTTGGGTCAAATCCCCACTTTTCTGTTTCCATTTCGTAGAAAAAACTCAGAATACCCGTTTTCGGCAGACATTGATCCACATCATAGGAAGTCGTTTCAGCCAGATTGATCTGTGTCAGAAAAGACAACGGCCTGTTCACCACAACCTGCTGGTAATCTTCTCCTTCATAATACGGCCAAACAAAATCTGCCGGCAAATCCGGTCTGCCTCCAATCTTGCTTCCGCCAGTGGGAACGGAGTTTTCTGCTTTATCGTATAAAACCCGAATTGTATTTTTCTGCAGTTTATCAAATGCTTCAAACATCGCTTTTTTGAAAGTGTCAGTCATAGAGTTCTCCTTTTCAATCGTCCAGTTCAGATAACAGCTCCAAGTTTTTTCTTTCATAATCATTCCAGACCGAATCATCAAATGTATCGGCCGGATAAATCGGCTGGTACCATGCACAGCCCATAAAATATTGGTTCAAATCCACATCGCTAAAAATATATCCCCGTTTTGCATAGATCTCATTTTTAGCCAGATGAATGACTGCCGCCGACAAGCCTTCGAAGTCTTCCCGTGTATAATACATCATGTCTGTAAAAAACAACGGGTCTGTTCGATTTGCAATATCACCTACCGCCCGGACATGTTCCCAATAGTCTGTCATATCTGCACAATATTTACTGGCCACATAATATTTTGATCGTTCCAAAGCAAGCGCTTCTATCTGCTCACCTGTCATTCCGGCGTAATGCCGCTCATAAAAAGCCTCCAGACACTGTTCATAAGAAACGCCCTGCTGATTCCCTTCAACGGTCCCCTGGCCCGTATCATATGATTCACCAGACGCAGCCGCAAAATACGCATCATCAACCTGTACAAGTTCATAACTGCCGCTGATTCCATATCCGATAAGATTCGTATCAGCCATCTGATACTCTGACACATCCACTGTAATCTGATCTTCAGTAAACCGAATACAAAGAATACCGCTTCCGCCCCATCCATCGTCACTGAACGGAAACTGTAACATACCATTTTCAATGATACCGGAAATATTATCCAGGGAAGCAAACCGCTCCGTTTTGCCCTGTTGTGTATACATACTGCCTGAGAATATGTTCTTTTGTTCAATATGGCAGATTAACTCTGTGCCACCTTGCGCAAGTATGGTTTCATGATTCAGCCCTCCAGCAGACCAGGCGCCGGTGTAGCTTTCATAATCTGTTGTAACATCTCCAACTTCTGCAGGTTCTGTCTCTTTATTGGCATCAGAATTCAAATGGGAGGTATCATTAGCTTCGGTTTCCATAGAATCTAAGGCAGATACTCCAGATTCCCCTTCTTCGGGAATCTGTTCCAGACCCGCTTTTTCAGGAGCAGACTGAACCGCACAACCGACTATTGTGAATATATAGAAAAAAAGACTGATAAAAATATATATTTTCTTCATGACAAATGTACTTTCTGTGAGAGTATGATAGTTCTTTGTTCGTAACATGTTTTGTTATTCAGAATTTTCTTATATTGATAAAAATGATTCTGTATTCTTTTCTTAAAGCAAGTAGAATAAAGTTTTTTACTATGTGGTTTGGATACATATAATATAATTATATATGGCTTTGGATAAAATTCAACTTAATAATTTATGTATTTTGATTGTTGGCCTATGGTGATCGTCCAGGGCCGGCTCCACTGGGCCCAGATTCCCATTTGGCGCATGTATGCGCCTGCGGTCCTTTCGGAAATAACTTCACCTGTTTTGCGCAGTTCTGATGTGATTTTAGGCGCGCCATAGTTCTGCCTGGAATCATCATAGATATCCCGAATTTTGACTTTTACTGATTTACGGCGTGTTTCTGTCTTAGAAGGCACGTGTCGGAGCCAGGCATTGTATCCGGATCGCGAGACACCTAAAAATTTTAACATTCCGGAGACGAAAACCCGGTGTCCAGCCTTCCTGGCAGCTTTCGTCTTTTCAGAAACTTCAAGATAAATGGTTTCTGTCATTTTCCCAGAATGTTGATGGCTTTTTTTAATACATCAAGTGCGTCTTGTACGTCACGCAGTTCACGTTTAAGACGGGCAATTTCTTTTCGTTCATCAGATGCATAATTACCGGAACCACGAACAGGGATATCACCCGACTCACGGAAATCTTTCAGCCATTTTGTAAGAGTACTGTAACCGATTCCAAGATTTTGCGCACATCCACGTACACCCAATTCTTTATGATTTTCATAGTATTGGACTGCATCGATTTTAAACTGTTTGTCATGTTGCTTTGCCATATGAGCTCTTCCTTCAGCATGTACTTCTATTGTATCATGCTTATATATAGTTTGGATTTCTCATTCTAACTTGTATTATTTATATTCTAACATCAAAACAAGTCCGGCAATACCCAGCCCGAAACCGTTTCAATCCACTCCCTCACGCAGAGGGAGACGCTGACAATGAACAGTGGAAGGAAGAGTGGGAACCGGGCGAAAGCGGCGAGCCTGTGGAAGGGGAAGAGCAGAAACCGGAGGAA
>ERZ778518.1897-NODE-1897-length-12732-cov-4.411612_pt1 | contig 12732 bp, 11 predicted proteins | sample MGYA00510340_ERZ778518 | MGnify/ENA primary metagenome ERZ778518 (study PRJEB29527, sample SAMN07138967) | mouse gut metagenome | material: feces | host: mouse | place: China:Nanjing | collected 2016-01-25 ... | reverse complement strand
CAGGAACAGCCCCGCCCCGTAGCGGACCGTGGCCGCAGCCGCCGCTCCCAGCAGAACGATGGCAAGAGCCGCCCAGCGATAGGCGGGGGTGGAACGTTCATTGACCCGTTTTGCCTTTGCGCTGCGGCTGAGAGCTTGAAAAAGCATGGGCCGTTCCTCCAGGTAATCACGGGCTTTTATAAGTCTGTGCACTTGTTGCTGCGCTTCTTTTGAAAGAGCCGGCCGGATTCTTGCAGCTTCTTCCTGTGCCCGTTTTGCCAGTTTTTTCTCCACCGCTTCACTGAGCAGAGGAATACCGGGGTGATACCGGCGGATATCTTCCAACAATTTATCTACATGTTCTTCGTGCTTAAAAAGGCACTGCTTTTCCTTTCCGTCATCATAGATAACCACCAGATAGGGGAGGGTGGCAAAAATCCCTTTTCCGGTGAAGCCGCCTTTACTCATGGCAACCCGTTTAAATACCCGTTGGATACAGGAAAATGGAATATAATATCTTCGATCGAGATAAAAGCTGTTCAGATACAGGGCTTTTTCACCTGTGCCGCAGGGACCGTATTTCCGGCATGCGGATTTGTCCATTTTCAGGTCGTTTGGGGTGAGGGTTTCTTTTCCCAGGGGAATCGTGTAGGTGAACATGGAAAACTCCTTTATACTGTATGCAGATCAGTACTGCAATGTTTTTCTGTATTATACTTCCGGCAGGAACGGTTGGCAAGGAGGAGGCTGTGAAAAAAGGGGCGATCCAATCACCCCTTTTTCCTGGTTCCTTTTGCTTTTGTCTGATTTATGTGTGTTAGATTTGTCTATAACAATGAAAGTTTGCGAAACGTGCTTCCTATTGTTTTTTGATACTGCTGTAATCCGGCCGGGGGTTGCGCGTCTTAATGACAAACATAAATGCACCCAGGAATACCACTGCCAGAACAATCCCTACAGGATAGGCGATTCCTGTTCCCAGATTGAGACATTCGGGGGCGGCGAAAAAGTAGGTCATAGACACTGCACTCATGAATGTGGCAGGTACGGCTGTAATCCAGTAGTTTTTCTTTTCCATAAAGAGATACATGCTGGCTGTCCAGAGGACGATCATGGCCAGTGTCTGGTTGGTCCAACTGAAATAACGCCATACGATGGAATAATCCAGCTGGCTGACAAAAGCGCCCACTGCCAGAAGCGGTACGCAGAGAATCAGACGGTTCTTCCATGCCTGCTGTTCCATGCCAAGCCAGTCGGCCAGTGTCAGGCGGGCTGAACGAAATGCTGTATCTCCGGAAGTGATGGGACATACGATAACACCTACCATGGCCAGCGCAATACCGATGCCGCCCATCGTCTTTGCGCATACATCATAGATTGCCGCAGACTGCCCGGCGCCGAGGGCTTCATTCAGTCCGGTGGAAAGGCCGCCGGATACTTCATAGATTGCACAGCCTGCCGCTGCCCAGATCAGGGCGATTACACCTTCTGCGGTCATGGCGCCGTAAAATACGAAATGGCCCTGTCGTTCACTTTTCAGACAACGTGCCATCAGCGGGCTCTGGGTAGAGTGGAAACCGGAAATGGCGCCGCAGGCAACGGTGATGAACATAAAACTCCATACCGGTGTGCTCTTGGGATGCATGTTATAAAAGTGGTTCCAGATTTCAGGAATCTGATATTCCGCATGGGTGAAGATGCCGATGCCCACACCGATTGCCATGACAATCAGACAGATGCCGAAAAGCGGATATATCTTCCCGATGATTTTATCGATGGAAATAAAGGTTGCAATAAAATAATATGCCAGAATGATAAAGGTCCACATTTTTACATTGGTGAGCATTCCACTGCCGCCGGAATTCCCGATCAGGGTGGTAATCAGACCGGCAGGCCCTACCGCAAATACGGTTCCAACCATGACAAGAAGTACTACGCTGAAAACGCGCATAATGTTTTTCATAATGCTGCCCATGTAGATTCCTGTTACTTCGGCAATGGAGACACCCTCATTGCGTGCGCTGAGCATGCCTGAAAAATAGTCGTGGACGCCGCCTGCCAGAATGGTACCAAAGGTGATCCAGAGAAATACAATGGGTCCCCACAAAGCACCCTGCATGGCTCCGAAAATGGGGCCCAGACCGGCGATGTTCAGCAACTGTACAAGGAACAGCTTCCACTGAGGCATGACGACATAGTCAACGCCGTCGTTAATCCGTACTGCCGGTGTTTCCCGGTCGTCCGGGGCAAATGTGTTGTCTACAATTCTGCCATAGACAAAGTAACCGCCGACTAACAACACAAGACACAGAAAAAAACTTAACATGATACTCCCTCCTCTTTTTTGCTGCCTGATGGGGCAGCGGTTTTATGTATTCTGTCTGATTTTATTATAGTACACCGGAAATAAATTGTAAAATATTTATAACAAAAAACGAAAAAAGAGATTTTATGGAAAAGCATTTTTGACCCGGAATCTTTTTTGTGGTATGCTATTAAACACATTGTGGACAGAAATGTATAATAATGGAGGGAACGGAAATGTACACATTTCAGAGCAGGGTGCGTTACAGCGAGACAGACAGCAATGAACGGTTAACGCTTCCGGCAATCACAGATTATTTTCAGGACTGTGGGACGTTTCAGTCGGAAGAACTGGGGTTGGGCGTACAATATTTGCAGGAGAGTCATCTGGCATGGGTTCTGTCGGCATGGCAGATCGTGGTAGAGACGTATCCCAGACTGTGTGACGAAATCCGCATCAGTACATTTCCCTATGGTTTTAAAGGGTTTCTGGGATATCGAAATTATACGATGGACCGGGCAGACGGGACGCGGATGGCATATGCCAACGCCATATGGACACTGTTAAATATGGAAACAATGAAGCCGGTGCGCGCTACGGAAGAGATGATGAGAAAATATGTATTGTCAGAGAAGCTTCCTATGGAATATGCACCCAGAAAGATAGGCGGGGCGTTGTCAGGAGAATGGCTGGAAGGCTTTTCGGTGAAGCGGTATCACCTGGACAGTAATCATCATGTAAACAATGCGTGGTATGTGAAAATGGCGTTTTGCTGCATTCCGGAGACAGCTCATATCAGGCAGATGCGGGCAGAATATAAAAAGCAGGCCCTCCTGGGAGACTTCATTTTGCCCAATGTGGCAGTTTTGGAGAACCGATATATTGTGTCCCTGTGCAGCGAAGAAAAAGAGCCTTATGCAGTGATAGAATTTACATGTGAAGCATAGAATGAAGGAGACAGTATGATTCAGTTAGGAAAAAGACAGACACTTGTGGTCGTAAAAACGGTGGAGTTTGGCGTGTATCTGGCAGAGAATGCAGAGTGCGCGGCGCAGGAGAAGGTATTGCTGCCGGGGAAGCAGGTGCCGGAGGGCGCGAAAACAGGTGATGAAATCGAAGTTTTTATTTATAAGGATTCCAAAGACCGGCTGATTGCCACAACCCGAATGCCCGCGCTTACGCTGTATCAGGTGGGGGAACTGACTGTGGCACAGGTGGGGAATATCGGCGCATTTCTGGACTGGGGGCTGGAAAAGGATCTGCTGCTTCCGTTCCGGGAGCAGACTGCCAAGGTGCAGGCAGGGCAGAAATGCCTGGTGGCGCTTTATATTGATAAAAGCAGCCGCCTGTGTGCCACGATGAATGTATATCCATATCTGGATACAGACAGTCCCTATGGGAAAGATGATCGGGTGGAAGGCACCGTATATGAGATCAGCCGTGAGTTTGGCGCCTTTGTGGCAGTAGACAACCGATATTCCGGACTGATCCCCAAAAAGGAACTGTACGGGGAAATTCACATCGGTGAACGTATCCGCGGTCGGGTGACGGAGGTAAAAGAGGATGGCAAACTGAATCTGAGCATCCGGGAAAAGGCATATCTGCAAATCGGTACGGATGCGGAGAAGGTGATGGAAGCCATTGAGCGCTGTGGCGGAGCACTTCCTTTTAATGACAAGGCAAGCCCGGAGGTAATCCGCACAGAGATGCAGATGAGTAAAAATGAGTTTAAACGGGCTGTGGGCCATCTGTTGAAAGCCGGTAAAATCACCATAACGGAAAAGGCAATTCTGAAAAACAAGAACTGAACATATTATAAAAAAAGAATAATGCATTTGTAAAAAAACAATTATAGACTTGCATTTTCCGGAATTTTATGTATAATCTGGAATATAGAGAAAGGAGAGGAGAATTATGAAAGTACAGAATATCAAAGACATTGATAAGTTTTTTAAGGTTATTGATTCCTGCATCGGCAAGGTAGAGCTGGTAACAGGAGAAGGAGACAGACTGAATCTGAAATCCAAATTATCCCAGTATGTTTCCATGGCCAATATCTTTTCTGACGGAACGATTTCCGAGCTGGAAATTCTTGCTTACGAACCGGAAGATATCACCAAATTAGTTAACTTTATGATGGAAAGCTAGGCGTAAGGAATGAACAGCAAAAAAGTAAATTGGTTCTTTTTAACAACCATTCTACTGCATTTTCTTATTGTAGTATTAATGGTTGTTTTTCGTTCTGTGTTCACATTAGGCATTATTGCTAACTTTATTGTCAGCAGCGGCATGATACTCTTGCCGGCGCTTTTGTTTCTCGCTTTTTCCGGTGATCATTTTGTAGAAGCGGTTGGATTTCACAAAATAAAATGGTCCTCTGTTGGCATGATCGTGCTCTTTACTTTTTTGACAATGCCTCTTACTACCGTCATTAACACAGTTTCCATGTTTTTTGTGGAAAATGCAGTAATGGAGATCAGCGGGCAGATTTTGGAGATTCCTTTTCTACTTGCCTTTTTCTTCATGGCTGTCAGTGCCCCGGTGTGTGAAGAAGTGGTGTATCGGGGAATTGCCTATCGGGGATACCGGAAATCAGGAACGCTTTTGCAGGCGGCTGTTTTGTCTGCGCTGATTTTTGCAACGGGGCATATGAATTTCAATCAGGCGGCATATGCATTTGTAATCGGCATCATGCTTGTATTTTTGGTGGAAGCCACTGGAAGTATTTGGGCTTCTATTATTTATCATGTAATTTTTAACGGATACAGCGTGTGTATTATGTATTTGTCTAAAGACATACTTTTAGACGATACGATTTCCGAACTTCCCAGTGGTTGGACGGAACAGGATTCCCTGCTTTACGGGCTGGGAGTGTCCCTGGTGATGGCGACGATAATGACTTCCATTGCAGTCTGTGTACTGGTTTGGATCGCAAAGAATGAAGGGCGGAGCGAACGTCTGAAACAGTTTTGGACAACCCGCCATAATAAAAAAGAGAAAATGATTACAATTCCACTGATCGTGGCGATTATCCTGAGTATTGCCTACATGGTGACGGATGTAATTTTATATAAAATAATGGTATGAGAGAAATCAATATTTTAGGATTGAGCCTGCATGATTATACGTTGCGGGAGAAAATGCGTATGCTGGACGGATTTCTGGACCATGGAGTTCCGGGTACCGTGGAGTTTGTCTCTGCAAAGGTGTTGATGCGGGCGGAGTCGGATGCCAGACATAAAGAATGGCTGGAATCCATGGACATTATAGAATACTGTGATGCGGATATTCTGCGTGCAGCCGGAATCACGTCCAGAGGACGGATGCGTGAGATTGAAAACAACAGTTTTCTATATGAATTGCTCAGAAGGCTTGTACGGGAAAGGCGTCCTGTTTATTTGCTTGCAGATTCACAGGATGCAATGCTTGCGCTGGAGTCGGATATACAGCGGGAACAGATAGAGATTGTTGGAAAAAATATTCTGTCCTCTGATGAAGGCGCTGCCAGTGCGGATCAAATTATCAATGATATCAATGATAAGGCGCCGGATGCCATTTTGACATTGACAGACTGTTTTGTCCGGGAAGCCTTTATTTATCATAATAAAAACAGGATCAATGCAGGCATTTGGGTAGGGCTTTCCAAAGAAGGGCCTGTGGCGGGTCCGGACAGGAAACGGATGTATGTGTTTGTGACAAAGCTGCAGAAGAAATTGTTTCAGAGAAAAGTCCATCGGTATGAGAATCAGGGAAAGGCGGAAAATTAAAGTTCCGTCTTTTTGTACATATTTCGTTGTGCAGGTTGCCGAAGCTATAAAAGGTAAAAAAATGAAAAAAGCGTAAAAAATGCATAAAATATACCATATTCCCTGTAGATTTATTTGTAGATATATATTAAAATGATACATGGACAGAGTAAATCTGAAAAAATATCCGGATGGCAGCATTAGACAGATTATGCAGAATGCATAATTTTCCGGAAAAGAGAAGGAGCAGGGGAAATGATTTCTAATCAGATTTTACAGAACACAATCGAAGGGTTGAAGGCAATATCGCGTGTGGAGTTCAGTATCATCGATACGGATGGTAAAGTAGCCGCCTCCACATCGGACAATATGAGCGAGTTTGAAAAATCCGCTCTGGAGTTTGTAACTTCTCCGGCGGACAGCCAGGAGATTCAGGGATGCCAGTTTTTTAAAATTTATGATGAGCAGCAGTTGGAATACATTCTGGTAGCCGGAGGAGCAGGGGAAGATCTGTACATGGTAGGTAAAATGGTGGCTTTCCAGATTCAGAATCTGTTGACCGCCTATAAAGAACGCTTCGACAAGGATAATTTTATTAAGAATCTTCTTCTGGACAATCTGCTGTTGGTGGATATTTACAGCCGTTCCAAAAAACTGCATATCCCGACAGATGTCAGGCGGGTGGTCATAGTTGTGGAAGCTGAGAACGGCAAAGACAGCAACGCCCTGGAAATCATCCGGAATCTCAAAGAAAATGCGGGCAAAGATTTTGTGACGGCGGTGGATGAAAACAATGTCATAGTAGTGAAGGAAATTGCCGATGGAGACGGCAATGCTGAGATAGACAGAAAGGCAGAAGAAATTGCCTGCTGTCTGGAAAAAGAAGGTATTGGCAATGTACATATAGCTTATGGTACAATTATAGGGGAAATCAAGGAGGTCAGCCGTTCATATAAAGAAGCGAAAATGGCATTGGATGTGGGCAAGATATTTTTCAGTGAGCGCAATATCATTGCGTACAGTGAACTGGGGATTGGCCGCCTGATTTATCAGCTTCCGATTCCGCTCTGTAAAATGTTTATCAAGGAGATTTTTGACGGCAGGAATCCGGACGAATTTGATGAAGAGACTTTAACAACCATTCATAAGTTTTTTGAAAACAGTCTGAACGTTTCCGAAACATCCAGACAACTGTTTATTCACAGAAACACCCTTGTATACCGGCTGGACAAGCTGCAGAAGAGTACGGGGCTGGATCTGCGTATTTTTGAGGATGCCATTACGTTCAAAATCGCCCTGATGGTTGTTAAATATATGAAATACATGGAAACTTTTGATTTTTAGAAATATACAGGAGAAAAAGAGTTGGCAGGGAAAAGACGGGTAAGAAGAGGGTCATCCGAATCAAGGGATATTATTGTATTGGACAATGTAAGCAAATCCTATTCCACAGGGGCGCCTGCGCTGAACGGTGTCAGCATCCGGATTCGGCGGGGTGAATTTGTATTTGTGGTGGGGGACAGTGGATCAGGCAAGTCTACGCTGATCAAGCTGCTCCTGCGTGAACTGACGCCCACCTCCGGCGGTGTGTGGGTAAACGGTGAGGATGTGGTGCGTCTGCGGCATCGCAAAATACCAAAATTCAGGCGCAATCTTGGCATTGTATTCCAGGATTTCCGTCTGTTAAAAGACCGTAATGTTTATGAAAATGTGGCTTTTGCACAGCGCATCATACAGGTGCCCACCAGGGAGATCCGGAAAAATGTGCCGGCGATCCTCTCCATCGTGGGGCTGGCCGGAAAATACAAGGCAAAGCCCAGGCAGCTTTCCGGAGGGGAACAACAGAGGGTGGCGCTGGCAAGGGCATTGATTAATAAGCCCTCTATTTTGTTAGCAGATGAGCCTACGGGGAATCTGGATCCTAAGAATTCCTGGGAGATTATGAAGCTGCTGGAAGAGATTAACCAGAATGGGACCACTGTGCTTGTGGTAACCCATAACCGGGAAATTGTAAATGCCATGAAGAAGAGAGTCGTTACAATGAAAAAGGGTGTGATTGTAAGCGACGAAGAAGAAGGCGGTTATATTGATGAGGATTAGTACACTTTTTTATACGATAAAACAGGGTTTTGTAAATATACTCAGGAATAAATGGTTTTCACTTGCGTCTATTGCTACTATTTCGGCCTGTCTGTTCCTTTTTGGGCTGTTTTATGCCATTCTGACCAATTTTCAGCATGTGGTGCGTACAGCGGAAGAGGGCGTGAGTGTTACGGTATTTTTTGATGAAGGTATCAGCGATGAACGGATACGGGAAATCGGGGATATGATCAGTAAGCGGGTGGAAGTGAGAGAGCTGAAATTCAAATCTGCCGAGGCAGTATGGGAAGAGTTCCGTGTAGAGTATCTGGGAGAGTATGCGGATGGTTTTACCGAAAATCCCCTGGAAGACTCAGCGAATTATGAAATTTATCTCAGCGATGTGTCCATGCAGAGCACCCTTGTCACTTATCTGGAATCGGTAGAGGGAGTGCGGCAGGTGAACCGCTCGGAGATTACTGCCAATGCCCTGGGAGGCATCAATGTGCTGATTGGATATGTTTCGCTGGGGATTATCATTATTTTGCTGGCGGTTTCCATTTTCTTGATCAGCAATACGGTTATGATCGGTATTTCCGTCAGAAAAGAAGAGATCAACATTATGAAATATATTGGTGCCACAGACTTTTTTGTCAGATCGCCTTTTGTGATCGAAGGAATACTGATTGGCCTGATGGGTTCCGTGGTGCCCCTTGTATCCATTTATTATATTTATACCAATGTCATTGTGTATATCAATGACAGATTTCAGATCCTGTCCGGGCTTTTGAATTTTCTGCCTGTGGAGGAGATTTTTTCCAAACTGATGCCGGTTTCCATTGCAATCGGTGTGGGCATCGGATTTTTGGGCAGTGTCACAACAGTTAGAAAACATTTAAAAGTTTAATTGAGGGCATTGCATGAAGAAGAGGCGGAATATACTGGCGTGCCTGTGTACGGTTTTTCTGTTGGCCGGGACGGCGGCGCCCTCGTTTACGAGCCAGGCGGATTCCAAAGCGGATAAAATCCAGGACAGTATCAAACAGAAACAGAGCGCGATAGGAGAGGCACAGAAGCAAAAACAGGCTCTTGAGTCCGGTCTGACAGATGTGAAAAAGCTGGTGCAGGAACTGGAGAACACGAAACAGAATCTGAAAGATTATGTGGAGAAGCTGGATAAAAATCTGGACGAAATAGAAGCGAAAATCAAGGAATTGAAAGAGCTGATTTCCGAAAAGGAAGAGGAGATCGAAGAGACGCAGCAGTCACTGGCTGAGAGCATGGAGGTGGAAAAAGAACAATACGCCGCCATGAAAAAGAGAATTAAGTTTATGTATGAACGGGGGCAGACATTCTACCTGGACATGCTCTTTACGACCGATAATTTCGGAGATGTATTGAGCCGCACGGAATTTATTGAGAAAGTGGCGGCTTATGACAGAAAGAAGCTGGAGGAATATCAGGAAACGGTAGCCCAAATAGAAACTTTTAAAGAAGAGCTGGAAGCGGAAAAGCTGGTGCTTGACGCGGCAAAGGAGTCGGTGGAAGAGGAAGAAGCGGCGCTCAATGCCTTAATTGCTTCGAAAGAGAAAGAAATCAAAAATTATGATGCGGACATCAGCAATAAATCACAGGTTGTACGGGAATATGAAGCGGAAATTGCCGCACAGAATGCGACGATAGCGGCTTTGGAACAGGCTGTGGCAGCAGAGAAAAAACAGCTTGAGGAAGCCAACCGCCCCAAATATGACGGCGGCAGATTTAAGTGGCCTGCGCCATCCTATACAAGAATTTCCGATGACTATGGAAACAGGATTCATCCAACGCTGGGTGTGCAGCAGTTTCACAATGGGGTGGATCTGGCAGCGCCCAGCGGGTCGCCTATTCTGGCAGCCTATGATGGAGATGTGGTGGCGGCAGATTATAACGGGAGTATGGGTAATTATATTATGATAGACCATGGAGATGGCCTGTATACGATCTACATGCATGCATCTGCATTGTATGTATCGAAAGGCACTCATGTGGCAAAAGGGGATCAGATAGCGGCAGTAGGTTCTACGGGACGTTCTACAGGTCCACACCTGCATTTCAGTGTACGTCTGAATGGCAGTTATGTAAGTCCGTGGAATTATTTGTCGTCATAAAGAATAAAATCTTTTTAGAGGAATTGACAGGAATGGGGAACATGTCAGATAAAAGAAAATTTGTAAACGGGCTGATTGCGGGCCTGCTTCTGGCGGTCATTATTGTATCCGCCACATATGCGGGTCGGGAAGCGGTGACAGCATGGAAACGGCACAATGATACAGACAGTGATGCAGGCAGCGGCGAGGTTGTCAGTGCAAGGACAATGCAGAAGCTGCAGCTCATCGAAGAGATAATTGAAGAGAACTATGCATTGGATATGGTGGACAGCAAGGCCATGGAAAATGGGATTTATCAGGGATTGATCAGTTCTCTGGGGGATCCGTATTCCGCATACTATTCCGCAGAAGAGATGCAGGAGCAGCAGGAAAAACTGGATGGGGTATATTATGGTATAGGCGCTTATGTGCGTCTGGATGAGTCGCTGGGGTTTGCCCGTCTGGGTGAGATTTTCCCTGACAGCCCCGCCCAGGAAAGCGGGCTGCAGGAAGGCGATCTGATCATGCGGGTGGACGATCAGTATACGAAAGGTATGAGTCTGGAGGATGTGGTCAGTCTGATTAAAGGTGAAGAAGGAACGAAAGTTACGCTGACCATTATGCGCGAAGGAGAAGCCGATACAAGAGAGGTGGAAGTGGAGCGCAGAGAAGTACCCAAGCAGACAGTTTCCTTTGAGATGATGGAGGATCAGATTGCCTATATCAGAATCACGGAATTTGATAAGGTTACAGTAGATCAGTTTACCGATGCCCTGGCGACGGCCAAAGGTTCCGGTATGCTGGGTCTGGTGCTGGATCTTAGGGATAATCCCGGAGGCAATCTGGCGGCAGTCATAGATGTGGCCAGAAAGTTACTGCCCAAAGGGCTGGTGGTCTATACGGAGGATAAGGCGGGCAAGCGCCAGGACTATAATTGTGACGGAGAAAATGAGCTGACCGTACCGATGGTCGTATTGGTCAATGAGGGCAGCGCCAGTGCGTCGGAAGTGTTGGCAGGCGCCATCAAAGACTATGGAAAAGGGAAACTGCTGGGAACCACAACCTTTGGAAAAGGGATTGTGCAGAAATATCTGGCTATGTCGGACGGTTCCGCGGTGAAGCTGACGACCAGCAAATATTATACACCTAAAGGTAATAATATTCATGGAATCGGGATTGAACCTGACGAGAAACTGGAACTGGATTTTGAACGGTACGTGGAGGAAGGGTACGATAATCAGTTGGAACGTGCAAAGGAAATATTGGTGACAGGAGAGTAGGGAGCAGAAATGCTCCCTTTTTTACTGTCTGGCAGCAGGACATGATAAAAATGCGAAAAAACGAACATATGTTTTGAAAACCGTGGACAAATACAATGGAAGATGATACAATAATAGCATATTTCACTGAACATTCAGTTCTGTTTTGAATCATTCAAACTTGCAGTGATTTGCTGTTCATGACATATAGAAAGTTCGCAAAGCAGGACTTCTGCTGTTTAAGATAATGGAAAGTTCGCAAAGCATATTTTGTATTGTTTATAGAAATGAAAAGGAGCCATCATGAAATTTCTCCATATTTCGGATCTGCATTTAGGAAAACGTGTCAATGAATTCTCCATGACAGAGGATCAAAGATACATTTTGTCACAGATACATTCTATCGCGGAATGCGAAGCCGTGGATGCTGTGATTATATCAGGGGATATTTATGACAAGCCAGTCCCTTCAGCAGAAGCGGTACAGATATTTGACCAGTTTCTGACTGCGCTGGCAGATTGTAAACAGCGTGTGTTTCTTATCAGTGGGAACCACGACTCTGCAGAACGGATTGCCTTTGGGGCGCAGCTTATGAGTGGCAGAGGCGTTTATGTATCGCCGGTTTATGACGGGCGTATAAAGCCCGTTACACTGACAGACGAATATGGAGAACTGTCCGTATATCTGCTTCCGTTTATCAGGCCGGCAGCAGTGCGCCGTATAGTGGAGAAAGAAGCAGAGCAGGGCCAGGAACAACATCTGCCCGAAAGCTATCAGGAGGCAGTGGAATTTGTGATAAACCGTATGCAGGTTGACAGGGAAAAACGGAATATCCTGGCAGTCCATCAGTTTGTAACCGGAGCGAGGCGTTGTGAATCTGAAGAGATTGTGGTAGGCGGCCTGGACAATGTGGACATGGAAGTGTTTGACGCATTTGATTATGTTGCCCTGGGCCATATCCACAGTCCACAGTTCATCGGGCGGGAAACAGTCCGCTACTGCGGGACACCGCTGAAATACTCTTTTTCCGAGGCGGAGCAGGAAAAATCCGTTACCATTGTGGAATGCAGGGAAAAGGGACAGACACAGGTGTATACAGTGCCGTTGCATCCTCTGCGTGACCTGCGCCTGATCAAAGGAACCTATCTGGAACTGACGGCCAGATCGTTTTATCAGAATATGAATACGGAAGATTATATCAAAGTCATACTGACGGACGAAGAGGATATTCCGGACGG
>ERZ778518.1893-NODE-1893-length-12771-cov-6.034759_pt1 | contig 12771 bp, 14 predicted proteins | sample MGYA00510340_ERZ778518 | MGnify/ENA primary metagenome ERZ778518 (study PRJEB29527, sample SAMN07138967) | mouse gut metagenome | material: feces | host: mouse | place: China:Nanjing | collected 2016-01-25 ... | reverse complement strand
TACTTCGTCAGCTGACCACCGACGGCATTATCCGCCGCGAACTCTTTCCAGATGTCCCTCCTCGCACGGAATACTCTGTATCGGACTTCGGCAAGACGCTTCTGCCTCATGTCGAGGATCTGCTCAACTGGGGACGCGACAACTTCGATACCATAATGTCAAACCGACAAAAGCGTCAATCATAATATGTGCAGACTTACAGAAACAGACCGCTTGTATTTTCGTCCGTGGCGCGAGAACGATGCCGAAGCTCTCTACAAGTATGCCTCCGACCCAAGAGTGAGCGAAATGGCTCTGTGGCCACAACATACGTCGGTGGAGATGAGTCGTCAGGTAATCCGCGACTTCTTTATGAACAACGAGCATACTTTCGCCATGGTGCTAAAAGAGACCAATGAGCCGATAGGATGTATCGGACTTGTGCCGGTCGGAGCCGAGCATTACAAGCCACTGGTAAACGAGAGGGAAGTCGGATATTGGATAGGTTATCCATACTGGGGCAAAGGGCTGACCTCGGAAGCTTTGAAATCCTTGATTGAATTTTGCTGCAATAATCTCCGGCTTGACTCACTGATGGTTACGACTGACGCCACCAATAAAGCCTCTCAGCGGGTCGCTGAGAAATGCGGCTACTCCGACCAGTCACACTTTATAAGGAATTTCAAGGAACTGAGCGGTTATACTCCTGAGGCGCTTATAAAGCACTGCGCACCATACTCAGATCTGTTTACAGCTCCGGCATAATGTCGCTTTTGTTCTATCGGGAGTGTCGTTGCCGTGGTAACTTCGCATCAAAAAAAACTATGATGCAGGAAGTAAATCCGAAAGATACCACGCGGGCATATGCCTTTGAAATGTGGATGAAGGCACCGATGCCGATGGTGACGCTTATCAAAACTCTCGATGTAACCCGTTTACGACGTTTTAGCCGAAAACGTGGACTAAAATTCAACATGCTGATGTGTTGGTGTATAGGTCGTGCCGCCACTCAGGTAAAAGAGTTCTATATGCTGCCGGTAGGTGACAAGTTAATCGGATATGACTCGATTGCAGTCAACACAATTGTTGCCAATTCCGAGGGAGAGGTAAGCTCATGCGACATTCCTTTCAGTGACGACCCTCGCGGTATCATTTCAGTTCCATCACACCCAGATGGATGGTGCCCATGCAGCCCGCTTTCTTGACCTGCTTCAAAAGGAAATCTCTAACGTTTAGCTATTGCATCAAAATTGTCAAGAGCCCATTCGATGAGATTGCCAAGCAACGGTATAAGACTTTTACCGAGATTTGTCAGTGAATACTCCACTTTAGGAGGTATCTCGGCATACAGTTTTCTTGAAATCAGACCATCGGCTTCAAGGCTTTTCAGAGTTTCTGTAAGGACTTTAGGTGATATATCGGGAATTGCCCTCCCGATTTCATTAAAGCGGGTTGCCTCGTTCTCAGCAAGGACACAGAGAACGAGCATAGTCCATTTGCCGGAAAACCGGCTTATGACGTTTCTGACAGGACACGATGCGATGCCCGTATATTTTTTCAAATTTTCTTTCAGTGGCAATGCGTTCATATTCAAAAATAGTTACCAGAATGTAAGTGCCTTACGCCTGAGTAACGTCTTGCACGACTCAAAAAAGCGACTTAACTTTGCGCTATCGAAACGAAAGCGGCTTACTGTCGCAAAGTTAATAGTTTAATTTCAAACCAAGAAATATGAGCGAAATCAAGACTCTCAATTCCGGCGATAAATTTGCCCACGTTTCCATCGGCTCTCTGTGTGGCTTCGAAGGAAAACAGTTCGTTAAGGAAGCCACAAGTGCCACTTCATGCGAAATCTCATTCGGCACGCTGCCTTCGGGCGCTGCTGTGCCCTTCTTCCACAGCCACAAGGCTAACGAGGAAAATTACATAATCCTGTCCGGAGCAGGTAAATTTCAGGTTGACGACAACGTCTTTGATGTGGCGGAGGGTTCTGTAATCCGAGTTTCGACCAACTGCGACCGCAATATCAAATGTACCTCAACAGAAGCGATGACCTATATCTGCATACAGGCAAAAGAAGACAGTCTTGGCGATTATACAATGACCGATGCTGAGATAACCGAGCGGAAAAGTCAGCTCTGACAATCTCGGGAAATACACAGCTCAACAGAATGAAGGTGAAAGATTTTTCTGTCATCTTCATTCTGTTTATGTATGCAAGGTTATTGATGTTTTGATGATAGGGATTTGGTTATATCTTTCAGATGTTCCCGTCCCCACTCCGAGAGCTGATTGAGTATAGGCATAAGAGATCTACCCAAATCGGTTAACTGACCTACATTCTGACCTGTACTTGACCTATTATCTGACTTAATTTGATAGGGTTTCCCAATGCCCTCCTTTGGTTTTCCCAATGCGTTTTATTATTTCTTTCTTTCTGAGAGATGCTATAATCCTGTTGACTTTTCTTGTTGAGAAACCTGTCTCTATGGCAATCAATGGCTGTGTAATGCTTGGGGTCTTGCGGATTATCTCAAGAACTTTATTCTCGTCATTATTCTCGCCATTCTCGCCTTTATTCTCGCCATTCTCGCCATTCTCGCCAGCGTTGCGAGAATCCTTAGTCAATGCCAATGGATAAGTGACTGTTGAGATTAGCATATCACTCTCAAAGGTGACAGTTTTCCCGGTCAATCTTTCTGGGAAGACCGCACGAAGCCTCTTTGACCTCGAAATCATTCCATTCTATATCGTTGAGCCTTGCGAGCAGTTCTTCTTTTGTCATTTTTGCGCGTATTAGACTGCAACGTTACTAATTTTTCGGCGATTCTTTTTACAATATGTAGCCGAGAGCCACGGCTCAACTGTATATGACGAAGAACTTCAATACATATATTGAAAGCCCGGCGGTGGACTATCTGCGTAATCTATGCTTGCGCGAGGGCGTATTACGCCACTATGACCGATATGTAGATTTGCACTGCAAGACGGCACAGCAGCGTTATAATGACCTTATTTCCAAACATCCCGACCTGTTTTCACTATTTCCGCTCAAAGACATAGCCTCGTTTCTGAATATAACTCAGACACATCTGAGCCGTCTGCGAAAAAATATTTAGACGCTATTGTCACTTTTCAACAAATGTTGAAGTCTATAATACGGAAACCTGTTAACTTTGCATCGTGAAATCGTAAGCATCAACTCTATGAAATCAATAATTATCACAATATCGGCTTTGTCTTGCGCTCTATCAGCTATGGCGCAGACAGAAACTGCGGATTCAATCCCGGCTCAGAAACTGCAAGAAGTTGTAATACAGGCTCCAAAGGTAATCCGCAAGGCAGATATGGATGTTTATCATCCCTCTAAAAGTGCCGTTGAACATTCTCAGAATGGCTTGCAGTTGCTAAACAATCTTATGATTCCGACCCTTACCGTCAGTGACGCGCTCGGCACTATTCAAGCTGTCGGCCAGTCGGTACAAGTACGCATCAACGGTCGCGAATCATCAATCGAACAGGTGCGTACCCTTCTGCCCGAAACCATCAAACGTGTGGAATGGATAGACAACCCCGGCCTTCGCTACGGCGGAGCAAACTATGTGTTAAATTTCATCGTCTCCAATCCGACGGTCGGTGGCTCGCTGATGGCACAGGCTCGCCCGGCTCTCAACCAGGCTTGGGGCTTCTATATGGCGGATGCAAAATTCAATACCGGGCGATCGCAGTGGGAAGTTGGCGGCAACTTCAAGCTTACCAACAAGGTGAAGACTCATCGCGATTACACGGAGACTTTCACATATCCCGACGGCTCGACCTTGACCCGAGATGAGACCTCGCGCGGCGGAACGATGGATAATTCATTTGCCAATGCCTGGGCCTCATATAGCTACATCAAGCCAGACACAACTGTGTTTATGGCGGAGTTCGGCCTGTTCCAAAAGCTCACAGACAAATTTCTATATAATGGACTTTTATCGCTGAGCGACGGCTCAGACGATATACTCCTGACCGACTCCCATGGCGATAAAGGAGGAACCCCCTCTTTATCGTTATACTGGCAGCAGAATTTCGCTCGTAAGCAGATGCTTATCGTCAACTTCAACAGCTCATTCTATTTCGGGCGATCGTACTCCAACTATCTTGAACAATTGCCGGACGCCCGGAATCCTTGGGACTATGTTACTTCTATCAACACTGAAATCAAAGACCACAATCAAGCCTACGCAATAGAAGCTGATTACGTTAAGAATTGGACAAACGGACGCTTCACCGCCGGAGCATCCTACACTGCCAATAGAAACCGTTCACGCTATGACAATCTTGACGGAAGGATATTCCATCAGCGTCAGGACAAGGTCTATCTCTTTGCCGAATATTTTCATCGTTTCGGCAAATGGACTGCAACTGCCGGAATGGGTGTCCAGTATACCGATTTTCTTTTCAAGGAAACCGATCAAGGCACTCACACATGGAGTCCGCGTCCGCAGGCCACGATCACATATTCGCTGAATCAGAATCACAATTTCCGGCTGAACTTTACATCGTGGCAGTCCACACCGTCGCTAGCAGAAACCAACATCGTGCCGCAGCAGCTCGACGGCTTTCAGTGGCGCGTGGGCAATCAGAATCTGAAAACCGCCAACTCCTATATGCTCACTTTCCGCTACGGCTTCAACGTGCCTCGTGTCAGCGGTTCGTTCGGCGTCCGCGCCTTCACCTCGCCCAACGCCATCACTCCGCTTCTGCAGTGGGAGGGTGACAAACTAATCACCACATACGAGAACAGCCGCGGACTGCAGAACCTCTCGTTCTTTCTTGCACCCCAAATTGAAATAATCCCGAAATGGCTCATGTTAAGCGGATACGTTCAGTTCCGCATGGAGCACATGCGTGGCACCGGCTACACACATCGCAGCAACGCTTGGAGCGGCAACGCCAATATACAACTTATGCACTGGGGCTTCGTGCTCAGCGGTCAGTACGTGAGGGCACAGCGCGACCTATGGGGTGAGAAAATCAGTTGGGGCGAAAACCTGAACATTATTGACCTCAGTTACAACTGGAAATCATGGCAGTTCTCGGCAGGTGTCATCATGCCTTTTGGCAAATACGACCAAGGCAGTAAGTCGCTAAGCAAGTGGAATCGAAACGAGCAACACATGCGCCTTGATATGCGTATGCCATACATCAGCGTATCATACAACCTGCAATGGGGTCGTCAGAAACGTGGAGCGCAGAAACTCATGGAAGTTGATGCCAACGCTGACCGCTCGACAGCAGGAGGAAGATGAACAGCAGCAAATTATTCATAGCGCATTGTTTCGGCGGGGGAAATTTTTGCTGCGAAGCAGGAGGGGAGGATTAGGCAGAGGTAGATGACAAAGACTGTGGCTGCGTTCAGGATGAGGATTGCCTGCCAGCTGATTTCAACAGGTACGAAATCAATGTAGTATGAATCAGGATCGAGAGGAAGGAAATGCCATCTGTCTTGAGCCCAAAGCAACGCCAGCATAAGGGCGTTGCCAATTACAATTCCGGTCAGGGCTATTCGTATCGCCATGTATATGAATATGCTTCTTACTTTTTTTACAGTAGCCCCGAGTGTGCGTATCAGTCCGATGAAACTCTTCTTGTCGAGAATGATGATGAGCATTCCTGATATGAGTGTGGCGCATGCGACGATTGTCATCAACACCAGAATCACTATAACATTCGTGTCAAGCAACGAGAGCCATCTTAAATATCCGGCACCCTGATTGAGTGCGTTGTCAACGCGGTAGTATTTATAAACAAGTCCTGAAGCGAGGGCTTCGTTCAATACTGCAGCGAGATGCTCGGCGTTTTGCTGTAGATTGTCGAAATCATCGGTAGTTATCGAAACCGAAGTGCCCTGGGTTCCGGATACTTCGCCGAGATTCTGAATCAGCGGAAGGCTGCCGTATACAAAAACATTATCGTATGTGTCGAAGTGAGAATTGTATATGGCTGCGATTTCGAGTCGGCGGACCCTGATCGAGCCTGACATGAAGTATGTGTCGATCTTGTCTCCCGCCTTAAGGCGCAGCTGATCGGCAGCTTTGCGTGAAATCACTATCTTCATGTCGTTTCCCTCTTTGGAGAAGTCCGGCAGACTTCCCTCCTCGATGTTTGACGAAAGGAATTTCCTGAGTGCCTCTCCCTCCATGCTTTTGAGGTATATACCCTTGAAATCATCCGCTGTCTTGAGGATTGCCGGAATCGATGCCTCCAGAGAATAGCTTGTGATAAAATCCTGCGAATCGAGGAGTGCTCGCAATGTGGGGGTGAGTGTTATAAGATTGGAGTCTTCCGGACCTGCGGGCACGGCATACAGGGTGATGTGTGAGTTAAACCCTATTACCTTGTCGCGGATTTCCCGCTTGAATCCCAATACAATGGCGATGGCGGCGAGCATCACCGCCACAGAAAGCGCCACGGCGGCGACTGCCACACGTATTGCGGGAGAACTGTGTCTTCCTCCCGATGCAAGAGAGAGTCTTTTAGCAAGATACAAGGGATAACTCATGGCTTTCAGAACACAAACTGCAGGCGCGCCTGGATTATATTGACACCGCGTCGATCGCATACCGAAGAATTGCGCACATCAGTGTAGGAATAACGCAGGCGGGCTATCATATATTTATTGATGTAATAGTTCAGGGTAAGGTTCCAGTCGTTGGATATTCCGCCATCGATTCCCGCGGCATGACTGTCTGCATTCGTATAGTCATATCCGGCAACAAGCTCCAATGTCTTCGGCGATGGGAGGGCAAGGGCGCCTTCCGCTTCGGAGTATCTGTATTTGTTGTCGCCGAAAAGGAGACATCTCATCATTCCAAAAGTGCCGACGGCGTGATATGAGGGGATGCCATTGTGTCTGGGCACTTTCATGTAATAGAATTGCGATTCGAGCGCGAACCGGTCTTTGGAAAGGGTCAGTTCAGGGGAGAGTTTCCAGTCTCCCACCGCATCTGTCACATCCGCCTCCAGCATAGGCACCTTGCTGACCGTAGTGGGGAAAGACACCGAGAATGTGCGGAATCCGGCGGAAGCCTCCTCGTCGCCCGCATCGTTGATCAGACGGGTGTGTGATGCTGTCTCATAAGACACCGATCCCCCGACATGTAGTATGGAACCGGGCTCGGTGAAGGGATGCCACACGCCGCGCACCGAGCCGCCGACACTTACCTTCCCCTGCTCCGTGGCGTTGAGAGTCAGCGAACGACCGCCGACAAAAGCTGTAGCGCTCAGGAAATAAGAAGGATTGTAGCGGGTGTACCCGAAACCGATCTTACGTGTCATCGTGCGGAAGAACGATTCCGAGATCTGCGGAAGCATGCCCGGCTTGTATGATGCCGAGCCACCGCCGCGTATGCCGAACTGAGGAATGAAATATCCGAGGCGCAGGTAATCCTTATCGCCAAGACCACGCTGTATATAGACATCCTTCATTCCTATTTTTCCATAGGAATAGCCGATTTCCACGCGAGCCATCCATTTCTGGTATTGCGCCCTTACTCCCGCCCTTATTTCAGGCAGAGCCGCGCCATCGCTGAAACCATCTTTCGAGGGGAGGTAAAATGCGCCGTCAACGTGTATGCGCCCTATAGGTGTTACGGTAATCTTATCCTGTGCCGAGACGGAGAATAGAGTAGAAAAGGAAGCGAGCAACAACAAGCATGCTAATTTGTGTGATTTTTTCATTGCTTAATTACTTATTGATGCATCTGCATTTTGCAGACGCGAAATAGGTGTTTTTAAACAGTTTTATAAATTGCGACAAAGTTAAGAAAAAATTTGGAGGAAAATTCAACAAATAGTAAATTTGCAGTTGAACTTCTCCAAACTTATCATTTTCTTAACAAAACGGTATGGTCCGGTTGAAGTGGAAACAAGGAATACTAACTTAAAGCTAAATACACATGGAACAAGAGTGTCAGAAGACGTGTCTGCATGACCGTCACGTTGCCTTGGGGGCATTGATGTCGCCCTTCGCCGGGTTCGATATGCCTATCCAGTATGCGGGCATCACCGAAGAGCATAACGCAGTGCGCCAGCACGTGGGAGTGTTTGACGTGAGCCATATGGGGGAGGTGCGCGTAAGCGGTCCCGACGCATATAAATTCGTCAGCCATATTTTTGTAAACGACGTGACCGGTGCTCCCGACGGTCAGATTTTCTACGGCATGATGTGCTATGAGAACGGCGGCACAGTCGATGACCTTCTTGTGTACAAGGTTAACGACGAGGAATATTTCCTTGTGATCAACGCCTCCAATATAGACAAGGACGTTGCGTGGATTCTTCAGAACGCAGAGGGATTCGATGTCAGAATCGAGGATCAGAGTCCTTATTACGGAGAAGTGGCGATACAGGGTCCCGAGGCAGAGGCAGCCATGGAGAATATTCTCGGCATTACTGTAAAGGATATCGCATTCTACAATTTCAAGACAATGAATGTGGACGGCGAAGAGATCATAGTGAGCCGCACAGGATATACCGGAGAGGATGGTTTCGAGGTCTACGGCAGTCATGATTTCACTCGCAAAGTCTGGGATAAGCTCATGAAGGGGGGAGTGCAGCCTTGCGGACTGGGATGTCGCGACACCCTCCGTTTCGAGGTGGGTCTTCCACTTTATGGCGACGAACTGAGTGCTGACATAACTCCGATCGAGGCAAGCCTCAGTATGTTCGTGAAGCTTGACAAACCTGAATTTATCGGCAAGGAGGCGCTTGCTGCTCAGAAAGCCGAGGGTGTGAAACGTCGCATCGTGGGTCTTGAGCTTGAGGGGAATGCGATTCCGCGTCACGGATATCCTGTGGAGGTAAACGGCGAGCAGGTAGGAGAGATCACCACCGGCTACCGCTCCATCTCCACCGGCAAAAGCGTGGCAATGGCTATGATCAACAAACCCTATGACAAGCTGGGAACCGAAGTGGAGGTCAGAATCCGCAAAAAGACCTTCCCCGCGAAAGTGGTCAAGAAGCGCTTTTACGATAAAAACTATAAGAAATAAGCAAGTATTCAAATTTAAACGATAGCTAAAGATATGAGCAAAGTAATTGAAGGTCTGCTTTATGCAGAATCACACGAGTGGGTAAAGATCGAAGGCGACATCGCTACAATCGGTATCAGCGACTATGCGCAGCATGCGCTCGGCAACATCGTATATGTAGACATGCCTGAGGTCGGAGACGAAGTGACGGCAGGTGAGGATTTCGGTGCCGTAGAGTCTGTAAAGGCAGCCAGCGACCTTATCAGTCCGGTGTCGGGCGAGGTTGTGGAGATTAACGAGGAACTCGAAGACGCTCCCGAGGCTATCAATGCCGACGCTTTCGCAAACTGGATTATCAAAGTGAAGATTTCCGATTCTTCGGAGGCAGAGAATCTTCTTGATGCAGCCGCTTACGCAAAACTTTGTGAAAATGAGTAACAGATTCATCCCCCACACCGAGGAAGACATCCGCGTGATGCTTGACCGTATCGGTGTGCAGAGCGTCGATGATCTCTATGACGACATACCTGCCGAAGTGATCTTCAAGGAGGATTATGATATTCCTTCGGCAATGTCGGAGATGGAGCTTCGTCGCCATTTCAGTGAACTCGGCGCAAAGAACCGCACTCTCAAGGTGTTTGCCGGAGGCGGTGTCTATGACCATTATTCACCCTCAGTGATCTCCCATCTGCTCTCACGCAGCGAATTTTATACGGCATACACTCCCTATCAGCCGGAAATCTCGCAGGGCACGCTCCAGTATATTTTCGAATACCAGAGCATGATCAGCGAACTTACAGGCATGGAGTCCACCAATGCCTCCATGTATGACGGAGCTACCGCCGCCGCCGAGGTGATGTTCATGATGGTGGCGTCTGTCCGCAAGAAGAACAGAGTGCTTCTTTCAGCCACGCTTCCGGAAAATGTTCTTGAGGTGGTACGTACATATGCCGGCTTCCATGGCGTGGATCTCACACTTATTCCCGAGAAGGATGGTGTTACCGATCTCGAGGCAATGAAAGTCGAACTGCGTACCGGAGACGTTGCCGGAGTGCTTCTTCCATGTCCCAACCGTTACGGGATAGTAGAAGACTTCACGGGTTTTGCCGATGCCGTGCATGAGGTCAAGGGCATGATGGCAGTCTATGCCGATCCTTCGGCGCTGGCGGTTCTCAGAACACCTGCCGAGTGGGGTGCAGATGTAGCCTGCGGCGATGGTCAGACACTCGGAATGCCGATGCAGTTCGGCGGTCCCTACCTCGGCTTTATCTCCTGTAAGAGCCATATGTTGCGCAAAATGCCCGGACGTGTCGTGGGCGCGACCACGGATGGGTCGGGTAAGCGTTGCTATGTACTTACTCTTCAGGCACGCGAGCAGCACATCCGCCGCGAGAAAGCTACAAGCAATATCTGCTCCAACCAGAGCCTGATGGCATTGTATGCCACCATATATCTCTCACTTATGGGTCATAAAGGTCTTGTGGAGGTAAACAGACTTTCTGCTGACGGCGCGCATTATCTTCACGACAAGCTCGTGGCAAGCGGTAAGTTCACACCGGCATTCGACAAACCTTTCCTTAAGGAATTCACATTGAAGACCGGTCTTGACGTGAAGGAAATGAACGCCCGTCTTCTCGAAAAGGGATTTATGGGACCGTTGGATCTTGGAAACGGCATGGTCGAGTTTGCCGTAACGGAAAACCGCACGCGTGAGGAAATCGATGAATTTGTAAACATAATTCTGGAGGCCTGAGAGGAAGAAAAATGAAATATTACGATAAGCTGATATTTGAATTGTCTCGTCCCGGCAGAAGGGGTTATGAATTGCCCGCCGGCAATTACGGCACCGATGCCCTCGCCTCTCTGCCCGGAAACCTGCTGCGCGAGGAGGCTCCGGAACTGCCGGAGGTGAGCGAGCTTGATGTGGTGAGACATTACACCAATCTGTCAAACAAAAACTTCGGTGTAGACACCGGATTCTATCCATTGGGCAGTTGCACAATGAAATACAATCCTAAGATCAACGAGGAGGTGGCTGCTATGCCGGAATTTTCCGCGCTACATCCGCTGCAGGGTGAGGATACGGCGCAGGGAGCGCTCGAACTTTACTACAATCTGCAGCGCGCGCTTGCCAATATCGCGGGTCTTGCCGAATTCACGCTCAATCCTTATGCAGGAGCACACGGCGAGCTTACCGGTCTGATGGTGATGCGTCAGTATCACATATTGCGCGGTGACACGAAGCGTACGAAAGTGATTGTGCCCGATTCCGCCCATGGCACCAACCCTGCGTCTGCTATGGTAGCCGGTCTTGAGGTGCTAGAGGTGAAATCCAAGCCCAACGGTTCAATCGATGTGGAAGATCTCAAGCCCCTTCTCGATGATACCGTAGCCGGTATAATGATGACCAATCCCAATACTCTCGGAATGTTCGAGACTGAGATTGTGGAGATTGCAAAGCTTGTTCATGATGCGGGGGGGCTTCTCTATTACGACGGAGCCAACCTGAACCCGATGCTCGGCAAGGTTCGTCCCGGCGACATGGGATTCGACATAATGCATATCAACCTTCACAAGACTTTCTCCACGCCTCACGGAGGCGGAGGCCCCGGTTCCGGTCCGGTCGGTGTCGCCGCACATCTGGTGGAACTCCTTCCTGCGCCGCGTGTTACCAAAGATGAGGAAGGACGATTCCATATAGAAGGGAAGAATGACAAGAGCCTGGGCAGTGTAAGCTCGTTCCTCGGCAACTTCGGGGTGATGATGAAAGCGTATGCCTATATCCTCAGTCTCGGCAAGGAGAATCTGAAGAATGTGGGTCCGATGGCAACTCTCAACGCCAACTATATCAAGGAATCGCTTAAAGACGACTATCTCCTTCCGATAGAGGGCGCCTGCAAGCACGAGTTCGTATTTGACGGTCTCAAAGACAAGTCTACGGGCGTTACAACGCTTAACGTAGCCAAGCGTCTTCTTGACTATGGTTTCCATGCGCCGACAATATATTTCCCGCTGCTTTTCCACGAATCGATGATGATCGAGCCTACCGAGACCGAAAGTCTGGAGACTCTTGATGAGTTTATCGAGGTTATGCACAAGGTGGCGAAAGAGGCTCGCGAGAATCCGGATATGGTGAAGAACGCGCCTCTGACCACGCCGATATCGCATCCCGACGAGACGACAGCGGCAAAGAAACCGATTCTTTCATACCGTCAGCTCAAGGCAGAACAATAATGCATAGTGACATTATAATAATAGGAGCCGGCCCCGGAGGGTATGAGACCGCTCTGGGCGCCGCGCACCGTGGCAAGAGTGTCACACTCTTCAACGGCGGTGCGCTCGGCGGCACGTGTCTTAACGAAGGATGCATCCCGACCAAGTGTCTCTGCCGCGATTCCGAGATGGTGATGCAGTTCAAGGAAGCCGACCGGTTCGGTATAGAGGACTTCACTTTTTCGGTTGATTTCAACCGTATCATCGAGAGAAAACGGAGTGTCACCGACCAGCTTCGCGACGGCATCGCAGCGATGCTCCGTCAGGCTAAGGTCAATGTGGTGGATGCCGTGGCGAGTTTCAGTGACGACCGCACTGTGGTTGCCGGCGGTGAGGAATATACCGCCGACAATATCATTATCGCCACAGGCAGCGTCTCGAAGTCTTTGCCTATTCCGGGACATGACCTCGAATGTGTGATGGATTCCACGGATATTCTCAATATCGAGTATATTCCGGCATCTCTGACCATTATCGGTGGCGGTGTCATCGGCATGGAATT
>ERZ778518.1888-NODE-1888-length-12787-cov-4.710493_pt1 | contig 12787 bp, 16 predicted proteins | sample MGYA00510340_ERZ778518 | MGnify/ENA primary metagenome ERZ778518 (study PRJEB29527, sample SAMN07138967) | mouse gut metagenome | material: feces | host: mouse | place: China:Nanjing | collected 2016-01-25 ... | reverse complement strand
TGGCGGGATGAAATTTTCGAGGCCCTCCTGGCCTACGATGCAGATTTGATTATTTGCGACGAAAGCCAGAGAATCAAGACCCACGACGCCGCCCAAAGCAAGGCCCTCCACCAATTAGGGGACCGGGCAAGGTACAAGCTGATCTTGAGCGGTACCCCGGTCCAGAATGAGGCGGTGGACATTTTCAGCCAATACCGATTTTTGGACCCTTCCATTTTTGGTGATAACTTCTACGCTTTCCGGGGCCGCTATTGTGAGATGGGCGGTTTCAACCGAAAGCAGATTGTCCGGTACAAGGACCTCGACACCCTGATTAAGAAGGAGCATAGCATCGCCTACCGGGTGACAAAGGACGAAGCCCTGGACCTCCCCGAACAGACCTTTGAGAACAGGGTTATCCCCATGAGCAAAAAGGAGCGGGGCATATACGACCGCCTCCGGCGGGACGGGTATGCGGAGCTTGAGGGCAGCGGCACGATCACGGCAACCACGGTCTTGACGAAGCTCCTGCGGCTGCAGCAGTTTACCGGCGGTTTCCTGGTTGAGGACGACGCCACCCGGCCCCAGCTTGTGAGCCGGGGGAAGTTGGACGCCCTGGAGGACATTCTCCAAGACTACGTTGTGGAGGGCCGGAAAAAGCTGGTTGTGTTCGCCCGTTTCCTCCCGGAGATTCACGAAATAGAGGCCCTTTGCGAGAAAGTCCTCGGCAAGGCCAAAATGAGGGCGGTCGCCATCTACGGCGACATAAAGAAAGAGGAACGGGGGGCCATCGTCCAGCGTTTCCAGACGGACCCGGCCACCACGGTTTTTGTGGGGCAGATTGACACAGCGGGGACCGGCATAACCCTAACGGCGGCGGATACTTGCGTTTATTATAGCGTAAATTTCAACTTTGCCACCTATAGCCAAAGTTTGAGCCGGATACACCGCATAGGTCAAAAGAACCGTTGCACCTACATTCACCTCGTAGCGGAAAAGACCGTTGACGAAACCATCCTACAGGCCCTGGCCAAAAAGGAGGATTTGGCAAAGACGGTGGTCGATAATTGGAGGGCCTTTTTCTAATGACACACTTCTCCTTGTTTACCGGGATAGGCGGTCTTGATTTGGCAGCAGAAGCCGCCGGTTTTCAGACGGTCGGCCAATGCGAGTGGGCGGACTACCCCACAAAGATACTTGAGCGGCACTGGCCGGACGTGCCACGCTGGCGGGATATACGGACATTGACAGGCGGTAGTTTTTATGAGCGCACAGGATTACGAACAGTTGACATTATTTCCGGCGGATTTCCTTGCCAGCCGTTCAGCGTTGCCGGGAAACGCCGAGGCCGTGAAGATGACCGTTACCTCTGGCCGGAGATGCTCCGAGTTATTGAGGAATTGCGGCCCCATTGGATTGTTGGTGAAAACGTTGCTGGAATCATCAACATGGCACTCGACACGGTGCTTTCTGACCTGGAAATACAAGGCTACGAAACAAGGACGCTTGTATTTCCGGCTTGTGCCGTTGACGCCCCGCACCGACGCGACAGAGTATGCATCGTGGGCAGGAGCAGAAGACAGAGCAGTTTATTTTGTCCCAACACCCAGGGCGCACAATATACCGACCTCCGAAAAAGCGAAACGACAGCACAAGAGCAGTCCAAGCCTAACGGACTACGTCCGGATTTGGCCCACGCCAATGGCACGGGATTGCAAGGGGGCCAACAGCATGAAACATCTCATGCAGGGGAATCACACGGCCCAGCTTGCGAACGCCGTAAAATTGTACTCGACACCCAGCACGGGGGCCGGTCTTTGCGGCGGGACAGGAAATTATCAGCAGTTGAAAGCCCTGGAGGAATCCGGGGAGATCACCCCGGAGGAACGTCGGAGCATGGCGGCGGGGAACGGCGGACAGTTGAACCCGGAATGGGTAGAAGCCATGATGGGCTTTCCGCCTGGCTGGACGGAGTTAGAGCCGGATGGGCAGACGGAACCTGGGAGGCCGGAATCCCTCGAATAGCGACCGGCGTCCCGGACAGGACGCCCAGGCTAAAGTGCCTCGGAAACGCCGTAGTCCCAGCCCAATTTTACCCCATATTTCAAGCGATAGCAGACATAGAAAGGAAGTCAGAGTATGAGCAAGGATAAGCAGACCCGCCTCTGCCCGTTCAAAAAGATTATTGAGCGGGACTACAGCGGCAAGACCGGAAAGGCCACGATCAACGAGCGTTTCGCCCCTTGCGCCGGGGAGCGGTGCATGGCCCACTACCAGGTCGGGGCCAAGGAGATGTGCCGCCGGTTGGGGGCCGTGAAGTAATGGGGCCGCATGACAGCAGCCGAGACCTCCAAAACGTCCGCCTCTTTACGAAGGACGGGACCCTGGTCGCCGGTTTTACACAGATCGGCGATACCACAGAGGTCTATACTTTGCCGGATGGGGCAAAGGATATGATCGCCGGGAACTGGGGACCGATCACCGTTTCAGTGACCGTAGGCATACCAAAGGCATGGCGGTGCGGAAACAGGAAACGCTTTATTAAGCTCCTTATGAGTTACGGATATAGCCGGAACGATGCCGCCAAAATTGCCGCCGTTATCAGGACACCGGCAGGGCCGAACACCTACCAGCACTTATTTTTTATGGCTACCGCCCTCCTTGCGGAGCGGAAACTATAACAGGAAAGGAAGGACAACTATGGAACAGCAGCAGCCCAAAACCTTGACCGATTTGGTCCGGGACCTCCGGGGCCTCCTTGACGAAAAGGAGCGGCTCGAAAAAGCGGAGAAGCAGAACAAGGCCAACATTGAGGCCAAAAAGCAGGAGATCGCCCAGCAGATGATCGACGAAGACACGCCCCGGATTGTTTGCGGCGGGTACATCTACGGCCTCCAGGCGAAAACCGCCTATAACAAGATTGCGGACGAAACCCTGGAGGCGGAGGGCATCGACTACCTGGACACCCTCCGGGAAGAAGGTTTCGGCCACCTTATCAAGGAAACCGTGAACGCCCGGACCCTCCAGGGGGCTATGGCCTCTTTCGTTGAGGAACACGGGGAACTGACGGACGGCCTCCTCACCATCATTAAGCCCTACGATTACAACGACGTTTACTGCAGGAAGGAGACGAAGAAAAAGAAATGAAACCCGAGTATGAGCAGTTGGAGCTTGACACCCGCCCCGCCCTGCTCCAGGCGATCACCGCCGTAACCACGGACGCCGTAGAGACGGCCCACGAAATGACCCTCCGCCACAATGAGGCGGCAGCGGAGGAAGGGCAGCACGTCCCCGGCCCTGTTCGTAACCGGCATGAGGCATACGGCATCGCCGCCGAGCAGATGGGCAAGATCAACAGTGCGGTTAAGGCCGTAGCGGACGACACCAAAAAGCTCCTGGGTATTCTTTCGGACCCGAACCGCACAGCGGTGGAGGCCGTGAGCGACATCCACAACAGCACCCTCACGGCGGCGGTCGTTCTGGTCACGGCAGCGGCCACCATGAAGCGGACCATGCAGGACCTTTACAGGGCGGAAACCTACGACCCCGGCCCCACGCCGATGGAGCTGCTGGCGGAGGGCGGCGACGCTTTCCAGGAGGCGGAGAGCCTCGACGACGGCACCAACGAAGACGCCGAACACGGCGACGATGAATAAGGAGGAATAGCAGATGGCACAGCAGAAAAAGAACAACCCCGGCACCGCCCTGGCGGTTATGGAGGACTTTCAGATCGTGAGCCGTTACGACGGCATGACCCAGGAGGACATGGAGGAATTGAAGGACCAGATGGAGGACCTGGACCCGGAGAGCGGCATCGCTTGTCGGAAAATCAAAATCCCCAGCGGCGGCGGCACCGCCTATGAGGTCCAGGGGGAGGACGACGACGACACCGAACCCATGAAGACGATCACCGGCGTCGTTGTGTTCACCCACCGCTTGAGCGGCTACTGGCCCAGCGCCTACGGCAGCAGCAACAACCCGGAGGACAAGCTCCCCACTTGCGCCAGCATGGACGGCAAGACCGGCATGGTCCAGCTCGGAGCCACCGCCGGGGAGGTTGTCACCTGTGAGACTTGCCCCTGGAACCAGTACGGCACCGCCAGGGACCAGGCCGGGAACCCCAGCCGGGGAAAGGCTTGCAAGAATATGCGCCGCCTTTACATCCTCATGGACGGCAACCCGAACCTCTACCTTTTGACGGTACCGCCCACCTCCATCAAGGACGTAAATAACCAGCTTGCCAAAATTGCCCCCTACGCCAACAAGGTGGTCACGCTTTCCCTTGAGAAAGCGGTCAACGCCGGGGGTACCCCGTTCAGCAAGGTCGTTATCAAGCGGACCGGCGTCCTGCCCCCCGCCGCCGCCGCTATTGTGACGGAGCTGCGCCACCAGATCAAGGCACAGTATAAGGATATGTCCCTCACAATGGACGACTACACCGCCGCCCCCGAGCGGGGAAAGGCCGTTGACGTGAACCCGGACGATGCGGAGTGGGAGGCCATGAACGGCGGCGGCGACTTCCAGGAGGCTCCGCCCCATGACGACGGGGACGCTCCGCCGAACGGCGGCAAGGAACCCCTCCCCTTTGCTTGAGATCATGACCCGGCGGGTACCGGCCCCACCCGGTACCCGCCAAGTGGCCCCACGGGGCGGAAATTATGACAAAACTAAGGAAATGGCGGTGGTGAATTTATGGCGGCAAGGGACAACGTAGACCTCGACAGGATCGTTGACTATAAGGCGGAGTACACCGCCGCCATCAGCAGAGAAAAACTAAGAATTTCCGGGGACAGCCTCCTGGGGCTTTGCCCCTTCCATCATGAGAGCAACCCTAGCTTTTCCGTTGACCTCAAGACCGGGAAATGGAATTGTTTCACAGAGGGCGAGAGCGGAAACTTTATCACCTTTTACGCCAAGCTCCACGGCACCGATACCGGGACGGCGTACAAGGAAATTTTGGAGAAATACGACGTCGCCCAGGAGGCCCCGAAACAGGAGCCGAAAAAGAAGGGCAGCGGCAGCGGCCTCGGCTCTTACAGTTTGGAGCAATACAGTAAGGACAAGCAGCTCCCGGCGGATTTCCTCCGGGACATTTGCCGGACGGACACAGGCCGGGACCGGGACGGCACCACATTCCTGCGGATTTCATACGCCGACACCAACGGCCAAGAGATCACATACCGGAAACGCTACGCCAAAAAGGAATTTAGGTGGCGGACCGGCTCACAGGGCAAAATACACCTTTACGGCGAATGGAGGCTTGAGAGCATCCGGGCAGCAGGGTGGGCCATATTGGTGGAGGGCGAAAGCGACACCCAGTCCCTCTGGTACATGGGCCTCCCCGCCATTGGAGTGGCCGGGGCTACCCTTTTTAAGCCGGAACAGGTTGAGCTTTTGCAGGGCTTGAAGCTCTACGTCCACAAGGAACCCGATCAAGGCGGCGATACATTCACGGCCAAGATTTACAAGTGCCTCCGGGACGGGGAATTTACCGGGACGGTATACCGCTGGGATTGCGCCCACCTTGACGCCAAAGACCCCTCCGACGTCTACCTCGCCCACGGGCAGGAGGACGGCGGGAACATGATCCGGGACGCCCTGGCGGCGGCGGAGCTGATCGACCTTGAAAAAGAGCTTTTGCCGGAGGTGATACCAGGCGCACCGGCCATCCTGAGACAGCCAGAGGCGTGGATTTATTCAGAGAGCGGCATATCTTCCATTGACCCCAAAACCATGACCCCGACTTGTATCTGCAGGACCCCCATTATTTTGACCCAACGCCTCAAGAGCATAGAGACGGGAGAGGAAAAGATGGAGGTTGCATTTAAGCGGGACGGCCAGTGGACAACCGCCATTTACCCCCGTGACGCCGTATTTTCCAGCCGGGGCATTTTGGACCTTTCCCGGCTCGGCTGCACCGTTACCAGTGAGAACGCCCGACAGGTCGTAAAATTCCTGGGAGCATTGGAGGCGGAAAACATAGACCTCATACCAAAGGCCGATGCGACCTCCACCTTTGGGTGGCAACCCGGCAAGCGTTTCCTACCGGGCAGATCAGAGAACCTGGTCCTTGACATTGACCCATCCCAGCGGAGCATGGCGGCGGCGTATTGCCAAAACGGCACCTTTGAGGGCTGGCTGGCCAACATGGCCCCCCACCGGGAGCGGGACAAGTTTAGGTTTATTCTTGCGGCCAGCTTTGCCGCCCCGCTCCTGCGGATTGTGAAACAGCGGATTTTCTTTGTCTACAACTGGGGCGGCAGCAAGGGCGGCAAAACCGCCACCATGAAAGCAGCCCTATCCGCCTGGGGGGACCCGGAACGGCTCATGATTAGCTTTAATACCACCGTTGCCGGTTTGGAGCGGACCGCCGCCTTTTATTGTGACCTCCCCCTGGGCATCGACGAACGGCAACAGGCCGGGGACAAGCAGGGCCTGATCCAGCAGCTTGTCTATATGGTTTCCGGCGGCAAAGGGAAAATCAGAGCCGCCAAAAACGGGGGCCTACAGACCACCTATCAGTGGCGGACCGTAGCCCTGGCCACCGGGGAGGAACCACTATCCACCGACACAACCATGACCGGCGTCTCCACCCGTGTCCTTGAGATTTACGGCGGACCATTTGACGATGAAACAGCGGCCAGCCTCATGCACCAACAGGCGGCGGAGGATTGCGGCTGGGCGGGACCGGCCTTTATTGAACGGCTGATCGGGACCGACGAGCGGCAGATCGTAGACGCCTACGAAGAAATGCACCGATACGTCCGGGATATAAGCGAGGGCAAAAACGGCTCCCACATTGCCGGAATTTCCGTTGTAGCCCTTGCGGACGCCCTGATAGATCACTGGTTTTTCGGGGCCACCAAAGAAGCAGCGTGGGCCAGGGCCAAACGGATGGCCGGGAACATTCTGGTCGACCAAGTAGAGGGCAACGCTACCGACGTAAACGAGAACGCCGTCCAATTCATTGTTGACTGGGTACTTTCCAACAAGGCTTATTTTGGTACAAAGGCCATAGGAACGTGCCTCGGCTTTTCCAGCGACAGCGGCAACACCGTCTATATTTTCCCTTCTATGTTGAATCAGGCGTTGAGCAAGGCCGGGTATTCCCCCCGGAAAACGATGAAATACATGGCAGAGCAAGGATTGATTGCCACGGAAACAGACAAGCGATCAGGGAAAAAGGTATATTCCATCCAAAAATGGTTTGAAGCCAGAAACAGCCGCTTTGTTGAATTTTACATCGGGAAACTTGCCGTAAAGGATGAAGACGCCGCCAACGATGCAGCCATTGACGAAAGCGAACCGACAGAGGAAGAACTCCAAGCACAAGGAACCATAGGCGGATTTACCCCCATTGAGGACGGCAGCGAGGAACTCCCCTTTTAATTCACTACCACCTAAATTTAGGTGATAGGGCAGGTGTTAGGTTAGGTGTTAGGCCGAAACTCGTTGAACGGCAAGGCTTTAGGGCCTTTCTAACACCTAATTACGTTTATAACACCTAATTACGCTTATATATTGCATTTTGCATTTTACACACGTTGACTGCAAAATTGTAAAAATCCATAAAACAATAGCTATATTTCAAAGTTAGGTGTTAGGCGTTAGAAACGCCCGAAACTACTTGAGCGGCGGGGATTTTCCGCCTACCACCTAATTTTCCGGGAAGGTGTTAGAACGCCCCAAAACCACCCACAAAGGAGGCTTGCAAAATGACGGACGGAGAGCGGCTCCGAAAATTCCATGCAGATTTTGAGCGGTTGCAGAAGAACCGGGAGAAGGTGCCGCTTGAGCAGCTACGGACACGGTATGCGGACGCCTACAACGCCCTGGTGGCGGAGGTACAGGCCGGGGCGGATTGGTATGCGGCGGCATATATCAGCCTTTTGGTCGGCCATTTCCCCCGGCACCCAAAGGACGCCGCCGGGAATGAGTGGCTGGACAGGAAGATCGCCGCCATACGGGCAGAGGAAGAAAAACCCGGCGGCAGGGTGGAGCGGTACCGGGCCGCTTTGTTGGAGCGGTTGGACCTAAAAGAGTATGAGCAGCTTGTGTGGGAGATTTACAACCGCCTTGAGGTTGAGGCTTTCGACCCATACTGGCAGCGACACAACAGGTGGATCGGACCCCCGGACCGGCGGTGGATTTACAACGATATAACCAAGAAATTCTGGTGGCCGAATCCCGAGAAATTCCCTACCAGCGGAGGCTGCTGGATTAACCGGGGCTATACCGGCCATGATACCAGATTTCCGCCCCGCATTAAGGAGGACACAGCACCATGATCGTCGGCCTGATTGACGTTGACGGCCACAACTTCCCTAACCTCGCCCTCATGAAGTTATCAGCATGGCACAAGGCCCAGGGGGACACCGTAGAATGGTGGTCCGGCTTTGGGGAGTATGACCTCGTTTATATGAGCAAGGTTTTCGACGAGACATACTCCCCGGACGTTTTAGAGCCGGTAAACACCCGGCAGATCATAAAGGGCGGCACCGGCTACGGCCTGGAAAACCGGCTCCCGAATGAAGTAGAACATATTTACCCGGACTATTCCCTTTACCCGGAACTGACCAAAGAGACGGCCTACGGATTTTTAACACGGGGATGCCCCCGAGCCTGTGATTTTTGCATAGTTGCCGGGAAAGAGGGACGGCAGTCGGTGAAAGTTGCGGACCTTTCGGAATGGTGGAGCGGCCAAAAGCGTATTGAGCTATTAGACCCGAATCTTTTGGCTTGCCGGGACCACATGGACCTATTAGGGCAGCTTGCAAACAGCGGCGCACAAGTGAACTTTAACCAGGGCCTGGACGCTCGGCTCCTGACCCCGAAAAACATTGACGCCATAAACGCCATACGGGTAAAGGATATCCATTTTGCCTGGGACTACATGAAGGAAAGCAAGGCAGTTTTGAAGGGGCTGCGGCTCTACCGGGAACGGGCCAGCAGGAAGGTCCACGGCGACTGGGGGACGGTTTACGTTTTGACGAACCACGGCACCACGATGGACGAAAACCTGTACAGGGTTAAAACCCTGATTGATTTAGGGTATTGCCCCTATATCATGATTTTCGACAAGCCCAACGCCCCAAAGGAAATAAAAGACTTGCAGCGTTGGTGCAACCGATTTGTTTACAAGTCGGAACCCGATTTTTACAAATACGACCCAAAATGGAAAAAGGATAAGGAGGACAACGATGGACAGACAAGCATTGATTACCCGCTTTGAGGCGGAGCTGGGTAGGGTAAACCGCCCCGGCATCGACAAGCTCATGGGCTACATTCGTAGCAGCGACTTTTACACGGCCCCGGCAAGCACGAAATTTCACCTTTCCTGCGAGGGCGGACTCCTGCAGCACAGCCTTAACGTTTTGGACGCCTTGCGTGGCCTGTTGGTATTCAACCCGAACACCGGCCTTTATGAGTACCAGGTCGCCGGGAAGGTTGCGACAGAATTTCCATTCGACAGCGTTACCATTGCGGCCCTGTTCCACGACATTTGCAAAACCTATTTCTACGGTACCAGCACCCGGAACCAGAAGAACGACGCCACCGGCAAGTGGGAGAAGGTCCCTTATTACACGGTTGAGGACAAGATGCCCCTGGGCAACGGCCCAAAGTCCGCCATGATTATTAAGCAATACATGGAGCTGACCACCCCGGAGATGTACGCTATTTGGCATCACATGGGCATGACCGGCGACCAGATCAACGACAACGCCGTCGGGGCCAGCTTTGAGAAATACCCCCTTGCCCTTGCACTCCACACGGCGGACATGATGGCCTCCCGTCTCATGGAGGGAGAAAAGGAGAACAAGCCCCTCTTTGCGGAACCGTCCCCCGCCACCGCCGGGGAGTTTGGAGAGGACCCCGGTACCGGGGAGCCGGATGCGCCACCGGCAGAGGGGGAATGGCAGGAGGCCCCGCCGATCAAGGAAGGAGCGTAACCCACGATGAAGAAATACAGGACCCCGGTTGACCGGGCCATTGACACCCTGCGGGGCTATTGCAGCAAGGTCCCGGCTTGCGGCAAGTGCAGATTCAGCACGGACGGGCAATGCCCCTTTATGCAGGAAACGCCGCCCTGCGATTGGGAGATGGACAAGCGGCAGGAGAAGGAGGCCGGGGCATGACGGCCCCCGCCTCCCAGCACAAGGAAAGCTATTACCAGGCAAAAATCCTCCGTTGGTTAAGGGATACATACCCGACGGCGTTCATTTGGAAAGCAGCGGCTGGGCCGTATAGCCAGGGCGGTATCCCGGACATTTGCGCCATTATCAACGGGCATTTTTACGGCTTTGAGGTAAAGAGGCCGGAGGGTGGTCGGCTTTCCAAGCTCCAGGAATTGACCATTCAGAAGATCAACGCCGCCGGGGGAACCGCCGCCGTCGTTTCCTACCCGGCGGACGTTCAGCGAATCATTGAGGGGGCATAGCGGTGGGCAAATACAGACGGGCCAACATTTGGAAGTGGGCGCATTATTCCACACACGCCAAAAAGTGGAGAACCCGGAAAAAGTACCAGAAAAAGCTCCGGGAACATTTTGCACCACACATCCCACCGGGTACCAGGGTTGAAATTGGCCTTATTGGAAGCCCCTGGTGGGGCCGGACCCCCTACTGCGTAACCATTGACGTTTGGGAAACGGCAAGGGTGCCACCATTTGAAATTGAAATGGAGGTTGTATATTGATGGACCAGAGCAAAAAGCAACAGGAAAAACAGGTAAACGACCTGGTCGCCGCCCTCGGCGGTTTTGCGGAAATGACCCACGTTTATTATGAGGCCATGATTGGAGCCGGGGCCACCAACAGAGAGGCCACCTCCGCCATGAACGCCTTTGTCGCCGCCTTTTGGCATGAGCAGATGGAGGACGCCCGGAGAAAGCAGGGAGGGCAGGACAGTGGGCAAGAGTAAGAAGCGGAAAAAGGCCCCTGGGCGGAGGCCCACCGGCAAGGCCCCCACACTCAAGAAGCAGGTGGACGCCAAAGCGGCACAGGCCGGATTGACCCAGCTCCCCACGATAGCCCTGGTGGCCACCATTGACACCATGATCGGGATTTTGCGGGACCGGGGCCACAAAATCAGGGACTGGGACGACAAGGGCAAGGTCGTCCAGAAAATGAAGTACATCGGCGGCAAGGTTTACATTTTGGCACCCCATGAACAGCCAGAAACGGAGGCGGGGCATGGCGAAAGCAGGGAACACGACACAGGCCAGTGAGCGGCGCATTTTACGAAAATACCTCGCCCGTTATTACAGAGCGAAGGACAAGCGGGAGATTTTGCAGGGGCGGCTTTCCCTATTGCGGAAAGACCTTCCAGGCAAGGGGGGCTTTATGCCCCCCCTCTCGGTCCCGGAGATAGAGGCCAAAATTCAGCAGCAGACGGAGGCGGCGGAAAAGAGCGTCCTGGAGATAATAGAGCTGTTGGAGCTTTTACCGGCGGAATCCACGGAGCGGATTATTTTAGAGCTACGGCACATAGACTGCAAGAATTGGGCGGACATTTGCGAAACGGTTTATTTGACCCGGACGCCATGCGCCAAGTATTACAACCGGGGCCTTGACGCTCTTTTGAGAATGAGCAAGGTCCGGCGTACATTAGGGCTTGAGGAAAAGGCCGGGGGCTGATCGGCGGGATTGGCTCCCGGTTTTTCTATGCCCATTTTTACCCCGTTTTTTCAAAGGGCGGTTTTTGCCCCCTTGAAACAGGGGCATATAGGCCCACCGTATTTTTAGGCCCTTGCAGATGCGCCTCCAGGCGGAGCCGGTTTTTAGGCCCCGGTTTTGGAGGCCCTTATTTTAGGCCCCCAGGGAAAGCACCCCCCTATTTACAAGGCCCCTTTGTGGCCCCGTATAAGGCCCCGTGTGCAAGGGCCTATTTAGGAGGGGATTGTGTACGGCGCACAGCATAGGCACAGCTCTTTTTTCTTTTGGAAAAAAGACCCCACTAAAGGACATAGGCAAGGTATTTATACCCCCTAGAATAAAGGCCATTGTCGGGCTTGTGTGGGCCATACAGAGGGGCTATATATAGGGGCTTGTCAATAGGGAAATTGCAAGCCCTAGTAAATCGAGTACACAAGAGTACATTCACTTGTGCTATCGTTTAAGCGTGAGCAACAGCGAAGCTCACAAGCCATAGTTGCCCTCCTTCCCTTCCCTTGCGGAGCGCATGACGAAATGCGCTCTGCGAGGGCAAGGCACCGCCAAAGGCAAAAGGTACTTCCTACCCGGCCTCCCCATGCGGGGCGAAGGAAGGCGCGATGGTTTTTCGGTTAAAATCGAAAAAAATTTTTGCATTTCGTTACGCAAGGGGGGCTGGCCGTGAAGTTTGAGCGGAAAAACCTCGCTGATTTGCACCCGGCAGAGTACAATCCGAGGAAAAAATTGACCCCGGAAGACCCGGAATATATACAAATTCGCAACAGTTTAACAGAGTTTGGATATGCCGACCCCATTGTGATAAACGCCGACGGGACCATTATTAAGGGCCACCAGAGGCGCACCGTCATGATGGATTTAGGGTATACAGAGGCGGAGGTTATCGTCCTTGACATACCCGATAAGGCCAAAGAAAAGGCCCTTAACATAGCTCTAAACAAGATTACAGGCAAGTGGGACAACGCCATCCTCAAGGATTTGTTGGTTGAGCTTGACCTTGAGGGCTACGACTTTTCCGTTACCGGCTTTCAGCGGACGGACCTGGAGGACCTGATCCAGCAGCTTGACATCCCGCCGGAGGCCACAGAGGACGGCTACGACGCCGAAAAGGCGGCGGCGGAGATTGAGGTCCCCGAAACC
>ERZ778518.1887-NODE-1887-length-12788-cov-4.525485_pt1 | contig 12788 bp, 12 predicted proteins | sample MGYA00510340_ERZ778518 | MGnify/ENA primary metagenome ERZ778518 (study PRJEB29527, sample SAMN07138967) | mouse gut metagenome | material: feces | host: mouse | place: China:Nanjing | collected 2016-01-25 ... | reverse complement strand
TACACTGGCAGACCTGAAATGTCCTCCCTGGCTAACAAAGCAATTCTTCCGCCTACATAACAGATTCCTCCCTCTGAATATACAACTTTATTCCATCTCACCAAACCCTTAAAGACAAAAAATTGTAATACAAAAAACACCTCATATTTTCTGACAAAGAAACACCCTCTTACAGAAAAGAATGAATAAATGATTGTCTCTTTGAGGTTTATTTTGTTCATTTGTAGAGACCAAACAAAAAAAGCATGGCACAAAAAACATTTAATATATATTGCGACGAAAGCACACATTTGAAAAACGACCATCATCCTTACATGCTATTAGGCTACGTCAGTATTGCTTATCCTCAGATAAAAATGGCAAAAGAGCAAATAAAACTGATAAAAACTAAATACCATTTCCGGGGAGAGCTAAAATGGACGAACGTACACGATAAAACCTACCCGATGTACAATGAAATCCTGGAATATTTTTTAATGACAGACTTAAATTTTCGTGCAGTCATCATAGATAAAAGTCAGATTGACGAAACGCGTCCGGAATACACATTCAATGACTTCTATTTCAGGATGTACTTCCAATTATTACATCAACTGACTGATTTAGAAAACAATTACAATGTCTATTTTGATATAAAAGACACTTGCAGTCATAAAAAACTGCACAAATTGAAAGATATTTTGCATTGGAATACCTCAATCAGAAATTTTCAGTTCATACGTTCACATGAAAGTTGTTTTTTGCAAATTGCAGACATTTTAATGGGGGCGATAAACTATAACTTGCGTATAGAAAAAGGCGATATTAAAGGCAAAGTTATAGCAAAAAGAAAACTTGTAGAGAAAATACAATCCCACACAAATATTTCCTTAGCCCGGACCACTCCCTTATCCCACAAGAAATTTAATCTGTTTTTCATTTCACTCAAATAAACTATTCCTATGACCTTTAATTTGACTAAAAAATATCCGGCTCTTTTGGAACTAAATCATTTGAGTGATACCGACAGGATAAACTCTTTAAAAAGAATTTTTAATCGTGATATTGCTGATAACTCGGATTTCTCTTTTAGGGGGAAAAAAATTTACCCGGTAAAATCAGAAGGAATGATTGATATGGAGAGGGAATTCAAACATTTAACCTGTAAACAAATTATCGAAGAGAGCGAAGGGAAAAAATACCCTAAACGGGTTTACGATCCTTTTCGTTCAGAAAGATTACATTGGATAAAAAACCATATAGAAGAAAAAGTCAGTGACAGTATATTTGAAATATTCTCTACAATAGAACGGGACCCCAAAAAACACAAAGATATATACAGGACTTATATTTATAATATCACCCGGAAATACGTAATAGTTTTAGAGCCGCAACTCAGGAATAATCAGGCCTATTACTTACTATCAGCCTATTATCTGAATGAAACTTACGGAGAAAAACAGATGAAACAAAAATTAAGCAACAGATTAAAGGTAGTATATTAAAAACGCAAGGCTCAGATTTATATCATGATAAACCGAGCCTCGAAACTCCTTCTATTTATAGATGAGCATTACAAAATTACGAATAAAAAAAATTCTGTCCAAATAACTGTATCTTCTTGTTTTAAATTTAACTTTCAGGAACATACCGGGCTTTTGCGTCCCGATTTTAATTATACCGGATTCGGTACAATTAAAAACGCCGCCCGGAGCAACAATTTTGTACTATCGGTGAAACCATGAATTAAACAAACCAATTCTTCCGCCTTCATAACAAATTCCTCCCTCTGAATATACAACTTTATTCCATCTCATCAAACCATTGCAGATAAAAATTCACATCTTCCTCCTCTCAAAGTAAAATCCCGTCCTCATGTGTCAATTTTTTCTAACTTTGTGAAAGAAACAATTTTTACTATAATGAAAATTACGGTTCAAAATACAGAAATCAATATTGTAAAAGTCAATGGCGAAGACTATATCTGCCTGACAGATATGCTACGAGCCAAAGATGGAGACTTCTTCATCACGGACTGGCTGCGTAACCGTAATACGCTTGAATATATCGGTATTTGGGAAAAAGTGTACAATCCGGATTTTAATTATGGCGAATTCGCCACAATTAGAAATACAAACGGACAGTTCTGTCAAACCGATAACACAAAAACGATTCCGCCTTTCCCGTTGACCGACATACCACCAGCAGAATAACCCGCCGTTGTTTTATTTGGGAAAGTCATTACCTTTGTTTTGCATAAAGATAAAATTATATCGGACAATGAAATGGACAATCGAAAATCTTCAGGAATTGGTTAATAACCAAGAAGAAGAAACCAACACATTAGAATTCAAAGATGCTGATGCACTTTCCAATGCAAGATTGAAACCACGGGAAAAAGAAGAATTAATGAAAGACATTTCCGCTATGGCAAACTCTAATGGCGGAACAATTATATTCGGTATTCAGGAAACTAAAGATAAAGATTTGCGGGGCAAAGCTGACAAACTTACCTCTATAACTGATCCGAAATTGACCAAAGAATGGTTGGAACAAATAATCTGTTCAAACATAACTCCTAAAATAAAAGACATTGTAATAACGAAATTGACTGCAGAAGATGGCTCTTGGTTTTTTATTCTTGATATTCCGAAAAGCAATACGGCTCACCAGGCTCCCGATAAAAAATATTATAAAAGGTATAATTTTATGGCCTCGGCAATGGATGATTGGGAATTAAAAGACATCATAAATCGTCAAAATAGACCTGAAATAGAAATTTCACTCTCTGTCAAACCTCTGGTTGATATATTGTCACGTCCGACAAATACCTTTGATATTACAATATTTCTTAGCAACAAAGGAATGATTGCTGCTAACTACATAAATTGTTTTGTTGAAATACAACCGGAATTAAAACCTTATATAGTAACTCCGCAATTTTCTGTTTACGATAACAAATATCAGGCTTATTTTGAAAATAAAGCAGGTAACAAATTGATTCCTAATACAACAATGTTTTTGCCGGCTCCTTATGAACCGTTATTACCCAATGTCACAAAACCCATAGGTACAATCAGAGTATATCAACGCTTTTTTTCCGTTAATTCATATATTAAATGTATGGTGGCTACGGAAACAAATTTTACTGTAAAAGATTTTTTAATTGCGGACCTTCTGGCCAGGCAATAAATTGATGCTCTTGCTTGCAAAGAACATTTCACTTTTAGTCATCATTATTCCATCCGCTTCCTTCTAACATAATCAAAATTATAGAACATGCTCGCTCCGCTCCGCGTGTCCTATAATTTAATTACGATTATGTTTCCAGAAAGCTCCGCGCCACCCTTGCCATACCCGCAAACCCCTGATACCGCACTCCGCCATCCCAGCCATACCCATCCGTCACACCGTTCCATTCTCGGCCCTGATACCCCGCGAACCTCCACACCACACCCTCCTCTGCGCATCTGCCACCGTCCTGCAATGCCGGAAACAAAACTACACCTCTTTTCTCCGCCTCCTTACGCCGGCATAACCCGCCCCTCCGCAAAGCCATTCGGCTGGTGCATCAACATCTCCCGGAGATAATGCACCGAATCCTATCCCTCCCTCACGCACCGCTTTTACCACCGTCCTGCAACTACGCCCGCCATTCACTTCCTCTCTTTTGCCATCCTTCTCTCGCGGGCTTTTCCGCACGCCCGTTCACCCTTCCGCTTCATTTCGTGTGCTTGTTCCCACAACCTCCCCACAACCGAAAACAACCACACCAAATCCCCATTCACCCCGTCACACCCTCACGCTCCACCCCGTCCCTCGCATACACAAGCCTGGTATTTTCTCCCCCCGACCCACTAAAATACAGGCCTGCGAGCCCACCCGCTACACCGCCCCAGGCCATTCCATCCACCGCCATAGTCGTGGCAGGAACTCACCCCCTCACGCTTCAACAATTGACGAGACCGGTGGGCGTGGCGTTCCGACCACGCCCCACCGGCCACGTCAAATTGTCCCGCTTCGCACCCTTCTGTCCGAGTTCCCCTCACGACTACCTCCACCACACGAATCCCCCGAACCCGCCCATCCGCACCGCCTTTTCCACCGTCCTGCAATTGCGCCGACAGCCACCTCCGTACTTCTTCCATCGTCCTCTCCCGGCGCAAAAACACATAATAAAATGGCCTTACTTCCTTCGGCATATCTCCGGCATACCACCGGCATCACTCACACCAAACACCTCTTGCGCATTATCCCTCCACTCATGTTAAACCCAATCCCACAGACTACAACACAACATAAATACCTCTATATTGTGAACATCCATTTAATAACCTTATAAAATCAACACCAATGAAAGCAAAACCAAACGAACTATTTGAAGACTTCACCGGCTCAACTGGTAACATCACCGCCGCTCACTCTGCCGGCCACTTGGTTGTACGCAACAAAGTGGCTCCGACTTACACAGACACAGAATACCAGCGCGTAGTCCGTCAGAACTTCACCCGCTTTGCCAAAAACTGGCAAGACCTGACCGATGTACAACGTACCCTTTGGGCAGAAAAAGCAAAAATCGTTTCTGCCTCCAGTACCTACTACGGCATATCCGGTAAAATCAGCGGCTTCAACCTTTACGTCCGTTGCAACATGAACCTCGAACTCATCGGAATCAACACGCCATTAACGGCACCCGTCGACAACATGACCGGTTTACTCCCCAACTTTAAAGCTGTAAACCTTTCAGAATCAGAATTGAAAATCGTTTTGGAGGGAAACGTTGAAGAAAACGATGTGCTGGTAGTCCGGATCACTCCGTTATCTGTCGGTCAAAGCACCAACATAAACGGACTGAGGCAGGTGGGAACCGTTGCCAGCGGAACATCCGAGGCCATCATCACCGAAAAGTACACCGCACAATTCGGAACACCTGCCACTGGTGACAAAGTACAGATACAAATCTATGCAATCAACACCCTTAGCGGTTACGCATCTGCCCGTCAAACCACAGTCACAAACATAGCCGGAGAGACATCCGGCTCATAACCCGCGGAACAATTCCGCACAAAAGAAAGGAGGCAATCATGACAAACAACTGGAAATCGACCTTATGGGACATCGTTCTTACGATTTTGATCTTAGGAATCTCTCATATCCAGAAACGTAAAAAAAAATTGGAAGAAGGAGAGGGCAGAAAAGACACAAAACAGCTCTCCGGCAACTAATCATTTACTTGTATTGTGTATATAAGCGGCTCTAACCAGCCGCTTATTTTTCATCTTGTGTTTTGCAAATGTTCTGCAATTTATTAAATCATAAAACCCAACTATCTGTAAATAAGATAATTGGGTTTTAAAATCGTGGTCCCACTTGGGCTTGAACCAAGGACCCCCTGATTATGAGTCAGGTGCTCTAACCAGCTGAGCTATAGGACCTACACTCTCGTGTGTTGAGGATTTCACTCCTTAACGGCTGCAAATATAGGGATAAAATCCGGTTTTTTGCAAAGGATATATAAAAAAAATGTTACTTTCGTAGAGAAAGAAAAGTGGGCGGAGGGCGTGTAAAAAATTAACCGGCGGAAAAAATGAAAGTTACTTTATTGGTGATAGGGAAAACGGATGCTGCCTATATCCGGGCGGGGATCGAGGAATATGAAAAGCGGTTGGGGCGTTACGTGCCGTACGAAATAAAAGTATTGCCTGATATAAAAAACAGCAAAAACATGAGTGAAGGGGTGCAAAAGGAAAAAGAGGGGGAGCTGTTGCTGGGACAGCTCGTCCCGTCGGATTATGTCGTTTTGCTCGATGAGAAAGGGCGGGAATACGATTCTGTGGGCTTTTCGGAATTTGTGGCACAAAAGATGCTGTGCGGAGTAAAAGGGCTGGTTTTTGTGATTGGAGGGCCGTATGGCTTTTCGGAAGCGGTATATAAAAGATGCAACGAAAAAATCTCCTTGTCGAGAATGACTTTTTCCCATCAGATGGTAAGAATGATTTTTGTCGAACAACTATACCGGGCCATGACCATCATGAAGGGGGAGCCCTATCATCATGTTTAGGAAAATTACAACGTACGTTATAAAAAGAAGTTATGAAAAAAGCGTGGGTCGTTTTCGTCTTGGGAATGTTGGTGTTGTGTGGGGCTGTACTGTGGGAATATGTTTTTGACCGCCGGAACCAGGAAGACTGGGTAGGGCGATTTGAAAAAAACTTGCACGACAAAGAGAGAGAAACTGACGAGATATTGGCTCATTTTACGGACAGCGTATCCGTCAGTAGTTATGACTGGGAAGAAGACGTTATTTTTGTCGGATTCCGGTCGGGCAAAATCTTTTTCTGGACCAATGAAGTGGTAGGGATGGACGGTTTATATGAACGGCTCAACGTGCATGAAAACTTTCTTAAAATCAACAATGCCTTTTATGAAGTCCGGAAAGCGAAATACAAAGACCTTGAATACTATGCGCTCCTGCATATAAAAGACAGCTACCCATACAGCAACAGATACATCAGAAACCGGTTCGGGAAATTTCTGGATATCGGAATTGAGAATGCGGATAACATTCAGGTCAGCCGTTTTATAATAGACGGAGGGGAATCCATCCGGGACAAAGACGGGAAAATCCTGTGTTATATCGGGTACAGCGAAAACTACAAAGACCGTTCTGCCAACTACCTCCTGATTGTTCTTTACCTGCTTGTATTTTGCAGCTTCTTTTATATATTCAATCATCTGCTGGAATATGCGGGCTCATTGAGAAAACAGATGCTTTTCATCATTTGTTTTGTGCTTTTTTTGATGGGATTGCGCTATCTGATGTTACACGGACGCATCCCCGGTTCTTTATACCGTTTGGCCATATTTGACAATACCGTTTCTCCGGATGGATTGGTCATATCCATCGGTGACCTGTTACTGTCGGCATTTTCCATTATACAGGTGCTGTACATCTCTTTTGTCAATCTCAAAATCAACTACCAGAGCATCCGTGTCAAGCGTATGCGTTATCTGATTGCAGCATTTTTACTGGTGATGTCGTGTTTCTATATCCTGTTTTTCAATCATTCCGTCCGTTCCTTGATAGATAATACCGGGATCTACCTCAATATGGCGCAGGTCGTTGATATAGACGTCTCTTCCATCATCGCTTTTGTTGTTATCATCATGGGGGGCATGGGAATAATTATCATCATCGATGGCTCTGTCAGTATATTCAGAAATCTGTTTTCGCTTTCCACCATACTCCTGTTAGAGACGGTCACCGTGTCCGTTTTCATTTTACTCTTACTTATTCAGGACAAGCCCATCGGTATGTGGGGTGGAATTTTTGTGTGGGTAACATTTGTTTTGTCGACATTGAACAGGTACGTCGTCAAAAAAGATGTGCAGCGGAGTGTCTACATGCTTATCATACTTTGTTTGTCAGTATATATCGTATTGGTGTGTAAAAAATACGAACAATACAGAGAACTGACACAGCGTTTGGAGTACTCCACCGAGCTTATCGAAGAGCGGGATTACAACTTCGAAAAGAAATTGCAGGAAATAAGCGAGCGGATTAACGACTCGGAAGTGATTGCCGACCTTGTGGCCAACTACAACGAAGAATTTCTGAAAATGTGTCTGACCAATGACCTGCTTGAGCTCAACGGATACAATTACATTTCGGATATTACGCTTTGCCGTGCGGGTGACAGCTTATTGCTGGACTCGGAAAAAATGTATGAATGCCATGCCTATTTCGGGGATTTGCTCCGGAATCAGGGAATAAAGATTCCGGGAACGGACTTTTATGCCCTGAACGACTTCGACGGTTTTACCTCCTACATCGGTATATTTCAGTTCGGGGAGGTGACCTTATATCTCCGTTTCGATTCTACCCCCGACAGTGAAGGAAGCGGCTACCCTCAGATACTGTCGCGAAAATCCATTGAAGGAGAAAACATCGTATATCCTTATTCATTTGCCAAATACAAAAACGGGCAACTTATTTACTCATCGGGCAAATTCAGTTATTATAAATCCCTGGAGCGGTTCGGAGAGTTTGATGGGGCGATAAAAATCGTAGGGAAGGACCACTATTCCCACATGTTGATACCGGTAGAAGAAAATGGGGTATTGGTCATGAGCCTGCACGACAGTATTTTTTCCTTCTATTATATGAATGTGTTGTATGCTTTTTTCGTGTGCATGCTGCTCTCCACTTACGGATTCTTTTTCAATCTGAACAACCATGTCAATTTCAGGAGAGGAACCTTGAAAGCCCGAATTAAAAACAGCATTCTTTTTCTGATTTTTTTCCTTTTTGTCCTTCTTACTGCTTTGTCGATTTATCTCAACATGAAAAGTTTTGAAAACCGGCATAACTCTAAAGCAACGGAATTTCTGAAATATGTCAACAAAGAACTGGAGCGGCTGGAATGTGTGGAATACCAGAAATGTCCGGCTATCATGGACGTACTGACCGACATGTCGGAAGTGCTTCAGATAGACATTAACATTTATTCCTCCCAGGGGATGCTGGTTGCCACCTCCCGTCCGGAAATCTTTCAGGCCGGATTTGACGGATATTTAGTCAACGCCATGGCCCTGGAACAGATTGTGCACCGCGGTTCGATGGGATACGTGGGAAAAGGGCATATCGGGGAAGTTGAATACATTGCCGCCTACATGCCTTTGGTGTTGGAAAACGGAGACTTTTACATTCTCAACGTGCCCTATTTTACACAAAATGATGAACTCAATATCGACATCGTCATTATGGTCATTATCGCTACCAACATTGCGATCATGATAATGGTACTGGCTTTCGTCCTTTCGGGCATCATTGCCGAGCGGGTGATGAAACCCTTGCAGCTTGTGAATAATAAACTGAAAGCCATGCGGATAGGTGGGAAGAATGAGAAAATAGAATACCACCGGAAAGATGAAATCGGAAGTCTGGTCAAAGAATACAATGAAATGGTGGAAAAATTGGAAGACAGCATCAACCAGCTTGCCAAATCCGAACGGGAGACTGCTTGGCGGGAAATGGCCAGACAGATTGCCCATGAGGTCAAAAACCCCTTGACTCCGATGAAACTGAATATTCAGTTTTTGCTTCGTTCTCTCCAGATAGAAGACCCGGTTGAATTTAAAAAACGCTTCAAAGAAATATCCGGAGTATTGATAGAACAGATTGACAACATGGCGTCTATTGCTTCCGCCTTTTCCGATTTTTCCAAAATCTCCGTTTCCCGGAATGAAATCTTTTCTATCAGTGACATGATGGAAAATTGTGTGACATTGTTTGAAAATAACGTCGCGCATTGGGAATGCGACATCGAATCCGGCATTCGCATTTTTGCCGGCAAAGAACAGATACACCGCGTATTGGTCAATGTATTGAAAAATGCAGAACAGAGTATTCCGGAAGGACGTGAAGGAAAAATAAGCGTAACCCTCAAACAGCAGGGAACGGAAGTGGAGATACGTATCCGCGACAATGGCACCGGCATCCCGGCGGAGATATGCGATAAAATCTTTGAACCCAATTTTACGACCAAAAACAGCGGAACGGGATTGGGACTGGCCATTTCCCGCCGCATCGTGGAGAGTATGGGAGGTAAAATCGGCTTCACAACCTCTGCCGCAGGGACGGAATTTTATATTGTCTTGCCTTGTGAACCGCTTGTCGGAAAAGGCATGGTGTAAATTTTGAATCTATGTTGATAGCGAGTATCGCATTCGTATGTTTGGTGTTTATCGGATTGACCGTCAGACTGAGACTGAAAATAAGAGCCGAAGAGAAAGTGACCTATTCTCCTCCGGCAGAACCTTTTGCATTCGGGCCTTCTGTCAGTATAACCGCCTTTGAAATTGAAAAATTGTCCAATATCGCTTACATCGAACGCCTGGAAACATTAGTCAGACAGGCCAATGTAGAACAGAAATTGCCTGCCTTTTATGAAAAATATACCGAAACGAACAAACTCTGCCGCGAACACTACCTAGAAAATTTACTGATGCTCTTTAGCCGTGGCAAAGACCGTGAGCTGGACCATTTCATGAAGACCTACCCGGAACTCTCCGTTCCTGATATATTGATGCTGTTTATGCTTGATGCCGGCTTCGACAACAAATCCATTGCGCGGATGTTGTGGATTAATTATGAAACATTCAAGAAAAGGAAGAGTAGGCTAAGAATAAAGTGCGCCACGCTGGGTGTCCCGTTTGATTTTACTGCGGGAAATGCTTCCTGGCTTCGGATGCCACCCATTGGGGGGTGATGTCCGTCATACATTTTTGATAGCAGGGCAGCTTACATTTGCCGCTTCCGTCTTTTGTACAGGGACGACAGGGCAACGGAATCTCCAGAACGGTGGAATTTTCTCCCGTGGGGAAACCGAACGCGGTAGGGCCCATCAGGGCAAGTGCCGGGACATTGAAGAGGTCGGCTGCATGCAGAAAACCCGTATCGGCACTGATAACAAGCCGAGAATGTGCTACCAGATAGCAGGACTCCAGCAAAGAAGTCTGACCCGCCAGATTCCGGACCCTTTCCGGCGCAGCATCTTCTATTTCTTTACAGAAACTATCCGTCGGACCCGCCAGCAGGATGAAATCATACTCCGCCAGCAATTGGACGAGCATTTGCCAGTGCTTCACCGGCCAGCGTTTCTTGATCCAGTTGGCGGAAGGGACAAGAGTAATGGTCCGGGGAGTAATGGTCCCGGTAAACGTTGAAGCGAACTTTTCCGGAAAATGCCACTCCTCGTACGTCGAACTGAAATCCGTGATACCCCATTGCGCTAAAGGTTTCCGGTATGAGATCCTGCCCCGGAAAGGCCAGGGAAACCGGTTTATGCCCAATGTAAACAACAGAAAACGCTTCTTTCTTTCTTTCCTTCGCAAAACAATTGCAGGTCGTTTACCGAACAGGGATCTTAGTTTGAATTTCAATATATTGGAACGTATGTTGCTGTGGGCGTCGTAGATATAATCGAAATGCTCTTGCTTTAATAGCTCCGCCATCTTCAACAGCCCCTTTAACCCCTCCTTTTTGTCGAAAGCCCATATCCGGTCGATGCGCTTGTCCATAGCAAGAAATGAAGACATATCCTTGCGGGCAATCCAATGAATCTCTGCCTCCGGAAAATGATTCTTTATGCCGTTCACCACGTCCATACATTGGATAATATCGCCTATCGAACTGAAACGTATGATTAAAAACTTAGGGGCCATCTCTTCTTCGGTTTTGCGGTAACGAAGTTAAAATTTATTCCCGATTCTTGAAAATCCTGCCTAAAAAGAATTATTTTCGTAGAACGAAAAGCACGCAGGGATGTAAATCTGATATTTGGTATCAGAGGGGTGAGAGAGGCTTTAATGATTATTGATAACATAAAACAGGATTGAAAATGAGAGGATTATTCTTTATCGTATGCTTTTTTTCTTTTCTTACAGGCTACTCACAGGCTGTAATTCGTTTTGAACAGAAAGTGCATGACTTCGGAAACATCAAGGAAATAGATGGAACCGTCTCCTATGATTTTATTTTTGTGAACGACGGGAAAGCCCCGATTCTGATAAAAAATGTGGAATCCTCCTGCGGATGTACCTCTCCCGAATGGAGCCGTCAACCTGTTTTGCCCGGCAAAAAAGGCTTCGTAAAAGCCACCTTTGACCCCAAAGACCGTCCCAGCCATTTTGATAAAACCATTACGGTCTATTCCAATGCCCAGCCGGCAGTGGTTGAACTGAAAATAAAAGGAAACGTGGAGGCGCGTACCCGTACTGTCCTGGACGACTATCCTTATGAATTGCCTTCCGGCTTGCGCTTGCCTGTTGATCATATTTCACTGATGAAAGTAAAAAAAGGAGAGGTAAAGCAAATGGCAATCGGAGTCTATAACAACTCCGGGAAAAAGCAGAAAGTAACCTTTGTCGGTTTGCCTGCCCACATCAAAATGCAGATAGAGCCCGAAGAGGTTGATATAAAAGGTCTGGCCTCCTTAAATGTCTCCTACAATGCAGGCATGCATGGGGAATACGGTTTGAATGAAGAAACAGTCACACTTCTTGTTGACGGTAAAAAATACCCGACCCGCTTGTCTGTCTTCGTAGAAGAAGATTTTGAAAAAACAGACCGGGCAACAGCTCCGCAAATACAGGCAGAGAAAAAATATTATAACTTCGGAACTGTTTCTGCCGACCAATCGGCACGTTTTGTTTACAAACTGACCAATACGGGAAAATCGGTGCTGAAAATCCATCGCGTTTACGCCAACGACAAGCGCCTTCGCATGGGTAATTACGCCAAAGAAGTGCAGCCGGGAGCCACCGTTGAATTGCCTGTCGAAACCGTCAAGGGAGCCGAACAAGGCAAACTCTCCGGTATCATCAGCGTTATCACGAACTGCCCTTCTTCTCCCGAAACCAGCTTGAGGTTTTATGGGGAGATAAAATAAACGTCTGATTCAGAGTGTTATATTCTGTCATTTCCTGCTTTTTCTTAGGGATTTGGCAGAATATAATTGTATCAATATCTCTGCTTTCCCCTTTCACTTCTTCAACCTTTTTCACTTTTTCACCCTTTCAACCTTTTTTTGTATCTTTGTTTGCGGAACGTCAAAAAATACGGTTTATGAACGAGAAGAAATACCCCATCGGCATCCAGAATTTTGAAAAACTCCGTATAGGCGGCTATACTTATGTAGACAAAACGGCATTGGTCTATAAACTGGTCGATAGCGGGAGTTACTATTTTCTAAGCCGTCCCCGGCGTTTCGGGAAGAGTTTGCTTCTCTCCACGATAGAGGCTTATT